>VOFI01001992.1_pt1 | contig 49680 bp, 57 predicted proteins | sample 5384131 | NCBI WGS metagenome assembly VOFI01 (sample SAMN12384728, study PRJNA508395) | human gut metagenome | isolation source: healthy gut H | host: Homo sapiens
AAGTTGGAGCTTTCGGTCAGCCACTTGATGTAGAGCATGGCAGCCAGCTTTTTGTCATCGGTGGTGTTCTTGTTCACACCGAAGCAGTAGTCTGCACCTGCGCTGGCGTACTGGGTACCTTGACGGTGATGGGGAACGGCATATAGCCAATGTCGTAGAAGAAAGCTGGTCAGGAACATGGCAAAAAGCAGTACGCATGGCGGACATTGCATCATGAAATGCCGGACGCCTTTGTCTGCAACTGCGATGCGGTGGCCTATAATCTGGTGGAAATCCTCAAGCGCAACGGCTACCGGGTGCCGCAGGATGTGGCAGTGACCGGCTACGACGACTACCGCTACTCTACCATTTGCAGCCCCCAGCTCACCCGGACGCTCCGGCATCCCGTTTTCATTTTTACAGGATCGTTCTCAGAAAGGCGGTCAGAACCTTTGCCGCCTGCCGGTGGTTCTCTGCGCCGGGGTGCTGCCGGGCACCCACGGTTTCCGGCGTGGTGTTGGGCAGCTCCAGCAGATAGACAGAGCTGTCTCCGGTAATGGTCTTGTACTGCTCCATGCCCTGCCGCAATACCGGCAGCAGCTCGCTGCCCAGCATCCCGATGCACCACACCAGCTTTGCCCCGGGGTTCTTCGCCCGGAGCAGCGTCAGGAAATTTGCCACTTTTTGGGCGTCCGCAGGGTGGAAGTCCCCATTGGAGAGCCGCCGCAGCTGGTGGGGCTTGCCGGTGGCAGGGTCTTGCCACGGCGGGTTATCGAATGCGCCCGTGTCGTTGGTGCCCAGGTTGACGATGACGGCATCCGGTTTCCATGCAGCAAAATCGTTTTCCTGCTGTGCGCCAAGGGCGGCATTGCGCTGCCCCATCGCTACACCGCACACCTGCGTATAGTAGGGCGGCATCACATGGCGCACATCGTTGTCCCAGCCGGTCACGAGACCCCAACCACTTTGCGAGATGCAGCGGTATTCGGCTCCCAGTGCATCGGCGGTCAGGCGGCCGTAGTGGTTCTCCGCAGAGAAAAAGGCTCCCACCCAGTCCTCCTCCGGCTTGGCTCCGATGGCACCCTCGCCGCTGGTGATGCTGTCGCCCACAAACTCCAGCCGATACTGCGGCTCCGGCAGGGGCAGAAATTCGCCGCCTGCATATTCCAGGACCCACGGCTCTACCACTTCATAATCGGCGAAAAGATCCACCCACAGCTCACTGCCGGTAAATTCCAGCTCCATGCCGCTGGCCGTCCAGAACAGGGTCAGCGGGTCACGCCCGGTGTGCCGCCCCAGTGCCCGCACCTGCGGCAGCTGGGTCAGCGTCGCAGTTGTAAGTTGCTCCATTTTCTGTTCCCTCCCGTTGGTTTTTGCTTGAAGCATAGCAGATTCTACCCAAAATCGCAAGCTAAATGCGTAAGCTAACAAAAACCTAAAATTTAGTTTAGCCTTTGCACCTCCCGGTGCAGGGGCTTTTTTCAGGTCAGGTTGACCAGTGCTTTGCCCCTCTCCTTGTACCATAACGGCATATTGACGGAACTTCCAAAACTGTCTTATACTTATTGCGCAATCTGACGTTGATTTTTGAGAAAACGAGGAAGATGTCATGGAGCTGAAACATAACTTTTACGGGGTGAATTTTGCACCCTTTCCCCGGCGGGGCGTGTTGAATAGCGAGACTGCCCACCGCAGCATGGCAGCCATGGTGGAAGCCACCGCCGCCAACTGGGTCATCCTGTCGCCCTCTGGAATACAGTCTGGCCCTTATAGTGAGGAAATCGACTGGCGCACCGATGCCACCCCCACAGACGAGGAGCTGTGCGGTGCCATCCGTTTTGCCAAGCAGTTGGGCTTGCAGGTGGCGCTGAAACCCACCGTCAACTGTGCCAACGGCGTGTGGCGGGCGCGCATCAGCTTTTTGACCACGATGTGCCCTGCGAGACCCAGTGGAGCGGATGGTTTGCCAACTACACCGCCTTCCAGACCCACTACGCGGCTCTTGCCGAAGCTGAAGGCTGTGGGCTGTTCCTGACCGGCTGCGAAATGACCATGACCGAGCACCGGGAAGCAGAGTGGCGCGCCCTCATTGCCGCCGTGCGGCAGCAGTACCACGGCCCGGTGAGCTATAACTGCGATAAATACGGTGAGGACCATGTGAACTGGTGGGATGCCGTGGATTGCATCGCCTCCAGCGGTTACTACCCCCTGAAGGACTGGGAAAACCAGCTGGACCGTATCGAGGCGGTGAGCCAAAAATACAAAAAGCCCGTCCTCTTCAGCGAGGCAGGCTGTATGAATATCACCGGCTCTTCTGCCGTGCCCAACAACTGGGAGCTGAAGGGAACACGGAATGATCTGGAGCAGGCAGATTGGTATGAGGCAATGTTTTCCGCCTGCGCCAAGCGTCCGTGGGTCATGGGCTTTGGCGTGTGGGACTGGCCTGCCGACACCAGAGCAGTCAGTGCCTACGCCGTGTCCGGCCGTCCGGCGGCAAAAATTATCCATAGCGCATATCAGGGAGGAGTTTTAGAATGAATACGTCCAATTTTGCTCGCTTGAAAGAACTGTTCCGCCGTGCCGCGGCAGGGCAGGAGTTGACCATTGCCTTTTTGGGCGGTTCCATCACGCAGGGCAGCCTTTCCACCCAGCCCGGTAATGCCTACGCTTTCCGGGTGTACCAGTGGTTCGTGGATACCTTTCCGCAGTCGAAGTTTCACTATGTCAACGGCGGCATCGGCGGCACCAGCTCCCACTATGGCGTTGCCCGTGCCGTGACCGATGTGCTGATGTACCAGCCGGATTTTGTGGCGGTGGATTTCAGCGTCAACGATCTGGAAGTCCCCTTCCGGCAGGAGACTTATGAGGGCGTTGTCCGCAAGCTGCTCACATGGCCCTCCCACCCGGCGGTGGTGCTGCTGAACAACATTTATTACGATACCGGCGAGACGTCACAGGACGAGCACAACGCCGTGGGCGACCACTACGGTGTGCCCCACGTCAGCATCCGGGACAGCATTTACAAGGATCTGCGTGCCGGTAAGTATGCCAGCCGCACCCTGTTGAGCCCCGATGGGCTGCACCCCAACGATTACGGTCACGGTCTGGTGGCAGGGGAGATCATCAAGCTGCTGGAGGAAGTCAACGCCCACCGGGAAGAACCAGAGCAGGAGCCTGCCTTCCCGGCACCGCTCACCGCCAACGCCTACGAGAACGCCCGGCGGCTGACCATCCGGGAGCTCTCCCCCAAGTTGGAGGGCTTCCGGGCAGACCCGGAGGAAAAGCTGGGGCATCTGGACCACTGGAAAAACGGCTGGGTGGGCCAGAAGCCCGGCGACAAAATCACCTTTGAAGTGGATGCCTCCTGCATTGCAGTGCAGTACCGCAAGACCATCCGCCGCCCGGCGCTGCGGGCACAGCTGGTGCTGGACGGCGACACCGCCCACGCCGCTGTGCTGGACGGCAACTTTGATGAGGATTGGGGCGACTGCCTGTATCTCCAGCCCATTCTCCACCATGGTGAGCAGAAGAACCATACCGTGGAGATCACCATTCTGCCCACAGAAGATGAAACTCCCACGGAGTTCTACCTCATGGCTCTGATTACGGCATGAGGTAGAATACCCCTCCAAGACTTGATTTTTGATGTGCGGTCACTCAAACCAATGCCGTCAAGCCGGTGAGGATAGGGCGATTTTGTTTGTCAGAGAGTAAGTGCACGGTTTCTGCACGGATTTTGCACGGTTTCAAAACGTGCAGAGGGTGCTTTTCGCTGCAAAATCCGACAAAGGGTGCAGAAATTGCCGGGTGAAAAATCACGTTGACTTGTTTAAAAATAACGATGACTCGAAACTTCCATAAATTGAGACGAACCGGCGGCTTGCTCTCTGTCACGGATTAGAAGATTAAGCATAAAAGGGTATGCGGCTATAAACCGCATACCCCTTGGCTATGCAGACTTGATTTATCGAACCTTCCAGACCGCTGCGGCATTGGAACGTGACATCAGTTCTTCGACCGGGATTCCGGCTGGGCAGATGTCCTGGCACGCAAGAGATTTTCCGCAGCCTTCAAAATAAAGCTGACGATACGCATTTGCGAGTTCTGTCTGATGGGCAATATCCTGTTCTTCGTTCAGAATACGGTAAGCGTTGACGGGCAGAACAGCTCCAGCAAATTCACTGTTCGGGTCAAAGTTCGGGCAGACCTCCAAGCAGCAGCCACAGAGCAGACACTTAGCAGATCGATACCGCTGGCTGTGCGTATAGCTGGTCTGGAACGCATCTCCTTCCAGCCACAGCTTTGTCCGCTTCAGTGCTTCAAAGATCACGGAACGGTCTACGACCAGATCTTTCACCAGTGGGAATTTGCTCAAAGGCTCCAGAGTAACAACGCTTCCCTTACAGTCCCGCAGAAAAACGGAACAGGCAAGACGAGGCAGACCATTGATCCGCATGGCACAGGCACCGCACTTGCGTATCATGCAGCCGCATTCCCACGCAATGGGGGAAACGACCGTTCCGCTCTTTTCGCACAGAGGGCTGCGGTGATTCAGCTCGTTCAACACCGAAGCAATCGAGGTGTCCGCACTTCCCTCAAAGGAAAACTCCTGCCAGCAGGGTGAAGCCTGCGGGTTTTCCTGCCGTTTGATTCGGATGGTGTAGTTCATAAATCATGCCGCCTTTTGGGGATGGATTCAAAGCTGATGGCGATATGCTGCCCGTTCCAGTGTGCCACGGTGGTTTTGCAGTAAACGGCATCGTTGCGTTGGGGATAATCTGCCCGCCAGTGCGCACCCCGGCTTTCTTTTCGGGCGAGGGCACTTTCCAGCATGGCACAGCCCAGAAGCGGAAGGGTGCCAGACAGTTTGCGGATTTCCTGAATGCCCGCTTCCAATGTCTGTGCCGCACGACACCGAGTGCGTTCAGCAGAATACGATTCATCTGCATTTGAGCGTCCGGGGAAAGTTCGGGCAGAAGGGATTCTTCGGCACAGGGCATATTGGGGGAACTGACTGTTTCCCGGCAGGCAGTTTCCGCAGCAATCTGTCCTCCATAGATCGCACCCAGAAGAGAATTTCCACCCAGACGGTTTGCGCCATGGTACTGAGCGCAGCATTCACCGGCAGCGTACAGATTCCGCATCGAAGTGCGGTGCCGCTCGTCCACCTGAATGCCTCCCATAAAGTAGTGGATACCCGGCAAAATCGGAATGGGTTCTTTGCGAATATCTTTGTGCAGATAGGTCTGACAATCATCCACCAGTCCGGCAAGTTTATGCTCCATGACTTCTTTAGGAAGCTCTGTCATATCAAGGAACACCTCATAGTCACGGCTGACCGTCCAGACTTCCCGCGCGGTGATGTCACGCGGCATCAGGTTGCCGAGTTCCGGATATTTTTCTTCCATGAAATACCACGGCTTCCCGTTCCGTAATGCAAACAGCCGCCCGCCCTCACCACGGGCGGCCTCACTCAGAAGCATCCGTTTTTCGCCCAGTTCGACCGTGGTAGGGTGGTACTGGATCATTTCAAGATTTGCCATCGGAACGCCCAGACGGAACAGTTCTGCGGTGACTTCTCCGGTATTGGCAAGAGAGCCGGTCGTATCACCGAATAAGCCATGCAGCCCGCCTGTGGCAATCAGGACGGCATCGCATACAAACCGCAGCAGTTCGCCAGTATAGGTGTCCTGCACTGTGCAGCCACCGCAGATGTTCCCGGAAAGCAGCAGGGTGCGGAACTTATGGTGTGGAAAGCGTTCGACCGTTCCTGCGCTTTCTTCCCGGCGCACAGCATCAATCAGAGCGGTCATTAGCTGCTTTCCCGTATCGCTTTGTGCAAAGGCCGTCCGCTTTTTTTCTTCTGTCCGCCAAAATTCCGCAGGTCGAGTTCATCGTCATCTGTCACGTTGAATTGTACTCCCAGATGGTGCAGGCTGCGCACCAGTTCGGACGCAGCCTGCGTCATCCCCCAGACTGCATTCGGGTCAGCAAGTCTGCAGGCAGCGGTCAGGGTATCTGTATAATGCTGCTCCGGGCTATCCTCCTCTCCCTTGGTATTCAAGGCTGCATTGATTCCGCCCTCTGCCATAACAGACTGCGCCCGCTCGGAGGCAAGGGAGGACACCAGCTTTACAGTCCAGCCGTTTTTCACAGCAGTCAAAGCAGCGGAAAGCCCTGCCAGCCCTGCACCCACGATCACCAAAGTGTGTTTCATACATTGTTCCACCCGATATAATATAGAATGATCGAACCGGCAGCAAACAGCACCAGTATAGAAAGAATCAGATAGAGGTCGCCGCGCTGCTCCTTATCCCGGACGATGCCCAGCGATACCAGAAGGGGTCGGAGATTGAGCAGAAGATGCACAAATACCGAAGCAACCAGTAAAAGCTGCGTCAGCAGCCGGACCGTTGTGAACGGAAACAGAATGTATACGCCGTCCTGCACTCTGCCGAACACGCCAATATGGAAAAAAGAGCATGAGCAAAATAGCAAGCCCACTGGTGCGCCTTGCCCAGAACAGAGCATTCTGCTTTCCGTAGAGTTTTCCGCCGGACCGGGAAGCCCGGAATGTCTGTGCGGTCAGCAAAAGCCCAAGGACGGTGTGCGCCGCCAGAATGCCAACGCCGATCCATGCCAGAAACTTTCCTGCCCCGGAACTGATGCCCAGCAACATAAAACTGCCCATCAGCCCATGAAGCAGACAGATGAAAAGTAGCAGAACGGAGAGAATGGTGTTCAGTTTTCGCATGAGGGGTCCTCCATTTCTTCTGCGGAGAGCAGAAGGATGTCTGCATCCGGCAATGCTGTTGCATCAAGCGTATTTTCCGAAACCAGCAGCAGTTGATACCGCCCATTGATTGCACGGGAACGCAGCATGGTTTCGCTGTACTGCTTCAACGTGACATCTGCTCCGGCAGCAGTCAGGCGTTCACAAAGAGCCGTTGCATAGCAAAGCAAGGGATAGTCTGTTTCGCAGACCGAAAGTGTCATGTGCGGCAGTCCGGCATCGGAAAGGACTTCTGTCTCACCGGAAACAAATGCTTTCAGATCATTCCGGAAATCCGCATCCGAAAACGGTTCCAGCGCAGGGTTGATGCAGAACAGATAGTTGCCCTCCAGCGGTGCGGCCATCTGTGCGGCACGTTTCGCTTTCGGGGTCGCACCGGTCAGCCCATCCAGAATAGAGGGCGGCGAGTGCATAAATACGCCAAACGCGGCAAGAAAGCCCAATGTCAGAACCAGAGTGATGAATTTTCCTTTCACAGGCAGACCTCTTTTATTTATTGCATGGTTGTTCAAATGAAAAATCTTCTGCGCAAAATACGGCAGTTGAGTAAACGCTCAACTATATTGTATGCGAAATAAGGAGGCTGTCAAGGTCTGTTAGACGACAAATCGGGAAGCAGATGCTAACTTTTCCTCTTGACAACGGAGGAAAAGCAGATATAATATGATTGAACGGTTGTTCAACTACAAAACAAGGAGAACGTCTGATGTCAAATTCTTTATACACCTGTAATTGCGATGTGATCCATGAGGACATCGTGAACGATGTAAAAAGGCAAAATGCAGCCGAAAGACGACTACATCCAGCTTGCATCGCTTTTCAAGCTGTTCGGAGATGGCACAAGAGTGCAGATCCTTCATGCTCTGGAACAGAGCGAGATGTGTGTATGCGACCTTGCGGTTCTGCTGGGCGTCACCAAATCGGCGATCTCTCACCAGCTGAAAGCACTCCGGCTTGCCGGACTGGTCAAATTCCGCAGAGAGGCCCAGATCGTGTATTATTCGCTGGCGGATGATCATGTAAAGGAGATCATCGACAAGGGATTTGAGCATTTAAGAGGATGATCGCGCAAGCGATTATCTTTTTGTCTTTTAAGTTGAGCGATTGAACAGTGAGCTGGATGGCGTGACTTCTTCGACCGTGAATCTGATGAACCAGACGCTGACTGTTCAGGCAGGAACATCGGTGGCTACCTCCCTGCTGGACACCGTTACCACGATCGTCCACAGCCACGAGCCAGATGTTGAAGTGTCGGAAAAGACCGAACCTGCGGTGACGAAAGTCTATCTCCTGAAAGGTCTGGACTGCCCGAACTGCTCAGCAAAGATCGAGAAAGAAGTCGGTGAGCTGGATGGCGTGACTTCTTCGACCGTGAATCTGATGAACCAGACGCTGACTGTTCAGGCAGGAACATCGGTAGCTGCTTCCTTGCTGGATACCGTTACCACGATCGTACACAGCCATGAGCCGGATGTTGAAGTGTCGGAAAAGCAGCTGGAAGCGACTGCACCTGTCAAAGGATGAAAAAGCGGCGGTCTATAACGATGAGGATAAGAAGCGCACGATACGGCTTGCCGTGGGTGCTGTGGTCTATGCAATCGGTATGGCATTGACCGTATTCGCAAAGCTGCCGACTCTGGCGGAACTGGCGTTTCTGATTGTGGCGTATGTGATTCTTGGCTGGGATGTCGTATGGCAGGCAGTGAAAAATATCACCAGAGGACAGGTGTTTGACGAGCATTTCCTGATGAGTGTTTCCACGATCGGCGCATTTGCCATCGGGGAATACCCGGAAGCTGTTGCAGTTATGCTGTTCTATCAGGTCGGAGAGTTCTTCCAGTCGCTGGCGGTAAAGCGTTCCAGAAAGTCCATCTCTGACCTTATGGACATCCGTCCGGATTCGGCGACCGTTAAGCGGAATGGCGTATTGCAGGTCGTTTCTCCGGAAAGCGTTGCGGTGGGCGAGATCATCGTGGTAAAACCCGGTGAAAAAATCCCGCTGGATGGCATCGTTGTGGAGGGCGAATCCATGCTGGACACCAAGGCACTGACCGGCGAATCTGTGCCGAGAAGCATCCGCAAAGGCGATGAAGCCCTGTCCGGCTGCATCAACCAGAGCGGTTTGCTGACGCTGAAAGTCACAAAGAGCTTCGGGGAATCCACGGTATCGAAGATCACTGACCTTGTGGAGAATGCTTCTGCAAGAAAAGCTCCCACCGAGAACTTCATCACGACCTTTGCACGATACTATACGCCGGTCGTTGTTGGAATGGCGGCTGTGTTGGCGATCATTCCGCCGCTCGTCCTTGGCGGCGGCTGGTCTGAGTGGTTGCGCAGAGGTTTTGTGTTCTTGATCGTTTCCTGCCCGTGTGCATTGGTCATTTCTATTCCCCTGACCTTCTTCGGCGGTATTGGTGCCGCATCCAAGCGCGGTGTGCTGGTAAAGGGCAGCAACTATCTGGAAGCACTGAACAAAGTGAGCGTGGTGGTCTTTGATAAGACCGGCACCTTAACAAAGGGTGTTTTTGAGGTCGCAAATATCATTCCGGCAGCCGGATACCAGAAAGAGCAGGTATTGGAGTATGCTGCACAGGCAGAGAGTTATTCCAACCACCCGATCGCAAAGTCGATTCTTGCGACTTATGGAAAGCCAATCGACCAGAAGCAGTTCTCTGACTTTGAGGAAATCTCAGGACACGGCATCAGCGTTATGGTGCAGGGAAAGAAGATACTGGCTGGCAACAGTAAGCTGATGGAATCTGAAAAGATTGCCTATGCCGCTTGCGATGCAGCCGGAACAAAGTTCTATGTAGCAGCGGATGGTAGCTATGTAGGCTGTATCCTGAACGCAGATGAAGTGAAGCCGGACAGCAAGTGCGCAATCGCAGAGCTAAAAAAGATCGGCGTGGAAAAAACTGTTATGCTTACCGGCGATGATGAGCGAATCGGCAAGTCGGTGGCAGACGAACTTGGTCTGGATGCGTATTATGCACAGCTCTTGCCCGACCAGAAGGTCGAAAAGCTGGAAATGCTGGATAAGCAGAAACGGCAGGGCAGCAAACTCGCCTTCGTGGGCGATGGCATCAACGATGCCCCTGTTCTTGCCCGTGCAGATGTCGGCATTGCCATGGGAGGTCTTGGCTCGGATGCCGCGATTGAAGCTGCGGATGTTGTTCTGATGACAGATGAACCATCGAAACTTGTAGAAGCCATTGATGTTGCAAAGGCTACGAAACGGATTGTGATGCAGAACATCGTGATTGCTCTTGGCATCAAGAGCGTGTTCCTTGTTCTGGGCGCACTCGGCATGGCCGGTATGTGGGAAGCCGTGTTCGGTGATGTGGGTGTCACGATCATCGCTGTTCTGAACGCAATGCGGATTCTGAAGAAATAAGCACAAACAAAAACAGGGTGCGCCCACCCGGACGCACCCTGCAAAAATCCACACACACGATAAGTAAGGCAGGGAGTTCCCCAGCGGGAACTTCCTGTTTTTTTTTGCCGGAGATGTGAGCCTGCTCTTCGATGGCTTCATCGGGATACGGGGAAATGTTTGTGGACTTTTTTCTTTTTGTTCAAACGCACACTCCTTTGGACTTCCGTTGACAGCATACAATGGGCCTGTTTGTTATGCTGTCTGCTCATCCTCTGCGAGCGCAGATTCCAGAGAATCAAGGTACTCCTTGTGCTTGTGGATGATTTCGAGAATGACTTCTCGCTGTGCTGTGTCTGGCATAGTTCTCAGAAGATAGTCAAACTCTGTGCGGAAACGTGTTGTAACGTGTTCCAGTGCGACATAATCATGCCGCACTTCTTCCGGGTAAGCATCGCTGTCATAGACCGATTCGATTTTCTGAAACGGCATTACAGGTGCCTTTCCCGGTTCCCGGATGATGCCATCGGCATCCGGTTTCGGTTCAACTTTCAGTTCCGGGTGCAGGATTTCCTGCAAGGTCTGTGCGCGGGCATCATAGTTGGCTCGTGCAAGGCGGTGCATATCAGACTTGCTGACTTTTACCTGTTTGTTCAGAATCTTCTCCCGCATACCGGGAATCAGGGATTCAGCAATTTCAACACCTTTCATGTACTTCGATGCGCGAAGTACAGTTGCCTTGCTTACACCATTTTCCTCTGCGATTTGTTCGCAGGTTTTCATGGCTTCACCGGAGTTATCAGTTTGAGAACTCCGGTGAAATCGGCCATTTTCATCATGCGATTCTTTGCGGGCTTCGCCATGAGAGGATTTTTTCCGCTTCATATTGCTTCCCGATGAGGAACAGCTTCTGCTCCGGGGTGAGGTTACGCCGCCCCAACTGATTCTTGCAGATCCATGCGAGGACTTCTTCTCTGCTTTCAAATCGGAGCGGCATGGTGGAAAAGCAAATCTCCGGGTGCTTCTGGAGGATGGCATAACGGTTGTGTCCGTCAACAAGGGTGTGTTCCAAACGATCAAAGGAGAGAGAAGCTTGCCTTCCTTGAGGATATTTTCTTCAAGCTGCTTGTACTCATCGTCCGTCAGCGGTGGGATCTGATTCTGGAACTCCGGGTCGATTTTCAGATTGATCATACGCACACTCCTTCTCTCTCATGATGCTGCGTCTGTTTTTCCTCCCGGAAGAACAGGGCAACATTCTGTTTTGCATCTTTCAGCTTGAGCAGTTCAGACTTGGCTTCCCTGTACTGCTCATAGAACTGGGCCTTTTCAGAAGCAAGAGCGCAGTATTCCGCTTCCAGTTTCTTCGGGCTGGGCAGCTTGGTGATATCATTTGCCTTGAAATAGGCTGCTGCCGCCCGGTACGCTGTCAGCTCTGCACGGTGCTGCTCCTCAAAGACTGCGGGTCGCTTGGCGGTCTTTAACTGCTGTGCGACGCTCTTGGCATTGGCGTAGGCTGCGACATGATAGCGCAGCTCTTTGTTGGCTTTCATGCGACCTTCAAGGTCTTTCACCACTGCCAGTGAATCGTGATACTTGGTTTCCAGTTCGGCGATGCGCTGGTTCAGGTCATCCTCGTTGAGCAAATCTTTCTCCTGCAAGAGGATCAGAGTTTGCGACATGGCTTTGAGGTTGAACTTCTTTGCCCAACATTCGTAGCCAATGCCCTTGCCTTCGGTCAGCTTTGCCTGAATATCGATCAGCTTTGCAAGGTTGGTCGGTTTGGACTGTACCTTGGGTTTGCGCTCTGCGTTTGCCTGCAACGTGGCAAGCACTGCCGCCTTATCGAACTTGTCACCGAGATGTTTCGCTCGAATGAACTTTGTTCTGCCAGTGGGCAGATAGCTGAGCTGTCCACGACTTTCCTTGACGGCAATGCCGTACTGCTGCATGAGCTTGTCAGAAAAATCTTCAAAACTCGTTGTGCGGTACAACACCGAAGAAATCTGTTTCCGCAGGGTATCTTTCACGGTTTCGAACTTCTTCTGCTGGGGCGGCTGTCCAGCTGCGGTGAGGGCTGCGTTCTCACGGTCAAGTTTCAACTGACCACGCCTACGCGCCCAATACTCAGCTTCGCTCACGCGCTCTTTCGAGCCGTTGAGCAGGTCGATCTGGTACAGTCCGGCACCCTCGCACAGTTCCATGACCTCAACACGCAAGTGCCGCATGGTCTGGGCTGTGCTGGAGTGCTTCATACCCTCACGCCAGTCACGGGGCTTTTTGCATATAGGGCTTACGTTCCACCTCTCGTGTGCGGATACTGCCGATCACAATGTGGACGTGGATGTTTCCCGAATGGTTATGCCCATCCGGGTGAGTGCAGACGATGGCGGGGTGACCGGAGAAGTTTTCTTCGCAGAATTTCAGGCCAAGTGCCTGTGCTTTTTCCATGGTCAAGCCGTTGTCGGCTGCATCTCTGGGGTCAAAGCTGATGATATATTGATGGCTCTTAATATCACCATGCTGGGTGTTCTTGCCATACTTGCGGTTTGCCAACAGACAGGCCATTGCAAACGAGAAATCGCCGCACTCAAGTGTATCGAGGATGTACGATTCTCGCAGCTTCGGTCTGCCCTGTTCATCCAGAAGTTGCTTCCCGGTGAACGCATCGTGCTGGTAAACGAGGTACGCTTCGATGGCGGTGTAGTCCGAGTTTTTATTACAATTCGATTATTCAAATCGTTGGCAACAACATCGAATTGTATGTCGCAAATATGCGGTTTATGGTTGAACAATGCAGCTGCCCTTGCGACTGAGGCGATATGCTTGAGCGTTGCCATACAGTTCACCCAGAACTTTCTCGGCGTTGAGCCGAAATGCGGTCAGGTCTGCAAGTTCGTCAAGGAGTTTCGCCCGGATCTGCTCGGTGTCCGCACCGCCGGAATTGAAGTGCCTTGCAAGCTGGTTGAGGTTGCTGCCCACCTTGCTGCACTGAGCAAGCAGGGTGGAAACGGCGGTCAGGGTTTCTTCTCCGCCGCCTGCAACGATGACCGTTTTCTCGATCTTGACGTTGTGGATGGCACGGCGGATAAAAGTGGAGAGGGAGAGATTCAGGAGTTTGCAAGTGAGTTCCAGTGACGTTTTTTCCTCCGCTGTCACACGGAACTTGATGACGTGCGTTTTGCTGTTCGGCGTGTCGTGGTGCTGGGAATTGCTAGGGGTCAGTTGAACATTCGTTTTGGTCATTGTACCTCCTGTCTGTTCGATAACTCCTCGGTGAAGTTATGTAAGCACGACACGCCGTTGCTGTTCGCACCGTCAGGTGCGAACCATGAGCAGGGTTTGGGGCAGGCACGCCCCAACAAGATCACTTGGAAAACTCGCAAGAGTTTGAGAAGTGAAGTCCCGGATGGACAGGAAATTTTCAAGAATTGAAAATTTGTGGCCACGGGACGGTTCTTGCCCTCTACCGCTGCGCTCAAAACGCATTTTTAACAAATATTTCCAAATTGTTAAGACGCAAAAAATAAGTAGAGGGGTTTTGCTCATGTAATGGGGTCACCGTTTGCTCCGAACGAAGTTCCTGCCCCTGTTTGTGCAGCGGCGTTGACGGAAAGTCAGTATCACGTTCGGTCGGCTTATGAAAGTTTCAAGGTACGTTTCCCATAAAAGAAAAATACCGCCCACGCAGCGCAGCGATGGATTTTGTCGGGGTGAGTCGGCGGCAAAATAGATCGGGTGTGTTGCGGGGCGGTAAATTCTTTCGTGGACTTTCCCTCACTGAAGTGGTGGGTCTCACGGTGATAACCAACCACTTTTGCAGAAGATTTGCAATCAATCTACAAGTTCAGTGGGATTTGTGATAGAGAATATCATGGTTCGTAGGGTACGTCAAGATGATTCCGAAGAAATTATTGATGAATGGAGACAATAGTAAGACTTCTATTATGAATATGATACACTTTACATCATGAAAGAATTTAAGCTGCACAAAGATGATTCAAGCGGATGTGCAATATGCACAATAAGTTTTCTACAGCAAAATACAGATGTGGTCATTTAGCTTTTACCAGACAACTTTTTTTGCAAAATAAAAAAATTTGTTGACTTAAAATTGCTTGAAATGTTATCTTGTTGGTAACAAAAGCACGGTGAAGTGCTTGCTACCACACGAAAAGGCAAAACAAAAAAGGAGAGTAAAATGATGAAAAAGCGTATTGCGGCGTTGGTCACCGCCGGTGTCCTTGCTTTGTCGATGCTTACCGGCTGCGGAAGCAAACAGGAGAGCTGGAAAGTTACCTGCCCGTGGGCACCGTCTGGTGTAGCAGCGATGGTCAGCCAAAAAGGCTGCTGCCAAGTCCCCTGATTATTCTGATAATAAAATCACACTGGTTGCTGAAGCCGTCAAGGGCGATGCTGCTACTGTCAACACTTGGGTGTCCAGTACTAAGGCAAATGATAAGGAACTGGTCTTCGCCGGTGAGGGTCTGTTCGCCATTACCGAGACTCTGGATCCGGCCAAGCTGCAGTTCAGCTACGACGATTTCGAGTTCGTGGAGAACTTGTACTCCTCCGTCTTCGTCCTGTCCGCTGATTCTTCACTGAACCTCAAGAATCTGGACGATCTGGAGGCCTATGTCAAGGCAGGCAACCCCGTATCCGTGGCCGTTAACGGCGCTACCGGCTCCGAGGCTTTCCTGGCAGCGGCTCTGTTCGGCTCTATGGGTGCCGGCGACCAGCTGAAACTGACTCCGTACCAGTCCGCTGCGGAGGCTGCACAGGCTGTAGCTAAGGGTGAAACGAACTTCGCGGTCTCTCACCAGTCTCAGATTCTTGAGACCTACCAGCAGGGCGGCGTTGATGTGGTTTGCGCATTCGATGACAAGGCTATCGAAAACGGCCCCTTCGCTGGTGTTGAGGGCGTTGGCTCCAAGGGCTATCCTTACTTCCGCAACCGCTGCTTCGTGATGGCACGCAAAGGGTACCGATGCTGCAAAGGTTGCAGAGCTGAAAGAGCTGTACGATAAGATCCTTGCCGATCAGGAAATGGTCGAGTGGCTGAACGATACTATGCTGCTGGAAGTCGATACGATGACCGAGGACGATGTGAAAGCTCACATTGAGAATGTCAAGAGCATCGTCGAGCAGTATAAGGACATCGTGGCAGGCTGATAAAAAGTCCTCATAGCGACAAAAAGCTGAAGCAGGGGGGAAAGGGGATGACCCCGTCCCCCTGCTTTTATATTTCAAAAAGGAGTGGAAACAGGTGAAAAATCTGATAGAACGTGCCGAAGCAAAACTGGATGAATGGGGCGCAAAGCTCGAACAGAAGAACATCGAGTACCCTGTTGATTTGATCTGCGGCATTCTGTTTCTGGTCATTGGCATCGTGCTGCTGCTCATCATGCCGCAGCAGGTGCAGATCTCGGAAAAAGACGTTGTGAATGGCCGCGCTTTCCCGACGATGCTGATTTGGCTCATGCTGGCCATGAGCGCCCTTCTGGTGGGCCGCGAGGCATACAACATGGTGATGCACCGCCCGACCAAAACTAAAACGCTGAATCTTTTGGTGGAAACAAAAGCACTCGTCATCGTCCTCATTCTGGTGGTCACTTATCTGCTGGCAGAGGTCACGGATCTGTTTGTTGTGGGCGCTGTATTCTGCGCACTGGCATTTCTGGTCTTTTTCCGCTGCAAGAAACCCCTTTACTATGCCATCACAGTTTCAATGGCTGTGTTGATTTGGGTCGTATTCCACTTTGTGCTGAATGTTAGTTTCTGAGGAGGCAGAATATGGGTTTGTTTGACTTTATCGGCCCGGCCTCCGGGCTGCTTTTCACCCTCGAAAATATCATCTGGATAAACCTCGGCGTCTTTATTGGCTGCGTGTTCGCGGCCATCCCGGGATTAAGTGTTATCCTCTGCATCATCCTATTCCTGCCTGTCACTTATACCATGCGTGCGATTCCCGGCATGATGTTCCTGTTGGGCATTTACTGCGCAGGTGGCTATGGTGGCTCGGTATCGGCTATCCTTATCAACACGCCGGGTACGCCCCACGCGGCGGCTACTATGCTGGACGGCTATCCGCTGTCCAAAATGGGCCGCACTAAGGCGGCGTTGAAAATTGCACTTTATGCATCTACCTTTGTCGGTATCTTCTCTGCGTTGGTGCTGCTCTTCCTCGGCCCTCAGGTCGCAAAAATTTCGGCACAGCTCGGCACGGCGGAGTACTTTATGGTCTGCCTGTTCGGCATGACGATTATTGCAGGCGTTTCTGGTAAGAGCCTTGTCAAGGGCATCATCGCCGCCTGCCTTGGTTTGCTTATTTCCTGTGTGGGCGCAGACCCCATGACCAGCTATGACCGCTTTACATTTGGTATTCCCCGTCTGTATCTGGGTCTTGACCTTGCCGTTACCCTCATCGGTTTGTTCGCACTGGTGGAAATCATTGGCAAGGCAGAGCTGAAGCGGAATGAGTTGAACCTTCACGCCGGAAAAATCGGCAATGATGACGGCAAAATCACAAAAGATGAATACAAGCGGATGTTCCGACCAGTGCTGATGGGTTCTATCATCGGTTCCTGTGTTGGTATCGTACCTGGCACGGGTGCGTCGGAGGCCTCGTGGTTCTCCTACAACACTGCGAAGAACCTGTCCAAGCATCCCGAGGAATTCGGCCACGGTTCTGTGGAGGGCGTTGCGGCTGCTGAGTCTGCCAACAATGCCGTCTGTGGCGCGACCCTGATTCCCTTGCTGACGCTGGGCATCCCCGGCGACGGCTGCGTGGCCATCATGTTGTCGGCCCTGATGATAAATGGCCTGAACCCCGGCCTTTCTCTGTTCACTACAGACGGCGATATCATGTATGCCATCATGCTGGGCCTTATCCTCGTGAACATCTTCATGTTCCTGCAGGGCAAATACCTGACTAGCCTGTTTGCAAAGGTCGTCTCCATCCCTCAGCAGATCTTGACCCCATCATCGTGATTTTCTGTTTCGCCGGTGCTTACTCGGTGAACAGCAGCTATTTTGATTTGAGCGTTGCGCTGGTGTTCGGCGTGATGGCGTGGTTCATGCGCAAGCTGGAGCTGCCCGCTGTCCCTGTGCTGCTGGGCATGGTGCTGGGCAATATGACCGAGACGAACTTCCGCCGCGCCCTGCTCATCTCGGATGGAAGTCCCAAAATCTTCTTCAGCAGTGTGTATTGCTGGATTTTTATCGCGCTGATCGTGGTGGTTATCATCGGCATCCTGCGCGGCAAGATGAAGGAAACGAAGAACGCGAAAGTGGAACAGTAAAAAAGGAGGTAAAGACCGTGGCATATAACATTATTTTCTACTTCAGCGACCAGCAGCGCTGGGATACCTGCGGCTGTTTCGGCCAGCCTCTGGACATCACCCCCAATCTGGACAAACTGGCCCAGGAAGGCGTGAAGTTTGATAACGCTTTTCCCCCCAGCCGGTGTGCGGCCCTTGCCGCGCCCTATTCCAGACCGGAAAATATCCCACCGAGACGGGCTGCTTCCGCAATAACCTGATGCTGCCCTCGAATATCAAGACTCTGGGCGAGTATATGGAAAAAAAGATGCCGGCTACGAAACTGCCTATGTCGGCAAGTGGCATCTGGCCTCGGATGGCGAGCTGGAAAAGAAGCCGACCATTGACCATACCATTACAGCCGTTCCGTTGGAGTTGCGCGGCGGCTACACCGGCTACTGGCGTGCAGCCGATGTGCTGGAATTTACCTCCCACGGCTACGACGGCTATGTGTTCGACGAGAACAACAACCGCATCGACTTCAAGGGCTACCGGGCCGACTGCATCAACCAGTTCGCGCTGGACTACCTCGACCAGTACACCGGCGAAAAGCCCTTCTTCATGACCGTATCCCAAATTGAGCCGCACCATCAGAATGACCACAACCACTACGAAGGCCCCAACGGCTCGAAGCAGCGATTTGCGGATTTTGTCCTCCCCGAAGACTTGAAGGCTCTGGGCGGCAATGCAGCAGAAGAGTATCCGGATTATCTGGGACAGTGCGCAAGCCTCGACGAGAACCTCGGCAAGCTGGTGGAAAAACTGAAAGAAAAGGGTCTGTATGAGAATACTGTTATCCTTTACGCTTCCGACCATGGCTCTCATTTCAAGACCCGCAACCGCGACGCCCATCTCAACGGCTACGATGACTACAAGCGATGCTGCCATGACGGCGCCCTCCATGTGCCCCTGGTCATCGCCGGCGGCCCCTTCAAGGGCGGCAAGGAAGTCACCGAGCTGGTCAGCACCGAGAGCATCCCCAAGACTCTGTTGGCTTTGGCAGGCGTGGATGTCGGCGACAAGATGATCGGCGAAAATCTGCTTGACGTTGTGGAAAAGAAAAATCATAATAGAGCTAATGAGGTCTACGCCCAAATCTCGGAGAGCCGCTGCGGCCGCTGCATCCGCACGGCAGATTATATGTACTCTGTCTATGCCCCCGGTGTCAATGGCGGCGAGGCTGCGGCATCTGATGTGTATGCGGACGACTTCCTCTATGATATGCAGAAAGACCCGTGGCAGCTGAACAATGTTGTCGCAGATCCTGCATACGCCGACGTCAAAGCGGAGCTTCGTGAGCGCTTGCTGAACTGGATACAGCACGCAGAAGGCACCCGCCCCACCATCACCGACTGAAAAGGAGCGTTTGCCCATGCTCTCGGCTGCTGAGAAAAAATCTGCTCAGGTATATCGTTGGCTTCTGGCTTATATCGACGAAAACAAGTTTTCTGGAAATCAACGACTGCCCTCGGAAAATGCACTCTGCCGAAAGCTGGGCGTCAGCCGGGAAACGATTCGAGTTGCCATTGACCGATTGGTGAATGAAGGAATCGTGTACAAAGTCAAAGGGAGCGGCACCTATTTCCACCGGGAAAAGGTGATGACGCGCGATTTGAACACCGAGGATGCACTTTATAAGATCGGCCTTGTTTTGCAAGGTCAGGATACGAGTGCAAATTCGGGATTAATCGAAGGGGTTCGCAGTGTCCTGACGCAGGAGCAGGTTGACCTCCATGTATTTCTGACCGATAACAAATTCTGCAACGAACGCCGCTGTCTGGAGACTGTGGTACATCAGAATTTTCACGGTTTCATCGTGGATGGTGTCAAATCGAGCATCCTCAGCCCAAATCTTGACTGCTACAAGGAGCTTTACCGACGTAAGATCCCGGTGATATTCTACAACAACTTCTATCGGAACTTGCGCTGCCCCCGCGTAACGATCAATGATATCGAATGTGCCCATCAGCTGATAGAACGCCTGATGGATGCCGGACACAGCCACATTGCAGGCATCTTCGTGTACGACAACTACCAGAGCGTAGAAAAGTTTCAAGGCATGGCGGAAGCGATGCGAAATCGTGGTTTGGAACTGAACGATGATTACATCAAGTGGTGTATTTCGGACGAAGCCCACAACGAAAGCTATGTCCGTTCCATTGAAAGATTTCTGAAGAGCATCCCTAAATGCACCGCTATCGTCTGCTGCAACTACATCATCTATCGGCTGGTCATGAAAACCCTGCAGAAAATGGGGAAGACTGTACCCGAAGATTATTCGCTGGTCTGTTTTGATTATTCCGAAGAAACTTATCGGCAGGAGGATGTTACCTGCTCCGTGGAGCAAGGCTTCGAGATGGGACGTCAGCTTGCGCTGCGGCTTATGGAGATGATTTCCACCGGCGAATGCGATGACCGGAACTACACTTATGTCATGAAGCCCATCCTCTACGATGGCCATTCCATCCGGAAGCTCAAAAGTAAAAATAAAGATTCTCCCGGAGGCAGTACTGCTCTCCGGGAGAATCTCTTTACCGGTTTTGTTGTGCCAGAAAATGTGCAGCAGTATGCAGGCGCGGAAGCACATAGGCAAAGAACTGCTTATACGCTGCGCAAAAGCGGTTGCTTCCAGAGGCATCCCAATCTCGCTTGCATCCGCCCCGGCAGAGCAGCTGATAAGCAAATGCTGCGCATTCCGCCGGGCGTTTGCGGCCCTGTGCCAGAAATGTCTGGCTTGTGGGAGAATCAAGCGCATCTTCAACGGTACAGTGGCTCAGATTTCCCAGCTTCCACTCATCCAGAACATAAAAGTCACAGGGATAAAGGCTTCCGTCACCTTCTACGGTAAGATAATGTCCACAGGAACCGGAGGAAGCGCAGGAGGTAGGCGGCATTCCCAGCAGGATACGCAGATAGTCCTCAAAATTGCGAACGCTGATATAATTGCCTCGTTGCAGCTGCTGATACCAATTATCAAAGACGCCGCACAGAAAACGACCATAAAGTTCCGGCGTTAGAGAATATGCCTGCCCTCCAATCGTATCAAGTGGGTCAAGACATGGGATGAATTGCAGATTGTGCTGTCCCAACTCGCAGAGGCTTTTGAAGGCTCGCTGCGGCTTTCTGGCCAGCTGTCCGGTCACAACACAGAGCAGATTTGTTTCGACCCTGTAGGCATCCAGCAGCGCAAGCGCATGAGTTACTTTATCCCATGTGCCCTGCCCAGCTGCGTCCAGCCGATAGAGATCATGGTTCTCCTGTGTGCCGTCTAGAGAGAGGCCTACGAGGAAAGAGTTGGCTTTGAAAAAAGGAAGCCCACTCTTCATCCAGACAAATGCCATTGGTCTGGATGCTGTGGAACACAGAGATATTGCGCTGCATGGAACGCTCCGTTTCCAGAAAGAACCGGAAGAAATCCAACCCGGCAAGAGTCGGTTCGCCGCCCTGAAACAGAAAATGGACGCTGCCGCCTTCCTCTGTGGCTGCAAAAGCCTTTTCAACCAGTTCTCCTGCCATTTCATGGGAAAGCAGTCCCATATTTTTGCAGGCTCGGCTGTTGGAAACATCGTCATAAAAGCAGTACCGGCAACGCAGATTGCACAGGCTGGACGCTGGCTTGACGAGAAATGTATTATGTTTCATAGAGATTCCCTCCGTGCTTCGCAGTTCTTAAAACAAGGATACCGGAAAATACGGGCTTTCGCAAGCAGTAACAGTTAAAAGCTGTTTGAAATAGTAAGAAAACGAATATAGTTGTCCGAAAATCAAAAAAAAAAGGAGAAGAAAACTTGTATGGATGAAAATAAAACATACGGTACACGGTCAGCACGGCTTTGGAAGCTGTTTTTGAGTACGCTGTACATTAGCAGCTTTACCTTCGGCGGCGGCTTTGTCATCGTGACCTTTATGAAGAAAAAAATTTGTAGATGAGCTGCACTGGATCGATGAACAGGAAATGCTGGATATGACAGCGTTGGCGCAGTCCTCTCCGGGCGCAATCGCGGTCAATGCTGCAATTCTGGTAGGTTGGCAGGTAGAAGGCTTGATTGGAATGATCGTGGCAGTGTTGGGCACCATCATCCCACCTATGGTCATTCTTTCAATCATTTCTGTGTTCTACAATGCTTTTTGCCACCAATCGCTATATCGCGTTGTTACTCAAGGGAATGCAGGCTGGTGTGGCGGCGGTCATTCTGGATGTTGTATTCGACCTCGGCGGCAAGGTGCTGAAGATCCGCTCATGGGTGTATTGATGTCAATGTGGTGGTGGTCATCCTTGCCGCTGCAGTATTCGGCGTGGTGCTGGCTCTGGTCCAGTGGAAAAAAGGTGGTGCAAAATGATCTACTTACAGCTTTTTCTCAGCTTTTTGCAGGTGGGTATGTTCAGCGTAGGCGGCGGCTATGCGGCCATGCCGCTGATCCAGAGCCAAGTGGTGGAACAACATGGCTGGCTGACGATGCAGGAGTTTACTGACCTCATCACGATTGCAGAAATGACCCCTGGTCCCATTGCGGTCAACTCGGCAACTTTTGTTGGTTTGCGTATCGCGCAGGTACCCGGAGCCATCATTGCAACACTAGGTTGCATTACACCGGCGCTGTTCTTTGTTTCACTTCTATCCTACATCTATCGTAAATACAAGGATATTTCTCTGCTGCAAAGTGTTCTGGCCTGCCTGCGTCCGGTCATTGTAGCGCTTATCTTTGGTGCAGGTCTTTCTATACTGTCTATGGTGGTGTTCGGAGAGAGTGCAAAGGCGCTCGCCAACGTAGACTGGATCGGCATCGGCAGTTTTGCATCGGCATTTTTTGTCCTACGGAAGCTCAAGTGGAATCCCATCCTGACCATGTGCCTGTGCGGCGTGGCCGGGCTTGGACTTCACATTTTGCTCGGAATATAATCTTAAGACAATTTGTCTGTTGGAATCATGAAAATAAATCATTGGGCTTGCAATCAGGGCAAAGCTGTAGTATATACATTATACGAAACATTGCTTTGATGAACGTATTACCGTTCAATGACGTATAAAATGGAGGTGCCCGCCATGACTGCCGTGATCTATGCTCGCTATTCCTCGGACAACCAGCGCGAAGAATCCATCGAAGGCCAGATCCGGGAATGCACGGCTTATGCCGAGAAAAACGGCATCACCATCGTCAAGCACTATATTGACCGTGCTATCTCCGCCAAGACGGACAACCGCCCGGAGTTCCAGCAGATGATTAAGGACAGCGACAAGACGCTGTTTGACATTGTGCTGGTCTGGAAGCTGGACCGGTTTGCTCGGAACCGCTACGACAGTGCCCGGTATAAGACCCAACTGAAGAAGAACGGCGTCAAGCTCATGTCTGCCACCGAGATCATCTCCGAAGGCCCGGAGGGCATCATTCTGGAATCCGTCCTTGAAGGCTATGCCGAGTATTATTCGGCAGACCTTGCCGAGAAGGTCGTGCGTGGACAGACCGAGAACATCCTGAAAGGCCGCTGCAACGGTGGCCGTGGAACCTTTGGGTACACGCTGGATTCCGAGCGGAAGTTCCACATCGACCCTCTCATCTCTCCTTTTGTACTGGAATCGTTCAAGAAGTACAATGAAGGCTCCACCATGAAGGAGATCCGTGATTGGCTGAACGAAAACGGCATCAAGAACCCGGTGGGCGGTGCATTTACTTATAACAGCGTTGAACATATGCTCAAGAACCGGCGGGACATCGGAGAACTGAAATTCCGGGATGTGGTCGTACCGGATGCTAGCGCGCCCATCATTCCACTGGAACTGTTTGAGGATGTGCAGGAGAAGATCGCAAAAAACAAGAAAGCCCCTGCCCGTAGAAAGGCAGAGGACGACTATCTGCTCACCACCAAGCTGTTCTGCGGCTACTGTGGGGCGTTGATGTTTGGCGAAAGCGGCACAAGCCGGACGGGTGAAGTCCACCGCTATTATAAATGTGCCACCGCCAAAAAGCATAAGGGCTGCAAGAAAAAGACCGTCCGCAAACAGTGGCTGGAAGATCTGGTGGTCAACCAGACCATGCAGCTTGTGAAAGACGATGCCGCTATGGAGTCCATCATCGCCAAGGTGATGGAACTGCAAAATAAGGAGAACACTAACATTCCACTCTATGAGAAGCAGCTTCGGGATGCGGAATCTGGTATCCAGAATATGCTGAACGCGATTCAAGCTGGAATCCTAACCAGTTCCACCAAGGAGCTTGTTGCCGCCGGCTTTTTTTTGCCGGGGCTGAGGTGCTGCCGGGGTCAGGTCTTGGGAATAGAAGTTCGCTTCGATCTTCTCGGTCAGCTCCAACCGGGGCTTGTCCTGCGTGTGGGCGTAGGTGTCCATCAGGACAGATGCCGTTGCATGACCTGAACACGATCTGTTCAAACTCTGGATGCTCGGCTCTCCACAGGCGGTACCATTTTGTCAGCAACTCCGGCGCGATGGGCAGGCCGTCCGGGAGACGAAACAGCTGACCGCAGTTGCTGTACTTCTCCGGAGCGTTCTGCTCGTCCTGTTTGGGCTTTTCAAGCCATGCTTGAAGTTCCTCTTTCAGAGGCTTGGTCATATACAGGATACGATTTGACTTCTTGGTCTTGGGCTTTTTCAGGATGAGAGAGGATTTGCTACCCTCACGCCTGTCCGGGAAGGTGTAGTAGACCTGCTTGGGGTCGAGCTTTTCCAGAGCGTCCTTGTTGGCTCGCTGCATGGTCTTGCTGACCGAGATGGTGCCACGCCCATCGGTGGCATCAAAGTCCAGATCACTCGGCTGCAAGCCGAGAATTTCGCCCGAGCGAAAGGATCATGCTCATGTGCACCGCCAGATGCAGGGCAGGGTTCTCGATGGTTTGCAATGCTGCCAGCATGGTTTTCTCGTCCCAGATGGTGCGTTCCTCGATGTTGACCTTGGGTGCATCACGGGGCAGGGGAATCTTGTGGATCAAGTCCCATTCCACCGCATAGGAGAACGCCGTTTTCAGCAGCGTGTGGACTTCGTGGATAGAGGTGCTGGACAGCAGCCGCTTCTTCTGCTTCTTGGTCAGATCCTGCTTGATACCCTTCACATACTGCCCGCAGGGGGTCTTGGCAAGGGTGGCGTAGAACTTCTCGATGTCGTAGGTGCGCAGCTCCTGCACCTTCCGTTTACCGATATATGGCACGATCAGGTTCTGCACCATCGCTACGGACTGGGTGTAGGTCTTGGGGACCATTTGTGCTTGGTAGACTGGATCGGAATCCATTTGTACAACATCTCCTCCACCGTCATGGTGTCGGGGACAAGGAATGTGCCGTCCAGCAGTTCTTTCTCGACCGTGATCTTTCGCTCCTGCGCCTCCTTTTTGGTCTTGAAACTCTCCCATCCCTCGCAGGGCTTGCCGGAATGGTCTTTGTACTTGTAACGGACGGAGTAGGAATCTCCGCGCTTCATGATAGATGCCATAGATTACCTCCTTTAGACCGCTGCAAACCAGCTGTCGAAGCTTTGCTTGTTCACCCGGATGCTGGTGCCGATGTGCAATACCCGGAACCCCTTCGTGGTGTTGCACAGGTTGTACGCCGCACGGGGAGAAATCGCCAAAAGTTGGGCAATCTCCTCCACCCGGTAAACAAGCGGTTCGTGCTTGGCTGCTTTGGTCTGGTCAGAAGATTCAATGGCAGGGGTTTTGGACGCTTTCATTGTAACCGGGTTCGAGTCCATTTGCAAGGATTCATTCGTATAATCTTTATATTTCACATTTTCGGTCATGTCAGGCCGATTCATATTCATAGGCAGACCTCCGTTTCCTTGTAACCGGGTGCCGGGGCAGAAAGTGCCAGCTTTCTGCCCCAAACGTTCCCGATGAGTTCAGATTTCCGAGTGCCCCTCCTGTGTGCGGGGTTGTGCCGCTGGTTTGTTTTGTGCCTGTTCTGCCTGCAAACGGCTCAGCAGTTGCAGAACGGAATCCCGCGCTTTCTCCCTGACCTGCTCCTTGCCTTTCTGCCGGATTTCCGGTCTCAGGAGTTTTTCCTGCAAGTGAGTGGCAGTGGTCTGCATGGTCTTGAGAAACTTGTCCAACACGGTGTCCAACCGATGGGCGGCGTATTCTCTCGTGGTCTGCGGAGCCTTACGTTCCGGGGACAGCACCCACTTCTTCGTGTCCTCGATCATCCGCATATCTTCTTTCCGGGTCTCGGTGCGCACCACATCGGTCACGACCTCCACCGCCTTGTCATAGGCCGCAGCCGAAACATCTTCCAGCAGGGTCTCCATATCCGAAACTTTCAGGGTCAGCTCATCCAGCTTGCTCTGCTGGGCGGCAAGCTGCTCCTTCTGCTTGGTAAGGATGAAGTCCTGCTTTTCCAGATACTTGCGGCTGCCGTATTCCGCTTCTTCCTCCAATTCCAGCCCGTGCCGCTTGGCAATCTCGAACAGCATCTTTCGACAGGCGGCATCAAAGGTGATTTTGCGGTTGTTCCGGCGGCTGAGGGGCTTTTCCGGGTCGGGCAAGTCGAAGCCCAGCGCTTCCAGTGCCTTTTCCTGCTGGGGTGCCACCTCGCCGTACTTGTTCTCGCAATCGAACACATGACGCTCGTGGATGTGAGGAGTGCTTTCGTCCAGATGCAGTGCCCAGTCCAGCACATGAACGTGGTCGCCATACTTGGCCTTGAACTCCTCGATGAACTCTGTGACGACGCTCAGCAAGTCCTCTGCCGAAGCGTGTTCATCCAGCGTTCCAAGTTGATAGATGGTCTCTTCCGGGCAGGTCTTGCGGCTGGACAGCAGGTCGGGAATGGAGCGGTTGCGCTCTGTGTGCCGGATCTTGGCGTTACGCTCGTTCTGGCTTTCCACAAAAGCCGTGTAGTGGGTTTCGTAGAACTGCCGTTCTACGTCCGAGAAGGTTGCCGCCAGATCGTCCGGGTCTTGTGGGTCAAGAGCCGAGCGGAAACCGTGAAAGCAGTCCCAGTAGATGTTGCCCTTGGCTCGTTCCGGGTCGATGTGCTCACTGTTGGCAAGGTTGAAACTGCGGTCATTGTGCTTGGGGTTGTAAGTGCCGTGTGCTCCGGCTCGTCCGTTGTGTCGTGTTAATTTCAGATAGGCATTCCTCCGTTTCAACATCTTGGCAGGGAGAACGCAGCAGCGAAGTTGCTGAATCTGCCGCCGTTTTGCGCCAGATAATACCCAGTAGGATATGACGCACAGCATCAAATCACTGGGCAAGGCGTTCCCCCTTGACTCCCTTCAAAGGGCTGCGGTCTCGCCTGTCGGCTCGGTCGGTGCTTCAAAATGCCTGCGGCCTTTTGAGGTCGCCACTGGCGACCCGCACCTCTGCACTCTTGCTCCGGGCAAGCTGTCCAGCAGAACAGCTCATCCGGCTTTTTCAGTGGGCCACTTTGACCCACTGATTTCGTTACGGTCAGAATCAGGTTGTCATCTTGGCAACCTGATTTTCAACGACATTGAGGCGTTACGGAAAAACAATGTGGTCAATTTGACCACATTGTTTTCTGGTAACTGGGGAATCAACGTTTAGCCGTTCTCCCTGCATGGACTTCCTGCCCCCTTCCGGCAGCGTTTTCCGGATCTCCTTCTCAGGGTCATCGCCGTGTATCCCATGCAGACGGTCATGCGGTTGTCAAGGTGCGGTGCTGGATTTGGCAATAAAAAATCGCCACACAACAACCTGAACCTGACCATCCCTTCTGGGATGGCCTTGGTTCGGGTTTGCTATGTAGCGATAAGAAAGTTAAAAACTTGCTCCGGCTCCTTCGGGAGCCGAGCTGGAACTCTAAGTAAATATGTTATATTAAATTGTTGGAGTAGGTTACCACAAAAATCGAGCCGTGTCAACAAAAAGTTTTGAAAACACACTACTTTCGGCAGATTGCGAGAAAAAATGATGGAAACCTTGGTAAAAAGAGAGGGCTGGATAGCTCGTTCTGTTTGCAACGGAATGCAAACTCGGAACTTTTCCGAGCAGAAAAACAACCGTCTGCTTCAAGTTGAGCTTGAAAACGGACGATCATTCTTGCAAAATGATTGTCAAATTTGGGAGGCGTTTTGAGCAGCCTCATAGTGCTAACAAGAGGTGTCTTCACACGTATATATATACCATTTTTGCGTTGCAAAATACTTGTTGGGGAACACCCAAGCCCTTGAACTGCATCCGATGGATGCAGGCTGCACGTTTTTGAAAAACGCTCTTTCGGTGCTCCGTATGAAGCACCGAAAACGAACCCGTTGAGGGTCAAAAGCATCAGGTGGGGTCGGTAGGCTCCCCGGCTTCAATTTTACCCAGATACCGCCACAGGGTCGTGCGGCTGATGCCCAGCTGCCGGGCGGCGGCGGCGCGGTTGCCGCCGTGGGCGGCTACCGTCTGCTGCACCACCTCGCCGATGATGCTTTCCAGCGTGCGGGAGGTGTCGGTGCTGACCACCGCCGCCGGGTGCGCTGCCGGGGCGCTGCGCAGACTGCGCTCCTTGGAGAGCAGGTCTGCCACGCTGCTGCTGCGGATGTAGGGGCCGTTCGTCAGGGTGGCAAGGGAGCGCAGAAGGTTTTTGAACTGGGTGTAGTTGTTCGGCCACGGGTACTGCCGCAGCATCTCGATGGCGCGGGGCTCAAAGCCGGAGATCTGCTTGCCCAGCTCCAGATTCAGGCTGTTCAGGTACAAACTGGAAAGGGACGGGATCTCATCCGACCGGCTGCGCAGCGGGGGCAGTTCCAGCGTCAGCGCGCCCAACCGCTCGATAAAGCGGCGGGTGACCGGCGAGACCGGCTCTTCCGGGCGCACCGAGCGGGAGAACAGCAGCCGCACCCGGCGGGCAAGACCGGTCTCCTCGATGGCAGCCAGCAGTTCGGCGCTCCACTGTTCCGGGATAGCCTCAAAGTTCTGGAAGTAGACCGTGTTGCCGTTGGCGTTCAGGGGCGAGTTATAGTGGTTGAGCAGAAAATCCCATGATTTATCGTTCATCAAGGCGCAGTTCGCCACCACGAGGGGGCGGTTTACCAGTGCGCTGTGCAGGTAGAGGTAGCGGGCGATCTGCTCTTTGCCGGTGCCCGGCTCGCCGCAGATGAACAGAGGCTGGCGCACGGCAGCAAGGGCGTTGATCTCGGCGTCCTGCGTGCCCATGGCACCGCTCAGGCTGTAAAAGCTGTTAGAGAAAAGATATTCGCACTCGCCTTTGTTCAGCGACCGCAGCCCCGGGCGGTTGGAATGCAGCGGGATGCGGGAGGGCACGCAGTAGAACAGATACCGCTGCACATTGTTCATCAGCAGCACCTGTGCTGTGATGCTGTACAGCTGGCTACGCTCGGTGTAATAGAACTTTAAGCTGCCCGTGGCGGGGATCTCCCGCAGATGGGTCTGCAAACAGCGGTGCAGCTCCGGGGAGATGTCCTTCATATTATTATAGTACAGGCTGCCGTCCGGCTCCATCACCACCACCCGGCCGCCCTGCTCCTGCGTGATGCTGCGTAGAAACAGGTTCTCCTGCCGCAGCTGGCCGAACCATGTGCTGATGTTCACCGCCTGATCGATGGCGCTGTGCAGGCTCTCGATGCCGGAGGTGATCAGGAAGGCGTCAAAGCCCATCTCCCGGGCAATGGTGTGGGTGACCATATCACAGACCACCATCCGGTAGCCGCCCTGCTTGAGCCGCTCCAAGGTATGGCGCACCTCCTCGGCACTGCGGACGGTAAGGATGTCCAGATCAAAGTTCAGCAGGCTGCAAAGGGTGTGGGCGGGTTCGGTGATGCTGGGAAAGCCCACGATGGCGTACAGGCTGGTGTAGTTCTCTGCCAGTTTCATGGTGCGCAGCACATCATACACCGAGATATGGATATCCACCACCGGCAGGTCGGTCACCTGCCGGATCAGGGTGGCGGTGCCGCCGCGGGAGATAATGCAGTCGTAGCTGTTGGGGGCCATGCGCTGCACGATGGCCTGTCCCTCTTCCAGATCGCCGGTGTACACCTCCAGCTCAACGTTGGGGTAGGCCTGCGCCGCCTGCTCCATGGCGGTGCGCATTCCGTCGTAGGGGGCAATGCCCAGAATGCGGGTGTGAGTCTCGACCATAAAACGTCCCTCCGTGTTTCTCTTTGAAACTATTATAAACGGTCTGGTTCAAAAAGAAAACAGAATATGGTTTCAAAATAGAACGTTTTTGCCAACAAAACAAAAAGAAAATTGAAAACGTGCTAAAATGAAACGCTTTTCCCGCTTGCGCCGGGTGCATTCCCGCGGTGGATACGGCATAATGAAAGCACAAAAACAAGTGAGGAGGCACGAACGAATGCTTCGCCTGCTGATGATTGCAGATGATTTTACGGGTGCGCTGGATACCGGCGTACAGCTTGCGGCACACGGCATCCCCACGCAGGTCGTGGTGGGGCAGGCAGACCTTTCCGCGTGCAGCAGCACCGTGCTGGTGGTGGATACCGAAACGCGGCATCTGTCCGCCGCAAAGGCTGCCGAGGCAGTTGCAAGGCTGACCCGCAGCGCGGTGGAAAACGGCGTGGGCTGCATCTATAAAAAGACGGATTCCGCCCTGCGCGGCAACATCGGCGCAGAGCTTGCCGCCCTGCTCAAAGCAAGCGGCGCACGCAATTTACCCTTTCTGCCGGCCTTCCCGCAGATCGGACGCACCACCGAAAAGGGCGTCCATTACATCAAAGGCGTGCCGGTGAACGAAAGCCCCTTCGGCATCGACCCCTTCGAACCGGTGCGCTGCGCTGAGGTGACAAAGCTGATCCATTTGCAGACCGACATGCCCGCACAGAACCTGCGCCCGGGTGAGACGGCATCGGACAAGACCGGCATTCTGGTGTATGACGCTGCCACCGCCGCAGACCTTGAAGCAGCCGGGCGACAGCTGTTCCAGAATGGAACGCCCCCGGTGCTGGCAGGCTGCGCAGGCTTTGCTGCCTTTCTGCCGGAGCTGCTGGGGCTTTCGGACGGCAGCGTGGTCGAGCCCCCGCAGCTGGACCCCCGGCTGCTGGTGCTCTGCGGCAGCGTGAACCCCATCACCCTGCGGCAGATGGACACCGCCGAAAAGGCAGGCTTTGCCCGCCTGCGGCTGACCCCCCGGCAGAAGCTGGAGCCCGGCTACTGGGCAAGCGCCGACGGCAAGGCTGCGCTGGCAGAAATTGAACAGATGCTGGCAGCAAACCCCCGCTGCATCATCGAGACGAATGACGCCGGGGGCAACCAGCTTACCGCCGATTACGCCGCCGCCCGGGGCATTGACTTGGACGGCATGCGGGTGGGCATTTCCGGCAGCGTCGGGCAGATGTTCGGGGCGCTGTTCGGCAGCGAACATCTGGGTACGCTGCTGCTCACCGGCGGCGACACCCTGCTGCAATGTATGAACAGCGTGGGCGCACGGGAGCTGGAACCGGTGTGCGAACTGGAAAGCGGCATCGTGCTGGCGCGGTTCACCTATCAGGGGCGCACCCGCTACGTCATTACCAAGTCCGGCGGCTTTGGGCAGGAGGATCTGCTGGTGGAGCTGGCAGACCGCATTGCAAAGCATTGAGAACAGAAGCAGACAGCCCTTTGCGGCTGGAACAGAAGATAAATGTAACAGAAGGAGAACGACCATGACCTATGCAAAACTGCCCGGCCTGACTTGGGACGGCACCGTGTACGAGAACGAGGAGATGGGCACACTGGAAGCCCTGCTGCCCACCGGCGGCTGGCCCACCGCCCACGCACCTGCCATGGTGGAGCTGCCCAACGGTGACCTGCTCTGCTGCTGGTTCGCCGGTACTTATGAGGGCAGCGCAGACGTGCACATCATCTGCTCGGTGCTGCCGATGACGGCACCAAGTGGCTGGAGCCGGTGAATATCTCCGGCGACCCCACCCGCAGCGAGCAGAACCCCTCGCTGTTCTACGGCCCGGACAACGCCGTGTGGGCGATGTACACCGCCCAGCTGGACCGCGTAGAGGGCAAGGACAATATGCAGTTCACCGCCGTGGTGCGCTGCCAGAAGAGCACCGACGGCGGCAAAACATGGGGCGACTACACCACCGTGTTCCCGGAGGAAGGCACCTTCTGCCGCCAGCCCATTCAGGTGCTGTCCAACGGCCGCTGGATCTTTGCCAACTGGCTCTGCACCGACTCTGCCGAGGGTCTGTCCGGCGACCCCACCGCCTTCCGCATCTCGGACGACGAGGGTAAAACTTGGCGCATGGTCATGATGCCCGGCAGCAACGGCCACGTCCACGCCAATGTCATCGAGCTGGAGCCGGGGCATCTGGTGGCCTTTATGCGCAACCGCGAGGCCTACCGCATCCACCGCAGCGAGTCCTTTGACTGGGGCGAGACTTGGACGGTGCCTGCACCCACCCCGCTGCCCAATAACAACTCCAGCATCAGCGCGGTCAAGCTGCAGAGCGGCCGCATCGCCATTGCCTACAACCCCACCTGCACCCCCAACCCCGTGCCCGGCAAGGCTGCATGGCCCGGCCTGCGCTGCCCGGTGGCGGTGGCGCTTTCGGAGGACGGCGGCCTGACCTTCCCCCCATCATCCGCTGGATGGAGCGCGGCGAGGGCTACATGGGCGATGAGAACAAGACCAACAACAAGCAGTACGAGTACCCCTACCTGATGCAGGGACGGGACGGCATGCTGCATCTGGCCTACGCTGCCCGCACCCGGCAGGGCATCAAGTATGTCCGCTTCTCGGAGCAGGACGTGCTGGGCGCAAAGCGGGAGACCGTGGGTCTGTATAACCCCACCGCAGCGCAGAGCCGCTGAAAAAGCTTTTCGAGAGTTTCATCCTTTTTATAGATCAGAACATCATTCAGGAGGTTGATCAGTATGCTGACCCAGTACAATCTTAAAATGCCGCACGCAGTTTACGGCGGCGAGAACGCTATGGACAATATCACCGCCATCATCAAGGCGCGCGGCGCAAAAAAGGTAGCCATGTTCACCGATAAGGGCATTGAGGGCGCAGGCCTGTTTGCTCTGCCGGAAGAGGCCGTCAAGGCCTCCGGCGCAGAGTACTATGTGCTGGACGAGCTGCCCCGGAGCCCAGCTACATGGCTGTGCAGAAGCTGGTGGACGAGTTCAAGGTCTCCGGTGCAGACCTGATCGTGGCCTGTGGCGGCGGCTCCGTGATGGACGCTGCCAAGCTGGCAAGCGTGCTGGTGACCGACGCCTACGGTGTGAAGGAGCTGCTGGATAACCCCGGCATGGCACAGAAGTGCGTGCCCATCGTGCTGATCCCCACCACCGCCGGTACCGGCGCCGAGGTTACCCCCAACGCCATCGTGGCTGTGCCTGAGAAGGAGCTGAAGGTGGGCATCGTCAACGAGAACATGATCGCGGACTACGTCATTCTGGACGCCCGCATGATCAAGAACCTGCCCCGCAAGATCGCGGCCGCTACCGGCGTGGATGCGCTGGCACACTGCATCGAGTGCTTTACCAGCAACAAGGCCAACCCCTTCAGCGATCTGTACGCACTGGAAGGCTTGGACCTGATCCTGAACAACATCGAAAAAGCCTGCGATGACCCCGAGGCCATGGCAGAGAAGAACCGGATGCAGATCGCAGCCTACTACGGCGGTCTGGCCATCACCGCTTCCGGCACCACCGCTGTGCACGCACTGAGCTACCCGCTGGGCGGCAAGTACCACATTGCACACGGCGTGTCCAACGCCATCCTGCTGGCACCGGTCATGCGCTTCAACAGCGAGCACCCCGCCGTGCGCGAGCGTCTGGCTGCCGCCTACGACCGCTGCTGCCACGAGGAAAAGACCTGCACCACCGTGGAGGAAAAGACTGCATGGATGATCGCCCGTCTGGAGCACATCGTCAAGCATCTGGATATCCCCACCAGCCTCAAGGAGTTTGGCGTGCCTGCCGAGGATCTGGAAGGTCTGGTCAACGCCGGTATGCAGGTACAGCGCCTGCTGGTGAACAATATGCGCCCCGTTACCGCCGACGACGCACGCAAGCTGTATCAGGAAATCATGTAACAGAAAAGGAGTAAAGACTTATGAAGACCAGCGATATCAAGGGCATCATCCCTCCCGTAATCACCCCCATGAATAACGACCCTGAGCAGACGGTCAACCATCAGGCTGCTGCGCGAGCAGGTGGAGCGCCTGCTGGCAGGCGGCGTGCACGGCATCTTCCCCATGGGCACCAACGGCGAAGCCTACGCCCTGTCCTTCCAGGAGAAGGAAGAGATCCTTGCCACTGTCATCGATCAGGTAAAGGGCCGCGTACCGGTCTACGCAGGCACCGGCTGCATCACCACCGCCGAGACCATCCGCCTGAGCAAGCGTGCCGAGGAGCTGGGCGCAGACGCACTGTCCATCATCACCCCCAGCTTTGCACTGGCCTCCCAGAAGGAGCTGTACGACCACTACACCGCTGTGGCAAAGGCTGTGAACCTGCCCATCATCCTGTACAACATCCCCGCCCGCACCGGCAACAAGCTGCTGCCCGAGACCGTGCAGGCACTGTGCCGTGACGTGGAGAACATCGTGGGCGCAAAGGATTCCAGCGGCGATATCGAGAACCTGAAGGCCTACATCCGCCTGACCCGCGAGCTGGATAAGGAAGTTGCCATTCTGGCCGGTAACGACGGCGCCATCCTGACCTGCCTGAAAGAGGGCGGCGCAGGCGGCATTGCAGGCCGCGCCAACATCTGGCCGGAGACCGTTGCCAAGATCTACGATTGCTTCAAGGCCGGAGATCTGGAGGGCGCACAGGCTGCACAGGACGCCATTGCCATCCTGCAGCAGACCTTCAAGTACGGCAACCCCAACACCATCATCAAGACCGCCGTTGCCCTGCAGGGTCACCCCGTTGGCAAGTGCCGCGCACCCTTCAACTATGTGCCGGAAGAGGGCATGGAGGCCATCAAGAAGGTTCTGGCAGAGAACGAGGCCAAGGGTCTGCACTGAAACGCACTGAAGCAAGGAGAAGGCTGCTATGAATAAACCCATTGTCGGTATTACCATGGGCGATCCCGCCGGTTCCGGCCCGGAGATCACCATCAAGGCTCTGGCTGACCCGGAGCAGTACAGCTACTGCCGCCCCATCGTGGTGGGCGATGTGAAGGTGATGGAGCAGGCCAAGAAGTTCGTTGGCCGCGAGGACATCGTCATCCACCGCTGCGAGAAGGTGTCGGATGCCCTGTTCACCCCCGGCACCATCGACGTGCTGCATCTGGATCTGATCGAGGACATCAGCAAGTTTGAGATAGCAAAGGTCAGCGTGGAGGGCGGCAACGCAGCCTTCCAGTGCGTGAAAAAGGTCATTGAGCTGGCCATGGCGGGTGAGGTGGATGCCACCTGCACCAACGCCCTGAACAAGGAAGCCATGAACAAGGCACTGGAGTACTACCACGGCGAGAAGTCGGACGGCTACACCCATTTCGACGGCCACACCGAGATCTACGCCACCTACACCCACACCAAGAAGTACACCATGATGCTGGCTCATCACGACCTGCGCGTGGTGCACGTTTCCACCCACGTTTCCCTGCGGGAAGCCTGCGACCGGGTCAAGAAGGATCGCGTGCTGGAGGTCATCGAGATCGCCAACAAGGCCTGCAAGGATATGGGCATCGAGAACCCCCGCATCGCTGTGGCCGGCCTGAACCCCCACTGCGGCGAGAACGGCCTGTTCGGCCGGGAGGAGATCGAGGAGATCACCCCCGCCATTGAGGCTGCCAAGGCCGAGGGCATCACCGGTGTCGTGGGTCCCTGCCCGCCGGACAGCGTGTTCTCGCAGGCCATCGGCGGCTGGTACGACATCGTGGTGTGTATGTACCACGATCAGGGTCACATCCCGCTCAAGACCGTGGGCTTTGTCTACGACCGCGAAAAGCAGGAGTGGAAGGCCGTGGAGGGCGTCAACGTCACGCTGGGTCTGCCCATCATCCGCGCCAGCGTGGATCACGGCACCGACTTCTACCACGCCGGTAAGGGCAACGGCAACGAGCTGAGCCTTGTCAACGCCATCAAGTATGCGGTCAAAATGACCGGCCGCGCCCACTAAGTTATCCTCATCCCAACCAATTCTTCATTTTCTTCCAGAGAGAGCCGCTGCACCCCGTACGGTGCGGCGGCTTTTTCTGGTTTTGGGGACGAACTCCCTCAGGGAGCGAACCCTCTCAGGCGCTTCCGTGCCAGATGAGGGGCAGCACCCGTTAGCCTTGCACGCCCTCTCAGTCAAAGCCGTAGGCTTTGACTGAGAGGGCGCACGGCGATAGCCGTGACGGAAAGGGTGCCCTGTTTCAAAAAGCAACAAATCAGCCGAAACTAACCGCAATATGTTTCAAAAAGCGACATATTGCGGCAAAAGAATTGAACAAATTCTGAATATGTTTCAAAAAAGAACACAACAAGCCGAAAAATGATTGTGACGCACAGCGGAAAACTATATACTTTTAATCAAGAAAGCCGCATCGGAATTGTGCAAAGGGTCGGGCTCTTGCGCAACAGGTACTGCGGACACAAAAAAAAAGGAGGAAACGTTCTATGACACTTCCCATGATCATTGCTCTGGCAGTGACTGTCCTCATGATCATCCTGATCATGGTGGATAAACTGCCCTTCGGTGCACCCCCGCTGCTGGCGCTGCTGCTGCTGGTGGTGTTCGGCGTTACCGACATCAAGACCGCCTTCGGCGGCTTCGCAAACCCCACCATCGTCATGCTGGCATCCTTCATGGCCATCATCGCGGCCTTGCAGAAGACCAGCTTCATCGTCAAGTTCAAGCAGACCATGTTCAACATGGCCAGCAAGGGCGGCTTTAAGGCCTACGTCCTGCTGATCCTCATCGTTATGCTGGGCTGCAGCCTGTTCGGCACCGGTTCCACCGCCTACTATGTGCTGGTCATCGGCCTGCTGTCCACTCTGCCCTACTCCAAGCAGCTGCCCCCGTCCAAGGTACTGATGCCTGCGGGCTTTGCAGCAAACCATCCGCTGCTGCCCTTCAACACCGCTCTGCAGTACGGCATCGTCATCGCCGTTCTGCAAAGCGCAGGCGTTGCGGCAAACGTCAATCTGGTCAAGTTCTCTCTGGTCAACCTGTGCCTGTCCATCGGCTTCCTAGTGTGGTGCATCCTGGCCTACAAGATCCTGCCGGACCACCCCATTGCCGAGGCCAAGGAAGAGGCTCTCCACGCCGGTGAGCAGAAGGTCGCTCTGACCAAGAATCAGGAGCTCATCACCTACTTCAGCTTTGTGCTCGCCGTTGTGGGCATGATCCTGCAGAGCAAGATCGGTGACGCAGGCTACGCCATCACCGGTCTGGCCGTGGGCATCATCCTGATCTCCGGCGTCATGGACTTCAACGAGATCCGCAACTCCATCAGCGCACCCATCATCCTGATGTCCGCAGGCGTCATCGGCATTGCCGATGCTCTGGGCAACACCGGCCTGACCAGTCTGGTGGGCGAGACCGTTGCCAAGATGCTGGGCACCAACGTCAACCCCTTCGTGCTGATCTTCGCCTTCTGCATCCTGACCAGTGTGCTGGCAACCCTGACCGGTTCCACCATCGGCACCGTGTACGTCTTTGCTCCCATGGCCATTGCCACCTGCGTCAATCTGGGTCTGGACCCCACCGCAGCCGCTGCCGCTATCGTGGTCTCCGGCTGGTGCGGACACTTCCTGCCCATTGACGGTATGCCCGCCATGATCATGGGCGCCGGTGACTACAAGATCACCGAGTTCTGGAAGTTCACCATTCCGCAGTACTTCATCCGTCTGCTGGCGCTGACGGTGGGCGCTGTGCTGATCTTCCCCATGAAGTAACAGGAGAAACGCAAAATGAAAAACACGTTTGAGCTGGAGCACGTCGGCATCAACACCGACAACGCAGGCGAGGCCGAGCAGCTGGCGCTGCTGCTGTGCAAGCTGTTCAACTTAGAGCCCCGCCACGGACAGAAGTCCGAGTTTGCCGGCAACTATTTCGAGTGCATGAAGAGCCCCTTTCTGGGCAAGAACGGCCACATCGCAATGCGCACCCCCGACCTGAAGGCTGCGATGGAGGAGCTGGAGGAAAATGGCTTCCGCTTCCGCATGGAGACTGCCGCCTATTTTGAGGACGGCCGTATCAAGAATGTGTATCTTGAGGGCGAGTACGGCGGTTTTGCCATCCATATCATGCAGAAATAACGCCAACTGACCGATCTTGTGCAGAACCGGGGATGGAGCGATCCGTTCCCGGTTCTGTGGTTCACGCCCCGCGAAAAATCAGAGGAGAAAAATTATGCTGGTTCCTGTATTGCTATTTATCGTCGGTCTGCTGTTCCTGATCAAGGGCGGCGACTGGTTCGTGGACGGTGCTTCGGCACTGGCACGGCGGTTCCACCTGCCGGAGCTGCTCATCGGCGCAACGGTGGTATCTATCGGCACCACTCTGCCGGAGGTCATGGTGTCCACCATGTCCGCCGTGTCCGGCCATGGGGAGATCGCCTACGGCAACGCCATCGGCTCGGTCATCTGCAACTCTGCCCTGATCGCCGCCATCACCATCGCCGTCCGTCCGGGCAAGGTAGACCCCAAGACCCTGCGGGTGCCGGTAGCCTTCTTCTTTGCCGCAGCCGCCATCTACTGCGTGGCTGCCTACGCCATGGGCGAGTTCACCCGCCCGCTGGGCTTTGTGATGCTGGCCATGTTCGTGGCTTACATGGTGGCAAACGTATTGCAGATGAAAAAAGCCCCTGCCGCCGCCGAAGCGGAGGCCGAGGCCGAAAATGCCGGGGAAGAGATGTCCCTTACCAAAACGCTGGTGCTGCTGGTGCTGGGCGCGGTGCTGATCGCACTGGGCGCAAACCTGCTGGTGGATAACGGCACCCTCATCGCACAGGCACTGGGCGTGCCGGAGTCGGTCATCGCGCTGACCTTTGTGGCGCTGGGCACCTCTCTGCCGGAGCTGGTCACCGCCATCACCTCGTTGGTCAAGGGCTGCAGCGATCTGTCCCTTGGCAACATCGTGGGCGCAAACGTGTTCAATCTGGTGCTGGTCAGCGGTATGTCCGTCACGCTGGCACCCTTCACCGTGCCGCAGAGTTCCACCCTGTTCGGCATCAATTCCAGCCTTGTGCTGGAGATCCCGGTCATGCTGGCTGTCATGATGATCATGACCCTTCCCGCGCTGAAGCGCGGCAAGCTGTCCCGTGCACAGGGCATTATTCTGCTGTGCATCTACGCTGCCTTCTGCGCTATCCAGTTTACCATGTGACATTCCCGGAGATACTTCCATGCCCCCGGCCTGCTCTGTCAGGCCGGGGGTTTTGGTTATTGTACCCTGCGGGACGGTCTTTGTTTTACGGCTGGGTGAGTACCTCCGGGTCACCGGGCTTATAGATGTGGGTCTTGGTCAGGCGGCGCATGGTGTCCTCGTGGTTGCGGCTGGCGTAGGCGGTGTACAGGATATCCACCACGTTCAGCTGGGAAAGGCGGGAGGACATGGCACCGTTGCGGAACAGGCTCTCGTTGGCGGCGACATACAGCACATGGTCGGCCAGCTGCGCCACCTCGGAGGGGTAGTAGCGGGTCACCGCGATCACCGGTGCGCCGCCCGCCTTCATCTCCTTGATGCACTGGATCATTTCCATGGTCTGCCCGGAGTAGGAGAACACGATGCCTACATCCTGCGCAGTGGCGTTGCGCGCCTGCAAAAGCTGCGAGTGGGAGTCCTCGTTGACCACGCAGGGCTTGTCCAGCCGCAAAAATTTCAGGTAGGTGTCCTTTGCCACGCACAGTGAGGAACCGATGCCGAACAGCAGCACCGTGCGGGCATTGGCGATCAGTTCCACGCACTGCTCCAGCTCATCCAGCAAAAGCAGCCGCTGGGTGTCCAGCAGGCTCTGGATGTTCTTGTGGGTCACCTTGTCCACGATCTCCTGCAGGCTGTCCTGCGGGGTGATGTCCTTTTCCCGGTGGCTGCCGTTCTCGCCAAGGGTGGCAAGCTCCAGCGTCAGGGCGTGGCGCAGTTCCTTGTAGCCCTGAAAGCCGATGACCCGGCAGATGCGCACCACGCTGGAAGGGGAGGAGAAGGAGCGCCGCGCCAGATCCCGGATGGTAAGGGTGGTGGTCTCGTCCGGGTTTTCCAGAATGAACTGCGCGATCTGCCGCTCGGTGCTGCTGAGGGAGGGCTGCACCTCCCGCAGGCGTAAAAGAACGTTCTGCATATAGATACCTCTGTTGTATTTCAGGATGGATTGAACAAGCTGCACAAAAAAAGTCGTACTTGTACGCAAAAATTTCAAAAACAATGCTTGCATAAAACATTGTACCACAAAATAGTCTTTTTTGTGGACATTTTGTTTGAAAAAGTTTATACTTTGGTCACAATCACGCCGCAAGGGGTGCGGCGGAAACTGGAGGTGCAGGATATGGGTTTGAATCTGAGTGGGATGACCACCGAGACCCGCAACCCGCGCACGATGCAGCTGGATCAGATGTCCCCGCTGGAGATCGTGACTGTCATGAACGAGGAGGACGCCCGGGTACCGCTGGCCATTGCCAAGTGCCTGCCGCAGATCGCGCAGGCGGTCACATGGGCGGCAGAAGCCTTTGAAAAAGGCGGACGGCTGTTCTATATGGGCGCCGGTACCTCCGGCCGCTTAGGCGTGTTGGATGCCGCCGAGTGCCCGCCCACCTTCGGTGTGCCGAAGGAGATGGTGGTAGGGCTCATCGCCGGCGGCGAAAAAGCCTTTATCGAGGCTGTGGAGGGCGCAGAGGACAGCCGGGAGCTGGCTGTTGAGGATCTGAAAGCCCACGGCCTGACCGCGAATGACTTTGTGGTGGGCATTGCCGCCTCCGGCCGCACGCCCTATGTGCTGGGCGGTCTGGACTACGCCAAGAGCGTGGGCTGCCACACTGCCGCCATTGCCTGCAATATCGGCAGCGCCATCGGCAAGGCCGCAGAGCTTGCCATTGAGGTGAACTGCGGCCCCGAGGTATTGACCGGTTCCACCCGGCTCAAGTCCGGTACGGCACAGAAGCTGATTTTGAACATGATCTCCACCGGCTCTATGGTGCGCACCGGCAAGGCCTACCAGAACCTGATGGTGGATGTGCAGCAGACCAACGAAAAGCTGCACACCCGCGCCGAGAATATCGTCATTGACGCCACCGGCGTGGAGCGGGAGAAAGCCCGCGCCGCCATTGACGCAGCGGGTGGCAGCGTAAAGACCGCCATCACCATGCTGCTGGCAGACTGCGATGCCGCAGAAGCCGCCCGGCGGCTGGAAAAGGCCCGCGGCCATGTGCGGGAGGCCATCCGGCTGGAAGTGCTGTAAGATATCTCTAAGTTCCTTAGCGGCAAAGGCCGCATCGGATATACACCTGTTTTAAAGGAGGACCCACTTATGACGAATGAAGAACTTGTCCGCGCGGCGCTGGAGAAGGTCGGCGGAAAAAGCAACGTTCTCACCGCAACCAACTGCATGACCCGTCTGCGGGTGCGCGTTAAAGATGACGCCAAGATCGATGACGAGGGCCTGAAGGCCATCGAGGGCGTGATGGGCATCGTGCATGACCGTACCGGCTATGTAGAGATCGTGGTCGGCCCCGGCAAGTGCCGCAAGTGCGCAGATATCTGCCGCGATATGGGCATCCCGGCGGACGCCGCCGCTTCCACCGCCAACGACTGGCAGACCAACAAGGCCGCAGTCAAGGCCGGACAGAAGCAGAGCAAGGTCAAGGAGCTGTTCAAGACCTTCGGCGATATCTTTATCCCCCTGATCCCGGGCGTTGTGGCTTCCGGTCTGTGCGCCGGCATCAACTCCCTGATCGGTCAGGTGGTGCCGAACTACGCTGACATCCCCGCACTGGCTCTGATCAGCACCCTGCTGGGTCTGATGAACACCTGCTTCCTTGGTTACCTGACCGCATGGGTCGGCTACCGCGCAGCCGAAAAGTTCGGCGGCACCCCCATTCTGGGCGGTATGCTGGGCATGATCACCGGTTTGGACGGTATCAACAAGATCTCTTCCATTCTGGGTCTCTTCAACGAGGCTGTGCCGCTGGATTCCATCCTGCGTGCAGGCCGCGGCGGCGTGCTGGCCGTTGTGCTGGGCGCATGGTGCCTTGTCAAGATCGAGCGCTGGGTGCGTAAGTGGATGCCCGAATCTCTGGACATCGTGTTCACCCCGCTGATCACCATGATCCTGTGCCTCGTGCCCTATATCCTGATCATCATGCCCGCTACCGGCTATGTTTCCACCGCGCTGTGCTGGGTGGTTGAAAAGCTGTGCATGAGCGATATCCTGATCGTGCGCATCATTGCCGGTTATATTTCCACCGCTCTGTTCCTGCCCATGGTCGCTATGGGCATGCACCATGGTCTGGTTGCCCTGTACTCCGTGCAGCTGGAGAGCTTTGGCTACGTTACCCTGTACCCCGCTCTGGCTATGGCCGGTGCAGGTCAGGTTGGCGCTGCTGTCGCTATCTACTTCAAGGCTAAGAAGTGCGGCAACACCCGCCTGAAGAACGTTATCACCGGCGCACTGCCCGCAGGTCTGCTGGGCATCGGCGAGCCGCTGATCTACGGTGTTACCCTGCCCATGGGCAAGCCCTTCATCAGCGCCGGTCTGGGTGCCGGCTTCGGCGGTGCCTTCGTCATGGCCATGCAGGTGGCTGCTACTGCTTGGGGCCCCTCCGGTCTGCTGGCTCTGTTCGTCATGACCGCCGGCCCTCACGGTGTGGCTGCTTCCGTTGGCTGCTACGCAGTGGGTCTGGTCATCTGCTACATCATGGGCTTTATCGTGACCAACGCAATGGTCTCTGTTGAGGACGTTGCCAATGCTTAAAACACTCGGACGGTCAGTGTATCTGACGCAGTTTGAGGAACAGCGTGCGTCGCTTTCCGCTTTTGCGGCAGGCGGCGCGCCTGTTTTTATCTCACTGCATATCAGCGAAGAATTTGATGCCGCTTACTGCGCCCGCGTGCAGGAAATGTGCGATTTTCTCTCCGCGCAGGGCTGGCGCATTCTGGCGGACGTGTCGGAAAAGACCATCCGGCAGTTCGGCTGCGCCGACCTGACCGCGCTGGCAAAGCGGCTGCACCTGTGGGGTCTGCGGCTGGACTACGGCTTCTCGCTGGAGGAGATGTGTGCCCTTGCGCAGCAGCTGCCCGTTGCCGTCAACGCCTCCACCACCACCCCGGAGGTGGCACGGCAGCTGGCGGCGGGCGGCGGCACGGTCATCGCCATGCACAACTTCTACCCCCGCCCGGAGACCGGCCTTGACCCGGAATTTCTGCGCGAGAGCACCGCAGCTTTGCAGGCGGAGGGCTTGCAGGTGTACGGCTTTATCCCCGGCGATGCCCTGCTGCGTGGGCCGCTGTACGCGGGTCTGCCCACACTGGAAGCCCACCGCACCGCTGCCCCCTCGGCGGCCTTTGCGGACTTGGCGCTGAACTACGGGCTGGACGGCATTTTTGCGGGCGACCCGGAGGTCAGCACCCGGGAGCAGGAGTATATCCGCCACTTCTGCACCACCGGCGAGCTCTGCCTGCCGGTCGCCTTGCGCCCCGGCTATGAGACGCTGTACGACCGCACCTTTACCTGCCGCCCGGACTCGCCCAAAGCGCTTGTGCGGTATCAGGAATCCCGGCTCTACTCCTGCTTTGGCAGCACCGTGCAGCCGGACAACTGCGTGGAGCGCCGCCGCCGCTGCGTGACCATGGATAACATCGGCTACGGCCGCTACTCCGGCGAGATTCAGCTCATGCGCGCCGACTTACCCGCAGACGAAAAGGTAAACGTCATCGGCGAAGTGCCCGCAGAGTACGACCTGCTGCTGGACTGCATTAAGCGCGGAAAGACTTTCCGCATGGTAAAAAAACATCATAAAAACAAGCACCGGAGCGTCCGCAGACGCTCCGGTGCTTGTTTTTGTTTATTTATTGATTCTTTCTCGGATACACAAAGGCGTCGCGGCGGTACACTGCCACGAGATATGCCGCCATGAAGCACCAGATGATGGGCTCGCACAGGATGACGGCGTTGTAGGCGTAGCGCGGGATGAACACCAGCACAAAGATCACCTTGCCTACCAGCTCGATGACGCTGGAAAACAGCGGCAGCACCTTCTGCCCAAGGCTCTGCAAAGCGTACGGGGTGCACAGCAGCACCCCCAGCACCGCGTAGAACGGTGCGTTCCACATCAGATACCGTGCGCCGTTTTCCAGCACGAGGGGCGCGGTAGAACCGGAGATCAGCTGCACCAGCTGCCGGGCAAAAAGCTGCATCAGCACCACCTCTGCCGCCATGATGACCACCGAGCACAGGTACATGGTGCGCATTCCCTTGCGCACCCGCTCCGGCTGGGCTGCGACCCCGGTTCTGGGAGACAAAGGTGGAGCCGGCGTTTGCCATGGAGATCAGCGGCATACTGGTAAAGGAGAACAGCTTGCGCGCGGCGGTGTGCCCCGCAATGGTCAGTGTGCCCAGACCGTTGATGCCGTATTGCAGCACCACCGACCCCGCCGACACGATGCTGCTCATCAGCCCCATGGAGATGCTTTGGCTGAACAGCTCCCAGTACAAATGCTGTCCCACCGCCCAGTGCTTGCGGGCGGGCAGCAGCAGTGGCACGCGGCGCATCACATACAGAATGCACAGCACCACCGAGATGCCCTGCGCAATGACGGTAGCCACCGCCGCGCCCTGCACGCCCATGCCCAGCCCGGCAATGAACCACAGGTCCAGCGCCACGTTCAGCCCCGAGCTGATAAGCAAAAACACCAGCGGCATCACGCTGTTGCCGATGGCGCGCAGCAGCCCGGCGCACAGGTTATAAAGGAACATCACCAGCACGCCCAAATCTATTACGATATGTACCGGTAGGCGTCCTCCAAAATTTCGGCGGGGGTATCCAGCAGCTGCAATAGCGGCCGCAGGCCGAAAAAGCCCGCCGCAGTAATGACAAAGCTTGCGCAAAGCCCGATGACCAGCGACCCGGCCACCGTCCTTTTGAGCAGATCCTCGTCCTGTGCCCCGTAGGAGCGTGCAGCCACGATGGAAAGCCCATTGCCGATACCGATGCCAAAGCCCACCAGCAGCTCGTAGATGGACCCGCAGGAGCCGATAGCGGCAAGTGCGCTATCGCCCAGCACGTTACCCACGATCATGGTATCCACGGTATTATACAGCTGCTGGAATAAATTGGACACCAGAATGGGCAGCATGAACAGAAAAAGGTTCTTGAAAATAGGCCCGTGCAGCAGGTCTGCATTTCGGTTAAAGAGATTTGTTTTCAGGGGTCGCGTCTGGGTCATAGGGTTCCTTTCTTCGCGCAAAAAGGAGGCCGTTGCACAAAAACTGTGCAGTGGCCTCTTTTGCGGTAAAACGAATTAAAAAATTTTTATTTGTAGTTGCGAAACACCGTAGGTGTTTCGCAACTGCTTTTTTATAACTCCTGCTGCTCAAACCCGTTGACGGTCAGCACGGTCAGGGCGGTGAAACCGGCGGCCTTGATGGCGGCGGCGGCTTCGTCAAAGCCGAAGGTCAGCGCGGCGGTGTTGTGGGCGTCGGCGGTGATGATCACCCTGCCGCCCAGCTTGTTCCACTCGCCCAGCAGCCATGCGCCGGGGTAGAAGTCCTTGCGGTAGCCGCGGTATACGCCGCCGGTGTTCACTTCCAGAATGCAGTCGTTCTCCCGGGCAGCTTGCAGCGCCCTGAGCGCCGCTGCCTTGTAGCGGGGGGATTCCTCGTCAAAAAAGCTGCCGTCCGCGTTCAGCTTTTTGACAAGGTCGATATGTCCCAGAATGTCCGGCTTTTTGGCGGCGATCTTCTCCACTTCGGCAAAATAGGCTTCCACCGCTGCCAGCGGGTCGCCATCAAAATCGTTATTGATGCAGTCCCGCAGATCCTCGGGGCGGAAATCGATCTCGTAGTATTTGCCGGTATTTTTGCCGTACAGGTGGTGTGCGCTGCCGATCCAGTAATCAAAGCCCTTGGGCGTGCCCTCGCTCAGCAGATCCCACTCGATGCCGCACAGGATATCCACCTTGCCCCGGTACTCGTTTTTCAGCTTGGCAATGGTGGCGCGGTACAGGGCAGTGCGGCCGGGAGTCATGCAGTATTCGCGGTCAGGCTTTGTGTAACTGTGGCCGCTGAAACCAAGGGTGGTCAGCCCCCGCGCACAGGCGGCACCCGCCATCTGCTGCAAGGTATTTTTGCCGTCACACAGGGTAGAGTGGCAATGTACGCTGGATTTTCTGTAATCTGCCATAGGCTTCTCACTGCATCCTTTCCTGCTTGACCTTGTGGTCGATGACATGGCGCTTTTCCAGTTCCCGGGTCACATCCTCTACGGTGATGCCCGCGCTGACCATCAGCACCAGCACATGATAGGCAAGGTCGCTGATCTCGTAGACCGTCTCAGCCTTGTCCTCTTTTTTCGCCCGCAATGATGACCTCGGTGCACTCTTCGCCCACCTTTTTCAGGATCTTCTCCTTGCCCTTTTCAAACAGGTAGGTGGTGTAGCTGCCCTCCGTGGGGGTATCCTTGCGGCCTTTAATAAGCTCGTACAGCCCCTGCCAGCTGAACTGCTTCAGCTCCGGGGAGACATATACCTCGTTGAAAAAGCAACTTTCCGCTCCGGTGTGGCAGGCGGGGCCGTCTTTCACCACCTCTACTACCAGTGCGTCGGCATCGCAGTCGGCGGTAATGGACACCACCCGCTGCACATTGCCGCTGGTCTCGCCCTTGCGCCAGATCTCCTGACGGCTGCGGCTCCAGAACACGGTGCGCCCCTCGGCAATGGTCAGCGCCAGCGTTTCAGAGTTCATGTAGGCAAGGGTGAGCACCTGCTTTGTGTAGTGATCCTGCACGATGGCGGGGATCAGGCCTTTTTCATCAAATTTCAGTTCCATGGCGGTTCTCCCTCCCCGGATGGGGATACTGTGTATTTTATCGTATTCAAGATAAAAATGCAAGGTGTTTTTGTGCTTTTTACAGCCGCATTTCCACGCCGTTGGCGTTCAGGTACTCCTTCAGTTCCCGGATGCCCAGCAGCTTCTGGTGGAAGATGCCCGCCGCCAGCCCGGCGTCGATGCCCTTGTGGTGGAACAGCTCCAGAAAATCCTCTTTTTTGCCCGCGCCGCCGCTGGCAATGATGGGAATATTCACCCGGGCAGCCACCGCGTCCAGCATTTCAAGGTCGAAGCCGTGGCGCACGCCGTCGGTGTCGATGCTGTTCAGGCATATTTCGCCCGCGCCGTGGGCGGCGCACCAGCTGATCCAGTCCAGCGCATCCCGGCCGGTATCCTCGCGCCCGCCTTTGGTGAACACCCGGAACTGTCCGTTCACCCGCTTCACGTCTGCGGAAAGCACCACGCACTGGTCGCCGTAGCGCTGCGCGGCGGCTGGGATAAGCCCGGGGTCTTTCAGCGCGCCGGAGTTGACGCTTACCTTATCCGCGCCGCATTTCAGCACCCGGTCAAAATCCTCCAGTGTGTTGATGCCGCCGCCCACGGTCAGGGGGATAAAAATTTCCCCCGCCACCCGGGTCAGGATGTCGGTAAAAAGGGCGCGTCCCTCAAAGCTGGCGGTGATATCGTAAAACACCAGCTCGTCTGCCCCGGCGGCGTTGTACAGCCGTGCCATCTCCACCGGGTCGGCCACGTCCCTGATGCCCTCAAAGTTCGTGCCCTTGACCACCCGGCCGTCGCGCACGTCCAGACAGGGGATGATGCGTTTGGTTATCATAAAGCTCCCTCTTTCTCAGTCCTGCACCAGCTGCACGCAGCGGGCAAGGTCCAGCGCGCCGGTGTACAGGCTTTTGCCCAGAATCGCCGCTGCCGTGCCCATGCGCTGCAATTCCAGCAGCTCTGCCTCGGAGGAGATGCCGCCGCTGGCGGTAAAGGCCACCCCGGGCACCTCCGCCGCCAGCTGGCGGTACAGGGCAAGGTTTGTGCCCTGCATCGCGCCGTCACAGGCAATGTCGGTGTAGATGATGGCGGTGCAGCCAGCTTCTGCCAGCCGCTTGCAGAAGGCCACGCCCGGCTCGGCGCTGACCTCCTTCCAGCCGTGGATGGCAACATAGCCGTCCTTGGCGTCCACGCCCACGGCAATTTTGTCGCCGTATTTTTGCAGCATCCGGGCGGTAAAGGCAAAGTCCGTCACCGCCACGCTGCCCAGAATGCAGCGCCCCACCCCGAGGGAAAGATATTTTTCAGTGCGCTCCTCGGTGCGGATGCCGCCGCCTACCTCGATGTACAAGCCGCCCTGCTTTGCCAGTGCGGCAATGGTGTCGTAGTTGGAAAGGGTGCCGTCCTTGGCACCGTCCAAGTCCACCACATGAAGATTTTTTGCCCCGGCGGCCACAAGCTGCGTGCCTGTGCGCAGGGGTCCTGCCCGTAAACGGTCATGCGGTCGTAATCGCCCTGTGTCAGGCGCACCACCTGCCCGCCGCGCAGGTCAATGGCTGGAAATAGCTGCATAGTTGTTTCTCCTTTAGCGTCCTCGCCCGCTCACAATTCGCTGAACGCCTTCAGAATTCTGAGCCCGGTGTCGCCGCTCTTTTCCGGGTGGAACTGGGTGCCGTACACCCGCCCTGCCCGCACCGCACCGGTGACCGGGATGGAATAATCGCTGACGGCAAGGGTGCTTTCGGCGCAGTTTTTGCCGTAGTAGCTGTGGACGTAGTACACATACTCGCCCTCGCGGATGTAGCGGAACAGGGGGTCGTCCTTTACGATGTGCAAAGCGTTCCAGCCCATCTGCGGCACTTCAGCAGACTTTTGTCCGCAAGGTCGGGCCCCAGCGGGCAGACCTCGCCTTGGATAAAGCCCAGCCCGGCGTGCTCGCCGTATTCGTAGCTTTTTTCAAACAGCAGCTGCATCCCAAGGCAGATGCCCAGCAGGGGCTTGTGCGCCGCCTGCTCCTTCAGCACCGGCACAAGGCCGGTGGCGGTAAGCTTTGCCATGGCATCCCCGAATGCGCCCACCCCCGGCAGGATAAGCCGGTCGGCGGCGCGGATGGCGTCGGCATCGGCGGTGACCGCTGCCTGCAGCCCCAGCTGCTGCAAGCTGGAACGCAGGCTGAACAGGTTGCCCACCCCGTAATCAAGAATGGCGATCATACCAGCAGTCCTTTCGTGGAGGGGATCTCGTCCCGGTGTGCCGCGTCGATGCGCACAGCTTCGGCCAGCGCGTGGCCCGCGCCCTTGAAGCAGGCTTCCAGAATGTGGTGGGTGTTCTCGCCCGCAAACTGCACAAAGTGGACGGTGGCGGGCACGCTGCGGGCAAAGCCGTACCAGAACTCCTTGGCGCACTCCACGTCAAAATCGCCCACTTTTTCGGTCTGGCAGCGGATGTCCCAGTTCAGGGTGCAGCGCCCGGAAAGATCCACCGCGCACAGCACCAGCGCTTCGTCCATGGGCAGGTAGAAGCTGCCGTAGCGGCAGATGCCGCGCATTTCGCCCAGCGCCCGGGCAAAGGCCTGTCCCAGCGCAATGCCCACATCCTCGGTGGTGTGGTGGTAGTCCACCTGCACATCGCCGTGGCAGGTGAGCACCAGATCAAACCGTCCGTGCCGGGCAAACAGTTCCAGCATATGGTTCAGAAAGCCGCACCCGGTGTCGATCTCGTAGCGGCCGGTGCCGTCCAGATCAAGGGTCAGTTCGATCTGGGTCTCGTTGGTGTTGCGTTCCAGCGTTACCATGCGCTCTGCCATTGTCACACCTCCAGTATCTTGTCCGCGGCGTCCATCAGCGCCTGCATCTGCTCCGGCGTGCCGATGGTGATGCGCAGCCAGTTATCAATGCGCGGCGCATCAAAATGCCGCACCAGAATGCCGTTTTCCTTTAACTTTTTGTATAGCACACCGCCATTTATCCGTTCTGTGCTGACAAATACAAAGTTTGCGCGGCTGTCCAGCACGGTAAAGCCCCGGTCGGTCAGCTGCTGCATCGTCCATGCGCGGGTGTCCATAATGGCGGCGCGGGTCTTTTCAAAGTAGGCGGTATCTTCCAGCGCAGCCTGTCCGGCCTTCAAAGTCAAGCGGTTGATGTTGTAAGGGTTCAGGCTGAACTTGACCCGGTTCAGGTCAGCGATCAGCGCCGCATTGCCCATGGCAAGCCCAAGCCGCGCACCCGCCAGCTGCCGGGATTTGGAGAAGGTCTGCACCACCAGCAGGTTGTCGTATTGGTCAATTAAAGGCACGCAGCTCTCGCCGCCAAAGTCCACATAGGCTTCGTCCACAATGACCACGGGGTCAAGGGTGAAGTCCTCTTTCAACGGAAT
>VOFI01003719.1_pt1 | contig 49606 bp, 72 predicted proteins | sample 5384131 | NCBI WGS metagenome assembly VOFI01 (sample SAMN12384728, study PRJNA508395) | human gut metagenome | isolation source: healthy gut H | host: Homo sapiens
GTTTCGGCAAAAAGAGAGCTGTTGTCGGTTGCGGACTTGCTTTCTCCGTTGTAGGCGGCCTTGTTCGTTCTCCCCTGAATGCCGGCCAGCTTGGAATGGTTGTTAAAGTATGGTACTGAAATGCACCGAAGTATTCCGCAATGAGCGACGATGCATGCTTCTTTCTGACGTTGGATCACCTGGGTGCTGAAGCTGATGGATTTCAAGAACAATTAAGCTTTATGTGTTCCATTATGGCAGTGGTCTTAGCGGGACCCGAAGCCGGCGTGTTGAACAGCCCTTACTTTACGGGTTACAGCATCAAAGTGATTAGTAGTATGTAATCCCGCTAACCTTAAAACTCCAGCAGCCAAAATTATACAGGCGGCCAGGCGGTGGTAAATGGGCGGCGTGTGGAGTATGGGGCAGCTCGCACTGCATTCCGGCAGTAGATGTGATCGCTGATGGCGCAGCTTGTTATCATTTCTGGCCGAGCTGTCTGATTATATGAAAAACATTTAAATTATGATAAAATTGCAATTGTAGAGGATGACAGGCATGACCGGGAGGCGTTGAAGAAATGCCTGAATCGTTATGAAAAAAAAGAGAACCAGATGAAATTTTCCGTAACAGAATTTCAGGACGGAAGGATATTGTGACCGATTACACTGCCAGCTATGACCTTATTATTCTGGATATTGAGATGGCGTTTCTCAATGGAATGAAAGCAGCAGAAAAAATCCGTGAGCTTGATACAAATGTAATTATTATTTTTATTACAAACATGCCTCAGTATGCCATTCAGGGATATAAGGTAAATGCGCTGGATTATATTTTGAAGCCAATTTCCTATTTTTCATTTTCAGAGAGTATGGTAAGGGCTCTGGCAAAGGTGAAGACACCGGAGAAGGAGTACATTACCATTGTTCTGAAGGGAGGTAAAAAGAAGCTGGATGTGGCGCGGATTTGTTACGTGGAGGTTCAGGACCATGTGCTGATCTACCACACTCTGGATGGGGATTTTGAGACAAAAGGGCACTATGAGGGATACAGATAATCAGTTTGATCCGAAGAAATATTTCCGGTGCAACCGCTGTTATCTGGTAAATCTGGAATTTGTAGAGACTTATCAGGGTAGTGATATTATGGTAAACGGCGATACGATCCAGGTGAGCAGAAGCAGGCGCAAGCCCTTTCTGGATGCACTGAATGAATACATGAATGAGGTGGGAAAATGAGAGGTAAGGTAGTCAACACTCCCGGATATTATTATGCCATTTCCTACTGGCTTTCTGCACTGGTAATGATCCTTGTGCAGGGGCGCGGAAATAAAAAACTGTGGAAATATCTGCACGGGGCACTGAGTTTTATCAGTATTTTTACCGTTATGTTTTTTACAGATGGAATAAAGCAGATGTTTTTCATGCCTCTTATGGTTTGTGTGTTTTGCTGATGCTTTTGTACATCAGGATGGCAGGAGAGCTTCCATGGCGTGAAACCGGATTTTTCTGTGCGAAGGCATTTATCAACGCAGAATTTGCAGCCTCTTTGTGCTGGCAGATTCATTATTTTTATACAGGTGATTTCAGCGGTCAGGAGAAGGGGACACCAGAGCAGATGCTATGGAGAGTGCTGCATATGGTAGTTATTTATGCAGTACTATACATTCTGATTTATTTGATCGAACGTTATCTGAAGAAGGATATTGAAGAATTGCAGATCACCCGCAGAGAATTACTGGTTGTATATTTTGTGCTGATTATGGTGTATTGTATCAGCAATGTAAGCTATGTGGATGTAAAAAGTATTTTCAGTGCAGGAACAGCTATGGATGTGTTTATTATCCGTACACTGGCGGATCTTAGCGGTATGGCGGTGCTTTATGCTTATCACATTCAGGTAAAAGAGATCCAGATGCGTTTTGAGAAGGATACGCTTCGGAATATTATGGATATGCAGTACAAAAATTACAAGCTTTCAAGGAGAGTATCGACATTGTAAATCAGAAATACCATGATCTGAAGCATCAGATCAATCTTTTTTAAAAAGCGGCGCAGATTCTGAAAAAGCAGGGGAATACCTGGAACAGATGGAGCGTGAGATCAAGATTTATGAGACACAGAATAAAACGGGAAATAAGGTCCTTGATACCATTCTTACCAGTAAAAGCATGCATTGTCAGAGACATGGTATTGAGCTGAAATTTATGGGTGAGGGGCAGCTGCTGAATTTTATGGAGGATATGGATATCAGTGCTCTTTTCGGAAATATGCTGGATAATGCTATTGAAAGTGTGGTGAAGATCAAAGACCGTCAGAAACGTCTGATTTCCCTGCACGTGATTCAGGATAAACAGTTTATCCGTATTCGCACAGAGAATTACTGTGAGGAGAACGTTCAGTTCCAGGATGGAATCCCGATCACAACCAAGAAAGATAAACGGTTCCATGGATATGGAATGAAGAGTATGAAAAAAATTGTAGAGAAGTATGGCGGTTCAGTTATGGCGGGCAAGGCGAATAACTGGTTTGAGCTGAAGATACTGATTCCGATGAAACATTAGACGATTTTTAGGAGGAAAAATAATGCCATCATATAGTATAATTGAGAATTTCGAAGTACATAAAAATAATCGTTTTCTGGAAATTGCAGAGGCCCTGAAGCCGGAGCTTTTGCATAAAGAAATTAAGGCTGAAAAGGAAATTATGGTGGAAAAAGACCGCCAGATGAGAACGGTTATTACAGAAGAGCACCCGATTGAAAATCTGTATGCAAAATATTTAAAAGAGATGATACAGTATTTGTGGATTTCGGGGATCATGCTGTAGGTTATGTGACTTTGGAGCTTAGTAAAACAGGAAGCCATCAGGATGCACCGGTTTATTTTTTTACCTGAAATTCGGTGAGCGTCTGGAGGAAATGACGGACAAAACTGCTGATTATGACGGCTGGCTCAGCCGTGGCTGGATTCAGGAGGAGTATATTCATGTGGACGTACTTCCGGCGAAGGTGAAGCTGCCAAGAAGATATTCTTTCCGTTATATGGAGCTTCGTGTAATTGATACTTCTGCCAAGTTCAGCTGAAAATCGATGGTATTTCCTGTGATACGGTTTCTGCTGTAGACATGGAGTCTGTAAAGCCGGTGGATTTCGGAGATCCGCTTCTGAATCAGATTGATCTGGTAAGCCGAAAAACCCTGAAAGAATGCATGCAGGATGTTTTTGAGGATGGACCGAAGCGTGACCGCAGAATGTGGCTGGGAGATCTGAGACTTCAGGCGAGAGCCAATTATTACACCTTTAAGAATTATGATCTTGCCAAACGCTGTATGTATATTTTTGCAGGACTGCTTTTTAATGAGGAAAGCTAAGCGCCTGTGTATTCACAGAACCGGAGATGGAGCCAGATGATACTTACCTTCTGGACTATGCATTGTTTTTTCTCATCTGTGCTTCTGGATTATTATGAGGCAACCGGTGATCTGGAAACACTCAGGGATCTTTATGATGTGGCAATTGATCAGATCCGCATTGCTATGACGCAGTTAAATGAGAAAAATGTTGTGGAGGATTTAGGTGATGCATTCTGGTGCTTCCTGGACTGGGGAGATGGTCTGAATAAGCAGGCCGGAGCTACAGCAGTTCTGATTTACTGTATCCGTTATGGAATCCGCCTTGCAAAGATTCTGGATAAACAGGAGGATATCAGCTGGCTGGAAGAGAAGCAGGCCATGCTGAAAGAGGCAGCAGTGAAAGAGTTCTGGGATGAAGCGCTTGGAATGTTCGTAAGCGGTCCGGACCGTCAGGCTTCCTGGGCAACCCAGATCTGGATGATCCTGGCACGTGTCTTTGACAAAGAGACAAACTGTAAATTGATCCATCATGTAATGGAAGTGAATCCAAGAATCCGCATGGTAACTCCATATATGTATCATCACTATATTGATGCGCTTATCCGCTGTGATGAGAAAGAGCTTGCACTGGAAGAAATGAAGCGTTACTGGGGCGAGATGATCCGCGACGGCGCCGACACCTTCTGGGAACTGTACAATCCATACAACCGGGAAGAATCCCCTTATGGCTCCAGCATGGTTAACAGCTACTGTCACGCATGGAGCTGTACGCCGACGTATTTTCTTAGAAAATTTTATATGGATAATGGGAAATAAGATTGAGAATGAGGATCTTGCAGAAATGCAGGATCCTTTTTGAAATGAGAGAAAGATTCTTGATAAAATGCAACACGCAGGAAATAATGTCTGGCATTACAATATGGGGGAAAGGAGCATTAAAATAGCCTTGCCATCATAATGGCAGGGCTAAAATAATCATTTCTTTTTATTCTTTTTGGATTTCTTAGTCTCATTCTGGGCTGCCTGAGCTTCCTCAGCAGATTTCTTAAAACGTGCGAAAAATCCTTTTTTCTTCTTAACCGGAGCGTCCAGGTTACCGCGGATGCCTTTTACACCTACTATGTAAAGTCCACTTACTTCAGCTTTGATCTCTTTCTTCACAGGGATAAGGTCGAATACCTTCTCGTCTGCGATAAGAATGGAAATCTTCGGTCCAACTTTAGCCTTAACGATCGGCATCTTGGAGCGGCGGAGAAGCTTCGGTGTCTGGTCGATGACCATCTGTGGGAGACCTGATTCCTTAAGTGGCATTCTCTTCTTATCAATAACGAGCATGGAAACGGTCTGTTTACTTGCCTCGATCTGTGCCTGCTGTTCTTCCTGCTTCTTCTGGGTCTTCTTGCCAAAGAAATATAAACCAACCAGTAATCCGATGAGGATTACAAGAATCACCAGAAGGACGATTGTTACTGGATGCATACTTATCCTCCTACTATATTATAAAGTTTCTTAATAACTATTCAGCCTGCACGGTTCCGCAAAGCGTGTGACCGTGAAGAAACTGAACAGTTACATTCTTGTTTCACATAAACTATATTTTAACATCATTTTTTGGAAAAGGCAATTGTTTTGTTATCTCCTTTAAAAAGCTTATACGCCGTGAAAGTATATAAAACCGGTACCGCAAATGCTGCAAGATTCATAAGAACCAGTATAATACTTCCCTTAATATGAAAGAAGTGGGCAATCTGGGGAATAAAGGCCAAAATTCCAAAGATAACGGTGCTCATTCTTCCTTTTTCTGCATTCATCACGCCTATAATTCCAATTGCAATCTGAAGAAGTATAAATGCATAAGTAAGTGCAAAAGCCTCTGTAGTATCACCATGGCTTACATGTCTGCCCACAATATTAGTGGTTCCGATCCAGAAGCGGGCTGCGATCAAAGAAGCAGAACCCAGGGCTATTTCAAATAGTGCGCTGATGCGCATAATATCTGATCTGTTCATATTTTCCTCCTTTAGAGTGAATGATATAGAGCTTAATATTTTTTGATATTTGAGGTTAAAACATATTTTATCATGTGTTTTTTATTTTAACAATATATGGCAATAGAATGCAAGGATATTTACTGAGAAGAGGTGGTAATTATTTTGAATATCATGTATAATAGAAATCTACTGGTTACAGAATGGATAGATTTATCTGGTATGGTTATAATAAATGCCAGATTACAGATTCCGTTCAGGATTAATAGGAAGCTTTGTAGGTTTTCTTTATTAACTGGTCTTGCGGGAAGAAGGTGTTTTGAGGGGGCTTACAGTATAGTTAGGAGTTATACATTATGAAGAAATCGGATACAGAACAGGAACAGCCTGGTCTGGAAGAGAATAAAGTTTCCGACAGCCAGTCAAGCGGGAGCTTGACAGAGAATTACAGGAACTGGCAGAGAAGGAACACCAGGAAGAGATATATTACGAAGAACGACGGCGCGAGAGACATGAGCGCAATCTGAAGAGAAAGAAGAGGCAGATACGGAATCGTAATCTGGCTCTTATTATTACTGCTCTGGCAGTGTTGGGCGGTGTGGGATACTTTTATAGAGAGCAGACAGGGTTAAAAGACGGCATGGAAACGCTGGTAGCCAAGGTAAGGGATTTGGTTCCTGATAAGAATTCCGGTAAAGAGAGCAAGGCAGCAGAAGAACTGGCAAAGGCTGACCAAAGCACCGAAAGCATCGAAAACCCCTGATATTAATACAGAGGAAGCTGCTGACAGCTCAGACAGTACAGATATACAACCGGAATCTGGTGAAGGCACGGCAGATGACAGTGATGAGACAACTGGAAATACAGGTGACAATTCAGAGGATACTGCACAGGATGAATCCGGGAATATGTCCGATGAAGAGAAAACAGAAGATAATTCTTCAGACTCTGTAAATCAGCCAGAGCAGGAAGCAGCCCAGGCGGCGGCCATAGATTTAAATGAGGTTATGCCACAAGCAGCAGCAGCCGGTGCAGGTATCATCAGGAGGCAGATCCGTCACGAGAAGAAGGTACTGACCACAGCCAAGGAGAAAGCTGCCCAGTATGATTATGACGGTGCAATCAGCCTTTTGCAGAAGGACAATGCATATGTGAGAAATGTCCATTTTCAGAATGCTGCAGAGAAATTCCAGAAAAAAAAAGGATAAATGTGTAGCCTGGTCTCCGGAACAGGTAACTCACATTTTTTACCATTCCCTGATCGTGGATACTTCCAAGGCGTTTGATGGAGATTACAAGACAGATGGTTATAATCAGGTTATGACCACTATGGATGAGTTTAATAAGATAACCCAGATCATGTATGACGAGGGATATGTAATGGTAAACCTTTATGATCTGGCAGACGTTGATGAAAAATGGGAAAATGCAGGCAAAGCAGGTTTATCTTCCTAAGGGGAAAAAAACACCGTTTGTCCTTTCGCAGGACGATGTATGTTATTACCATTCCCAGGATGGAGATGGAATTGCCACTAAGCTTGTTATAGACGAAGAGGGGAAGGTTCGTAACGAATATGTACAGGATGATGGAAGCACAGTTGTAGGTGACTATGATGTTGTACCGCTGATCGACCGGTTTGTGGAGGAACATCCTGATTTTGCATATCATGGACATAAGGGAATTGTAGCGCTTACAGGCTACAATGGAATCCTGGGTTACCGCACAGATATCAGCTATCAGACAAGACCAGATGATCTGAATGATGATAAAAAGGCGTGGCTTGACGCGCATCCTGATTTTGATCTGGATACAGAGCGGGCAGAAGCGAAAAAGGTTGCAGATGCTATGAAGGCGGAGGGCTGGACTTTTGCCAGCCATACATGGGGACATAAAAACATGTCCACAGTTTCCATGGAACGCCTTGAAACAGATACACAGAAGTTTAAAGAGAATGTTGATCCTCTGATAGGCGGAACAGATATTATTATCTTTGCTTTCGGAGCAGATATTAATAACGGCGGAGAGTATACTGGCAATGAGAAATTTGAATATCTGAAATCCCAGGTATATGATTATTATTGCAACGTGGATTCTAATCAATATTTTGTACAGATGGCAGATGAATATTTCCGGATGGGAAGAAGAAATGTGGATGGATACCGAATGTATTACAATCCGGACATGCTGGCAGATCTGTTTGACGTAAGCCAGGTATTTGACCCATCCGGACCCACTCCTGTACCGCCTATGAATGGGGGCTGATAAGACCAGCTGCAAAGAAATCATGCATTCGCATGATTTTGCGCTGAATTCTCGGGTTTTATGTGAACTTTGTTCACATAAAACACCTCGCGGAACGTTACCAGTGAACAGTAACGCGGCGGAGATAAAAAAAAAAAATGATTGCCTCAGTGGGCTTCCTTTTTAATAGAAAATGTGATAATTTTATAAAAGAGTAACTGAAGGGAGTATGAAATGAACACAAAAGTATATTTGGCAGCGTTAGTAATGTGTATGGCACTTACTGTAAACGGCTGCGGAAGTGATAAAGAAACTACCAATACAGAGAGTGAGAGCACTGCCACAGAGCAGCAGGCAGAGGATTCGGCAGAGGAAGAAGAGGTACAGGAACCTTATACAGATTCTACCGGTGCGACACGCCTGGTTACAGTGGATAATGTGGAGAAATACGTTACGATTGCAGACTATAAGGGGATAACTCTTGATAATTCTGTACCAGAAGTGACAGATGAGGATATTGAGAATCGTATCGCAGAGAATTTGAAAGACAATTCAGTGGAAGTGACAGATGAGAACGCTGTCATCCAGAATGGTGATACCGCTACTATTAATTTCGTAGGTACAAAAAGACGGGGAAGCTTTTGAAGGTGGAACCGGTAATAATTATGACCTTGTGATCGGAAGCGGCACAATGATTCCCGGATTTGAAGAAGGAATCGTGGGAATGAAGAAGGGGGAGACAAAAGACGTATCGGTAACCTTCCCGGAGAGCTACCGCAACAGTGAACTGGCTGGACAGGATGCAGTATTCCAGATTACCGTGCAGAGCTTTAAGAGACCACCGGAACTGACCGATGACTGGGTTGCAGCGAATACCGATTACAAGACAATTGATGAATATAAGGCTTCTGTTCGCGCACAGCTGGAGCAGGAAGCACAGGATCAGGCCGACAGCAGTCTGCGCAGCACTGCATGGAATACTGTTTACACCAATTCTGAGGTTGTGGAATATCCAGAGAAAGACGTAGAAGAGGCAGTGAAGACATTTAAGAAACAGGCAGAAGCATACGCGAAGCAGGGAAATATGGAGCTTGAAGACTTCGTAGAGTCTCAGGGCGTTTCCATGGATGATTTCGAAGCCCAGTGCCAGCAGTATGCCCAGGCCAAGGTAAAACAGAATCTGCTTATTCAGGGAATCATGGACGCAGAGGGAATGACTTTGGAGGATGAGGAAAGTCTTGCAATCCAGAATCAGCTGGTAGAGCAGTATGCTTCTGGCGATCTTGCAGTTCTTATCGATACTTACGGTCAGGTTGCAGTGGATGAGCGTATCGGACTTATGAGAGTTCAGGATTTCATTATTGCAAATGCTAATTATGATCAGACAGCAGCGGATACATCTGCTGAAGGTGAGGATGCACAGGCTGCTGAGGGAACAGAAGCAGCAGATCATGCAGATGACAGTACGACTGACGGACAGAGCACTGATGGCGGGGATACAGCAGAAGAGCAGGAAGCTGGTGCAACCGCAGATACAGGCACAGCAGCGGATGCTTCAACAGATACACAGGATGACAGTACGGAGAATTGACGGTTGCCGCTTATAACAGAAACAGCAGCCAATGAATCTCAGGAGGGAATGGAGTTATGATTATTAAAAACGGAGAAGTTTTTCAGGAGGATGGAAGCTTCAGATTACAGGATCTGTATGTGGAGAATCATAGAATCGTGGCTTCTGAGGATGAGGTTACGGACAAGACGATTGTAGACGCGGCTGGGCTCAGGGTAATCCCGGGCCTGGTGGATATTCACAGTCACGGTGCATTTGGACATGATTTTTCTGATGCTGATCCAGAAGGACTTAAGATCATTCTGAAATACGAAAAGAGTCACGGAATTACTTCCTATTGTCCTACTTCCATGACATTGCCGGCAGAAGAACTGAAGGAAATTTTTTGCCACTATTAAGACTGTGGGAGAAATGAAAGCCGGAGCCACTGTTAGGGGAATCAATATGGAAGGACCGTTTCTGGATGCGAAGAAAAAAGGCGCCCATGTGGAGGGCTATATCCGCAAACCAGATGCCGGATTTTTCCGTGAACTGAATGAATATTCCGGAAATATGGTGAAGCTGGTAACTCTGGCACCGAATGTGGATGGTGCTATGGAATTCATTGATGAGGTACATAATGAGGTGTGCATTTCCCTTGGTCATACAGCAGCTGATTACGATACAGCAGCGGAGGCCATGAGAAGAGGTGCACACCATGTGACACATCTTTATAATGCCATGCAGCCACTGGCGCACAGAGAACCAGGACTGATCGGAGCTGCCTGTGATGATGGGCAGTGTATGGCAGAGATGATCTGTGATGGCATTCACATTCATCCCGCTGTGATCCGCGCTACATTTAAGATGTTTGGACCAGAGAGGATTGTACTGATCAGTGACTCTATGATGGCTACTGGAATGGAGAACGGAACCTACCAGCTGGGTGGACAGGAAGTAACGATGAAGGACTGTAAGGCAACTTTGAAGGACGGTACGATTGCCGGTTCTGCTACGAACCTGTATGATTGTATGCGCAAGGCTGTTTCTTTTGGTGTTCCCCTTGAAGAAGCGATTTTTGCAGCAACACGAAATCCGGCAAAGAGTATTGGTATTTATGATGAAGTTGGTTCCCTTTCTGTTGGAAAGAAAGCGGATATTCTTCTTGTAACAGATGATCTGGAGCTGAGAGAAGTGCTATGACAGAACTTTTTGCGGAAAATTTTTTCCACTATGTAACGAGAGATAAAGAGGGAATATGAATGGATAGAAGGGTTTTGCGCGAAAAGAATGCGCAGGAAACAGCGCCAGATAAGACGAAGGAAGATCATTAAGCTGGTTACCTATGTTGTGGCAATGGTGCTGGCTGTGATTTTTGTAATAAGAGGAGTGATTTTTCCAATCGTAAGTCGTGTGGGAGGAAAAAGAGTACTGGAAAATCACAGAGCGTGCAGGCGGATGCAGGTGACGGAGCTGCTTCGAATGCGGATTCCAATTCTACAGATGCTCTGAGACAGCCTCTGAAAGGACAGAGCGATGTGACCAAGGTTTCTTCACTGACTCCAGGCTGGCATGAGGATTCCAGCGGACGCTGGTATCAGAATGCAGATGGTACATATTATACCAATGGTTTTGCAGAGATTGACGGAGTGAAATATGCATTTGATTCCAATGGATACATGCAGACCGGCTGGGTGACCAAGGGGTAAACGATTATTATTTTAATGAGGATGGTTCTTACAATGCTGAGAAGAAACGCCCTTTGATCGCACTTACCTTTGATGATGGTCGGGACAGTATACAGACAAGCTTCTGGACTGTCTGGAGGAGAACAATGCACATGCTACCTTCTTTATGTTGGGACAGCTGGTTGGACAGTATCCGGACGAAGTGAAGAGAATGGTGGAACTTGGCTGTGAGATCGGAAACCATTCCTGGGATCATCAGGATATGCTGAATCTGAGTATTGATGATGTTATAAAGGAATTCGGCGATACCGATCAGGCATTGATTGATGCCTGTGGACAGGAGTCCACGGTAATTCGTCCGCCTTATGGAGACTGCAATGATGAAATTATTTCGGCAGTTGGGAAACCTTTTATTTTGTGGTCTATTGACAGTCTGGACTGGAAATATCTGGATGCAGATCTGGATTACAATGGCATTATGAATGACAGCAATCTGGGAGACGGAGCCGTTATTCTGATGCATGATATTCATGGTCCTTCAGTTGATGCGGCACTCAGACTGATTCCAGATCTTATTGCACAGGGATATAAACTGGTAACGGTAAGTGAGATGGCAGCGGCGAAGAATGTTACCCTTCAGCCAGCAAAATATGCAGAGTTCTGGCAGAGCGCCCTTGATGCAGGGTATGTGCCTGGATATAATGGAAATGGCTCTTCTGAGGACTCTTCCACAGATGGAACTTCTGATGGCAGTTCAGATGACAGCAGTAATGGAGATGAGAGCGACTTCAGTGATGGTTCCGGTGATGGAAGCGACGGCAGTGAAAGTGACGGATACACAGATGGCAGTGAGAATAGCGAAGGGGATTTTAGCAGCGACTCAGGCGAATAACGGAGAAAATAAGAGGCTCTAGAGCCTGTCTGGCATATGTGTTAAGCTTCGGGACTTCCGGAAATCGCAGATGCTGTATAGTGTGAATGATAGTATACGCTTGTACTTATGAGAAAAATGTCAAAGTACAGGCGTATTTTTTACAGTAAAAATGAATTTTGATGTAGATTTTTTATGAATAATAGACAAGTTTTTGGTGGCATGGAGGAAAAAGAGTATGCTATAATGTGCATAAGAATTTGAAAGTTTAGGGAGGTAACTTTCTGATGGGAGAGAAATTACAGTTTACAGAGCTTGACCAGTATCTCTTTGGTCAGGGAACCCATTATGATGTTTACAGAAAGCTTGGCGCACATCCTGAGAAACAAGGGAAAAAAGAAGGTGTTTATTTTGCTGTATGGGCACCTAATGCGCAGGCTGTTTCTGTAATTGGAGAGTTTAATGACTGGAATGAACAGGCTGCTCCAATGAAAAAGGCAGGTCCGATCGGTGTATTTGAGACATTTGTCCCTGGAGCAAAAATTGGACAGCTGTATAAGTTTTTTATTGTAGGAATGAACGGGGGAGCATATTTATAAAGCCGACCCTTATGCAAATGAGGCAGAATTAAGACCGGGAACGGCATCCAGAATGACGGATATGGGGGGTTACAAATGGAAAGATACCACCTGGATGAAGAATCGTCAGAAATTTGACGAGACTAAGGATGCCATGGCGATCTATGAGGTACATCCTGGCTCCTGGATGAAGCATCCGGCTACAGAGGAGAATGAGAAAGGCTTTTTCAATTACAGGGAACTGGCGGTGAAGCTTGCCCAGTATGTGAAGGATATGGGCTATACACATGTGGAGCTTATGGGGATTGCGGAGCATCCTTTTGACGGTTCCTGGGGGTATCAGGTGACCGGCTATTATGCGCCTACTTCCCGCTATGGAACACCCCAGGATTTCAAATATCTGGTAGATTATCTTCACAGACAGAAAATCGGGGTTATTCTGGACTGGGTGCCGGCACATTTTCCCAAGGATGCCCATGGACTGGCGAATTTTGACGGAACTGCAGTTTATGAGCATGCAGATCCCAGACAGGGAGAGCATCCGGACTGGGGAACCAAGATCTACAATTACGGCCGCCCGGAGGTTAAGAACTTCCTGATCGCAAATGCCCTGTTCTGGATCGAGGAGTGTCATGTGGATGGTCTTCGTGTGGATGCCGTTGCATCCATGCTTTATCTGGATTATGGCAAGAATGACGGAGAGTGGGTGGCTAATATCTATGGCGGAAATCAGAATCTGGAAGCAATTGAGTTTTTTAAGCATCTGAATACGGTTGTGCTGGGAAGAAACCATGGTACTGTGATGATTGCAGAGGAGTCTACTGCATGGCCGAAGGTTACAGGTAAGGCAGAGGATGACGGCCTTGGATTTTCCCTGAAATGGAACATGGGCTGGATGAATGACTTCCTGGAATATATGAAGCTGGATCCGTATTTCCGTAAATTTAATCATAATAAGATGACCTTCTCCATGTCGTATGCATACAGTGAGAGATATGTATTAGTTCTTTCTCATGATGAGGTGGTTCATCTGAAGAAGTCTATGCTGGAGAAAATGCCAGGTGAGCTAGATGATAAGTTTAAGAATCTGAAGGCTGCTTATACATTTATGTTCTGCCATCCGGGCAAGAAGCTTTTATTTATGGGGCAGGAATTCGGTCAACTTCGGGAGTGGAGCGAGGAGAGAGAGCTTGACTGGTTCCTTCTTGGGGAAGAGAAGCATCGGAATCTGAAGGATTTTGTGCAGACATTGCTGAAGATGTATCGCAAATATCCTGCACTCTACGGAACGGATACGGATCCGTCTGGTTTTGAGTGGATCAATGCGGATGACGGGGACAGAAGTATTTACAGCTTCGTAAGGAAATCCCCTACAAAAAAGAAACAACCTTCTGGTAGTATGCAATTTCACTCCTGTAGAACGTCCGGATTACCGTGTTGGTGTGCCAAAGAAGAAACAATACACACTGATTCTGGATGAAAACGGACAGACTACGAAAAAGGTATTTAAGGCAGAAAAGCAGGATTGTGACAATCGTCCGTTCTCCTTTGCTTATCCGCTGCCAGCTTACGGAGTTGCTGTGTTCCAGTATTAAAAGCTTCCAAATTCCGCAAGGAACAATTCTCACAGACAATTTTCAGATTGCCGTGATAATTTAGTATTAAAAATACCCAAAGAATGGGGCAAATTCGGGTTTTGTTTGTGACTGTTGGGGATTTTTTTCCAGAAGGTGAAAAACCTGTTGCTATTTGGAAAAAGTTGAGATATAATGAGCCCGAACAAAAAGAAATGGAAAAAGTTGTACATGTTGAAAGGAGAATATTGACATGAAAGTATCTAATATTAAAGACATCGAGAAATTTTTTGAAGTAGTAGACAGCTGCGCTGGTAAAGTAGAGCTTGTAACTGGCGAAGGTGACAGACTGAACCTGAAATCTAAATTATCACAGTATGTATCTCTTGCAAACATCTTCTCTAACGGTGAGATTCCGGAGCTTGAGATCGTTGCATATGAGAAAGAAGACATTGATAAGCTTATGCACTTCATGATCAACGGCTGATCTGCATAAAACTGTGAAATTGGGATAAATATATTAGGGGATGTGACTTGGTCATGTCCCCTTTTTCTGGCATAATAGAAGGGGAATACAAAATGGTAAAGATTGACATTATCTCCGGTTTCCTTGGAGCTGGTAAGACAACTCTTATTAAGAAACTGCTGAAAGAAGCATTTGAAGGTGAGCAGGTGGTATTGATCGAGAATGAATTCGGTGAGATCGGTATTGACGGTGGGTTTCTGAAAGAAGCAGGAATTCAGATCCGTGAAATGAATTCCGGATGTATCTGCTGCTCTCTGGTAGGTGACTTCGGCACTTCTCTGAAAGAGGTTGTGGAAAATATCATCCGGACAGAATCCTGATCGAGCCGTCAGGTGTAGGTAAACTTTCCGACGTTATCAAGGCTGTACAGGGTGTGGAAGAGGATGTTGATATTCAGCTGAACAGTTACACTACTGTTGTTGATGCAAAGAAATGCAAAATGTATATGAAGAATTTCGGTGAGTTCTTTGATAATCAGATCGAATATGCCGGAGCTATCATCATGAGCCGTACCGATATTGTAGACGAGAAGAAAGCAATGGAGTCTATGGAGCTTCTTCGTTCTATCAATGAGAAGGCAGCTATTATTACCACTCCGATTGAGAAGCTGGATGGAAAGAAAATCCTGGAGGTTATGGAGCATCCGGTATCTCTGGCAGATGAGCTGCTGAAAGAAGAGCATGAACATCATCACCATCACGACCATGATGACGAGTGTGGCTGCGGACATGACCACGATCATGAGCATCATCATCACGACCATGATGAGGAGTGTGACTGCGGACATGACCACGATCATGAGCATCATCATCACGACCATGATGAGGAGTGCAGCTGCGGACATGACCACGATCATGAGCATCATCATCACGACCATGATGAAGAGTGTGGCTGCGGACATGACCACGATCATGAGCATCATCACGACCATGATGAAGAATGTGGCTGCGGACATGACCACGATCATGAGCATCATCACGACCATGATGAAGAATGTGGCTGCGGACATCATCATGATCATCACCATCATCACGCAGACGAAGTATTTACCAGCTGGGGACGTGAGACTATTAAGAAGTTTACAAGAGAAGGGCTTGAGAAAATGCTGGAAGCCTTTCCGCTTCTGAAGAGTATGGCGTGATCCTCCGTGCAAAGGGAATGCTTCCGGCAGAAGGACGGAACATGGATCTATTTTGATATGGTTCCGGAAGAAACTGAGATCCGTGAAGGTTCACCGGAGTACACCGGACGTCTTTGCGTAATTGGTTCCAAGTTAAATGAAGAGAAACTGGCCAAGCTGTTCGGCGTAGCTTAATGCTTGACATATAAACGGGATAAAAGGCTTTTTTGTAAGCTTGTTTGTTGCTGTTTACAAGCGGTATTACGTGAATGCATTGCTTTTAAGAAAAATACAGGGAGGTTTCTGTAAATGGATGAAATTACAGTACCGATTTATCTCATAACCGGCTTTCTGGAAAGCGGCAAGACCTCTTTCCTTAGCTTTACCCTCCAGCAGGATTACTTCCGTACAGAGGGAAAGACACTTCTCATTCTCTGCGAGGAGGGAGAGGAAGAGTACGATGAAGAGGCTCTTGCAAAAGATAATGTTGTAGTCGAGGTTATTGAGAAAGAAGAAGATTTTACACCGGAGCGCCTTCAGGCACTGGATATTATCCACCAGCCGGAGCGTGTGGTTATGGAATATAATGGAATGTGGCTGGTAAGCAAATTCGAGGAGATGAAGCTCCCGGCAGGCTGGGGAATTGAACAGCACATTACCTGTGTAGATGCAAGCACATTCCAGGTATATATGCAGAATATGAAATCCATTTTTATGGATATGGTTCGTAATGCGGATATGGTTGTGTTTAACCGCAGCAAGAAAGAATATCCTCTTGCAAACTTCCGCAGAAGCATTAAGGTTGTAAACCCAAGTGCAGAGGTTATTTTTGAGGACGAAGAAGGCGAGATGACGGATATTTTCGCAGATCAGATGCCATTTGACCTGGATGCAGAGATTGTAGATATTCCGCCTGAAGATTACGGAATCTGGTTTGTAGATGCTATGGATCATCCGGATCGTTATGTGGGAAAAACTCTTCGCTTTAAGGCTCGTGCAAGACGTCCGAGAGGTATGGGCAGCAAGTTCTTCATTCCGGGACGTACTGCCATGACCTGCTGTGCAGATGATACTTCATTCCTGGGATATATCTGTAAGAGTGCATATGCACCGAAGCTGAAGCCCGGCGAGTGGGTTGAGGTGACTGCCAAGGTTGCCTTTGAAAACCGTTCTGAGTACCAGGGCGAGGGAATTGTTCTTTATGCAGAGAATGTGACCCCGTGCGAGCCTCTGGCTGATGAGATGGTTTATTTCAACTAATTTGATAATAAATGAAAGTCATCTGCTTTATGCTATTGGTTAAGCAGGTTGCGGCTCTAGAGCTTTGGAATTGCTGTGGAGGACTTTCGTAGTAGAATAAGGAAAATAAGATTATGTATTTAGTTGTTGGACTGGGAAACCCCGGGAAGCAGTATGAGGCGACCCGCCACAATATGGGTTTTGATACGATCGATGTGCTTGTGGAACGTCATAAGATTCCGCAGGGCGGCGTAAAATTTAATGCTATGTACGGTTCCGGATTCATCGGAGGAGAGAAGGTAATCTTTATGAAACCTTTGTCCTTTATGAATTTAAGCGGTGGTCCGGTACAGGAGATGGCTGCTTATTTCAAAATCGATCCGGAGAGTGAGCTGATCATTATTCAGGACGATATTGATCTGGAGCCGGGACAGCTTCGTATCCGGAAACAGGGCAGTGCTGGCGGCCATAATGGTCTGAAAGACATTATCGGCAGACTTGGTACACAGAAATTCATGCGTGTAAAAATTGGTGTAGGAGCCAAACCAAAAGGATGGGATCTGGCAGACCATGTGCTTGGTCGTTTTTCATCCGGGGACCGCAAGCTTGTGGATGAAGCAATTGAGTTTGCAGCAGACGCTGTAGAAAAAAATCATAACAGATGGTCCGGATGCGGCGATGAATGAATACAACCGAAAGAGGGTTACTGAGTAACAAAGGAAGTCCAGCAACAAGCTGGGCTTTTTTGCCCTGGAGCGCCCCCAAAAGCTTTGTGAAAATTATGACGTGCAGATAACTTGCAGGAATGGTTTCATGTTTTGGGTGGGCTCTGAGGTGAGGCTTTTGAGAAAAGGAGGAAAGCCATGCTTTCATTTACCCAGCCCCTGAAGGGGATGGCAGAATTTGAAGAAATAGAGAAAAGCCTTGAGAAAAATCAGGGGCATTGTGCAGATCACAGGCTGCCTGGAATCCCAGAAGGCACATCTGATCCATGTGCTTTCCGGCAAAACACCTATGCGCCTTGTGATCGCAGGAGATGAGCGCCAGGCTAAGGAAATCTTCGAGGACTTGCGCTTTTATGACAAAATACCATGTTTTACCCGGCGAAGGATCTTCTCTTTTTCCAGGCAGATATTCAGGGAAATCTGCTGATCCGCCAGAGAATGTGTGTGATAAAGGCACTTCTGGAGCAGAAAGAACTGACTGTGGTTACCAGCATTGACGGCTGTATGGATTATCTGATGCCCCTGGAAGAAATCGGGAAAAAGGTGCTTCATTTCTATTCTGACAGCGTGATCAACATGGATGTGCTGAAAAATACCCTTGTGCAGCTTGGATATGAACGTGTAGGGCAGGTGGAAATGCCGGGACAGTTTTCTGTGCGCGGTGGTATTGTAGATATTTATTCCCTTACAGAAGAGAATCCATGGAGAATTGAGCTGTGGGGAGATGAAGTGGATTCTATCCGAAGCTTTGACGCAGAGAGCCAGCGCTCTCTTGAAAATCTGGATGAGATTGCTATTTATCCGGCTGTGGAGTGGAATAACGGCAAAAAAGATGGTATCTTTTGTGGATTATTTTCCCAGGGAAAAAATGCTTCTGTTTTCTGGATGAACCCAACCGTATTTTGGAAAACGGACTGGGCGTGGAGGAAGAGTATGCCGCCAGCCGCACACATCGTGAAGAAAAAGGGGAAAAGAACCTTCCGGTTCAGTGGCTTTGTGAATTTTCCAAGGTTCAGAAAGAACTGAATAAACTTCGTGCAGTGTCGTTGTCGGCATTGGAGCCAAGAGGCGTGGAGTGGAATTTTGCCCCGGAGAAATATAATCTGACGGTGCAGAGTGTAACTTCTTATAACAGCAGCTTTGAACTTCTGGTAGAGGATCTGAAAAAGTATAAGAAAAAAGGCTACCAGATTGCCTTACTTTCCGGTTCCAGGACAAGGGCGGAGCGTCTGGCGAAGGATTTGCAGGAGCATGAGCTGAATGCTTTTTACGGTTCAGATTATGACCGCGTGATCAATCCAGGGGAAATTATGGTCCTCTATGGACACGCCCGGAAAGGCTTTGAGTATCCGCTGATCAAATTTGCGGTGATCACAGAGTCCGATATTTTCGGCCAGGAGCAGAAAAAAAAAGAAAAAGAAAAAGTCTATAACGGCAAGCGGATCCAGGATTTTGCAGAGCTGTCTATCGGGGATTATGTGGTCCATGAAAAGCATGGACTGGGAATTTACCGTGGAATTGAAAAAGTTGAAGTAGATAAGGTCTTAAAAGACTATATCAAGATTGAATACCGTGACGGAAGCAATCTGTATATTCTGGCGACGCAGCTGGATGCACTGCAGAAATATTCTGGCGCAGATACAGCCAGGGCACCGAAGCTGAACAAGCTGGGAACCCAGGAGTGGAATCGCACGAAGTCCAAGGTAAAGGGCGCTGTCAAAAATATCGCCAAAGAGCTGGTGGAGCTTTACGCTGTGCGTCAGGAAAAAGAGGGGTATGTGTGTGGCCCGGATACAGTGTGGCAAAAGGAATTTGAGGAAATGTTCCCATATGAGGAGACAGAGGATCAGCTGAACGCCATCGAGGATACCAAGCGGGATATGGAGAGCACCAAGATCATGGATCGTCTGGTGTGCGGAGATGTTGGATATGGTAAGACGGAGGTTGCTCTTCGCGCAGCGTTTAAAGAGGTGCAGGAGAGCCGGCAGGTTGTTTACCTTGCACCAACTACCATTCTGGCGCAGCAGGTGTACAACACCTTTGTCCAGAGAATGAAGGAGTTTCCGGTGCGCGTGGATCTGCTTTGCCGATTCCGTACACCTGCCCAGCAGAAAAAAGACTTTGCAGGATCTGAAAAAAGGACAGGTAGACGTTGTGATCGGTACTCACAGAGTTCTTTCCAAGGATGTGGAGTATAAGAATCTGGGGCTTCTGATCGTTGACGAGGAACAGCGTTTCGGTGTTACCCATAAGGAGAAAATCAAGCAGCTGAAAAAGGATATTGATGTTCTGACTCTGACTGCGACACCCATTCCACGAACCCTTCATATGAGTATGATCGGAATCCGGGATATGAGTGTCCTGGAGGAGCCTCCTATGGACAGAATGCCGATCCAGACATATGTTATGGAATATGATGAAGAGACAGTCCGAGAGGCTATCAACAGGGAATTGCGCAGAGGCGGACAGGTTTATTATGTTTATAACCGGGTGACAGATATTGATGAGGTTGCCCTGCGGATTTCCAAACTGGTGCCGGACGCAAGGGTGGATTTTGCCCATGGACAGATGAGCGAGAGAGAACTGGAACGGGTTATGTACGATTTTATCAATGGGGACATTGATGTGCTGGTTTCCACCACGATCATTGAGACAGGGCTGGATATTTCCAATGTAAATACTATGATTATCCATGATTCAGATAGATACGGGCTTTCTCAGCTTTATCAGCTTCGGGGAAGGATCGGGCGTTCCAATAGAACTGCCTATGCGTTTTTGATGTACCGAAGGAACACCATGCTTCGGGAAGTGGCGGAAAAACGACTTTCTGCTATCCGTGAGTTTACAGATCTGGGAAGTGGATTCAAGATTGCAATGAGAGATCTGGAACTTCGAGGTGCCGGAAATCTGCTGGGTGCGCAGCAACATGGACATATGAATGCGGTTGGATATGATCTTTATTGTAAGATGCTTAGCGAGGCAGTCAAGGAGGCAAAGGGTATCCATACAATGGAAGATTTTGAGACAACGATCGATCTGAATATGGATGCATTTATACCGGATACCTACATCAGCAATGAATTCCAGAAGCTGGATATTTATAAGCGCATTGCAGGGATTGAGTCCCAGCAGGAGTATGATGATATGCTGGAAGAACTGATCGACCGGTTTGGGGGAGCCGCCGAAAGCAGTGCTGAATCTGCTGGCTATTGCAAGACTGAAAGCACTGGCACATCAGGGCTACATTACGGAAATCAAGCAGATGCAGCGTGAGATCAGGATCACCCTTTACGAAAATGCACATCTGAACCCGGAAGGAATTCCGCCGCTGGTTGCCAAGTACCGCAGACAGCTGCAGTTTAAACCGGATAAAGAACCGAAGTTCCTGTTTGCACCGGTGGGGGATATTGTGCAGGCGCTGACGGTGTTTGCAAAGGAACTGATGGAATTGGTGGAAGAGGAAGGAAAGAGCGAAAAGTAGTAGACGGCTGGGCTGTTGAATGCTTTCGGATATTTTGATTTAAAGGGTTTTGGGTGGGGAAGATCCGATGGAAATTCGCGAAAATTGTGTGAATTCTATCAGATTTTCCCCTTTCTACTTGCCCTCATGGGAAAAAAAAGTTTTATACTCTTATTAGCGTGTCCGCATTGGGAAATCATGCCGGCTGTGCGTGGTGACTAAGCGGCACATCAGTGAAAGGGTAATTGGTGATCAATATGAAGAAAATCGTGAAGAACACAACCGTAGTGGCATTAAGTGGCGTAATGGCAATTGGAATGCTTTCCGGATGTGGAAGTAAGTCTATAGATGGAGAGAAAAACCGTTGCGACTGTAGATGGCACAGACATTCCTATGGGTGTTGTAAGTCTGTATGCACGTGAGTCACAGGCACAGACCGTTGCCATGTATAAGAGCTTTATGGGAAGTGCAGGAAATATCTGGAGCCAGGTAGTAGATGAGGATGCTGGTACTACGTACGGTGAGCAGGCTGTAGGACAGTTCCTGGAGCAGGTTGAGCTGATGTACATCATGAAGGAGAAGGCAGCAGACTATGGCGTTGAGGTTACTTCTGATGATGAGACTGCTATTGCAGATGCAGCAGCACAGTTTATGCAGGACAATGACGAGGACACTCTGAAGGAGCTTGCTGTTTCCGAAGACCAGGTTAAGACTCTTCTGGAGCTTGAGACTTACCGTCAGAGAATTTACGATCCGATCCGCAATGAGGCTGAGGTTAACATAACGGATGAGGAGGCACAGCAGTCTTCTTTCAGCTATGTAAGTATTTCCATCAGTGGAGATGACCTTACCGATGATGATATTGCTACCCGCAAGGAGCAGGCTCAGGAGATCCTGGATAAGATGAAAGAGGATCCTACAGCAGACATGGGCGAGACAGCCAAGGCTGTTGATGATACTTACAGCGGACTGACCGGAACTATTTTCACAAATGACAGTGATGATGAGGATATTTCCAATTCTTATGATGACGCTGTTGTAGAAGCGCTGAGAACTCTGAAGGATGGAGAGGTTTACGACGAGCTGGTTGAGACTGATAGCAGCGTATATGTACTTCGGATGGACAAAGTAAAAAGACGAGGATGCAACCGCTTCCAAGAAAGAGTCCCTTGAGAACACCAAGCGCAGCGAATACTATTCCGAGACAACTCAGAAATGGCTGGATGATGCTGATATTACTGTAAATGATAAGGTGCTTTCTACTTTGACAATTACAGATGAGCACAGCTTTACAATTAAGGAGACTACAGCGGATACAAGTGAAGATGCAGCAGCTGATACAACAGATGCTACCGAGGATACTACTTCTGAGGATGCCGAGGCAGCAGATGAGGACGAGGATGCTGATACTGCTGAGACAGATGCTGCAAAGAGCGACAGCGCAGAGGAAGCTGATACCACAGACAGCGCTGACAGTACAGACGAGACTGCAGAAGAGGACAGTGCAGACAGCAAGGCCGAGGACAGCAGCGAGAGCGCTGATTCTGAGGAGAACGCAGAGGATACTGCAGAAGAGACAACTGAGGAGAACTAAAAGTGAGATAAAGATCGAAACTTGTTGTATCGTATGTATTGCAAAATGTTTTCTGAAAGAATTGAGATTATATAAAGTGGAGAAAATGATAAAAGAGCCTGCCTGGGGTGATTCGGGCGGGCCCTTTGTCTATACAAAGTAAAATACTTATGAAAAAAAGCTTTTCGCTACAAAGTAAGGTTTCAGAAAATGCAGGTACAGCAGATTGAACATGTGGATAACAATTACACAGGGGGACAACATGAAAAAGATACTTCTTATTGCAACCGGGGGAACCATTGCTTCCAAATATACAGCAGAGGGGCTGGCACCGCAGATTTCCGCAGATGAGCTGTTGGAATATATTCCTGAAGCCCGGGAATTCTGCACCATTGATACCGTTCAGCCTTTTGCCCTGACAGTACCAATGTGTGTGCAGACCATTGGCTGAAGCTGGCCAGACTGATCGAATCCAAATATGAATTTTATGATGGCTTTGTGCTTTGCCATGGAACGGACACTATGGCATATACAGCTGCTGCTTTGTCTTATCTGATCCAGAATAACCGCAGACCTATCGTGATTACCGGTGCCCAGAAACCTATTGACCTGGCAATTACAGATGCACGTTCCAATCTTCTGGACAGTCTCCGCTTTGCCTCTCACGACCGCGCTCATGGAATTTCCATTGTGTTTGGGGGAAAAGTGATCGCAGGAACCAGAGCAAAGAAGGAATTTTCCAAAAGTTACAATGCCTTTTCCAGTATTAATTATCCGGATATTGCATCCATTCACGATCAGAAGATTATTTTTTATATTGATGACAAAGACCAGTCAACCAAGCCACTGGTGTTTTATCATGAGATGAATCAGAAGATTTTTCTGCTCAAATTGATTCCGGGGATTGACGGGAAAGTATTGATGCTCTTTTTCCCTCTTATTCCGGACTGATCATTGAATCCTTCGGCGTAGGCGGTCTGCCTCATTACGAAAATGATAATTTTATAGATGCGATCGCGCATTGGATTGAAGCTGGCAAGCCTGTGTGCATGGCGACCCAGGTTACCCATGAGGGAAGCGACATGGAAGTTTATCAGGTTGGGAAGGTCATCAAGGAACGGTTCCCGGTGCTGGAGTCGTATGATATGACGCTGGAGGCGTCTGTGACGAAAATGATGTGGGCGCTGGGACAGACACGGGATATGGAGAAGTTTAAGGAGTTATTTTATACGACCATTAATCATGATTTATTGTTTCTGTAAGTAAGTCTTGAAATTTTCTGGAGTGTTAAGCTAAAATAAAAAAGCTGAAATTATGGAGCTGATAATACTTTCAGAGAATCTTTATGGATGGAGCGCAAGGCAACAGACTCAATTCATATCAGAGATGGGATATCGGTTTTGAAAACATATTTTCTGGAATACTGGAGGACATATATAAATGAACAAAAAAGAAATTTCTGAAATCAAGAAACAGCTGACACCAGCCAATTGCAACATTACCAGAATTTGTGGATGCTATGTGGATGCTGAAAAGAATAAAAAAACAGAACTGAAAGAAGCGTTCCTTTCCCTCTCCGAGGAAGAAATGTTCAAATATTTTGAAATATTCAAGAAAACCCTTTCTGGTACTCTTGGAAAGAACCTGATGAATATGGAATTCCCTCTGGCAGAGGAAAAAGAGGGTGGCAAACACGAATTCCTCATGAAGCTCCGCGCCAGTAAACTGAAGGATGACGCTTTAATTGAGAGCTTTTATGACAAAATTATCGAAAATTACGATTATCCGGAAAATTACTACATAATCCTGGTACACGCTGTGTACGATATCCCGGGAAGAACTTCAGATGGAATCGATATGGATGATGCTTCTGAAGAGATTTATGAACACCTTCTTTGCAGTATCTGTCCGGTGAAGCTGTCTAAGGCAGGTCTTTGCTACAATGCGGAGGCAAATCTGATCCAGGACCGTATCCGTGACTGGATCGTGGAAATGCCAGAGAACGGCTTCCTTTTCCCGTTATTTAATGACAGAAGCACAGACATCCACGGCATGCTCTACTATTCTAAGAATGCAGAGCAGCTTCACGATATTTTTGTGGATGAAGTGTTTGGCTGTACTGCTCCGCTTTCCGCAGGCGGACAGCGTGATTCCTTCAATATGCTTGTAGAGGAAACCCTTGGGGACGACTGTCAGTATGACACCGTTATAGGAATCCATGAGAAGTTGAATGAGATCATCGAAGCCCAGAAAGATTCTCCAGACCCGGTTGTGCTCACTCAGTCTGAGGTGAAACGTCTCTTTGAGGACTGTGGTGTAGAAGACGAAAAACTGGAAACCTTTGATAACCAGTATGAGGCTGTTGCTGGGGAAAAAGCCACCATGGTAGCGTCCAACATCACCAACACTCGTAAGTTCGAGATCAAAACGCCGGATGTAGTGATCCATGTAGAACCAGATAAAGTGGAACTGGTGGAGACCAGGATCATTGACGGCCGCAAGTGTCTGGTGATTCCTATGGAAGACGTAGAGATCAACGGAATCCGTGTGCGGATGGGTGGGGAGAACGGTGAGGAATCCGAGGAAGAGTTTGAGTAATATTCTTGGTTGTGATAAAATTTTTTTGCCGGATATGAAGTATAAAAGGCTTGTTGTAAAAGAAATAGTTGTAAAACAAATAGTTTTAAAACAGGAAGGATGCAATTCTTGGCGAGTTGCATCCTTCCTGTTTTTGCCTGGATGAGGGTTTCACAATTTGGGAATGTAAATTGTGGGAATGATTTTGGGGCGTAGTCTGGAATTAAGAATATCAGAAGTAAAACCTAAACAATTCTACAATTGTAGAAAAAAGTGATTGACATTTAACTTCTACAGATGTAGTATATAACCAACTTCTACAAAAGTAGAAAATGAAAGGGGATTTTACCATGAAAATAAAAATGGTTAAAATGATAGCACTTATGGCGGCGGTGACATTAAGTGGTTGTTCAGCTGGAACTTTAGAAAATACCGGAAATTCCGCCTCTAATTCTGCTGCAAATATGGTATCTTCAAATAAAAAGGCTTCTTCATCCACGAAGGGATCAAATACTGCAAGTTCCACTGGTACGGCAAGTAATACTACAAGTGGTGCAGCAGGTAATACCGCAAATAGCACAGCAAGTAATACCACAGCTGGCACAGCAGGTAATGCCACAGCTGGCGTAGCAGGTAATACCACAGCTGGCACAGCAGGTAATACCACAGCTAGTACAGCAGGTAATGCCACAGCTGGTACGACAAGTAATACCACAACTGCCCCAACAGATGATGCATCCGATATTCTTTCCACCACAACAATCACCCTGTATGATAGTGATGGAAATACAGTTTCTGTGGAAAGAACAATTTACAAAAATTATGACTGCGAATATGTAGATGCTGATGGTATGGAATACAGCACCGATGATGATGTCTATTTTACAGATGAAAATGGAAAGACCTATCAGTCCTTAAATGACAGTACCCATTATTTTGGTGCCGAGTTAGAGCAGCATGTATTACAGGATGCCAATGGAAACAGTGTGACAGTTACAGAAACAACTAATGGAGATTATTACTATATGGATGATAATGGCACTGGTTATATTGACAACGGCGACGGAAGCTGGAGTGATGAGAACGGCAATAGTTATACAGAATAAGAGGAGGGATGCGGCTGAAAGCTTTTTTTCCAAAAAGGTGTCAGGCTGTATACCATTCTCGGACTGTAGAAATGTGGTGTTTGGCTTTTTAGTCATACACCTTTTTTCGTATTAAAGACTGGCAAAAATCCTCAGTGGAATAAATCGCAGTGCTGTGTTAATATAGAAGAAAATTGTTATTGTTCATTGGTAACGCAAAATCGCAGAAAGGACGGCTGGCTTATGGGAATCTACCTGAATCCGGGGAATAATAAATTCAAAAGAGCGGTGAATTCGGATATTTACGTGGATAAAACAGGATTAATAAAATATACAAATAGTATTGTCGATACGCTACAGTCCTGTGTATGTGTCAGCAGACCAAGGCGTTTTGGAAAGTCTATGGCAGCAGATATGCTTACGGCTTATTACAGTAAGGGCTGTGATTCCAGAGAACTCTTTTCCAGTTTGGAAATTGCCAAGGATGAAAACTTTGAGGAACATTTGAATAAATACGATACCATTTTTCTGAATATGCAGGAATTTTTGAGCAGAAGTTCTGATGTGAAGGAATTGTTGGAGAGAGTAGAAGGCAAAGTAATCCGCGAATTGAAGAAACAGTACCCTGATGTGGAATTATATGACGAAAATGATCTGGCGGAAACTATGCAGGATATTTTTGCAGAAAGTGAGTGCCCTTTTATAGTTATCATTGACGAGTGGGATTGTATTTTCCGGGAGTTCAAACATGATAAGGCTGCGCAGGAGATTTACCTTGATTTTCTGCGTGATCTGCTTAAGGATAAAGAATACATTTATCTTGCCTATATGACGGGGATTTTGCCAATAAAGAAATACGGAACCCACAGTGCACTGAATATGTTCGATGAATTTTCCATGATTGATCCAGGCCCATTGGCTGAATATGTAGGTTTTACAGAAAAAGAAGTAGAAGCACTTTGCCAGAAGTATCAGATGGATATTAATGAGATCAAAAACTGGTATGATGGTTATTCTTTCGAAGAAGTAGAATCTGTATACAGCCCGAAGTCGGTTGTGAGCTGCATGCGCCTAGGAAAACTGGGAAATTATTGGAATCAGACAGAGACTTTTGAGGCATTGCAGATTTATATTGATATGAATTTTGAAGGACTCCGGGATGATGTTCTGAGAATGATTGCAGGAGAAGCAGTACCAGTAAATACAGGAATTTTTACCAACGATATGATAACTTTCAGAATTAAAGATGATGTGTTGACATTGTTGATTCATTTGGGGTATCTGGGGTATCATTATGCAGAAAAGACTGTTTTCATTCCAAATAATGATATTCGCTTAAAATTTATCTGTGCATTTTTAGATATATATGTAAAAAGCTAGTTTGAAAATACAATACAGAAAAGAGGAATCCATATGACTCTGGCACAACTTCGTTACGCGATTACGGTGGCAAATTCCAATTCCATGAATGAAGCTGCCCGGAATCTTTTTATATCACAGCCCAGTTTATCCTCAGCAATCCGTGAACTGGAGGAGGAAATCGGAGTAGAGCTTTTCGCAGGACCAACCGTGGAATTTCCGTCACCCCAGAGGGAGAGGAATTCCTGGGCTACGCCCGCCAGGTGGTAGAGCAATACGAACTGATCGAATCCAAATACGTTTCCAAAGAACATACCAAGAAAAAATTCAGCGTCTCCATGCAGCACTATACCTTCGCGGTTAACGCCTTCGTGGAAATGGTGAAGCAGTTCGGAATGGACGAATACGAATTCGCTGTCCACGAAACCCGCACCTACGACATCATCACCGACGTAAAAGATTTCAAAAGCGAGATCGGCATCCTTTACCTGAACGACTTCAACCACAAAGTCCTGGAGAAACTTTTCCATGAGTTCAATCTGGAATTCCACCCAATCCTGGAATGCAGCATCTATGTCTACATGTGGAAAGGCCATCCCCTTGCTGACCGCGACCTGATCACCCTGGAAGACCTCCGCGAATACCCTTGCCTCTCCTTCGAGCAAGGCACCTACAACTCCTTCTACTTCGCCGAAGAAGTCCTGAGCACCTACGAATACAAACGCCTCATCAAAGCCAATGACCGAGCCACTCTCCTGAACCTGATGGTGGGTCTCAACGGCTACACTCTCTGCTCCGGAATCATCTGCGAAGAACTAAACGGCTCCGACTACTGCGCCGTGAAGCTAGACTCCGACGAGGTCATGACCATCGGCTACCTTGCAAGAAAAGGAACCACGATTAGCAAGTTAGGACAGAAGTACCTGGAAGAAATTGCCAAATACAAAGACAAAGCATTACGATAATCCACACACTTACATAAACTTCCATTTGGAACTAAAGCTGAACCTACCCCCCCACTACACCCACCCCCCACTTTCAGTTTGGGCGGAAACAGCGCAGCGCCTTCCCCGCCCAAACGTCCGCTTCGCTCAACTGTTCACCAACCAGTACACAGCCAGTGGGGGAGGGATAAATCTAAGCGAGCCATTTAAGGAGCGCCCTTAGTGGCGGTGAGATCCATGACTTACGGAGACTTATGCGAGAGGGCTCTCCCGAGCGCATTAGTCGCAGTTAGTCATTAGCTCACCAGAACGTTGCGACGGCGAGCGTGATTTATCCCTCCCCCCCCGCTGGCGTCCACTTTAGCTATAGCCTTACCCTATAACTAGCCCAAACTTTTAAGAATTAACACTTTTACTCCAATTGTGTTATAGTAACCATATCGACGATGAAACACCACTTAAAGGAAAGAGGAAAGACATGTCTTCAATATTAATCCAAGATGTGAGCAAAACCTTCGAAACCAAAGACGGTTCCGTACAAGCCCTGAAACACGTAAGCCTCTCCATTGAAACCGGAGACATCTACGGAATCATCGGAATGTCCGGTGCAGGAAAAAGTACCCTGGTACGATGTATGAACTTTCTGGAAGTACCATCCGAAGGAAAAGTATTAATAGACGGAAAATCCCTCAGCGAATTTTCCCCAAAAGAACTCCGCAAAGAGCGAGAGAAAATAGGAATGATTTTCCAGCATTTTAACCTGCTCATGCAGAAAAACGTACTGGAAAAACGTCTGCTTCCCACTGTACATCCAGGGGAAGAAAAAGCCGAAGCAAGAGCAAAAGCCCTGGAGCTTCTGGAAATCGTAGGACTGGCAGACAGAGCGAAAGCATATCCCGCACAGCTCTCCGGTGGACAGAAACAAAGAGTGGCAATCGCCAGAGCCCTGGCCTCCGATCCACAGATACTGCTCTGTGACGAAGCCACAAGCGCTCTGGATCCCCAGACCACATCCTCCATACTTGAACTTTTGCAGGACATCAATCAGAAATTCGGAATCACCATTGTGATCATTACCCACCAGATGTCAGTTGTCCGTGAGATTTGTACTCATGTGGCAATTATGAAAGACGGTGAAGTAAAAGAACAAGGCCTTGTAGAAGAAATCTTCAGCCACCCAAAATCACAGGTAGCCAAAGAACTGATTAGCAAGGATTCTGGAAACGACGTAGAAAGCAAAAAGCTTACCCAGTCAGAAATCCAGGACGGCGAAATCGTTCGAATCGTATTCTCTGAGAACTCCGCATTCGAACCAGTAATCGCAAACCTTATATCAACCTTCCACGAACCTGTAAACATTCTGAAGGCAAACACCAAAAAAACGTAGGCGGTGTAGCCAAAGGAGAAATGATCCTCCAGTTCATGAGTGACAGTACCAATGTACCGGAGATGAAGAAATTCCTTACAGAACGTGGACTTGAGATAGGGGAGGCGAACTGATTATGTGGACGAAACAAGTAACCGATATGATAATCGCAGGTGTAGGGGAAACATTATATATGACCCTGTTTTCCACCTTCTTCGGATATGTATTTGGAATGCCCCTTGGAATCCTGCTGAAAGTATCCGACAAAGAGGGTCTGCGGCCAAACGCAGTACTATATAAGATCCTGGATGTGATCGCAAATATTTTCCGAAGCATCCCATTCCTGATCCTGTTGATCCTGCTCATTCCATTCACCAGATTTCTGGTAGGAAAAAGCTATGGAACCACAGCCACTATCGTACCCCCCTTACCATTGCGGCAATCCCTTTTATCGGACGAATGGTAGAGTCTTCTTAAATGAGGTAGACCCGGGAGTTATCGAGGCTGCAAGATCCATGGGAGCAAGCAACCTTCAGATCGTATTTAGGGTAATGCTGGTAGAAGCAAGAACATCCCTGATCTCAGGAGCTACCATTGTAACAGGAACTATCCTTGGTTACTCCGCAATGGCAGGGAACCGTAGGAGGAGGCGGACTTGGAGACATTGCAGTCCGTTACGGATACAACCGCTGGCAGACGGACATCATGCTCGTGACAGTTATCCTTCTGGTAGTACTGGTACAGATTTTCCAGACAATTGGTATGTTCATAGCCAACAAGCTGGATAAAAAGAAAATAAATCAAAAAATGATTGTAATGTAGAAACTAAATATATTTTTCAAAAAAATAAGGAGGAACTTTATTATGAAAAAATTAATCGCAGCAGCACTCACAGGAGCATTAGTACTTGGAACCGTTGGAACATCCGTTGTTTTCGCAGCAGATGATGACAAAACCATCACAGTAGCAGCATCCGAGACACCACATTCCGAGATCCTTGAAGCAGCAAAACCGATCCTTGAGGAAGAGGGATACGACCTTGAGGTAACTGTATTTGATGATTATGTGCAGCCAAATGAAGTTGTAGACAGCGGAGAATTTGATGCGAACTATTTCCAGCATGTGCCATATCTGGAAAGTTTCAACGAGGAAAAAAGGAACTCATCTGGTAGATGCAGGAGATATCCATTATGAGCCATTTGGAATTTATCCAGGAACAAAATCCAGCCTTGACGATATCGCAGATGGCGACACCATCGCAGTACCAAATGATACAACAAATGAAGCAAGAGCACTTCTTCTTCTCCAGGATAACGGAATCATCACACTGAAAGACGGTGCAGGTCTTGAGGCAACTGTAAACGATATTGAGGAGAACCCATACAACGTAGAAATTGTTGAGCTTGCAGCTGAGCAGGTAGCGCGTGTTGCAGAAGAGACTTCTTACATTGTCCTTAACGGAAACTATGCACTTCAGGCTGGTTACTCTGTATCCAAAGATGCACTTGCATACGAAGCGTCTGATTCTGAAGCTGCAAAAACATATGTAAACGTAATCGCAGTAAAAAGAAGGAAATGAGAACAGCGACAAGATCAAAGCTTTTGTAGACGTATTAAAATCTGACGGATCAAAGATTTTATCAACGAGAAATATGACGGAGCAGTTATCCCGTTCGAGGACAGCGATGACGCTGAGACAGGAGATGCTGAAGCAGCAGATGACGCTGACGAGACTGCAGCTGCAGAAGCTGACACAGCAGACGAGACAGCCGAGGAGACAGACGCTGAATAATCTGTAAAAATTAAACAGGGTTTTATTAAGAGAGTGATTATAAATCGGATTGAAATGCATTGGAAAAGATACATTTCAGTCCGATTTTTTGCCTGTAAAAAAAGAAGTGTCCAATATATGGAACAGCACATAATTATGGAAAAGGGTGACCTTCCGCCCTCTGTAAAAAAAACAGTTGAAAAACCTTATAAAATCTGCTATTATAAAAACGAATTTTTGTAGGTATCGAGGTGAGGCCAAGTGAAAAAACGAATGTGCGAACCGGTTTGTCTGCCTGTTTTTCAGTGTGGCAGTTGCGGTTTTGTGTGTGCTTTTTGCAGGCATGGAAGCGAAGAGCATTATGCATATTTACGATCTGAAACCGGCCTCAGCTTCTTTGATTTCACCAGAGCTTTCCAGAAGCACCCGGACAAGTGCAGAAGAACTGACAGGACTTCGGCAGGTGTCTGTAAGGCTGGAGGCGGACCAGCGCCTTCGCCACAGGTCAGGCGTGGAAATTGTGGTGCTCATCATGTTGGCAGTTCTGCTGGCGAATACCGTATTTTATAAAGCAAAAAGAAACGTCTGCTGACCAGAAATGATGCTGACGGCAGACGGTTTATTATCTGTTACATCCATCATCAGGATGGACAGAAACACTGAAGATCATATACCATTGTTTCATATTGCTGATTGCTGCAAGTGTTTTCATTATGAGTAAAAGCATTGCAGTGGAGAGCAATTATTTTCCATGTAAACAAACGTATATGATTGGAGGTATGACACTATATGTTACTTAATATTTTTATAGGAGTAATGATTGTTGCAGCCATTGCTGTCGGCATCTGGATGGCATGGTTTGACAGTCATGGAGGAAAGAAATGATAGCACAGATTTTTGCAGTAGTAATTTTCCTGGCGATGTTCATTCTGATCATCACAGAAGTATGGGAAAGACATATTGTTACGCTGGGATGCTCCTTACATTGATTCTTGTATTTGGAATCTGTATGCACAGCCCCTCAGCAATTATTGAAACACTGAACATACATAGTATTTTTTCACCGGGATTCTGGCACACAGCAGGTGAAGCAAGCGAAGCTTTGCTGGAATCAACTGGGAAACTATCGTGTTCATCGCTGGTATGATGATCATGGTAGAAGGCATGGCAAACTCCGGATTTTTCCGCTGGTTATGCATGAAGATCGCGAAACTGGTTAAATACCAGATTATCCCGATCTTTATCACATTTATGCTCCTGTCCTTTGTACTTTGCTATGTTTATCGATAGTATCACCGTAATCCTGTTCCTTGCAGCGGTTACCGTAGAACTGTCACAGCTGCTGAAATTTAATCCGGTACCAATGATCCTTGCAGAGATCTTCTGCGCCAACCTTGGTGGATCCGCTACCATGTGCGGAGATCCGCCGAACATTATCATTGGAACATCACTTGGATTTTCCTTTGCAGATTTCGTGACAAACACAGGTCTTATCGCGGTGATCGCACTGGTGCTGGTTGTAATCTATTTTTACTTTATTTTCCGCAAAGAGCTTACCGAAAATGCGGGAAAAATTGATCCGTCTACGTTACCGGATCCGGAAGAAGCGATTGTAAGCAAGAAGGGTTTCACCATCAGCTGTGTGATCTTCCTCTGCGCTGTTGTCCTTCTGGTAACACATTCCCAGACAGGGCTTACCGTATCCTGTATCGGTGTATTTATCGCAGCAGTGACACTGATCACTTCCGGAAAAGATGCTTTGGACCTTCTGAAAAAAGGTTGATTACAAGACACTGCTGTTCTTCGTAGGACTTTTTGTAGTTGTTGGCGGTCTGGAGCAGACCGATATCCTTACGATCCTGGCTGGATTTATTGGAAAAGTCAGCGGCGGAAACCTGATGGTAATGATCGCCATCATTATCTGGGTATCTGCTATCGCAAGTGCATTTATTGATAACATTCCGTTTGCAGCTACCATGATCCCGGTTATTGACAGTCTGGCAGCCGCACAGGGAGTTGATATTTCCATTCTGGCATGGGCTCTTGCAATGGGTACTGACATCGGCGGAAGTGCAACCCCGATCGGAGCTTCTGCAAACGTAGTCGGTATCGCAACAGCAGCCAAGAGCGGTCACATGATCAAATGGGGAAAATACTGCAAGGCAATGGCACCTGCCACGATCCTGGTTGTCCTCGTTTCCATGCTGATGATTTATGCTAGATATTTATAATGCCATAAGGGGAAGTGTAGAACTGTCAATTATCAGAGAAAAAGCAGTGCCAAAGATCTGGCATGCCATGAATAACTGACAGTTGGTCTTGCCCGCTTTTAACGGCATTTTATCCGGAAAAATCCGTGAAACAAGAGCGGATTTCTCTGGTTAGAAGGGAGGATACCATGAAAACACAAAAACAGGTGATCATTTCCATCGGACGAGAGTTCGGAAGCGCAGGCCATGAAATTGCAGAGCGAATCGCCAAGCGCTATGGACTTTCGTTATACGATCACAATCTTTTACGCGAGGTGGCAGACAGCCATAACGTAAATCCAGAAGAACTGGAAATCTTTGATGAGATGAAGCACAACAAATTTCTTTACCGTACAGTGAAAGGAATGAGCAGTTCTCCGGCAGACAACGTTGCTATGATGCAGTTCAATTTTCTTCGGGAAAAGGCTGAAAAAGGAGAATCCTTTGTAGTTGTAGGACGTTGCTCTGAGACAATCCTGAAGGATTATGAGGGCCTGATTTCCATCTTCATTATTGGAGACATGGATCAGAAAATTGCCCGTGTAGCCCGTCTTTATGGAAAAACCGATAAAGAAGCTGAGCGTTTCATCAAAGAGAAAGACAGAAAGAGAAAGAAATACCACGACAGTCATTGCAATTCCAAATGGTCAGATTCCCATACCTATGATCTGAGTCTGAACAGCAGCACTCTTGGTGTGGAGGGAAGCGTTGAATTTCTTTCATCTTATATTGACAAAAGGATATCAAAAATGAAATAATAAGCTTAATGACAAAAGGTTCTGCCAGGACGCATACAAGTGTCAGGGCGGAACCTTTGTGGTTTTTGTGACCGCAGTCAGTAAGAGTAGTCAGAAATAGTTCTGATGTTGGGAAGGTGCTACCCTAAAGCCACGAACTCTCATTTATCCAGGAGGAAAATTTATGTTCACTGATGACGAAAAAGACTACATTATGCGTATGATCAAAGAGATTGCCCGTGTCCTTGCCAGCGTCATGCTTGGGAAAAAATATGTCCAGGTGGAATTGCCAGTAGAATCCAAATACCAGATTTCCGGAGACAAGCTTCACCATATGAAAACCATGGTGGACAGAGGCGAGATCAACGAGGCAGAGAACGAACTTCTTGACCGGATCGATTACGCTGACAAAGAAGCTCTGGCAGAAGCTATGTTTTTCTACGAATATGCTGCATCCAAAGGGGATGAATTTCTGAAGCGCACAACTATTCCCTGGAGGAAATAAGGGATGGGATCCAGCAGCTGGCAGAAGATGCTGGATATGGAAATATTATAAATATGCTTGATATAAAATAGAATCTCTTGTGATATATGAAATACTGCGATTTTATTAAGTCTGCGCCCAAAAGTATTTTTGCCAAGTGGGAGCGCCATAGGCGTGGAACAGCTGACTTTCCTATATGGAGATGTCGCCGACAGGCGGCATGTCCGTTTAGAGGAAATTGTGATCACGCTTAAAATGATGAGGAGATTATAAGATGTTTCTTGAAAAAACAGAGACCGGATAGAAAAAAAAGACTTTTGAAGATTTTTCCAGGGAACTGCCAGGAAAAGCGGAAGAGATAAAGAAGAGAATGGAAGCACTAAGTCCTGATATTGTGATCGGAATGAAATATCTGTACAGCAATATGCCCTACAGCGATGTGGGAAACTATACCTTTGACACTTATCTGGATTATGTGCAGCAGGGAATCTATCTCTGGGAAAATTCCCCTTATGTAAAGAATTATCCAGAGCTTTATTTCTTGAATTACGTGCTTTTTTCATCGGACAAATGATGAAGAAATCAAACCATGCCGTACCTATTTCTGGAAAAAATAAAGGATAAGGTCCAGGGGAAGGCCATGGTGGAAGCTGCACTGGAAATCAATCACTGGTGTGCGGGAGAAGTGATGTACCAGGGAACGGACATGCGTACCGGCTCCGCACTGAAATTTACAGAAGCGGTGTAGGCCGCTGTGGTGAGGAAGCCGTCTTTGTGGTAAATGTAATGCGAAGTGCCGGAATCCCTGCAAGACCAGTGTATGTGCCGAGATGGTCCCACTGTGATGACAACCACGCCTGGGTAGAGGTCTGGTGCGATGGCGACTGGCATTATCTGGGAGCTTGCGAGCCAGAAGCTGTTCTGGACAAGGGCTGGTTTACCAATGCAGCATCCAGGGCCATGATGATCGGCTCCAGATGGTATGACCGCGCTATGCCAGACGAAAAGTGATCGGAAAAGACGGAATGAACCGGATCATCAATCTTCTTGGTAAATATGCCAAAACCAGGTGGATCACTATTACAGTGGAAGATCTGGATGGAACTCCGGCTGCTGGGGCAAAAGTACGGGCTGAGGTAATGAACTATGGGGAATTTTCCCCGATTGCAATAATGGAAGCAGACAAAATGGCTGTATTTCCTTTGAAACCGGTTTTGGAAGCCTGCTGATCTGTGCTGTTTATGATGGTGCTTACGGGGAAAAGGTAATCGACACAAGAGAGGACGACCATTTTACCTGTACTCTTGGTGAGGAATATGAGGATGAGCTTTGGGTGGATTTTGACATGAATGCACCGGAGGATACCGGCAGAATAAGATGGAATATTACCCAAGAACAGGAAGAAGAGAATAATCACCGGATTGCCGCTGAGGCAGAACACTGCCGCCGTAAGATTGAGAAATTCCAGCCGCTGTGGAAGCGCTGCCTTTTTGGACATACCATGAAGGAAGTGGAGCCTATGATGGCTGTTTTGTCTGAGAAAGACAGAAGGGATGCTTTTCCAGAAGTGCTGGAGGGCCATTATCAGGAGGCCTCGGTTTATCGCGAATTTAATCCAGATGAGATTTACATTCCATATGTATGGAATCCCCCGCGTGGAAAATGAGGTCCTTACCAGGTGGAGGAAGAAGATCCTGGGCTATTTTGACAAGGGGCAGAGGGATGCTTTTGAAGCGGATCCCAAGAGCATCTGGACCTGGATCGAAGAGAACATTTCAGTCCGCAATGACAAAAGAGCGCCTGACTGCATACACCACTCCTGGTGCAGCACTGGAGCTTGGAATTGCCGGAGAGAAATCCCACAAGGTGCTTTTCGTGGCAATCGCCAGAACCCTGGGAATCCCGGCACGTCTGAATCCTGCTGATGGAGCTATTGAATATTGGGATGGAATGAGGTTTGTAGCAGTATTGGAAGAGAGCCGGAAGGAATCCCATCTTACAGTCTTCGCCGGGGAAAAAGGGGACTGGAATTATTTCCAGAACTGGACCATTGCGGTGACAGACGGAAGAGGATACCTTCCCCTGGATTTCAGCGACCGCAAGCGGGAAGCTGGAAAACTGGAATTGGATATTATGCCGGGAGATTACCGGATTCTGACTGGAAACCGTCTGCCAAACGGAAACATTCTGGGAAAAAGATACGATTTTCATATTGAAAAAGATGAGACGAAGCGGGTGGAACTGGAGCTTCGGGAGTATTGTCTGGAGGAAATGTTCAACCGTCATTCCATTCCGGATTCCAAGCTGACCGATCGGGCTGGAAATCAGGTGCTGGTGTCCAAATTGACGGGAAAAATAAGCGGAGATGCTGCCAAATGTGAGAATGGCATGGCTGAACGAGGCATCCTCTTCTGGCTGGAAGAAGACCGTGAGCCTACTGTGCACATTCTTAATGAAATAATGGAATTGAAAGAAAAATATGAAAAAATACAAAAACAGATTATATTTATCCTTCGCAGCGAAGAATCTTTAAAGAATGCTACTCTGGTGAAATGTCTGGAACTGCTCCCTGAAATTCAGGTGTACTTCCACGATTTCGGCAAGGACAAGGAAATGACCGCCCGCCGCATGTACGTAGATTCCGAGAAGCTGCCGCTTATGGTCATTACCGAAGGCCCTTGCCAGGGCATTTTTGCAGCAGCTGGATACTCTGTGGGTATGGCGGATATGCTGATGAGGATTTTTGAGGCATGAACCGGGACCAGATTAAATATGCAGCCATGTTTACCATGCTATTAAACCATATTGCAAACATTTTCCTGGAACCAGGTACCTTCCTTTTGAGGTGATGGTGGACGTGGGTTATTTTACCGCTATCACCATGTGCTACTTTCTGGTAGAAGGCTACGGCTACACCCGCTCCAAAAGAAATACGGCAAACGGCTTCTGCTGTTTGCCCTGATCTCCGAAATTCCCTTCTGTCTTGCATTTACAGAAGAAGGAACCATCAGTTTCGTAAACATGAACATGCTATTCACCCTTTTTCTATGCTTTTTGATTCTTTATGCAATGGAAAAAGATCCCTTCAGGAACCCGGCGGATACTCTGCATCTTGGGCCTGGTATTTGCCTCCGCCTACAGTGACTGGGCCCTTCTTGCCCCCATCTTCACCTACTGGTTCGCAAGCGGTGGCCTCCGGGATGCACAGGGGAAAATGCTGCCAGCCGGCGGCCGGAATGCTGATCAGAAAAGCCATCTGGCTGGCGGCCAGAATCCTGAACGAAAAAACTTTTATGGAAGGTTTTCGGAAAGGCAATGCTGTTCTTTGGTCTGTTAAACCTTGTAGAAAACATGGAGCAGACCACTCCTGCCAGGGCTGTTATCCAGTCCCTCGGCGCCACCGCCGGAATTCCGCTCTCAGCACTTTGCATCATCTATCTCTACAACGGAAAGCGCTCCGAAAACATCGAACCTTTTCTAAGTGGTTCTTCTACATTTTTATCCGGCACATTTGCTAATATTAGGTATATTGAGAATTGCTATTTAGTGTGTTGAAAGTTGTTCAAGGCGGACGCATTCGGACAATGGTGATTGCTCACTCGCCGGCGCAACGCTCCAGCGAACTAACTGCTAACTGCGACTAAATCGTTCAGGAGAGCCTTCACGATTAAGTCTCCGTAAGCAGTGGATTTCGCCTACGCTAAAACCGCGCCTGAAATGGCTCGCTAGAGCAATCACCATTGTCCGAATGCTGTGTACTGGCTGGGACTTATTTGTACATAGGAACTTTCAACAGGTGGGGAGGGGGAGTGACTGGTTTCCCTATACTGTATCGCAAACGAAAGTTTATAGGGATTTTGCCCGAAATTAGCGGCTTTTTACAATTTCGATGAAGTATTTGCACATTTTTGGGGCTGTTTTACAAGTAAAAAAACTTGACATATTATTTTATGTGCCTTCGATATCCCATTTAGATGGTTGATACTTCGCAGCTTTATTAGTTTTACCTAATCTATCATTGCCAAGAAAGTATCGGGGAAACCAATCACTCCCACCACCTCCTTGTTAAAAGTTCCTAAACAGCATCAGTTCCAGCCGACACACAGCATTTGGGCAATGTATTACTCCAGCGAGCCATTTCAGGCGCGCCCTTAGCGCAAGCGAAATCCAGCGCTTACGGAGACTTATGCGTGAGGGCTCTCCCCGAACGCATTAGTCGCAGTTAGCGATTAGTTTGCTGGAGCGTTGCGCCGGCGAGAGAGTAATACACATTGTCCAAATGCGTCCCTCCTGAAGAACTTTTAACACACTAAATAGCAACTGAGAAAACCTTGTACAATAAAACCGGCTATGCTAAAATAAAGAAAAGATTTCAGGGACAAAGCAGTTTGTCCCTTGTTTTACGTTTAAAGAAAGGACACCCCTATGTTTCACATAATCCCCGACAACTTTTTGTCCCATTATCTTCTCAAACCGAATTGTATACTGGGAATGTATCAGCCGCCTTTTTGCCATTATGGAACACCAGTTCTCCTTTGGCGTGGAAAGAGAAGTGCTGGTAGACGAGCTGGAATTTTATTTTGGACAGGAAAATGCGGCCCAGCTGGTGGAAGAAGAATTCCAGGCTGATGACAGCCGAAGCCGGGCTAACGGCATTTTGCGCCGCCTGGAATACTACGGCTGGATCGAAGTGGAAACAGACAAAAGCTACGTACAGCGTGTAAACTTCAAGGAATACGCTGTGAAAATAATCAAAACACTCCTGGATATCGCAGATGGGAAACAAATTGAATACCAGGGGTACATTTATACCATCTACAGTCTGGTAAAAGGCACCATGGATAAGCCGGGTATCGTGCTCATGCAGATCTGGGAAAACACTGACTACCTGATCACTGGTCTGAAAAACCTCAATTCCAACATCAAACACTACATTGATGACCTTACCAGACACAGCACGGTTGCCCAGATTATGGATGCACTGTTTAACGACTACATTACCAATATTGTAGACAAAGCCTACCACCGCCTGTTGACTTCTGACAATGTTTCCAAGTTTCGTCCGGAAATTATGCAGTGCCTGGAGAAAAAAAAGCCACAATGAGGAATTTCTGGAAAAGGCATCTGCAGAGATTGCAGCTATCCGGGAGGTTTCCGAGGAAGAGGGGCGGGAACTGACCTACCGTTATCTTCACGAAATTATTGAGGCTTTCCGCAATATGGACGAGATTCTTCAGGAAATCAACCAGAAAAATACCCAGTACCAGCGAGCTGCCATCAACCGTGCCAAATTTCGCCTGGCAGGAAATGAAGATGTGCGGGGGCAGCTGAAAGAAATACTCATGGGAATTAATGAAGAAATCAACCGGGAAAATATGGATCTTGGGGGAATCTACCGCATTGATTTTCTGGATGATCTGGTGCGTATATGCCAGTGTTCTATTCTGGAACAAAGTTCTCTGTATCTGGCAGTAGAAGGGAAAAAGGAATTCATCCCTCCAGTCTGGAGAGTGAGGAACCAGACGAAGAGCTTCGCCGTGAGAAAATGAGAAAGATGGCAGAAAAGATCCGGAAAGTGATCAGTGTAGAGAAAATTCAGAACTACGTAAACCGTTATCTGGCGGAAAAAGATGAGCTGGAAGCAAGCCAGCTTCCTCTCAATAATGAAGAGGATTTTATCAAACTGATCTATGTGCGCCTTTACGGTCAGCGCAAAAAAATATGGGATATGTAATAGAAACTCTGAAGAACGGGAAGTAAACGGCTACCGTTTCAAAGATTTTCGGATACGGAGGAGAGAAAATGGAATATCTGGAAGGAATGCTGCAAAAAAGAAAAAGGATAATTTCAGCAGGGTTTGCAATCGTCTTCTGGGAACCTGCTTTTTGTGCAAAGGAAACCAGAATACCAAAGCAGATTATTATTTTGTGCTGAAATACAGGAAAGAATTTAAAGAATATCTGGGCGTTCTTGGCTATCGCCTTGAGATAAACGAGGAATATGGAGTGATTCAGCTGACCAGTCCGAGAGGGTATAACCGGATGAATCTGAAGCTTTATGATTCCATTGTACTTCTGATCCCTGCGAATCCTTTACGATGAAAAGAAGCGTGAGCTTTCCGCAATAGAGGAGGTAATCGTGAACCTTGGAGACATTCAGGATAAGTTTGTGAGTCTTAATATCCGTGACAGATTAATCGACAAAACCACCATGCGAAATGCCCTGAGCCTGTTCCGAAGATATCAGATCGTGGAGCTTCTGGATAAGGATATGGGAGATGAAGAATCTCGTGTTCTGATTTACGACTCCATTCTGATGGTGGTACGTGCAGAAGACATTAAGGCAGCATATGAGAAACTGGAGACATACAGAAAGGGAAGAAACGAAAGCGATGAAGAAACTGACGAGGATGAAGCTGATTAACTGGCACAGGTTTAATAACTGTACCATAGAGTTTGGAGATTCTACTCTTTTATCTGGTGAAAACGGTGCTGGAAAATCCACTCTTCTGGACGCAATCCAGTTTGTGATCATCTGTTCCACCGGTTATTTTAACAAGGCGGCCCACGAGAATGGTAAGCGAAGGCTTACCGGATATATCCGCTGTAAAACAGGAAAAGAAAACCAGCCTTATGAGCGTACCGGCGAGATCAGCGCTCATGTTGCCCTGGAATTTTATGAGGAAAGCAAGGATAAATATTTCATTATCGGTGCTGTTGTGGATTCTGCTTCTGAGGGCCAGGAGACTACAGTGCGGTATCTGATGGAGAATACCAGGATCTCAGATGATCTTTTCCTGTACGGAAACCAGGTGAAATCCATTGCAGAATTCCGTGGTTCCAACATTGATATCCGCCAGTGGTGCAAGACCAATATGGAAGCCCGTAGAATGGTCACAGCAAGACTTGGAAGGATTGAAGATAAGTTCTTTCGTCTGATTCCAAAAGCGCTTGCATTTAAGCCAATCGACGATATTAAGGACTTTGTTTACTCTTACGTGCTGGATGAAAAGAAGTCAATATTGATGTACTTCGGGAGAATGTGCGTACTTATCAGGATATGGAACGTACCCTTGATAACGTGAAAAAACGCATGAAAAAACTGAAAAAATACAGGAATTGTACCAGCGTGTACAGGAGCGTATTGAAAAGGACAGGATGTACGAGTATTTCCTGAAACGTAGTGATCTGGAGCTTGTGGAAGGACAGCTTTCCAGTCTGGAAACTGCCAGAAAGAACGAAGAAATCCGTCTTTCCCAGGCGAAAGCCCAGTTGGAAATGCTTCAGAAAGAGCGCTCTGAAAAGCAGGAAATTGCCACAAATATCCGTGTAGAACTGCGCCATAACCAGGAATTTGTAGCTTTGGAAGAGGAGAAAAAAGAGCTAGAAAAGGCTTCAGGATAAGAGACAGGAAGCTATGAATGAGGGGACGGAATTGAAGAAGAGCGTGGCTCAGGCGGCCAGGGACTGCGAGAGTTTATTGCGGACTATGGGGGCAGGGGACACTTCCGGATATTCTGCAGCAGTTTCTGCCGAAATGAGTCAGTCTGCAAATGCAGAAAATGGAACTGGCGCAGATTTCGCTTCCTGTATCCGTGAATACCGGAAAAACTTCAAACTCTGGATGGTGATATCAATGTAACAGAAATAAAGAGCCTTACAGATGATGTGATCCATTTCAAACAGATGCGCTATGGAGAACTGCAGGAAGAGCAGGCGCAGCTGAAGATCCGGCTGAATCAGAACCAGACAGAATGGGAGAAATTAAGCAAAAAAGATCAATAAACTGAAACGCAAAAAGCTGACTTATCCATCTGGTGTAGAACTTCTTGTGGAGTCTGTACAGGAAGAATTTGCGGGCATTGGAAGAGAAATCCAGCCTGGAGTGCTCTGCGAAATGCTGGAAATTAAGGATGAGGAATGGCGAAACGCAGTGGAGGGGTATCTGAATACGCAGCGTTTTTACGTGCTTGTAGAACCGGAGAACTTCGATATTGCACTTGGTATTTATGACCGTCTTCGAAGAGAGAAAAAAGGTTTACGGAGTAGGTCTGATCAACACGAAAGATCTGGAAAAATACGACACTGCGCCTGCTGGAACTCTGGCAGAAGTAGTCACATCCCAGAACAAATATGCCCGTCAGTACAGCAACATGCTCCTTGGAAAAGTACAGATGTGCGAGCGTTACGAAGACCTGAAAAAGTATTCTGTTTCTATCACAAAGGGCTGTATGAGATATCAGAACTGTGTGGCAAGTGCCATCAAACCAGAGGTATTTCGTGTGCCGTTTATCGGCAAAAATGCTTTTACCGTACAGCTGGCACAGGCTGAAGAAGAATTTCAGAAGCTTAGTGAAACAATGGAAAATCAGGAGAAAAAGCTGTCTGACACAAAAAGAGATTCTGGGACTTCTTTCTACAGAAAGTGACGTGGATATTAAGTACCGTCTGGATGTGATCGCTACCCTTCGTATGTTAAATAAATCCATTGATAAATGTGAGGAAAATATACGAAAACTGAAAGAAAATTCCACCCCTGATCCAGAAGCAGCTGCAGCTGGATGAGCTGGAAAAAGTGCTTAGGGGGATTGGATTACACCATCAGTTCCGACACGGAAAAAATCGGTGGAATGCGTGCCCGAATCCAGGATTTGGTTGCCAGAAAACAGACACTTCTGGAAAAACAGGTTACCGGAAAGAGTGAGGTAACCGCTCTTGCAGCAGATGCGGGAGAACGTTTAAATAGCTGGAATCGGGAATATAAGGAGGCTCTGGGAGTAAGATCAATTGAGCAGTTTCAAAGTGAATATTTTTATAAACTGCCTTCTAATAAGAGAAAATATAACAGTGAGAGATGTCAGATTGCCAAAGACAATATGATAAATGCCATGGTGGAATATAAGACCGAGCATGATTTTGGTGCAGCTGCCAGTCTGGAAGGTTTTCCTGAATTTGAGGCGGTGTATGAACGTTTGAAAAACTCTGAACTTCTTGATTATGAGGAGAAAGTACAGTCTGCCCATAAAGCGGCAGAAACAGAATTTCATGAGCAGTTTCTGGCGAAATTACAGGAGAATATGAAGCTTGCACAGGGGAATTTAAGGAACTGAACAAGGCGTTAAAGGGCATTGATTTTAGCAGTGAACGCTATGAATTCCAGTTTATGCCAAGTAAGAAAATACCGCAATTATTATGAAATGATCATGGATGATTTCAATGTGACACAAAGGCGAATCCCTGTTTTTGGGAATTTTCCATGAGGCTCATAAGGATGTAATCGAGGAGCTGTTTGAACAGCTTTCGGTAAGTGGAGATAACAGTGCACAGGCTCTTGACGAGTTTACGGATTACCGTACTTACATGGATTATGACATTAAGATCATTCATAATGACGGCACCTATTCTTACTATTCCAAGGTATGTGAAAGAAGAGCGGCGGTGAGACACAGACCCCATTCTACGTGACAGTTGCGGCTTCTTTTGTGCAGCTTTACAGCAATAATATTGGTGGCGAGGCAGCTGGGCTGGTACTTTTTGATGAGGCCTTTAATAACATGGATGATGAAAGAATCGGCGGCGTTTTGGAATTCCTGAGACGCCTTCCATTACAGCTTATTATCGCCGCTCCTCCAGATAAGATCCAGTATATCGGCCCGGCTATGGATGAAGTGATGCTGGTAATGACAGATCAGAAGCAGAGTTATGTGGAGGAATATCATAACGCGGTGTAGGCCCTGTTTGAAAAATTATTCCCATAATCTGCACGCACCAGTATGGTTGACAGTTGTTGTGTTTTTTTGAGATGATTCCACAATTCACAGTTGCACAGTGGCAGATTAAGCGGTAAAATAAACGAAAATAACGCAGAGGAGGTATCGCATATGACAACATTGGAAATTCTGGACCGTCTGCAAGGGGATGCACTGAAAGATGGTGAACTTCGAAAAAAGCTTTTGGCAACCCGTTTGGAAAAGGATCCTCTCACTGTTTTTTGCAGATTATGCAGGGAACTTGGTTATGAATTGTATGAAATGGACCTGGTATCTGCCGGAGAAGACTTCTATGCCACCATGCGCCGCAGTACCAATGGCGGCGGAGAAAACTCCCCCGAAGCTGGAGGGGGAAGATGACTTCTATGAGCTTTTGATGGCAAGCCTGGAGGCAGCAGAGAAAGCAGAATAGAATTGGCTCAAATTGACATCAACTATGAGTGCTTTAGGTAAGCCAAAAGCATTGTGCAAAACGTTATGTAAACTAAAAGGACGACAGTTGAAAACCCAAATTTCGTTGAAAATTAGAGTGAAATGTCTGTTATAGGATTGAAAAACAGGGAGTGTGTATGGCAGAATTAACGGAATTGCAGAAGCAGTTATTCGAATTACAGGATATAAAATATCGGGATTTCCACAGCAAATTAATGCCCGAAACAGCCAAGGAAAAGATTATTGGAATCCGTACTCCTGTGCTTCGGAATTTTGCAAAAGTATTTGCCGGTACTCCGGAATCAGAGGACTTTTTGCAGCAGCTTCCTCACCAGTTTTATGAGGAAAATAACCTTCATATGATGCTGATCACTGGGATAAAGGACTATCCGAAATGTATGGAAGAAGTACAGCGATTCCTGCCCTATATCGACAACTGGGCCACCTGTGATTTTCCCAGAGCCAAAGTGTTTCCGCAAGAACAAAAAAGCAGTATTAGAAGAGGTCCGGAAGTGGATCGCCTCCACTGAAACCTACACTATTCGCTACGGGATCGGCATGCTTATGCGCCTTTTTCTGGACGAGGATTTTTCCCCGGAGTATCTTGAAATGGCAGCTGGCGTACAATCACAGAAATATTATGTAAACATGATGATCGCCTGGTATTTTGCCACCGCGCTGGCCAAGCAATGGGATGCTGCAGTCCCTTATATTGAGCAGCACAGACTGTCGGACTGGGTACATAAAAAGACTATCCAGAAGGCAGTGGAAAGCTATCGGATTACGTCTGAACAGAAGGAATATTTGAAAGGCTACCGTTAAAAATAGGATTTTATGGTTTAGAGACTAAGAAAAAAAACGCCAGAATGAAAAGCTTTATCATGCGGTAAAGCGAATTTCATTCTGGCGTTTTGTATTTATGCAGGCATAAGATCCTGGTGGCTGCCGCAAATCAGCGGAAGCTCTTCAGCCAGTTCACCAGGGAATCATGCCAGATATTGTCATAAACGGTTTTCTTCATCTGGTCGGTTACCGGACCATTGTTTGCCATTTTCGCAAGGATTCCGGCTTGAAGCTCTTCTACGGTCATGTCCTCTGGGGACTTGGACCAGTCTACGGTTATCTGAGATTTTTCGGAGGTTGGTTCGGATGCGGTAGTAGTATTAGATGTTGTACCATCAGCTGCTTTTTCAGAAGCATTTGCGGTGCAATCAGAGTTACCTACAGTAGTCGCAACCGTTTCCTTTATGCTGTCCGTATTCGCAGCATTTTTCAGTGCCTGAGAGATCGGAGTTGTATTTTGCTCTGCGACAGTGGCAGCAGCTTCCTCTTTGTCTGGTCTGCGTTGTCAGCCTTAACTGTTGTATTAGTAGTTTCCGGTGTCTTTGCATTCATCTCTACCGGCTTATACTCTGGCATATCCCCAGCCGGAACCCAGATATTGCCGCTGTTTCCGGCAACGGTTACATGAATGCGTCCATTTTCTACAGAAACTTTTTCACCGGTCAGAGTACCTACATACTCAGCTGCATTTCCAGCAGCCAGATCCATAGAAGCGGCATTGTCATCATTATTTACAGTGACGATCACACGCACCCCATCCAGGTCACGGGCAAAAGCATACTGGCGGTTGGTGAGCATAAGCTCTGCATAGCTTCCATAATTAAGAGCCGGCGTATTCTGGCGGACTTTTCAAGGGCAGCAATAAGAGCTGTGCAAGGATTTTTTCTCCACTGCGTCAGCATAATCAGCAAGATTTAAGGCTGGTCTTAAGCTGTCATCTGAGGTTCTTTCCTTACGTCCTTCGATTCCAAACTCAGAACCATAATAAATACTTGGAATGCCCGGAAGGGTATAGAGCAGAATATGAACCGGAGTAAAGTGCGCTTTATTGGATAGTTTTGTATAGATTCTTTCTACATCATGGTTGTCCACGAAATTATAAAGATCAAGGTCGCCCATGTTCAGCAGATATTTTCACAGTGTGCGCGATCTCAAAATAGTTATGGTCATTGTGTCCACTGTAAAGTGCCTTGTGAAGGGCATAGTTTGTAACACTGTGAAGGGTGCTGCCATTTACCCAGCGACTGTAATCGCCGTGGATGACTTCGCCCATCAGCCAAAAATCCGGTTTCACTTCCTCAGCGGTGCGGCGCAACTGTTTCATAAAATCAAAGTCCAGAACGTCCGCAGCGTCAAGACGGATACCATCCACATCAAATTCTGATACCCAGAAACGGATCACATCACAGATATAATTCTGTACTTCCGGGTTACTTTGGTTTAATTTTACCAGAAGATTGTATCCACCCCAGTTTTCGTAGGAAAAGCCGTCATTGTATTCCGTATTCCCTCCGAAGTTCACATTGCAGTACCAGTTTACATAAGGTGAATTCTGTCGCTTCTCCTGAATATCTTTAAATGCGAAAAAGTCACGTCCGGTATGGTTGAATACGCCATCGAAGATAACTTTGATACCTTTTTCGTGGCAGGCTGCAACGAAATTCTTCAGATCCTTGTTGTCCCCCAGACGGGAGTCAAGCTTCCTGTAATCAGTAGTCTCATAACCATGTCCCACACTTTCAAATAAAGGACCTATATATAAAGCGGTGCACCCGATTTCTTTAATATGATCGATCCACGGAAGAAGCGTATTCAGCCTATGCACAGGCTCCCCATACTCATTCTGCTTCGGCGCTCCTGTCAACCCCAGTGGATAAATGTGATAAAAACTGCCTCGTTATACCAACTCATGTCTAACACCTCTGTCGTTTAAAATAAATTTGTACATTCAACGTTTTCTATAATAGCAGATTTTAGGAGCTTATTCCATATAAAAATATGATGATTCATGGTACTCTGTAAGGATTGTTAAGAATTTTTTGAAAACGGAAAATATATTGAAAATTTTACTTAAGGGCGAAAGGGGTAAAAATAGTGATTCGATATATAAAATGACGGAAGAACAGAAGAAAGCCTTTGTTGAGGCCTGATGGTAAACTATATTGACAAAATCTATTGACATACTATGAAAACAAGGGCATATTTTACAACAACATTAACGAAAGGAAAAACCACTTTCAAAAGCGGAAAAATGGCAGTGAAGAGCTGAAAGTTTTATGCTAAAGTGCAGAAGTGGCGGGCCATCAGATGAATAAAAATGATAGATCCAAGAATTTTTTTTCATAAGAATACTGCAGAAGATTATCTTCGGGCAGCGATAGAGACTGCGAACTGGATCGACACACTGGCGGTGAAGACAGAGTATGTAAGGATCTGGAAAGCGCTTCCGGAGGGACAGGAAGGATATCGTGAAGATGTTCCTATGTTTACGTCAAAAGTATGTATGACGGTTCAGCTGGAATCGGAATTTTCTTGATCCGTCTTTATGAAGCCACTAGTGATGAGAGATGGCTGAAAGAAGCAGAAGAAGCGGCTGCGCACATTATTGCTACTCAGGTTGGTCCGGAATGGTATGAGCATACCTTACATTCGGAGGTGAAAGGAATCATTCCTGTGCCGGGATGGGCGGCAGGATCTTATAACGGACCGGTAGGAGAAGCCTATTTCCTGGAGAATCTTTACCATGTGACAAGAAAGCAGGAGTATCGCGATTTCGTGCTACGCACAGCGGATATTCTTATGGAGGCAGCTTCTCGAGATGAACGCGGGTTGTTCTGGAGCGAGCAGGAGGATATCACTGCAGATGGCGGATTTATTGTTTTCTGGATATTGTATATCGTCGCACTGGAATCCGGAAATATCTGGATTTTGCCAGTGAGGCAGCAGAACCTGGTAGGACAACCATCCCCACCAGAGTAGTAAAGCTACCCGGGACTTTATGTAGGCGCAGCAGGATGCGGCCCTTCTTTACTGAGGGCTTATGCAGTGCTTACAGGAAAGGAACTGACTAATTTGTATGAGTATCATTTTTTGAGAAAATGTAATGTACTTTTATAATATGTACGAAGAATATGGTAATTATTTAACTGGAAAATATTAAGGAACGTTTTCTTACATATAAATATAGCGCCTCAGCATACACTGTAAAAACAGCGTCGGCGGAGGCGTTTTTGAAAGAGTATATTGAAGAGCGGGCAGTAGAGATTGGAAATTATATTATCGAAACTAAGGCAACGGTAAGGCAGACTGCAAAAAGGTTTGGAATATCAAAGTCCACAGTACATAAGGACGTGACGACCAGGCTTGCAAGCTTAAATCCAGCACTTGCAAGGCAGGCCAGGGCTGTGCTGGAGGTGAATAAATCAGAGAGACATATCAGAGGTGGTTTAGCTACCAGGGAAAAAGTATTTGCATCAACATATGCTGGAAAACAATCTGCACAAAAAATATAAACTTTTTGTAAAA
>VOFI01003333.1_pt1 | contig 49491 bp, 71 predicted proteins | sample 5384131 | NCBI WGS metagenome assembly VOFI01 (sample SAMN12384728, study PRJNA508395) | human gut metagenome | isolation source: healthy gut H | host: Homo sapiens
TCCGGCGGGGCGTATGTGACAAAGAGCGGAAGCCTCAAAACAATAGACAAGTTTGAACGCTGGATACTGCTCACAGACGGCACGAAAATCCCTCTGCTGGACGATGTCGTTGACATCGAGAGCAATCTGCTCCGCGATATGTTTTGAATGTCGCTTCTCATGCGACCAAACAGAAGAGGATTTCTCCTATACTGTGACTGTAAGAAAAAACAGTCACAGTTTTTCTATATGGGAGGATTCATCATGAAAAAAAAGAACTTAACCGAGATCGTCTTTATACTTGACCGCAGTGGATCGATGAGTGGACTTGAAGCTGATACCATAGGCGGTTTCAACGCCATGATTGAGAAGCAGAAAAAAGAAGACGGCGAAGCTCTGATCTCCACCGTACTTTTCGACAATGTGAGTGAGGTCATACATGACCGCGTGAACATCCACGACATCAAGCCGATGACAGACAGGGACTATACCGTCCGGGGCTGCACGGCTTTCTATGGCAGCAAATTCCGGCTTCACCCAGGTTTTTTTGTCACCGGGCATCAAAACAACAGCCTCTTGTACTGTTGTAACGCCATCCGGCGCCGGATGGCGGCCATTTTTCCAAATGGCCAGTTTTTTCAGCATCGGCAAAACACACGCCTCAATGCGTTAACGCATCCCGTGTTTTTTCGCAGCACGGTACAGTTCTTTGTACACCGCCATATGCCGGACATGCTCTGCCATCTCCACATAGTCCTGCCAGACATGGCGCAGCACGGTTTTCTCGCACTTGGCGTTCTCGGTGCACATCCCTCTGGTGGGACAGGTCTTGCAAAGATAGCCTCGGCTTTGTATTCCCGGTAGCCCTCCCGGTTTGTGGTGGAATAATGCAGCGCACGGTATTCCGGACAGATCACATCGTCAAAGTATTCGTCATACACATAGGCCCACCAGGGGTGGCCGTTTCCTTTGGTCTTGGGGCGGGTATAGCAGGTGGAAAGAACGCGGCCGCTGTCGAAGATTCTCTTGCAGATCCAGGGGTTTTGTAGGCGCTGTCCGCCACCACGGTTTTGTGCTCGGGGTAATACTGGCATACTTCATCGTACAGAGGATCAAAGGCTACACTGTCGTGGATATTGCCGGGAGTGACGTGAACACCAACAACAAAATTGTGCTTGTCACATGCTGTGTGCGCTTCGTAGGCAAAGCACTTTTTGTGCTCCCCCTTGTGGAATACACCGCTTTCCGGGTCGGTGGTGGACACCACCGTTTCCTTCTCCTCCGGCGGCTTTTTGTCGCTGTCATCCGAGAAAGGTTTCTTGCCGTGTTCCTCCCGGTCCTTGTTCACTTCATCGAACAGCTCTTTTTGCGTACCGCTTCGCCTGTTTGGGAACCGCCTTTTTGGCCTGCTTTTTTCAGATTGGCACTTGCCTTAATATGGGTTCCATCCACAAAAATCGCTTCTGTGTCCAGATATCCTTCCTCTGCCGCGGCTTTCAACACCCAGCGGAACACATATTCCACCGTGGCGTGGTTGAATCGGTGCTTGGAAGTTGTAACTCACTGTGGAGAAGTGCGGCACTGCTTCGTTCAGCGGATATCCGATCCAACCGGGATTCCTAGCTGGGAGGATCCGCCTGGCATACTGTATTACCGTGGGCTATCTGCGGCTGGTCACCATCTCAGATCGGACAGCATTCAATGTTCTATAAGCTCATTGGCTCTTCCGGCGGACCTTCCGGGCGGTGCTGCTCATCGTGGTGGCCATGTGGCTGGCCTATCAGTTTAACCTCCACGCCCTCGACTTCCTGTTGAGCAGGGCGGTGGAACTGGGCTTTCTGGCACTGGTCATCATTTTCCAACCGGAGATCCGCGGAGATGTCAAAGAACCGCGTAGGCAGGCCCTGATGGTCTTCGAACGGGGATGCGGAGATGTCCAACATCATCTCTTCGAACGGGGGACGGGACTCCCTTCCAGTCCACGGTGACCAGCGAACTGCTGAAAAACCTCTTCTATCCCAACGCCCCCTCCACGACGGCGCCGTGGTGGTGCGGGACGGGCGGATTGCAGCGGCGGCCTGCATGCTCCCCATGTCGGAGCGGATGAACCTGAGCAAGGAACTGGGCATGCGCCACCGGGCCGGCATCGGCATGAGCGAGCGGTCCGACGCCGTGGTGGCCATCGTCTCAGAGGAGACCGGGGCCATCTCCACGGTGGTCAATGGCAACCTGCGCCGCCACCTGTCCCCAGAGACCCTGGGGCGGATCCTGCGCAATGAACTCCTCCCCCGGGAGGAGACGAACCAGAACAAGCGGAAACACCCCCTGTTGTTCTGGAAAGGGAGGGGGAGCGAAACCGTGACCAGCCCGAAAAAAAACAACGAAAAATCATCAACCTCATTTTGGCCATCATTCTGGCCGTGGGTGTGTGGCTCTATGTCATCAACGTGGAAAACCCCACCAGCCCCACCACCGTGCGGGACATTCCCATCACCATCGTGGGGCAGGAGGAGTTGACCGACCGGGGCCTTATGGTGATCCAGCTCAGCGAGGACAGCGTAGACCTGCGCATCTCTGGCCGGAAAAAGACGTTGATGAACTTAAACCGCAGCAACATCACCTTGGAACTGGACGTGTCCACCATCACCACGGAAGGGGAGCACACCTTGAGCTGCCGGTACGACTTTCCCAGCAACGTGGGGTCGGACAGCGTCTCCATTTCCGATTGGGATGACCTGCGGGTCACCGTCACCGTGGCCCGACAGGGAGACCAAGGAGATCCCCGTCCGGGGCGAGTTCATCGGGACCGAGGCAGAAAACTGCCTGGCCGGCACCGTTACCACCAACCCGGATACCGTAGAGGTCACCGGGCCGGCAGAGACCTTGGAAGGCATCTCCTATGCCCCTGGCCTCGGTGGGCGGGAAGGAGATCAGCAGCACCCTCACCGAAACCACCAGGGTGGTTCTCATGGGGAGGACGGTACGCCGGCAGACCGGCAGAATGTCACCGTCAGCACAGAGACGGTGGAGGTCACCGTCCCGGTGCGCCAGGTGGTGTCCATCCCCTTGACGGTGGACCTCATTGACGGCGGCGGAGCCACCGCAGCGGATGTCAACGTGGAGATTTCCCCTGCCACCGTGACGGTCGTCGCCGAAACCGAAGGGGACGTTACGCTGCCCGACTCCATCTCCCTGGGAGAAATTGACCTGAGCAACGTGCTGGGGAACACGTCCTTCTCTCTGCCGATCACCCTTCCCGAGGGGCGTCACCCTGTGGGGGAGCCAGCCCAGTGTGGCCACGGTTTCTCTCACCTTCCCCAACATCACCGCCCGCCAGGTGGCGGTGCAAAACATCATCTTGGAGAATGTCCCCAAGGCTATGAGGCGGAGCTGGTCAACCAGCAGCTCTACGTCTGGGTCGAGGAAATTCGGACCTGGTGGCGGATCTGGACCCCGGCCAGCTGCAGGTGGAGGTGGACCTTTCCGATGCCTCCACCGGGAACGGCCTGCAGCGGTTTGTAGCCACCGTCACCTTCAAGGGGGACAACCCGGAGGGCGTGGGGATCATGGGGACCCAATACAGCGTCGCGGTGCGTCTGCACCCGACATCCTAAAAGAAAGGACAATGGTGAAGGAGGTTTTACAAAATGGAACAAATGGCAGTTGTAAAATCCGTTCAGAGCAATGGCATGGCCCAGGTTTCCGTGCGGCGGACCACCGCCTGCGCCCATGACTGCGACAAGTGCGCCGGTTGTGAGCAGCTGAATACCCGCATGGAGAACACGGTGCTGGCCTATAACGATGCCCAGGCAAGCCCAGGTGACCTGGTCCGCCTGCAAAGCGAAAACGCCACCTTCTTTAAGACCGCGGCCATCGTCTACGTCCTGCCCCTGGTGCTGGCCCTGGTGTTTTACGGGGTGGCTTCCGCCCTCCAGCTGGGCAGCGAGGGGCTGCACGCCCTTCTTGCCGGCATCGGCTTTTTGTTGGGCATTCCCATCATCGTGGCGTGGGACCGGCACATGAAAAAGGTCAATGGCCTGCGCTTCCACATTGTGGAGATTAAAAAAGGCATGTTCGGGTATGTAAGGGGGCGGTGACTTCCGTCCTTTCCCCGAGGATGCCCAGCGGTACGAGGCGGTCTACTGCGGCCTGTGCCGCACCCTGGGAAACCGGTATGGAAAGACCGCACAGCTCATTCTCAACTATGACTTCGTATTCCTGGCCCTTCTTCTGGCCAAGCCGGAGGGGGGGACCTTCCCCTGCTGCCCCTGCCCCGTGCACCCCTGGAGGAAGAAGACCTGCTGGCTGGGCAGCCCAGCGCTGGACGGGAGGCGGCGGACGCCACGGTGATCCTCACCTGGTGGAAACTCCAAGACGCCATCCGAGACGGCGGCCTGTGGGAGCGGGGGAAGAGCCGGGCAGCTGCCCTGGCCCTGCGCCGCCATTACCGCACCGCCGCCGCCCGCCGCCCTGCCTTCGACCACACCGTCCAAACCTGTTTGGAGGAGCTGCACCAGCTGGAGGTGGCCAACACCCCCTCCTTGGACCAGCCGGCGGACACCTTCGCCCGCATCCTCCAAGCGGCCAGCGCCGAGACCGGCGGCCGCCCGGACCCATGGGGTGGAGCAGATCCTCTACCATTTGGGACGGTGGATCTACCTGGCCGACGCCTGGGACGACCTGGCCCAAGACCGAAAGGAGGGGGAACTACAACCCCCCCTGGCCCGGTACGGCGACCAGGCGGAGACGGCGGAGGCCCCCTCCGGGAAACCATGCACGTCTCCCTGGGCCTTGGCCAAAACCGCTTTTTTTCTCTGCTGGACTGGGGCCAGTGGGAAGGGCTGCTGGGGCACATCCTATCCACCGGCTTGCCGGCGGTGGAGGAGGCAGTGTTTACCGGCCAGTGGAAGAGAGAAACCGTCCCTTTCACCATCATCAAGGGGCCGCGCTCCCAGCGGACCCGCGCGATAAGGAGAACAATAGCTTATGAACGATCCCTATGCCGTGTTGGGTGTGAGCCCATCCGCCAGTGACGAAGAGATCAAACGTGCCTATCGGGAACTGGTGAAGAAATACCACCCGGACAACTATGCCAACAACCCCTGGCTGACCTGGCCGAGGCCAAGATGAAAGAGGTCAACGAGGCCTATGACGCCATCGTGAAAAGCCGCACCCAGGGTGGGTACCAGTCCCAATCCGCCGGAGGCTATGGCGGGGGCGGACCACCTCCCAAGGGGGAGCCGCTACCAGAACCCCACCCTCATCCAGGTGCGCCAGCTCATTGCCCAGAACAACTTGGCAGAGGCGGAGCGAATCCTCCGCAGTACCCCTGCCAACAACGCCGAGTGGTACTACCTCATGGGCAGCATCGCCTACCGGAAAGGGTGGATGGACGATGCCCGCCAGAACTTCTGGACGGCCTGTAATATGGACCCCAGCAACATGGAGTACCGCCAGGCATGATGAACGCCATGGGGATGCAGGCCCAGCGAGGGGCTTACGGCGGAGGGGATGACATCGCCAACCTCTGCACCACCCCCTGTGCTGCCTCAACTGCCTGTGCAAGCTCCTGCAACGGCTGAGGCGCCAAACCCAACAGGAATGAGGTGTTTGCCTTGATACGAAGCATGACCGGTTATGGCCGGGGGGAGGCAGTCCTCCACGACCGAACCATCACCGTGGAAGTCCGCGCAGTGAACAACCGCTACCTGGACTGTGCGGTGAAGATCCCCCGCCTCTACGTCTTTGCTGAGGAAGCCATCAAAGCCCAGGTGCAAAGCCAGGTGGGGCGGGGAAAGGTGGACGTGTTTGTCACCATCGATGCCACCGCGGCGGACAAAGTGGCCGTTACCCTCAACCGGCCGGTGGCCGATGGGTACTACGCGGCCCTCACCCAAATGCGGGAGACCTACGACCTGGCAGAGCCGGTTTCCCTCTCCCTGCTCTCCCGGTTCCCCGACGTGTTCTTGGTGGAGAAGGAGCAGGGGGATGCGGATGTCATTGCCGGGGATATCCTCCAAGTCCTCTCCCAGGCGCTGACGGATTTCAATGCCATGCGTGCCCGGGAAGGGGCGAAGCTGGCGGACGATGTCGGGCCAAGGCCGGCACCATCGCCAGCCTGGTCACCCAGGTGGAGCAGCGCTCCCCGGAAACCGTAGCGGCCTACCGGGAAAACTCCGTCAGCGGATGGAGGAAGTGCTGGAGAACACCCAGATCGACGAGAGCCGGATCCTCACAGAGGCCGCCCTCTTCGCTGACAAGGTGGCCGTGGACGAGGAGACCGTCCGCCTGCGCAGCCACCTGGCCCAGCTGGAGGAGATGCTCCAGGCAGAGGGCCCCATTGGCCGCAAGCTGGACTTTTCTCCAGGAGTTCAACCGGGAGGCCAACACCATCGGCTCCAAGTGCAGTGACGTGGCCCTGTCCCGGGTGGTGGTGGACCTGAAAGGGGAAATCGAAAAAATCCGAGAGCAGGTCCAAAACATCGAATAAAGGAGGAGGCACCCCCTTGAAATTGATTAACATTGGCTTTGGCAACATGGTTTCTGCCGGCCGTCTCATCGCCATTGTCAGCCCGGAGTCTGCCCCCATCAAACGGATGGTGCAGGAGGCCCGGGACCGTGGCGTGTTGGTGGATGCCACCTATGGCCGCCGCACCCGGGCGGTGCTCATCACCGACAGTGACCATATTATTCTCTCTGCCCTTCAGCCGGAGACGGTGGCAAGCCGCCTAGGCGGACGGGAAGAGATGGCAGGGGAGGAAGAAGAATGAACAAAGGGACCCTTGTGGTGGTCTCCGGATTTTCCGGCGCGGGAAAGGGCACCGTCCTGTCCCAGGTGTTTCAGCGGCGGCCTGACCTCTATTTTTCCGTGTCCTTCACCACCCGTGCCCCCGGACAGGGGAGCAGGACGGGGTGGACTACCACTTCATTACCCGGGAGGCGTTTGAGGAGCGCATCCACCGGGGAGAATTTCTGGAGTATGCGGAATACGTGGGCAACTACTATGGCACCTCTCTGAAGGTGATCCAGGAAAAGCTGGACCAGGGCATCGACGTGATCCTGGAGATCGAGATCCAAGGCGCGGCGAAGGTCCGGGAGAAAATGCCCGAGGCCGTCTCCTTGTTCCTTGTTCCCCCTTCCTTTGAGGAGCTCTCCCGCCGCCTCCACAGCCGGGGACCGATTCGGAAGAGACCATTCAGCAGAGACTGGCCACCGCCCGGCGGGAGGTCAAGGAGATCGTAAACTATGACTACATCGTCGTCAACGACACGGTGGACCAGGCGGTGGGGGGAGATTTTGGCCATCCTCATCGCCGAGGGGTGCCGCAAGGAAAGACGGCTGGATTTGATTGAAGGAGTGAATGGATTATGATGCTGTATCCCGCCATGAGCGAACTGCTGGAGCAAAGTGCCCAGCCGGTACAAACTGGTGAACGTGGTGGCAGCCCGGGCCCGGAAAATCGCGGCCAAAGCAGAGCGTGAGAACATCATGCTGGAGGATAAACCGGTGAGCATCGCCATCCGGGAGATCGCGGCCGGGCACCTGGACGACCTGGAAGAGGAACCCGCCGTGGAAGCGGAGGAGACTCCTCAGGCCGCCGAACCGGAGACCCCCTCGGCCCCGGGGAGGACCTCCCGGTGGAAGAAACCGAGGAAGTCTGATTTGCTCCCATGACCGTGGCCAAGATTGCCCTCTCGGCGGCCACCTTTGCCATTGACCGCCCCTATTCCTACCGGGTGCCCCCTGCCTTGGCGGGGGGTGCTCCAGCCGGGGATGCGGGTGCTGGTCCCCTTTGGGACGGGCAACCGGACCAGCGAGGGGCTGGTTTTGTCCGTAGAGGAGGCAGAGGGCGGCAAACTCAAAGAGATTGTCACCCTCCTGGATGAGACCCCGGTCCTTACCCCCCAGGGCATTCAGCTGGCGCTGTGGATGCGGGAGCGGTTCTTCTGTACCGTCTACGCCGCCGCCCTCACCATGCTGCCCACGGGGCTGTGGTATGTGTTGAAGGAGAGCTATGCCTTGGCCCCCGGCATTGACCGGGAAACCTGGGAGACCCAGACGGAGGGCCGTCCCCGGGCCCATCGCATCCTCACCCTGCTGCAGGCCAACGGCGGCCGGGCCGCGTTGGAGCAGATCCAGGCCCTGGAAGACCTGCCCAACCCCCGCCAAACCCTGCGGGAGCTGGAAAAGGCGGGGCTGGTGGTGCGCCAAACCCAGGCCCGCCGCAAGGTAAAGGACAAGACGGAACCAGTGGCCGCCCTGGCCCTATCCCCTCAGGAGGCCTTGGCGCAGATGACGCCCCGGAAAACCACGTCCCCCATGGGCTATGCGGTGACCAGCTTGCTGTGCAACCTGGGCAGCGCCAGCGTCAAGGAGCTGTGCTACTTCACCGGGGCCTCCCGCCAGACCATCAAGAGTTTGGAGAAACGGGGGATCCTCACCCTCCACCAGCGGGAGGTGTTCCGCCACACCTTGCCGGAGACGGTTGAGGTCCAGCCTCTGGCCGACCTCAACCCCAGCAGCAGGCGGCCTACGCCGGCCTGCGGGACCGGATGGAAAGCGGGCAGCCCCAGGCCGCCCTCCTCTATGGGGTGACCGGCAGCGGCAAGACCCAGGTGTACCTCCACCTGATCCAAGCGGCACTGGCCGCAGGGCGGGGGGCCATGGTGCTGGTGCCGGAGATCGCCCTCACCCCCAGTTTGCTGCAAATCTTCCTGACCCACTTTGGCCGGCAAGTGGCAGTCCTTCACAGCTGCTTGCCCACCGGGGGAGCGGTATGACGAGTGGAAGCGGGTGCGGGATGGGCAGGCCTCCGTGGTCATCGGCACCCGGTCGGCGGTGTTGCCCCCCTGCCAGATCCCGGCCTCATCATCCTGGACGAGGAGCAGGAGGGCAGCTACCAGTCGGAGAGCATGGTCCGCTACCATGCCCGGGAGGTGGCCAAGTTCCGCTGCACCCAACACAAGGGCCTGCTGGTTCTGGGGTCAGCCACCCCAGCCATCGAGAGCCGGTACGCCGCAGAGACGGGGCAGTACCACCTGTTCACCTTGACCCAGCGGTACAATGCCCATCCCCTTCCCCAAGTGTTTCTGGCGGACATGCGGCAGGAGCTCCGCCGGGGCAACGCCACGGGCCTGTCTGCCAAACTGCGGGAGGAACTGAAGAAAACCTGGCGGGGAGAGCAGACCATCCTCTTCCTCAACCGCCGGGGAAACAGCCGCATGGCCCTGTGCAAAGCGACTGTGGGGAGGCCCCCACCTGCCCCCGCTGCTCCGGTCCACCTGACCTATCACAGCGCCAACGGCCGGCTGATGTGCCACTACTGCGGCTACTCCCACCCGCTGCCGCCGGTGTGCCCCCAGTGCGGCGGCCGGTTCCAGTTCGTGGGCATCGGCACCCAAAAACTCCAGGAGGAGCTCCAAGCCCTGTACCCCGAAACGGAGGTCATGCGCATGGACGCGGACACCGTCACGGCCACCCACTCCCATGAGGTGCTGCTGGACCGGTTTCGCCGGAAAAAGGTCCCCATCCTCCTGGGCACCCAGATGGTGGCCAAGGGGCTGGATTTTCCCAACGTCACCCTGGTGGGGGTGGTGGACGGGGACCTGTCTCTACGCCGACAACTACCGGGCGGCGGAGCGGACCTTCTCCCTCCTGACCCAGGTGGTGGCCGGGCCGGCCGGGGGGGGACAAGCCCGGCCGGGCGGTGATCCAAACCTGGAGCCCAGACAATGACGTGATCAACCTGGCGGCCCGCCAGGATTATGATACCTTTTACCGCGGGGAGCGGGAGATGCGAAGGATGCTTCGCTTCCCGCCCTTCCTGGACCTGTTCGGATCACCATCTCCGGCCCGGAAGAGAGCCAGGTCCGGGCCCTGCGCCGTGGTGCGGCGAAGCCTGGAGCCGTGGATCAAACCCCGCCAACACGGGCCGGAAGGGCCGGAGGTCTTGGGCCCCGCCCCCCGCCCCTGTGCTGAAAGTGAACAACCGCTACCGGTACCGGGTCCTGGTAAAGTGCCGCAACGGGAAGGAAATCCGGGCCCTTTTGGCCCAGGTCCTTCGGGCGGCCCAAAGAGGACAAGGCCAACCGGGGCCTGTCCATCCTGATGGACGTGAACCCTATGGATTGACCGGCCCAACCGGCCTTTGGTACCCCAGTGCGGATCCATTGAGAGGAAGGAAGAACAGCCATGATTCGGAAAATTCTGCAGAAGGACGACCCCGTCCTTCATAAAGTCTGCCACCCCTGTCACCCAGTTTGACGGGAAGCTGGCGGGCCTTCTAGAGGACCTCACCGCCACCCTGGAGCACGCCAACGGCCTAGCCGCCTGGCGCCCCCCAGATCGGCATTCTCCGCCGGGTGTGCGTGGTGATGGACCAGGACGAGACCTATCTGGAACTGGTGAACCCCCAGATCGTGGAGCAGGAGGGGGGGAGCAGGAGGGCTTTGAGGGCTGCCTGAGCCTGTCCGGCATGTACGGCATCGTCAAGCGCCCCATGAAGGTAAAGGTCCAGGCCCAGGACCGCCACGGAAACCCCGTGGAGTATGAGCGGGAAGGCATCACCGCCCGCTGCTTCTGCCATGAGATCGAGCATCTGGACGGCCACATGTACTATGAAAAAGGCGGAGGGCCGCCTCCTCACCGAGGACGAGGTGGACGAGATCATGCAAAAAGGCGGAGGAAGAGAAGGCGTAACCCAGCCCCTCTTCCGGAAGGGAGCGTAACATGAAGATTCTGTTTATGGGCACGCCCCTGTTCGCCGTGCCCTCCTTAGAGGCGCTGATCGCCGCCGGCCACCAGGTGGTGGGCGTGTTTAGCCAGCCGGACAAGCCCAAGAACCGGGGGATGAAGCTCCAGCCCACCCCGGTGAAGGTGTGCGCCCAAGTCCATAACATCCCGGTGTTCCAGCCCACCAAACTGCGGGACGGCACCGCCCTGGAGACCATCCGCCAGCTGGAGCCGGACCTCATCGTGGTGGCGGCCTATGGCCGGATCTTGCCCCAGGAAATTCTGGACTATCCCCGGCTGGGGTGCGTCAACGTCCACTCCTCCCTCCTGCCCAAGTACCGGGGGGCGGCCCCCATCCACTGGGCCATTCTCAACGGCGAGCAGGAGACTGGCGTGACCCTGATGCACATGGCCCTGGCGCTGGACGCCGGGGATATCATCGCCCAGCGGGCCACCCCCATCGACCGGACGAGACCGTGGAGGAACCCACGACCGCCTTGGCCCAGCTGGGGGCGGACCTCCTGGCAGAGACCCTGCCCCACCTGGAGGATGGCACCGCCACCCGCACCCCCCCAGGAGGAGAGCCAGGGCCACCCTGGCCCCCATGCTCAGCCGGGCCCCTGTCCCCCATGGACTTTTACCCGGCCCGCCCGGCCCTCCACGACCAGGTGCGGGGCCTGATCCCTTGGCCCGCCGCCGTGACGGAACTGGGCGGGGTGCGGTGCAAGATCTTCGCCACCACCGTGTTGGAGGAGACCACCGGCAAAGCCCCGGGCACCGTCCTCCAGGCGGACAAGAAGGGGCTGGAAACTGGCCTGCGGAGAGGGACGGTGCTGCGCATCGACCAGCTCCAGGCTGACGGCGGCAAGCGGATGGCCGCTGCGGATTACCTCCGGGGCCACCCCATCCCCGTCAACGAATGAACCCACCCAAGGACAGAAAGGAGGGGACCAAGGCATGTCTGCCCGGGAAGCTGCGCTGCAAACTCTGGTTGCCATGGACCATCAAAAGGCCTGGTCCAACGGCCATCTGAAAAAAGTCATCCAGGAAGCCCATCTGGACCGGCGGGATGCTGCCCTGGCCACCCGCCTGTGCTTTGGAGTGCTGCAAAACCGGATGCTGCTGGACCACTACCTCCAGCAGTACTCCACCATGAAACTGACCAAGATGGAGAGCAAGGTGCGCAACAGCCTCCGGCTGGGGCTGTACCAAATGCTCTTCCTCACCAAAATTCCCGTGAGCGCCGCGGTGAGCGAGTCCGTGGCCCTCACCAAGAAGCTGTGTAAGAATCCCCGGGCCGGCGGGATGGTCAACGGCATCCTCCGCAACCTGGCCCCTAGGCACTTGGACGACCTGCCTACGCTGGACCGGTCCCATCCCACCGCCTACCTCTCCCTACTCTACAGCCACCCCCAGTGGCTGGTGGAGGATTGGGGGAACCGCCTGGACGGGGAGGAGCTGGAGGCCTCCGGTGGGACAACAGTGAGCCTCCCGTCACCGTCCAGGTGAACACCTGCCGCTTCCAGACCCCGGAGGTGGTGGAACTGCTCCAGCGGGAGGGATGGCGGTGACCCCCACCCCTGGCTGGCCGACTGCCTGACCCTCACCGCCACCGGGGACCTGACCCAGAGCGAGGGCTGGCGCCAGGGGATGTTCTATCCCCAGGACCCCGCCGCCCGGCTGGCCGTGCTGGCCGCGGGACTCACCCCGGGGTGCAAGGTGCTGGACGCCTGCGCCGCGCCAGGGGCAAGTCCTTTGCCGCTGCCATGGTCATGGGGGACCGGGGAGAGATCCACGCCTGTGACCTCCACCCCCACAAGAAGGCCCTCATCCAGGCAGGGGGGCGGACCGGTTGGGCCTCCAGTCCATCACCCCCAGGTGGCCGATGGGAAAAAGCCCCGTAAGGGGTGGGGGGGAGGCCTTTGACGTGGTCCTGGCGGATGCCCTGTTCCGGGCTGGGGTCCTGCGGAAAAAAACCGGAAATCCGGTACAAGGCCCCGAAGCCTTGGAAGGCCTGCCCCAGATCCAGGGGGAGATCCTGGCCAACGTGTCCACCTATGTCCGTCCGGGGGTGTGCTGCTGTACTCCACCTGCACCCTCCGCACCCAGGAGAACGAGGCGGTGGTCAGGCCTTCCTGGCCAGCCACCCGGACTTCCGCTTGGAGGCCTTCCGCCTGCCCGGCCCCTTGGGCTTGGTGGAGGCAGGGGCAGTGCACCCTCTGGCCCCAGCGGCTGGAGACCGACGGCTTCTTCCTGGCCAAACTCCGAAAGGAGGGTGCCCATGCCTGATTTCAAGTCCATGACCCCGGAGGAATTGGCGGCCTGGTGCAAGGACCAGGGCCAGCCCGCCTTTCGGGGGAAGCAGCTGTTCCAGTGGCTCCACCGTGGGGTGACCTCTACCCAGGAGATGACCGACCTGCCCAAGGCCTTTCGGGCCATCCTTGACCAGGCAGGGGGAGTGCGCTTCCCCCACAGTGGCCAGAAAACAGGTCTCAAAGCTGGACGGCACCATAAAATATCTCTGGAGACTGCCCGACGGCCACTGCATTGAGACGGTGCTCATGCGTTACCGCCACGGCAACTCCGTGTGCATTTCCTCCCAGGTGGGGTGCGCCATGGGCTGCGTGTTCTGTGCATCCACCTTGGGGGAAGGGTGCGGAACCTCACAGCGGGGGAACTGCTGGACCAGGTGATCTTTACCCAGAAGGATTCCGGCCTGCCCATCTCCCACATTGTGCTGATGGGCATGGGCGAGCCCTTGGATAACTACGAGAACGTCCGCCGGTTCCTCACCCTGGTGAACCGGCCGGAGGGGTGCACATCGGCATGCGCCACATCTCCCTGTCCACCTGCGGCCTGGTGAAGGGGATTGACCGGCTGGCAGAGGAGGGGCTGCAAATTACCCTCTCGGTCTCCCTCCACGCCCCCCCGACGACGAGACCCGCAGCCGCCTGATGCCCGTGAACCGGGCCACCGGGGTGGAGGCGCTCTTCGCCGCCTGCCACCGGTACTTTGCCAAAGCCGGCCGCCGCATCTCGTACGAGTACGCGATGATTGATGGGGTGAACGACACCCCCCGCCACGCCGCCCTGCTGGCCGACCGCCTGGCAGGTACTGTGGCCCATGTGAATCTCATCCCCTGAACTTTGTGGAGGAGAGCAGTTTACGACCCAGCCCCATGTGGCTGCCTTCCAGCGCCAGCTGGAGCAGCGGGGATCACCGCCACCGTCCGGCGGCGGTTGGGCAGTGATATCGATGCCTCCTGTGGCCAGCTGCGCCGAAAGGCCATGCAGGCCCAGGCCCGATGAACCGGGGACGAGGCTGGAAAGGAGATGATTTCCATGGTTTCCGTGTGGGGAATGACAGACAAAGGAATTGTCCGGCGGGAAAACCAGGATTCCTGTGCCTATGACATCATTGAGGAGGGGAAACTGGCCTGGGGCGTCGTGTGCGACGGCATGGGCGGCGCCAAGGCCGGCGATGTGGCCAGCAAAATGGCTGTGGAGGCCTTCTGCACCCAAATGGACCAGTTGGGTGACCTGGAGGGCCCGCCCCCGGCGGAGGCCCTCCTCCGAACGGCGACGGAGGACGCCAACCGGGTGGTCTACCTCAAGGCCCAGACCGACGCAGACTGCATCGGCATGGGCACCACCCTGGTGGGGCTCATTCTGCAGGAGGCCACCCTGTGGGTGGTGAACGTGGGGACAGCGGGCCTACCGCATCACCAAGGGGGGGATCCGGCGCATCACCCGGGACCACTCAGTGGTGGAGGACCTGGTGGCGCGGGGGGGACCTGACCCCCCGAGCAGGCCAGAAGCCACCCCCAGAAAAACCTGATCACCCGGGCACTGGGCACCTCCAGCCGGGTCAAGGCAGACCTGTTTCAGGAAACCGTCTCCCCAGGGGGATGCCATCCTCCTGTGTTCCGACGGCCTTGGTCAACCAGGTGACGGACCAGGAGATCTGCCAGGGGAGATCCAGGCCGGCGGAACGGCCCAAGAAATATGCCAGCGGTTGGTGACCCGCACCTTGGACAGCGGTGCGCCGGACAACGTCACCGTGGTCCTCTTCCAGCTGTGAGAAGGAGTGTGTTGCCATGAACCAATACATCGGTAAAATACTCGACAATCGTTATGAAATCCTGGACGTCATCGGGGTGGGCGGCATGGCGGTGGTGTACAAGGCCTACTGCCATCGCCTCCACCGCTTTGTGGCCATCAAGATCCTCAAGCGGGACCTGGCGGCTGACGCGGAGTTCCGCCGCCGCTTCCACGAGGAGGCCCAGGCCGTGGCCATGCTCTCCCACCCCAACATCGTCTCCGTCTACGACGTGAGCAAGGGGACGACCTGGATTATATCGTCATGGAGCTCATCGACGGGATCACCCTCAAGCAGTACATGCAGAAAAAGCAGGGCCGCTTGAATTGGAGGGAGTCCCTGTACTTCATCACCCAAATCGTCCGGGCTCTGGGACACGCCCACAGCCGGGGGATCATCCACCGGGACATTAAACCCCAGAACATCATGGTCCTCCGTGACGGCAGCGTCAAGGTGGCCGACTTCGGCATCGCCCGGATCATGTCCGCCGCCCAGACCACCCTCACCCAGGAGGCTCTGGGGTCGGTGCTATATCTCCCCGAACAGGCCCGGGGGCAGCCATATTGACGCCCGGGCGGACATCTCTGCCGGCGTGGTCCTCTATGAGATGCTCACCGGCCGCCTGCCTTTTGACGGGGACTCGCCGGTGTCCGTGGCCATCCAGCACATCAATGCCAAACCCATCGCCCCCGGGAGATCCTCCCGGACATCCCGGTGGGGTTAGGAGATCACCATGAAGGCCATGGCCTCCCGGATTGACCAGCGGTATATGAACGCCGAGGCCATGCTCCGGGATTTGGAGGAGTTCCGTAAGAACCCCCAGGTGGAGTTTCACTACAACCTGGCCAGCTTCCACGGCAACCAGCCGGTGCCCGATGAGCCCACCCAGACCATGGACAGTGCCAGCTCCTTGAACCGCCGCCAGCGTCCCCCTGCCCGCACCCGCACGGCGCCGCCCCCCCCGCGGCCGGCGCCCGCCGGAGGAGGACTATGAGGAGGAGAAGGACCAGAAGCGGAAACTCATCATCCCCATTGTGGTGGTAGTTTTCCTGGTGGGGGTAGGGATTTTCCTGTGGGTCACCTTCTTTAGTGACATGTTCCGGCAGGATGAAAAACACCCTTCGGGTGCCCAATCTCCTGGGGCAGAACATTTCGGATGTGCTCCAAGATGGGGACGTCTTAGAACATTTCAACGTGGTGGAGCAATCCCGCCAAGCCAGCGATGAATACGAGGAAGGGCAGATCATCTCCCAAGACCCCGTGGCGGGGGGACAGAGGTGACCGCCGGGGAGGGGACCATCACCATCAACGTGGTGGTCAGCTCCGGGCAGGACACGGTGGAGATGATCAACGTGGTGGGAGACACCTATGAGACCGCCGTCACCCGTCTGCAGCAGATGGACTTGAAGGTGGACACCCCCACCAGAGAGGCCTCGGACGAGGTGGAGGAGGGGCACGTGATTTCCAGCGATCCCGCCGCCGGAGAGCAGGTGAGCCCCGGGGACACCGTGAAGCTGGTCATCAGCAGCGGGCCGGAGACCAAGAAGGTCACCGTCCCCACTCTCACCGGCACCACCCTGGAAAACGCCCGCCAAATTGCGGAAAGCGCAGGGCTGACGATCTCCAGCGTCACAGAGGTCAACAGCAACTACCCCGCCGGCCAGGTGATCTACCAGAGTATCGCCGCCAACACCGAGGTGGATGAGGGAACCGGAATCATCCTCCAGGTGAGCTTGGGCCCCGCGTCGACCGACCCGCCCGTCCACACGAAGACCATCAGCGTCACCCTGCCGGATGACGGGAGGGACAGCGTCACCGTCCGCATTACCGTGGACGGTGAGGAGGTCTACAACACCCCGGTGAACACCGCCCAGGGGAACCATTTACACCAGCGTTCAGGGCTCTGGAACGGCAGAGGTGTGTGCATTTACTTCGACGGGGTCCTGGCGGAGCAGTATAACTTGAATTTTGACCAATGAGTATAACAAGAGACGAAGGGGTCATTCGTAAGGCCCTCAGCGGCTTCTATTACGTCCAGTGCGGCGGGGACCTGGTGACCTGCCGGGCCGGGGGAAGTTCCGCTACCAAAAAATCACCCCCCTGGTGGGGGACCGGGTGGTCATCGCCCGCCAGCCGGACGGGACCGGTTCCCTGACGGAGGTGCTGCCCCGGCGCAATGCCTTCCAGCGCCCGGCATGGTGGCCAACATCGACCAGATGGTGATCATCGCCTCCGGGGCCATTCCCGTGAGCGACCCCTTCCTGCTGGACCGGATCATCTCCCCTGGCGGAGAGCAAGGGGTGCCAGCCTATCCTGTGCATCAACAAGTGGGATCTGGTCCAGGCCCAGGACCTGTTGGACCTCTACCGGGGGCCGGTATCCCCACCCTTGCGGTGAGCGCCCAGACCGGCCAGGGGCTGGAGGAGCTCCGGGGCATGCTGGCGGGGAAGCGCTCCCGCCTTCACCGGCAACTCCGGTGTGGGGAAGTCCAGCATCCTCAACGCCCTGGACCCCACCTTTGCCCTGGCCACAGGGGAGATCAGCGAAAGCTGGGCCGGGGGCGGCACACCACCCGCCACGTGGAGTTCTTCCCGGTGGCGGGGGGCCTCATCGCCGACCCCCCGGCTTCTCCGCCTTTGACGCGGAAAAAGGCGGGGGAGAGCCCCTGGACAAGGATACCCTGGCCGAGACCTTCCGGGAGTTCCGCCCCTATCTGGGCCAGTGCCGCTTTGTGGGCTGCGCCCATGTGAAGGAGGCCGGCTGTGCCGTACTGGAGGCGGTGAAGGCGGGGAAGATCCCCCCAGCCGCCACCGCAGCTACGTTCGGCTGTACGACCTGGCCAAGGCCAACCAGCCCTGGGGAAAGTCTTGACCCCGCCCAAACGCACCACCCGTCCCCTCCCGGCATAGACTGGGAGCGGACGGGTGTTTTTCATGCCCGGAAAGGAGGGGAACGGAATGAAAATGGTGGTGATCCATGCCCCCAAGGCGCTGGCGGGCCTGCTGCGAAAACTTTTCCATATTTGAGACATACCGGCCAATCCCGGGACATAGGATGGGACAGATACTTCCCTGACACGAGAAAGGATTGGTTACCGTGATGGAATTGGAACCCGGCAGGAGACCGTGCGGGGCTGGGAGACGGTCTGCCGCACCACATTGGAACAGGAGGAGACCGCGGAGGCCATCGTGCCCGATGCCCCGGACATTTGGCAGGTGCTGGATGGCCAGGCCCGCCTGCTCCTCCAGAGAAACGAAGCCCAGGAGGGCCGGGGGAGCTGGCGGGCCTGCTGAAAACCACCATCCTCTATCAGCCCGAGGGCGGCCAGGGGTGGAGGCCATGGAGGTCACCCTGCCCTTCTCCGCAGCCCCGGACCTGCCCCGGCTCACCCGGCGGGGAACCGTCCACGTGGTGCCCCGGGTGCTGTCGGTGGACGTTCACCTGCTCAACCCCCGAAAGGTGCTGGTACGGGTGGGGTACTGCCTGGAACTGGAGGCCTTTGAGCCCCAGAACCGCAGCCTGGCCGCCCAGGCAGCAGACCCAGAGCAGTGGGGGGTCTGCCAGAAAACCGGGCAGCTGCGCACCTTGCAGACGGTGTATGTCCAGGAGAAGGCCTTTACGTATCAAGACACCCTTACCCTTCCCGCCGGCCGGCCAGACGCCGTGGAAGTGCTGCGGACCCAGGCCAAGTGCACTTGCACAGAGGCCCGGGTCATCGGCACCAAGCTGGTCTTTAAAGGGGAGGCGGCCCTCCAACTGCTGTGCCGGGGGGAGGACGGCGGGCTCTTTCGCCGAAGAGTTCCACCTGCCCTACTCCCAAATCATGGACGCCGGGGAGGAGAGCGAGGAGGGCCTGTGTCACATGGACCTGGTCTTCACCGACGTCACCTGCACCCCGGTGGAGGGGGACCGGCGGACCTTTCAGGTGACCCTGGCCCTCCAGGCCCAAGGGGTTCTGCGGCGGGAGGTCACAGCCCCCATTCTCACCGACCTCTACAGCACCACCCATACCCTGGAGACCACAGAGGCCATGTACCCCCATCTGCCGCCTGCTGGACCGGGAGAGGCCCAGGAGAGCGCCCGGGAGACGGTGGAGACCAGCAGCGTGCCCAGCCGTCTCCTGGACGTCCAGGTGCGCCTGGGCCGCCTGACCCAGAACCTGGAAGGGGAGGACCGGGTGCTCACCCAAGAGGCGGAGCTTTCCGTTCTGTATGAGACCGAGGAGGGGCCTGCCGCTGCCAGCCGCCGGGTCTCCCTGTCCCACCGGCTGCCCGGCCAGGGTAGAGGTCTCCCTTCGGCCTGGCCTTCCGGTGGATGTGCCTGACCCAGGAGGAGGTTCCCGTCATCGCCCAGGTCCAAGTGGGGGAACCCCGGCAGGCCGAAGGCCGCCAGCCTCCCTCACTCTCCGGGCGGTCCACCCCGGGGAGGATCTGTGGGCAGTGGCCAAAGCCTGCTGCACCACCGAGGACGCCATCCTGGCCGCCAGCGGCTTGGAGAGCGGGGAAGTGGCGCCGGGACAGATGCTGCTGATTCCCTGTAAAAGTAGATAACACGGGAGGGCCTCAGCGTAGGATGCGCTGAGGCCCTCCTGTATTCTAAAGGGACTCTTTCATAGAGGGTGAAACAGAGAGGGACGCGGCGCCAAAGATGTGATATCCTTTCTTTGAGAAACTTTGCATGTTCCTGTAGTTTTGCCGTAGAAACCGTAGTATATGGGTGAGACCGGAAAGGAGGCGGAGAAGAGGATGGAAGATGAAAAGATCATTGCCCTGTTTTTTGCACGGTCTGAACAGGCGATCCAAGAGCTGGACAAGAAGTACGGACAACGCTGTCATACGGTCTCTTACAACATTCTCAACAACAGGCAGGATGCGGAGGAATGTGTGAATGATGCCTACTTTGGCGCCTGGAAGGCGATGCCCCCAGCAAGCCCAACCCATTGCTGACATACCTTTTAAAAATCGTGCGGAACCTTTCCCTCAAACGCTATTGGCAGAAAAGGAGCAGCGAAGAGAAACAGCAACTATACCATTGCCCTGCAGGAAATTGAGGCCTGTGTCGCAGCGCCAAACGCTGTGGAGGATGTCATCGAAGCCCGAGAACTGGCACATATCCTAGAGGGCTTTTTAGACACGCTGACCAAGGAAAACCGGGTCATTTTCCTGCGGCGGTATTGGTTCTCTGACAGCTACCAGGATATTGCGGAGCTTGTGGGTTTGTCAGAGAAAACTGTCTCCGTCCGGCTGACCCGGATGCGCCAGAAGATGCGGCAATACTTGCTGGAAAGTGGGGTGATCCGATGAATGCAAAGAAGTTTTCCGATGCCATGGGTGCGTTAAACAGAAGATATGTGGAGGAAGCTGCGCTGTATCATAAGAATAGAATCAGGCTTCCCCGCATCATGTGGGGCGCGGTGGCAGCGTGCGTGGCACTGGCTGTTGTGGTGGGTGTGAACCTACGACCCCAGTCGGAGGCGCCCCAGGCTATGTTGACGATCCCAACCATGGAACAGGACGCTATGGGTTTTGAAAGCTGGGTGGGATATGACATCGCAACGTGGGACAATGGGAACCCATGGAACGTAAGCATGGACTTTACGACGCTGCCTGTCTATCGAAATGGGTCTTATCATTCTGCGGGGATGCCCACGGGATTATCCCAGGAAGCGATGATGGATCGGTTGGAAGAGGCCGCAGAGGCGCTGGGCATGGAGATCGATTCCCGGAAACGGTCCAGGAGGGCTCTGCGGTGGTGCAGCTGACGGCCAGCGCGGAGGGGACAACCATCGTGGTGGAAGCCGACGGCACCATGGAGGTCTGGTTTGAGGGCGGTCTGGCTTTGCCGGAGGAGTACCACTTTACCGACTGTGACACCACAGACACCGAAGCTGCGCAGGTGCTGAACTACCTGGCCCAACGGTATTCCGCCCTGCTGGAGTTTGACCAGCCGGAGCAAGTGCTGTCCGGAATGTGGAATCTCTCAGACGAGGAGGGGGAGTACACCAAGCTACTGGCGGGAGTATATCCTGTATGACGCGGCCGGGGATGATTTGGAGGATATCTTAAACTATACCTATCGCTTCGCCCAATTCTATCCCGATGAGGAAGGCAAGCTGTCTCTTCTGCGTATCTGGGATGGCCTGTCCTGCGCGGAGAACATCGGGGGAGTATCCCATTATCACAGTGGATGAGGCATTCCAACAGCTGGAAAAGGGCCACTATATCACCTCGGTCCCGTATGAGATTACCGAGATGGAACGGGTTGGAAAGGTAGAACTCGTCTACCGCAATGCCAGGACAGAGGAAACCTTTCTTCCCTACTACCGGTTCTATGTGGCGCTGCCAGAAGAGCAGAAGGATGGTCTGACCACGTTTGGTGCCTACTATGTACCGGCAGTGCAGGAGGCGTATATCGCCAATATGCCGGCCCAGAAGGACAACGCCGGTTAGTGTGCTGTTATACCCTGCAAGCGGGTCAGGGGTTTCCTGGTTGGGCAGGTCTACAGAAAGCGGTAGTAAAGCAACGCGCCGCTGTGTTCCTTTTTTGGAACGCAGCGGCGCGTTTTTATGGGCTTAGACAGGTTTAATCCCTATCCGTAGTCAGCACCTTTTTCAGCTTGGCAAACTTCGGCAGGCTGCCCTCAAGGGCGCTCCGGCTCCCCTTGGATCAGGGGAGGGCATAGTGGATAAAGGGCTGGCAGATGCCGTTGCCGGCCTGGTTGATCCAGTCCCGGGGCACCTTGCGCTCGGTGTTGGCGGCCTGGGTCAGGGGGACCAGCTTGGTGCGGCAGCGGTACCCTGTCTCGTCGATGCGCTCCACGTCGGCCAGGAACTGATCCATGTCGAAGTCCACCTCGGGCAGGTACACCAGATCGGGGCCGGCGCCGTAGGCGGTGGCCAGGGCGGCGGCGCCAGCCAGCCAGCCGGCGTGGCGGCCCATGATCTCAATGATGCAGACCATGCCGGTGTCATAGACGCGGGCGTCCTGATAGACCTCCATGCAGGAGGTGGCGATGTACTTGGCGGCGGAGGCGAAGCCGGGGCAGTGGTCGGTTCCGAACAGGTCATTGTCAATGGTCTTGGGCACGCCCATCACGCGGCACTCATAGCCGACCTTCTGCATATACTTGGAGATCTTGTTGCAGGTGTCCATAGAGTCGTTACCGCCGTTGTAGAAGAAGTAGCGGACGTCATACTTCTTGAAGATCTCCAGAATGCGCTTGTAATCCGTGTCATCCACATCGGGGTCCGCCAGCTTGTAGCGGCAGGAGCCCAGGGCAGAGGAGGGGGTGTACTTCAGCAGCTCCAGCTCGGCGGGGTCCTCCTGGCCCATATCAAACAGCCGGTCGTTCAAAACGCCCTTGATGCCGTGCTCCGCACCCAGGACCCGGGTGATGTTGGGGTTCTTCAGGGCAGTTGCGATCACGCCGTAGGCACTGGCGTTGATAACGGAAGTGGGACCGCCGGACTGACCGAAGATACAGGCGCCTTTCAGTTCACTCATGGAAAAATCCTCCTCAGATTTGGTTTCGGGATGCTTTCTTTCATCATATCATTCAAAAAAAGAATTGTAAATACTTGCATTTTAAAAATCTTGTGATATTATCATAAGGGAAAATCGTTTTCGTTCTTTTGAATCGGCGTTTTTTGACAACCGGGATCGGACCTGTCGGCCGATGTGGGAGAGCGGGACAAATAAATGAACAGGAGTTGATCTTATGGCACTGGTTACCACGACCGAAATGTTCAAAAAAGCCTACGACGGCGGCTATGCCATCGGCGCGTTCAACGTCAACAATATGGAGATCGTCCAGGGCATCACCGAGGCCGCCCGGGATCTGGAGGCTCCCCTGATTCTCCAGGTGTCCAAGGGCGCCCGGGCCTACGCCAACCACACCTATCTGGTGAAGCTGGTGGAGGCGGCCGTCATCGAGTGCCCCGACATCCCCATCGCGCTGCATCTGGACCACGGCCCTGACTTTGAGACCTGCAAGGCCTGCATCGACGGCGGCTTTACCTCCGTCATGATCGACGCCTCCAGCAAGCCCTTTGCTGAGAACATTGAAATCACCAAGAAGGTGGTTGAGTACGCCCACGACCACGGCGTGGTTGTGGAGGCCGAGCTGGGCGCTCTGGCCGGCATCGAGGATGACGTGAAGGTCTCTGCCGAGGAGTCCCACTACACTCATCCCGAGGAGGTCCAGGAGTTCGTGGAGAAGACCGGCTGCGACTCCCTGGCTATCGCCATCGGCACCAGCCACGGCGCTTACAAGTTCACTGCCGCCCAGTGCACCCGCAACGAGAAGGGTGAGCTGGTTCCGCCTCCCCTGCGCTTTGATATCCTGGACGAGGTCGTGAAGCGCCTGCCCGGATTCCCCATTGTGCTTCATGGCTCCTCTTCCGTGCCCCAGGAGTTCGTCCGTATGGTCAACGAATTCGGCGGTAAGATGCCTGATGCCGTGGGCATTCCCGAGGAGCAGCTGCGCAAGGCTGCCCGTAGCGCTGTGTGCAAGATCAATATTGACTCCGACCTGCGTCTGGCCATGACCGGCACCATTCGCAAGTTCATGGCGGAGCACCCCGACAAGTTCGATCCCCGCGAGTACCTGAAGCCCGCCCGCGCCGCCATCAAGGAGCTGGTGTCCCACAAGATCGTGGACGTGCTGGGCTGCGACCACAAGGCCTGAGCCTGCCCCGGACCCTGTTTTTGAAAAGAAGGCGGAGGGAGCGCGATGCGCTCCCTCCGTTTTTCTGTCCGGGGTCAGCTACTGTTTATCAGAGGCGGCCATCTCCGCCTCCCGCTCCAGCACCCGTCGGGCGAAGGCCGCCATGGTACAATCCTCCACTGTCTCCCCGGGCCGGATCACCAGATTGAAAAAGCAGCTGGGGATCTCGCCTTTGCGCAGCTCTTTCTGAATGCACAGATCGCACCCCTGGCTATGGTTGGAGGGATGGCAGCGGCAGGCGGTGTTTTGGCAGGTACAGAAATGCGTCATGGCAGTTCTCCTTTTTCAATCGGGTAGGACTCGCTGACGGCCAGGCGTTTCAACAGGGCGTGGGCCACCTGGGCTGCGATTTCAGAAGCCCGGCGGCAGTTTTCCTCAAAGCAGGCGGCGGCGGATCGGTCGGCCGAATCGGTGATGGTGCGAATGGAGAGGAATGGGATGCCGTTTGCATGGCAGACATGGGCAACGGCCGCGGATTCCATATCCGCGCAAAGGGGGTGAAATGCGGACCGCACGGCCTCTGTCCCAGGGCCAGAGAGAAAGGCTTCTCCGGTCACCATCCGCCCGAAGCGGACGGGGCGGCCGGAGTCCTGGGCCGCCTGGGTGGCCAAGGAGAGCAGGAAGGGGTCCCCCGGGAACCAGATGGAGTCCATCCAGGGATGGAACTCCGTGAGAATATCCTCAGCTACATCGTGATAGGCGGTCTCTGTGCTGATGACGGTATCAAAGATGGAGATGGATGGGTCGATGCCTCCTGCTGTGCCCGCATTGATGATGGCTTCCACTCGGCAGCTGTCAATGAGGACCTGGGCAGCGATGGCCGCATTGACCTTGCAGACACCACTGTACAGAGCGGCGGCAGGAACGCTGGAGATCCATCCCTCGTGGATCGTGAGCATGGCCTGCCGGCGGACGGAGCGCCTGTCCAGAAGAGGCAGGAACGGCGCGAGCTCGTCATCTCCGGCGCACAGGATTCCGATTTTGGGGAGCACGTCCCATCCCTCCTCTTTGCAGAGCAGCTGCGGTTATGGGGGTATTGTAACACGCAACGTCTGGGAGCGCAATCAAAGATTGCACAGAATAATGTTGTATGGTATAATATAATAGTTATCTCGATATAAGGAAAACCGGCCGCCATCCGGCAGGGATGCTTGGCAGCTTGAGTATTTGAGGTGGATACAAAATGGAAAACGAAGTACAGAAAAAACGAATCCTGAGCGGCATCCAGCCCTCCGGTGACCTGACCCTGGGCTCCTATCTGGGGGCCATCCGCAACTGGGCGGCTCTGGCCGATGAATATGACTGCTATTATATGATGGCCGACATGCACACCATCACCGTGCGGCAGGTCCCGGCGGAGCTGCGGCGGCACACCCTGGTCCAGTTGGCGGCCTATATCGCCAGCGGTCTGGACCCGGAGAAAAACGTGCTGTTCGTCCAGTCCCATGTTCCGGCCCACGCCCAGCTGGGCTGGGTGCTGGACTGCTACACCATGTTCGGCGAACTGAGCCGTATGACCCAGTTCAAGGATAAGTCTGCCAAGAACGCGGACAACATCAACGCCGGCCTGTTCACCTATCCGGCTCTGATGGCGGCGGATATTCTGCTGTATCAGGCGGACCTGGTGCCCGTGGGCGGCGACCAGAAGCAGCACGTGGAGATCTGCCGGGACATCGCCACCCGGTTCAACGGGATTTACGGTGATACCTTTAAGCTGCCGGATCCCTATATCCCACAGGTGGGCGCCAGGGTCATGAGCCTCACCAGCCCGGAAAAGAAGATGAGCAAATCCGACAAGGACCCCAACGGCTGCGTGTATATGCTGGAAAAGCCGGAGGATATCCTGCGGAAGTTCAAGAAGGCCATGACCGATTCCGACGCCTGCGTCCGCTTTGACCCGGAGAACAAGCCCGGCGTTTCCAACCTGATGCAGATCTACGCCGTGGCCACCGGCAAGAGCTTTGAGACCATCGAGCAGGAGTTCGCCGGCCATGGCTACGGCGACTTCAAGCAGGCGGTGGGTGAGTCCGTGGTGGAGCTGCTGCGGCCCATCCGGGAGGAGACGGAGCGCCTGCTGGCGGACAAGGCCTATCTGGAGAGCGTCTACCGCGCCGGTGCGGAGAAGGCTGCCTATGTAGCCAACCGGACCCTGAACAAGGTCTATAAAAAGGTGGGCTTCCTGCCCCGGTGATGGAGGAGACATCATGTTGATCGAAAACCGGCTGATCGCCTATACGCTGCTGGCGCTGCTGGTGGCGCTGGTCGTCAGCTTTCTGATGACGCCGGTGGTCAAGACGTTTGCTTACAAGGTGGGTGCCATCGACGTACCCAAGGACGCCCGCCGGATGCACAAGACTCCCATCCCCCGGCTGGGGGGACTGGCCATCTTTATCGGCTTCATGGTCAGCATCCTGCTGTTTGTGGAGATCACGGCCGAGATGCGCAGCATCCTGCTGGGAGCCGTTATCATCGTGGTGCTGGGCGTGGTGGATGACATCATGGCCCTGCCCGCCAAGCTGAAATTCGTGGTGCAGATCGTGGCGGCCCTGATCCCCGCCACCCACGGCGTGGTGATCCAGGCGTTTTCCAACCCCAACGTCTTTTCGGACAATCCCTATTGGGTGCTGGGAAATCTCTCCGTGCCCCTGACGGTGCTTTGGATTGTTGCCATCACCAACGCTGTGAACCTCATCGACGGACTGGACGGTCTGGCAAACGGCGTGTCGGCCATCTCCGCCGCCACGGTGCTGGTCATCGCCCTCATCGGCTCCGGGGCTCAGGTGGCTGTGGTGATGGCGGCCCTGGTGGGGGCCTGCGTGGGCTTCATGCCCTACAACATGAACCCCGCGAAGATGTTTATGGGCGACACCGGCGCCACCTTCCTGGGTTTCATTCTGTCCACCATGTCCATCCAGGGCCTGTTCAAGTTCTATGCCATCATCTCCTTTGCGGTGCCATTCCTGATTCTGGGACTGCCCATCTTTGACACCGCCTTTGCCTTCATCCGCCGCATCGCCCACGGCCAGAGCCCCATGCACGCCGACCGGAGCCACATCCACCACCGGCTCATCGACATGGGCCTGAACCAGAAGCAGGCGGTGGCAACGCTGTACGTGATCTCTGCCATCCTGGGCTTGAGCGCCGTGGTGCTGACTACCAGCGGGGAGGGCCGGGCCATGCTGCTGTTCCTGGTGCTGTGCATCGTGGCAGTGGTGGCCGCCCGGGTGGTGTTCCCCAAGGAGGTCAAGAGGAGCTGCACGAAGAGTTGGAGGAGCTGAAGGAGCACGGCCACCACGGCCATCATCCAGCGGACAAGCCGGAGGATGATGGAAAGACGGAGGAGAAGTAAATGGAAAAGCTGCGGATCATGAGCGTCTTCGGCACCCGGCCGGAGGCCATCAAGATGTGCCCCCTGGTGCAGGAGCTGGCGAATCGGGAGGGGATCGAGAGCCTCTGCTGCGTCACCGCCCAGCACCGGCAGATGCTGGACAGTGTGCTGGAGGTTTTTGAGGTGAAGCCCGACTGGGATCTGGACATCATGACCCCCCGGCAGACCTTGTCCACCATCACCAGCAAGTGCCTCACCGGTATGGACGAGGCTATTGACACCCTGAAGCCGGATATGATCCTTGTCCACGGAGATACCTCTACCACCTTTGCCGGGGCGCTGTCCGCCTTCTACCATCAGGTGTCCGTTGGGCACGTGGAGGCAGGATTGCGAACCTATGACAAGTATTCGCCCTTCCCGGAGGAAATGAACCGCAAGCTGGTTTCCGCCATTGCGGACCTGTATTTCTGTCCCACCGCCAACAACCGGGCCAACCTGGAGCGGGAGGGTATTACCAAGGGGCTGTTCGTCACCGGCAACACGGTCATCGACGCTTTGAAGACCACGGTCCGGCCGGACTACCGCTTTTCCACAGAGGAGCTGAATCAGCTGCCCTATGGGGAGAAGAAGATCGTTCTTGTTACCTGCCACCGGCGGGAGAATTATGGCGAGCCGATGAAGAACATCATGCTGGCCCTGCGGCAGATCGCCGAGGAGAACCCGGACGTGGAGCTGGTGTACCCCGTCCACCTCAGCCCGGTGGTGCGGGAAGCGGTGGACACCTATCTCCGGGGCGCGCCCCGGGTGCACCTCATCGACCCGCTGCCTGCCGACGAGATGCACAACCTCATGGCCCGGTCTTACCTGGTGCTGACGGACTCCGGCGGTCTTCAGGAGGAGGCCCCCGCGCTGGGCAAGCCGGTGCTGGTGATGCGCCGGGAGACGGAGCGGCCGGAGGCGGTAGAGGCCGGGACCGTGAAGCTCTGCGGCGTGGTACAGGATGACATCGTCACCATGGCGGAGCGGCTGATCCGGGACAAGAGCGCCTACGACGCCATGGCCCACGCGGTGAATCCTTACGGTGACGGCCATGCCTGCCGCCGGATTGCCGATGCCATCGAGTGGAAGTTCGGCCTGCGGCGGGATCGGCCGGCAGAATTCGGCGTCTGACCTGCCGCGGACGGCACCCTGAGAGAGGAGGGCGGAGATGGAGAAACGGAAGCTGAACCGGATCACCGCGGGCTTTATTGTCCTGGTGGTGATGGTTCTGATCCTGATGTTCAGCAACAGTCTGCGCCGCTCCTCCCATATCACGCTGCCGGAGGAGGGGAGCTCCCCCGGACAGGCAGAGGATACCAATGCCTCCGGCGGTGACGCCCTGACAGTGATCGCGGTGACGCCGGAGACGGTGCAGACCGCCATTGAGACGCTGACCCGCCCGCGGCAGTACAGCCGGGTGATCCGGGTGGAGCAGCTGTGGGACGGCGGCAGCGGTTCCTTTGAGACCACCGTCACGGTCAGCGGCCGCTGGACACGGACAGACCGCTCCCTGTCGGACGGACAGGTTCGCCACACCATCACCGACGGGGAGATCACTTATATCTGGTATGGCAGCGAGAGCAGCGTTTACAGCGCCCCTGCGGGGGACATCACCCCGGATGACGAGCAAGCCATCCCCACCTATGAGACCATCCTGGACCTGCCGGTGGAGGATATCGCCGCCGCGGATTACCGCAGCGTCTCCGATGTGAACTGCATTTACGTGGAGACGGTCCAGGATCCGGAGGGTTACACCCAACGGTACTGGGTCAGCGTGGAGACAGGCTTACTGGTAGCGTCGGAGCGGCTGTTGGAGGGGGAGACCATCTACCGCATGGCATCCCTGACGGCAGATCTGAGCACCCCCTCCACAGACCGGTTTATCCTGCCGGACGGCACGGTGCTGCTGGACACATGAGGCGAACCCCCACCGGAGACAGCCGGCGGGGGTTCTTTTCAGCAAGGCCCCGGCGGAACATTCCGCCGGGGCCGTTTTACCGACAATATGGGGTATGTCAGCGGCGGGCGCTGCGGCAGGCACCGCCGCAGCGGTCACAGCAGCCATCACAGCCGCCGCAGCCCTTTCCTCTGCGGCGGAGGCAGGAACGGAGGGCAAGCGCCAGCCAGACGCCCAGGGCCGCCAGGATCAAAACTTCCAGCATGGCAGCCTCCTCTATCCCAGCAGCAGCGCCGCGATGTGGTAGACCAGGAAGGCCACCATCCAGGCAATCACGCACTGGCTCAACGCCACACCGGCGGCCTTCCAGCCGGAGCCCAGCTCCCGCTTCACTGCGGAGATGGCGGCCACGCAGGGGGTGTACAGCAGGGTGAAGGCAAGGAACCCGGCGGCAGTGACAGGGGTGAACAGCGTCCCCAGGGCGGCGGTGCTGACATCCGCGCCGGACCCGGTAAGGATTCCAAGGGTGGAGATGACGGACTCCTTTGCGATGAACCCGGTGATGAGGGCAGTGGAGACCCGCCAATCGGCAAAGCCCAGAGGAGCGAAGAGCGGGGCGATCCAGGCACCCACGGTGGCCAGCAGACTGTCGGCGCTGTCATCCACCAGGTTCAGCCGGGTGTCAAAGGTCTGGAGGAACCAGACGATGATGGTGGCCACGAAGATGATGGTGAAGGCTCGGGTCAGAAAATCCTTGGCCTTGTCCCAGCACAGCTGCCACACGCTTTTGGCGGAGGGGAAGCGGTAGTTGGGCAGCTCCATGACGAAGGGCACGGGGTTGCCCTTGTAGACTGTGGTGCCCAGCACCTTGGCCGCCACGATGCCCACCAGGATACCCAGGATGTACAGCCCGATCATCACCAGGGCGGCATGATTCGGGAAAAAGGCGGCGGAAAACACGCCGTAGATGGGGATCTTGGCAGAGCAGCTCATGAAGGGCGTCAGCAGGATGGTCATCCGTCGGTCCCGCTCCGAGGCCAGTGTCCGGGTGGACATGATGGCGGGCACGGAGCAGCCGAAGCCCACCAGCATGGGGACAATGCTCCGGCCGGAGAGACCGATTTTCCGCAGCAGCTGGTCCATGACGAAGGCCACACGGGCCATGTAGCCCGTGTCCTCCAAAATGGAGAGGAAGAAGAACAGCACCACGATGATGGGCAGAAAGCTCAGTACACTGCCCACTCCCGCGAACACGCCGTCGATCACCAGACTGTGGACCACGGGGTTCAATCCATAGGCGGCGAGGCCGCTGTCCACCGCCGCGGTGAGGGCATCGATCCCCGCGGCCAGCAGATCCGACAGGAAGGCGCCGATGACTTCAAAGGTCAGGAAGAAGATGCCCAGCATGATGGCGAAGAACAGCGGCAGGGCCAGGTATTTGTTGGTCACCACCCGATCGATGGCCTCGCTGCGGGCCCGCTCCCGGGACTCCCGGCACTTCACCACCGTGCCGGAGCAGATGGTTTCGATGAAGGTGTAGCGCATATCCGCCAGTGCGGCATTGCGGTCCATGCCGCACTCGTCCTCCATCTCCTTGACGCTGTGCTCAATGAGCTCCAGCTCGTTCTGGTCCAGGGCCAGGCGGGTCACGATGTCCTCGTCTCCCTCAATGAGCTTGGTGGCGGCGAATCGGACGGGAAGGCCCGCAGCCTCCGCGTGATCCTCGATCTGGTGGACCACCGCGTGGATGCACCGGTGGACCGGTCCGGGGGAGCAGAAGTCGTACACCGTAGGCAGCGTCTTGGTCCGGGCAGTCTGGACGGCAACCTTGACAAGCTCGTCCACGCCCTGGTTTTTCACAGCGGAGATGGGCACCACCGGGATGCCCAATGCCTGGGACATTCCCTTCACGTCGATGGTGCCGCCGCCGGCGGTGACCTCATCCATCATGTTCAGGGCCAGCACCATGGGAATACGCATCTCCATCAGCTGGAGCGTCAGGTACAGGTTCCGCTCGATATTGGTGGCGTCCACGATATTAATGAGGCCGTCGGGCTTTTGGTTCAGGATGAAATCCCGGGTGACAATCTCCTCCGGCGTATAGGGCCGGATGGAGTAGATGCCCGGCAGGTCGACCACCGTGCAGTCCTTTTCCCCCCGGATGGCGCCAGACTTCTGATCCACCGTCACGCCGGGGAAATTGCCCACGTGCTGGTTGGAGCCGGTGAGCTGGTTGAACAGCGTGGTCTTGCCGCAGTTTTGGTTGCCGGCCAGTGCGAAAATCATGTCCCGGCCACCTCCACTTCGATTTTCCCGGCGTCCTCCTTCCGCAGGGACAGGGAGTACCCCCGCACCCGCAGCTCCAACGGGTCGCCCAGGGGTGCGACCTTCTCCACCCGCACGCGGGTCTTCGGGATCAGCCCCATATCCAGCAGGCGGCAGCGCAGGGCGCCCTCGCCGCCCACAGCCGTGATGACGGCCTCCTGCCCCAGGGGCAGCTTGTCCAGTGTCATCGGAACGTTCCTCCTCAAAAGTTAGCATTGTCTAACAATTAGAAGTTTATCATCGTGCACTTTAGGAGGCAACTATAAAACAAGCCAAAAGCCGACAAATTTTTCTCTGGAAATTGTATAACATGGATAAAAAGAAGAAGCGGCGGGCAGGGTTTGGAAAGGGCCTTGCCCCGGAGGGGGCAGAAATGCTATACTAAACCCAAACCAAGCCGGAGGCAGAGGGCCCCCGGCGATCAGGAGGAGCTTATGCTGACATTCAATCACTTCAATTTCAATGTAGCGGATTTGGACAAATCTCTTGCATTCTACAAGGAGGCCCTGGGCCTGGAGCCGGTGGGGGAGCGGAAGGCGGCGGCCGACGGCAGCTTCATCATCGTCTACCTGGGGGATGGAAAAACGGACTTCCGCCTAGAACTGACATGGCTGCGGGACCATCCCCAGAAGTATGACCTTGGGGAGTGCGAATTCCATCTGGCCCTCCGGGCAGAGGACTATGAGGCGGCCCACGCCAAGCATGCCGCCATGGGCTGCATCTGCTTTGAGAATCCTGCCATGGGGATCTATTTTGTGACAGATCCCGACGGATACTGGATCGAGATCATCCCCACCCGATAAAGGTGCACAAAGGGAAGCCCCGCGCTGAGAAAAATTTTTTTGAACGGCAGTTGCGCCCGGCTGGGCGCCATGGTACACTGAGATTGGTCGTGGGGCGTTCTGCCGGGGGCGGCGGAGGCCCGGATCTATTTTTTGGCAAGGGAGAGAGTGAAATGAAACAGAGACTGTTTGCATTGGCGGCGGCTGTGGTGATGGCACTGGGGCTGACCGCCTGCGGCGGAAGCGGCTCCAGCGAGGGCCGCACCGGCGACACCATGGAGACCTACTTCTTTGATTTCACAGTCAACAGCGCATACCTTACCAGCGACTACGCGGGCCGTACCCCTGGGGAGGGGAACGTACTGCTGGTGGCGGACATCACCGTAAAGAACACCTTCGAGCAGAGCATTGAGATGTATGACACTGATTTCCAGGTCCAGTGGGACGACGGCGATGACGCCTATGCCTATCCCATCACCACAGACATGGAGACCTATACGGAAGTGGAGCCGGTGGGGGAGAACCAGCTGCCCGGTACATATCCCATGGCCGTGGACGAGGAGCGCAGCGGCGAGCTGGTCTATGAGGTACCCTCCGGTTTTACGGACTTCTCCATCGCTTATCTGGAGCAGTTTGTGGATGACTCCGGGGAGGAGAGCACTGGCGAGACTTTCTTCGTCTACTTCACTGCTGAAGACCAGACAGGTGCCTCCGCCTGACAAAAACAGAAAAAGCGCCACCGCACCTGCGGTGGCGCTTTTGATTTTGATCCGTTGCTGCGGGACTGGGCGGTTTCCTCACCAGACCAATGTGCGGAAATAGTCCTCCGGCGTCTCCGCCCGGCGGATCAGCTCCACGGAGCCGTCCTCCTTCAGCAGCAGCTCGGCGGAGCGGAGCTTGCCATTGTAGTTGTAGCCCATGGAGAAGCCGTGGGCGCCGGTGTCGTGGATCACCAACAGGTCCCCCATGTCGATCTTGGGCAGCATCCGGTCCACGGCGAACTTGTCATTGTTCTCGCAGAGGCTGCCGGCGATGTCATACTTATGGTCGCAGGGCTGGTCCTCCTTGCCCATCACGGTGATATGGTGGTAGGACCCGTACATGGCCGGACGCATCAGGTTGCAGGCACAGGCATCCACGCCGATGTACTCCTTATAGATGTGCTTTTCGTGGATGGCCCGGGTGACCAGATGTCCGTACGGACCGGTCATGAAGCGGCCCAGCTCGGTATACAGGGCCACGTCACCCATCCCGGCGGGCACCAGCACCTCCTCATAGGCCCGGCGGACTCCCTCGCCGATGACGGCGATATCATTGGCAGGCTGCTCCGGACGGTAGGGGATCCCCACGCCGCCGGAGAGGTTGATGAAGGTGATATGGACGCCGGTCTCCGCCTTCAGCTCCGCTGCCAGCTGGAAGAGAATGCGGGCGAGGGCGGGGTAGTAGTCGTTAGACAGGGTGTTGGAGGCCAGGAAGGCGTGGATGCCGAACTCCTTGGCGCCCATGGCGGAAAGGCGGGTAAATGCCTCCGCGATCTGGGCGCGGGTCATGCCGTACTTGGCGTCGCCGGGATTGTCCATCACCTGGAAGCCCTCCCGGGTCTCGCCCAGGGTGAACACGCCGCCGGGATTGTAGCGGCAGCAGATTTTCTCCGGCACATGGCCGATGGACCGCTCCAGATAGTCCACCAGCGTCAGATCGTCCAGGTTGATGATGGCACCCAGCCGGTCCGCCATCTGGAATTCCTCCGCCGGGGTATCGTTGGAGGAGAACATGATGTTCTCACCGGTGATGCCGCACCGCTCCGAGATCATCAGCTCCGTCATGGAGGAACAGTCGCAGCCGCAGCCCTCCTCGTGCAGCAGCTTCAGCAGGGCAGGGGTGGGAGCGGCCTTCACGGCGAAATACTCCCGGTAGCCGGGATTCCAGGCAAATGCTTTCCGCAGGCGGCGGGCATTCTCCCGGATGCCCTGCTCATCATAGATGTGGAACGGGGTGGGGTACTGGGCGGCGATGGCCTCCAGCTGGTCCTTTGTGACAAAGGGGGTCTTCATATCAACAGCCTCAAATCTTCATAAACTCTACCGCGTCGAATTTTGCGGTGCTATAGATGTGTCCTATTTTACGAGCACATCCATGTCTCTGTCAAGAAATTTGCCCAAAAAACGGAAAAACAGTCCTTGATTTTCCCAAACAGACAGGCAGAGCGATGTTCTTTTCAAAAAACATCCCTTGCTTTTACAAGAAAGAGACGATACAATGGCCGTAGAGTGCCGTCCCGCCTAGAAGGAGCGGCAACCGCTCCGCAGCGGAACTGTCCCTGCCGGTCCGGACGATGGTTCTGTGCGCGCGGGCAGCGTTAGTCTGGTGGTCGAGCGGTATGCAGCCGGAAAGATCGCCTGGGGACGGGCTCTAAATCCTCCGTCCTGCTGCAGGCGAACGGATAAAACACACAGCCGCCGAGGGGCGGGGAGAGGAGAACAAGATGAAAACTGTGATCGTGGACGCTGTGGGGGAGCCGTGCCCCATTCCGGTGGTGAAGGCCACGAAAGCCCTGCGGGAGCTGGGAGAGCCGGGAACGCTGGAGGTCCGGGTGGACAATGAGATCGCGGTGCAGAACCTGACCCGCATGGCGGCGGGGAACCACCTGCCGGTCCAGGCGGAGAAGAAGGGAGAGCACCTGTTTGTGGTGACCATGGAAGTGGCGGAGCCGGTGGGAGATGCCCCGGCGGAGGAACCTGCCCTGACCTGTGTTCCGGACACCCGGGGCGACTTGGTGGTGGCCGTGGATTCAGAGACTATGGGACGGGGCAGCGACGAACTGGGGAAGCTGCTGATGAAGAGCTTCCTTTTTGCCGTGAGCCAGCTGCCCCGGCTGCCCAGGACCGTCCTGTTCTATAACGGCGGTGCCAAGCTGACGGTGGAGGGTTCCGAATCCCTGGAGGACCTGCGGAATATGGAGGCCCAGGGAGTGGAGATCCTCACCTGCGGCACCTGCCTGAACTTTTACGGTCTGGCGGAGAAGCTGGCTGTGGGCGGCGTCACGAATATGTACGCCATTGTGGAGGCCCTAGCCAATGCCGGGAAGGTCATCAAGCCATGATCTACCTGGACAACGCCGCCACCACCCGGCCCAAGCCTCCCGGTGTGGCAGAGGCGGTGGCCGCGGCCATGAATGACTACGGCAACAGCGGCCGGGGCACCCATCCGGAGGCCCTGGAGGCGGCCCGGAGCATCTACGGCGTTCGTCAGGCGCTGGCGGCTCTCTTCGGCTGTTCCCGGGCGGACCGTGTGGCCTTCACGCCCAATTCCACCATGGCGCTGAACATCGCCATCTCCGGCCTGCTGGGGGCGGGGGACCATGTGATCTCCACAGATCTGGAGCATAACTCGGTTCTGCGTCCGCTGTACAGACTGCGGGCGCAGGGAGGGGCGGTGGACTTCGTCCCGGCAGACCGGCAGGGGCGGATTGACTACGAGGACTTTGAGCGGCTCCTGCGGCCGAATACAAAGGCAGTGGTGTGCACCCACGGCTCCAACCTGACGGGGGATCTGATGGACATCCAGCGGGTGGGGAACTTCTGCCAGAAGCACAGGCTTCTGTTCATTCTGGATGCCTCCCAGACCGCAGGGGTATTTCCCATTGACATGGAACGGCAGCACATCAGCGTGGTGTGCTTCACCGGCCACAAAAGCCTGATGGGCCCCCAGGGCACCGGCGGGCTCTGTGTGGGAGCGGGGGTGGAGATTCGCCCCTTTGCCGTGGGCGGCACCGGCGTCCAGAGCTACTCTGAGACCCAGCCGGAGGCCTATCCCACCCGGCTGGAGGCGGGGACCCTCAACAGCCATGGTATTGCCGGCCTGGGAGCATCTCTGGCGTTTCTGAAGCGTACCGGTTGGGACGCAGTCCGCACGCACGAGTCCGTCCTGGCCCGGCGGTTCTATGAAACCGTTAGAACCATTCCTGGCGTAAAAGTGTATGGGAATTTTGCTGTACAGCTCCGGGCGCCTATCGTGTCCCTGAATATCGCCAATCTGGACTCCTCGGAGGTGGCGGACGAGCTGGCGGAGCGGTTTGAGATCGCCACCCGGCCCGGCGCCCACTGCGCCCCCCGGCTCCACCGGGCGCTGGGGACCGAGGACCAGGGCGCGGTGCGGTTCTCCTGGTCCTATTTCAATACAGAGGCAGAGACCGACGCGGCTGCAGAGGCGGTCTGTATCCTGGCGGCGGAGGCAGTCTGACCATGCGGAAAAAAGAGGAGCGGTTCGTGGTAACTTTCGCCACCACCACCGGGGCCATGGCCATGGAGCGGGCCTGCCAGGCGGCGGGGCTGCCGGGGCGGCTGATTCCGGTGCCCCGGAGCATCACCGCCGGCTGCGGGATGTGCTGGTCTGCGCCGCCGTCGGCCCGGGCGGATCTGGAGGCCCTGGTGATCCGGGAAAGACTGGACGTGGACGGCCTGTACGCCGTCCTGCTGTGAGGAGGAGAGAGCATGTCGGCAAATTGCGAGGAGTGTGTCTACTACGACTACGACGAGGAACTGGCGGCTTACGTCTGCGAAGCGGACCTGGACGAGGACGAAATGGAGCGGTTTCTCCGTGGCGGCACACGGGACTGTCCCTTCTACCGGCCCGGCGACGATTACCGCACGGCCAGACGGCAGTGAGCACGACGAACCATGACAAAACAGCGCCTTGGACATCGTATCTGTCCAAGGCGTCGTTTGCATATATACGATGGCTCACTGGGCGGAGAGCCAGTCCACGTATTCCTCCAGGCACAGGTCAAGCTCCGTCATCTCCCGGGCGGCTTCCCGGCCCACATAGCGGTAGTGCCAGGGCTCATAGATAATGCCTGTGATCTCGCTTTTGGCGTTGGGATAGCGCAGGACAAAACCGTATTCCCAGCTGTGCTCGATCAGCCACTGCTGGACCAGGGTGTCCTCCTGCCCCTGGTCCAAAATCTGATAGGAGGCGTCTACAATGTCCAGGGCCAGGCCCGTCTGGTGCTCACTGGTGCCCGGTACGGCTACCACAGTTCCAGCCTCCGTGACGGCGTTTTCGTATGAATATCCCTCTTCTATCAAACGCTGGAGCTTGTTTTCGTACAGCTCCTGCTGCTTGGCCTGTGTCCGGTAGGACGAGCAGATCACCGGGTCCAATCCCGCTGCCCGGCAGTCGTCCATCATCTCCTGCAGATCCGGGTATGCTCTGGAATCCACCGAGTGGCCATACTTCAGCTTTGTCCGTTCAAACGTGTATCCATCGGGCAAAGGGTTCCAGCGGTTCACCAGCAGGATCTGCCAGTCATCCGGAGTAACGGCGTCGGACTGGGGGGCCGGATTCAGCTCGACCGGCGGCAGGGCATCGGGTTCCTGCAGCGAAGACTCCGGGTGCTGCTCCGTCAGTTGTTCCGCAGGCTCCAACGCAGACATGGGGGCGGAAAAGGATCTCACTGTGCGTATAGTCAAAACCACGGCAGACAATACCAGACACATGCAGAAAAGCTTCAAAGGCCAGCGCAGTCTGCGGGAGCGCTTTCTACGCCGCCCTTTTGAGCTATGTACGTCTGCGGCTCTATCATTTGTATAAACCATGGGAGTCCTCCTCGGGCGCCTATGTGATCTGTTGCTTTTGGTTCTGCTCTACCTAATAGACGCCGGTTTGTCGAAAAAAGTTTCAAAATGGGGAAATCTTTAGATAGCCGGTCATGGCATGCAATCTCCGGACAGCTAGGTCGGTAGCGGAAGAGCTTCTTCTCCTGTAAGGCCAAATGCCTCCGCCTCTGGAATGGGGAACTGATTCCAAGGAATGGCCTCGCCGTTCAATTGTATTTTCTCTGGCGTAGACTTCCCGCCCACTGTTATTCCAGGATATTGGGTTCCTCGCTTTCAATGGAGCTGATTTCTGCCGTCAGGTGATGGCTGTCCTTCCATGACAAACCGCTGATATATGCGCTTTCTGACAAATCCAAATCGGCAAGTAGATTACCGTCATAGTCATATATTTCAGACCAGAGGTTATAAGCCGCCGTAGAAATATCATCGTCCCTCAAGTCAGATTGCTTCCTTGAATATCCTTTACAAATGCTTTTGTTTCTGTATCAAAGACACCGTAATAAGCGTTGTCAGGGCCAATATGCCCCTCTACGATAATAAAACTGCCTACTGGTGTCTCCCCCATAAGCGAATTGACCATGGGCTCACGCTCCTGCAAATCGTAGTCTTTCCCATTGTGAAAAGACTACACCGGAAATGGGGGCATCAGTAATTTCAGAGGATGGTTCCTTCTGATTTTCCGTTCCCGCAGTTCTGCAAGACGCGCAAAACAACACCAGAAGAACAGATACAAAAATGGGGAATGCTTTTTTCATGGTTGAATCTCCTTATAGTCTAAAATCCAGCGGCCCCAGTGGGCGGGGAGTTTTCCCCGCCCTGGGAATCCGCCGGAAACATAAAGCGGTGCCGAGCTTTTTGAAACCCAACACCGCCAAAAAGCGAACGCACGGCCTTTTCTCCGCTCTTGCAAATGAAACTCGAAACGGATATAATAAGCCTGTGGTGCAACATCGTTGCTGTGCTGAGTGGTGCAGTCACTCGTACAGGGCCGGGGGGTGTAGCCAGCACCTTCCCGGCCTGCCGCAATATGTCTCCGTACTGACATTGTAGCCCCAAACGAGAGGAAAAGCAAGGGCCGCGTGGCAAAAAAGTGAAAAACCGCAGGGATGCTCTTTTGAATGTACACCTTCAAAAATCGCCGGAGGCGATCTTTGAAGGTGGCTTTTTCTTTTGTTTCTCAAACCTCCATCATCGGCAAGAGGCAATCCCCGCAGAAGATATTCACCGCTTTCGTGGCCCGGACGCTCTGCCCGCATTTGGGACAGGCCAGCTTGCGGGTGCTGGAGGTCCTTCCGATAGGCGGGACAGTTCCGCCTTTGGCTCCTGGCCCTCCCACGCCCCGCATGGAAAAGCCGTCCTTCCGGTTCATCATAATATCATCCCAGCCCTGGGGAGATAATGAACTCGATAAGCGCCTCCGTCGGCTCCGTGACACTCCACCCAATGCGCTTGTCATAGGAGATATGGAGGTCCCGCGCCTCCGCCGCCTCCCGAAACCGCTTGTTGTGGTAGGTCCCGCCCCGGCTGGTGTCCTGTACCCCGGTCTGTATATTATAGAGATGGACCATTTCATGGAGCACCGTAGCCGTCACGTTCTCGATGGGCCTGTCCAGGGTCCCGGCTCCGATGTTCAGCTCATGCCGTGCTCCCCCGTCCGCCCTCTGCCACGCCTTGGCTACGGTGACGTGTCCGTAAGCCCTTGGCGTGCTCTGGATAGTAATGACAGGCTCCTCAATGGCCCCGTCAAAGTAATGCGCATTCAAAGCCCGGAAAATCTTCTCCAGATACCCCGCCGTCCTGCTGGTCTTGATAGTCTGCTTCATGGTCCGTTCCTCCCATAATAAGAATTGGTGTCAGCAAAGCTCGCTGGCGAACTTTGTTGACTGCCCGTCCCCATGACCACGGGTCAGGGTCAAGGGTGGAGCGGGCGGAAAGCAAAAAAAAATTTCCCAGGCTCTTCGGAACCTGGGAAATTTTTGCGGCCCTTGACGCTGGACCGGGGGCATGGTATCTCCCCCGAACTGTGTCGGGCTGTGGGAGGGTCCTGTCCAATCGTGGGCATTCTCCTTTTTGCCAAACGGGGCTGTAACAAAACTGTAATAAAATATTTTGTCAAAACAGCTCATTTTTTGGAATAGGATTTTTTGTTTTCGCATTTTATATAGGTGAATAGGCGAGAGCGGATTTTTCTTAACTATTTATTGTATACCTATCCAAGTGGAAACACTACTGGCAGAGTATACAAAAATGACAAATAGAATTTTCCGCCTCGCATATTATCAACTCATGCGGCGCAAAGCCGCCCCACTTTGCCCCGTTTCGTTGGGGCCCGAAAAACAAAGGAGGTTCAACACAACAATGAAAATCTTAGGCTACAAGCGGAATGACTTCGAGGGTTCGAGCGGCGCAAAAATCACGGGCTACAACCTGTACGTCACGTCTTATGACCTGTACGGCAAGGACGCGGACGGTACGGCCTGTGAGCGCGTCTACCTGACGGACAGCAAACTCAACGGCTATGCCCCCCATGTCGGCGATACCGTGAACATTACTTACAACCGCAACGGCAAGCCCGCCGCAATCCAGGTCCTCGAAACCGCCGATTGACCCCCGCGCCCGTTGTGCGCTGTCCTGCGTACTGCGGGTAATTTCCCGGACCCGTCCCCGCTGGACCACCCTGTAAGGGTGGATCCGGCAAGGGGGGGCGGAGGACGGGAGAAATCACAAAGGAGGAACGCATGTCACGCTCCAAAAAAGAAGAACAAAAATCCCCCAAGAGCCTCACCCGAAAGCCAGCCCGTCACCCGCTCCTGGTTCGCCGTGCTGAACAATCCGGCGGACCATGGCTATACAGGCGACTCGCAAGAGGTCTGCAACCGACTGCGGGATGAATGGATAGAGGGAGGCGAACACCGCACGGGCGCATGGGCCTACTGTATCAGCGCGGCCGGACTGCATCATGTACACATGGTTCTGGAAGATGAAAAGCCCATGCGCTTCTCTCTGATTAAAAAGTCCTACGCCATCGGGGCGCACCTGGAACCGACCAAGGGCACCAAGAGCCAGGCAGAGGCGTATATCGCCAAGGAACCGCCCTTCGATGAAAAGGGCGAGGAGGTCGTCTGCATCGTCAAGGCTGGCGAGATACGGGGGAACGCCGGGAACCGGAGCGACCTCCGCGCCATCGAAGCCCTGATTGCGGAGGGCAGGACCCCGGAGGAAATCTTTGCGGTGGATTTTTCCTACCGCCGTTATACCAAGGAAGTACGGGCCGCGTTTTTTGACAAACGCAAGCGGGAAACGCCGCCCATACGGGATATTAAGGTCCATTATCTTGTCGGGTACTCCGGCACCGGAAATCGTACCGCTATGCCGAGCTGTGCAAGCAGTTCGGCGAGAACGAAATCTACCTCGTCAGCGACTATTCCACCGCGGGCGGCTTTGATATGTACGAGGGCCAGCGCATCCTCTTCATGGACGAGTATAAAGGCCAGTTATCCTATGATACCCTGCTGTCTATCTGCGATGTTTACCGGAAACAGCTCCATGCCCGATATGCCAATATCTGGATGCTGTGGTCCGAGGTCTATATCACGTCTGTCTACCCCCGGAGAGTATCTATCTAATGATGGTCGATGAGGACCGCCGGGAGATTGATACCATCGGTCAATGGTACAGGCGTATCAGCGATATTACTTATTGCTATTACAAAGACGGTGAGTATGGCTGCTTTACCATCCCCATGTCCGAATATCTGGGCTACACGCCCCTGCAACGGAGGGCCCTTGACCTCCCGCCCATCCCGTCACTGTTTGAGACGGCTTCATGGGGGAGGCGGAGGGGTGGGGGCATAGTGTTACCCCCCACCCCGTTACCCGTTACAAACCCACCTCAAACCCTTGCAACGCCCGCATAATCAGGCGTAACACATCCCGTTACACTATCGGGATGCCGTTACAAATTCCAACAGCTTTTTTAATAACTTTAATTTATTTATGGAGGTAATAACTCTTTATGTATATGTCAAATATGAATATGTCAAATAGGCCCAATAAGAAGGACCGTCTCCAGCGTGAGACTGCCCTTATACAAACACTCCGCCGCATCCGGCGCGGAGCGGCGGATGCTCTGCGGGACCCCAGGAAGTTCCTGACCCTGGCCCTGCTCTTGCCTCTCGTCCTGATGTTGTGGACCTGCCGCCATCAGGTCCTGGGCTATGCTCCCGGCAGCATCCTGACCCCATTGTATAACCTCGCGGCCCTGTTTATGACGGGGACCCTGCTTCTGGGCCTGCCTGTGGTTTTGTTCTGGCTCTGGGGCGGTCCCTCCGGGCCGTGCCAATCTCGAACAACCTGTACCGGGCGGGGTTTACGAACTCCGCCGGGGAGGCCCCCACGCTCCTGAACATTGCCACGGACGCGGAAATCCCAGGGTTCGTATTTACGAATTTTACTCCTGCGGCATTCCCCTGACGGACTGGCAGGAACGGTGCGGGGACTTACAAGCCGCTATCAACGTCACTGTGGCCGACATTCGCCAGGGCCGGGACAATCAGCATATCCTGGTCGCCGCCGTGCCCGGCTCCTGCCGCCTGCCCGGTATGCTCCCCTGGTCCCCGGCCTATGCCTCCCAGGAGGAGGGCGTTGTGGCCGTGGGTGAATCCCTTCTGGGCCGAGTGTTCCTGGACCTGAACGTTTTGCCCCATTTCCTGATTGGCGGCTCCACCGGCTCCGGCAAGACGAACCTCCTGCAACTGATACTCATGCAGTTACTCCGCCAAGGCTCCATGGTCTTTATCGTGGACTTCAAGGGCGCGGTGGACTACCTGAACCGGGCATGGTGCCAGGACAGCCGCCTCGTGTTCACGCCGGAAGAACTGACAGCGGTCCTGGAGCAGTTCATCGTGGAACTGGAGGCGCGGAAAACGGCGTTCCGCGAGGCTGGAACCGGGAACATCCTCGAATACCGCCGCAAGACCGGGCAGGACCTCTCCCGCTGTGTCCTCGCCGTGGATGAATTTGCGGAGGTCCTGGACAAAACCGGGGCCAGCAAGGAGCAGAAGGAGCAGATTGCCAAAATCGAGGCCATGCTGGCCACGCTGGCCCGTCAGGGCCGCGCCTTTGGCATGAATCTGTTTCTCTGCACCCAGAGGCCGGACGCGGGCATCCTGGCCGGACAAATCAAGAATAACCTCCTGGGCCGTCTCTGCGGAAACACGCCGGACCCGGAACTCCGGCGTATGATTCTCGGCGATACCCCCGCCGCCGATGCGGTCCCCCCGGATGCCAAGGGCCGCTTTATCACCCAAGACGGCACTCCCTTCCAGGCTTACTATTTTGATACGACACTCTCTGTTCATACAAAGGAAGGAGGCGCGGATAAATGCAATACCACTCCTTTGACGAACTGCCTGTATTACTCACGGTAGCCGATTTAGCGGACGTACTGCAAATTGGCCGGAACAAAGCGTACAGCTTGTCCCGCGCAGGATCGCTTCGCGTCCTGCGCGTATCCGGCCAAATCCGAATTGAAAAGCAGTCCCTTCTGGACTATCTCAAAACCCGGAAAAGACTGCTTGACATACCCCACGCGGGAGCTATAATTGGAATTGCAGTTTATCTCCCGCGTGGCATTTTTAGAAGGAGGTTTTAGACACATGCCACGCAAGAAATCCATGGGCCGCGCCGCCAACGGAAACGGCACCATTCGCAAAAAGACCATAACGAAAAACGGAACGGAGTATACCTATTGGGAGGCCCGCTGTACGGTGAGGTATGACCCCGGCACCGGAAAGCAGAGGCAAAAATCCATTACTGGCAAGACCCAAAAGGAAGTCGCCCAAAAGCTGAAGCAAATGTCCCTGGACGTGGACAACGGGACCTATCAGGAACCGTCTAAAATGACCGTGGGCGAATGGCTGGATATTTGGCTGGAAACCTACCTGGGAGGCGTAAGACCCTACACGGTCTTGAACTATACCCAGCACGTCAACAACCATATCAAGCCCGCCCTGGGGAAAATAAGGCTCGATAAGCTGAATACCCACACTGTTCAGCAGTTTTACAATGACCTCGGGACTGCTCACGGAGATAAGCCCGGCCTGTCACCCAAAACGATTCTGGAAATGCAACCCCTAAAATGAAAAAAATTAAAAAAATAAAAATGGGAGCAGATTGTTGACAAATCGCCAATCGATATAGTATAATAATCAGGCGTCCGACGGATGGCGCCTTTCCATGATGGAGAGATGTCCGAGCGGTTGAAGGAACCGGTCTTGAAAACCGGCGACGCGCAAGCGTCCGTGGGTTCGAATCCCACTCTCTCCGCCACATCTTTAATCAGTGAATATCGTATCTGCAGAAGTACCCAAGAGGCCGAAGGGGCTCCCCTGCTAAGGGAGTAGGGTGTCTAAAAAACGCCGATGGCGGGGTTGCTTTTCAGCTGTTGGATCATACGGGCCGTCTGTTCGTCCATAGTGCCTCCTTGTGCCGTCTGTCGGATGGATTTCATCTCAGTATATGAGGGAAGACAAAAAAACGTGCCTGCGCATTGCGCAGACACGTGAAGTTCCAGAGTGATTCCAATGCTGTCAGCCCCGTCTGGCGGCTTTGGCGGTGTCGCAGTCCTTTGCTAGGGGGCAGCCCTCGCACTTGGGGGAGCGGGCGGTGCAGGTATCCCGGCCGAAGAGCACCATCCGGTGGCAGAAGTTGTTGGACTCCTTGGGAGGGATCCGCTCCCGCAGCTGCCGCTCCACCTGAAGGGGATCCTTGGAGCCGTCGGTGATCCCCAGCCGTCCCGTGATGCGGATGCAGTGGGTGTCGCAGACATAGGCGGGCTGGCCGAACACGTCCCCCAGAATCAGATTGGCGGTCTTGCGCCCCACGCCGGGAAGGCCGGTCAGTTCCTCCATGGTGCCGGGGACTCTGCCGCCGTATTCATTCACCAGCTTCTGGGCGCAGGCCACGATGTCCCGGGCCTTGCCGTTGTAAAAGCCGCAGGAGTGGATGTATTCGCCCACCTCCGCCGGATCCGCCTCGGCAAAGCTTTCCAGCGTAGGGAAGCGGGCGTACAGCGCCGGGGTCACCTTGTTCACCCGCTCGTCTGTGCACTGGGCGGACAGGCGCACCGCAAACAGCAGCTCGTAGTCCTTTTTATATTGTAAGGAGCACAGCCCGTCCGGGTAAATGCCCTTCAGTGTCTCAATGATGCGGTTCACCGCAGCCTTGGATGTCATGTCGCTCACCTCGGGGACAGGATACCACAGATTTCGACAAAAAGCCAGAGAAAAATTGCCGCGTCCCGATGCCAGCGCATACGCCGGACGGGATACAACTTGACATTATTCCCCTGAAAGAGTAAAATCTCTTTATTATTCTATTGTGTGAGGAGAAGGAGAATATATGACTTACATTGTTGCGATCAGCGCCTATCTGGTGCTGCTCACGATCTTCGGGCTGATCGTGGCCCGGAAGAAAGTCAAGACCTCGGATGACATGGTGACCGGCGGCCACCGCATCCCCTTCATCATCCTGGTGGGCACACTGCTTGCTACTTGGTGCGGCGGCGGCGGAATCACCGGCTCCGCCAGCGTGGTGTACACCGGCGGCCCATGGGTGGGTCTCATCACCTTTGCGGCGCCGCCCATCGGCATCATCCTGCTGTATTTCATCGCCGGCAAGGTCCGCAAGTCCAACAAGGTCACGGTGCCGGAGATCATGGGCGCCCGTTACGGCAAGGCCGCCAGCATCATCGCCGCCCTGTGCGTCATGCTGGCCTATGTGGGCGTGCTGGCCACCCAGCTGAAGGCTGCGGCGGACATCATCGTGCTGCTGTGCGCTTCCAGCGGGATTGAGATCTCCCACGGCTTGGCCCTGACCATCTGCACAGCCCTGATCGCCATCATCACCGTGGGCGGCGGTCTGGTGTCTGTGGCCTATTCCGACGCCATCAGCGCCCTGCTGATGATCGGCGGCTTCTTCCTGGCGATTCCCTTCCTGATCGGCGTGGCCAACTCTCAGGGCGCCACTCTGCCTCCGGAGAAGATGACCATTACCGGCGGTATGTCCGGCTGGGAGCTGCTGGGCTACTTCCTGCCCTCCCTGGCCCTGATGCTGGGCGACCAGAACATGCTGCAGCGGTTCGCCTCTGCCAAAAACAGCGACGAGGCCAAGAAGTCCAACATCGGCATGTTCATCGGCGAGATCCTAGTCATCATCAGCATTGTCCTGGTAGTCACCCAGGCAGCCAAGCTGTATCCCACCCTGGACGTTCCCTCCAATGTGATCTTCCAGGTAGCGGTGGACTACCTGCCCCTGGCCTTCGGCGCGCTGGTGATGTGCGCCTGCATGGCCTTCATCGTCACCACGGCGGACAGCTATCTGCTCTCCTCTGCCACCAACCTGACCAACGACATCTATGTGAAGTACATCCGCAAGGATGCCACCGACAAGCAGAAGATGCTGGTCCTCCGGGGTACCATCATTGTGTTCAGCTTCATCGCTGTGGCGCTGACCCTGTATTTCCCCACCGTGCTCTCTCTGCAGATGACGGCCTACACCATGTACGGCGCCGCCATCACCCCGGCGATCCTGTTTGCCCTCTTCTCCAAGAAGGTGACGCCCGCCGGCGGCATGGCCGGTATCCTGGTGGGCGGTCTGGTCACGATCATCTGGACGCTGATGGGCACGCCCTACGGCATCCAGTGCGCCATTGTGGCGGTGCCTGCCTCGGTGATTGCCATACTGATCGTCAGCGCCGTGACCCGCTGCAACGATCCCAAGCGGTCTCTGGAAGCCCTGTACCAGGACAACTGATTCCAGGCGGGGCAGAAGAGATGCTCTTCTGCCCCGTTTTTTCTGTGCGGTGACGCGCAAGGACTGAAAGGAAAGAGAGGAACCACCATGGAAGATCCCCGTATCCGCAAATTCGCCCAGTTCCTGATCCGCAGCGCTGTGGGCCTGGAGAAGGGCGAGAAGATCCTGATTGAGCTCCACGGCAGTGAGACCGGATTGATGAAGTCCCTGGTCCAGGAAGCCTATGCTGTTGGCGGCAAGCCCTTTGTCCACATCTTCGACTACGCCGTGGAGGGTGCCCTGGTCCAGGGAGCCGACGCGGAGCACATGGAGGAGATCGCCTCCTACGAGCTGGGGCGGATGCGGGACATGGACGCCTATATCGACATTCGGGCCACCACCAATATCAGCATGTGGCACAACGTCAGCGACGAGGCCCAGAAGCGCTACCGCCAGTATTACTGGGGCCCCATCCATCTGGCGGAGCGGTGCAACCATACCAAGTGGTCTGTGCTCCGGTATCCCAACGACGCTATGGCCCAGCTGGCGGGCGTTTCCACGGAAGAGTATGAGGACTTCTATTTCCGGGCCTGCCTGGTGGACTACGACAAGATGGGCCGGGCCATGCAGCCCCTCCAGGACCTGATGGCCAGGACCGACAAGGTCCGCATCGTCGCTCCCGGCACAGACATCTCCTTCTCCATCAAGGGCATCCCCAGCTTCGGGATGCACGGCAACCGGAACATCCCCGACGGTGAGATCTACACCTCGCCCGTGAAGAACTCCGTCAACGGGCACATCACCTACAACGTGCCGTCCCCCTATGACGGCTTTTTATTCCGGGATGTGTATCTGGAGTTCAAGGACGGCAAGATCGTCAAGGCCACCAGCAACAACACGGACTATATGAACGAGATTCTGGACATCGACGAGGGCGCCCGGTACATCGGCGAGTTCGCCTTCGGTGTGAACCCGGAGATCAACCACCCCATCGGGGACATTCTGTTCGACGAGAAGATCGCCGGCAGCTTCCACCTGACCCCCGGCAACAGCTACGACAATGCCTCCAACGGCAACCATTCCGCCGTCCACTGGGACCTGATCCAGATCCAGACGCCGGAGTACGGCGGGGGCGAGATCTGGTTCGATGACGTGCTGATCCGCAAGGACGGCCTCTTCGTGCTGGACGAATTGAAATGCCTGAATCCGGAGAATCTGCTCTCCAAGGAAGAATAAGGAGGAATCTAGAACATGGATACCGTTGTTGACCGCCTGATCCGCTACGCCAAGGTGTACAGCGAGAGTGACTACCACGCCGGCCGCACTGTCACCCCCAGCACGGACCGCCAGTTCGACATGGCCAAGCTGCTGGTAGAGGAGCTCCACGGCCTTGGCATCGAAAACGCCCGGTACGATGACAAGTGCTACGTCTACGCCACACTGGATGCCACGCCGGGGTGCGAACAGCTGCCCGCCATCGGCCTGATCGCCCACATGGACACCACCCCGGACATGACCGGCAAGGACGTGAAACCCCAGATCATCCACTACACCGGCGGGGACGTGGTGCTGAACCGGGAGCAGAACATCGTCATGGAGGCCGCCCAGTTCCCGGAGCTGCAGAAATTCGTGGGTCAGGAGCTGGTCTGCACCGATGGCACCACCCTGCTGGGGGCGGATGACAAGGCGGGCATCGCCATCATCCTTCAGGCGGTGGAGGAGCTGCTGGCAGAGAAGGCTCCCCACGGCAAAATCTGCCTGGGCTTCACCCCGGACGAGGAGATCGGCATGGGCGCCAGCTTCTTCGATGTATCCGGCTTCGGCGCGGACTTTGCCTATACCCTGGACGGCGGCGATATCACCGACTATGAGTACGAGACTTTCAACGCCGCCAAGACCGTGGTGACCATCAACGGCTTCAGCATCCACCCGGGCACCTCCAAGGACAAGATGCGCAACGCCCTGTTGATCGCCATGGAGTACAACGCCCTGCTGCCGGCGCTGGAGACCCCCGCCCACACGGAGGGGTACGAGGGCTTCTTCCATCTGCAGGAGATGCACGGCAAGGCGGAGAAGGCCACGATGGAGTATATCGTCCGGGACCACGACATGAAGCGGTTCCAGGAGCGCAAGGCCATGATGGACAAGGCCGCGGAGCAGATCAACCGCCGCTGGGGCGACGGCACCGCGGTGGTGGACACCCACGACCAGTACTACAATATGTACGAGGTGCTGAAGGACCACATGGAGATTCTGGAGCTGGCAGAGTCCGCCATGAAGGCCGCCGGCATTGAGCACCCCACCCATTCTCCCATCCGGGGCGGCACTGACGGCAGTGTGCTGACCTACAAGGGCCTGCTGTGCCCCAACCTGCCCAGCGCGGGCCACAACGCCCACGGCCGGTACGAGTATGCGCCGGTAGAGTCCCTGAAAACCGGCGTCAAGACCGTAAAGGCTCTGGTCTCTCTCCGGAGCTGGTGGAGACCATTATCGGAAAAAAAGAGGGGTGACATCATGTATCAGGAGCGAATCAGCCGCGTACTGGCCGCCATGGAACGGATGGGCCTGGAGCAGATGCTCGTGTCCGATCCGGACAGCATCTGGTATCTGACAGGGTACGATGTGTTCCCGTTTGAACGGCTGTACGCCTTTTACCTGCGGAAGGACGGACAGCACAAGTTATTTCTGAACAAACTGTTCCCGGTGCCGGAGGCACCCTATGAGCAGGTGTGGTTCTCCGACACGGACGACTATCTCGCCATTCTGGCAAATGCCGTGGACGGGGAAAAGGACATGGGCGTGGACAAGGACTGGCCCGCCCGGTTTCTGCTGCCCCTGATGGCCCACAATCCCAGCTGCAAGTATGTGCTGGCCTCCGACTGCGTGGACGACGCCCGGGCCTGCAAGGACGCGGTGGAGCGGGACCTGATGCGGGAGGCCTCCCGCATCAACGACGTGGTGATGGAGCGGGCTGCCGCCTACATGAAAGAGGGCATGACCGAGCGGGAGGTGGCCGACTACATCGTGGCCCAGTACGCCGCCGAGGGCTGTGACTCCACTGCGTTCCTGCCCATCGTCTCCTACGGCGCCCACGCTGCGGACCCCCATCACGAGGCGGACCAGACCCGCCTGAAGGCGGGAGACTGCATTGTCATCGATATGGGCTGCCGGAAGAAC
>VOFI01002857.1_pt1 | contig 49457 bp, 83 predicted proteins | sample 5384131 | NCBI WGS metagenome assembly VOFI01 (sample SAMN12384728, study PRJNA508395) | human gut metagenome | isolation source: healthy gut H | host: Homo sapiens
GAATACGAACCCTGGGAAAAATTGTTATCAGGGAATTAAAATTGTCACTTTCCTCAAAATGGTTGTATATAAATAAAGAACGATGTATAGTATTTTGCAAAGGTTTTTCTTTTATTCCAAATCATGAACATGCTCATGTGGTAAACAGAGTATAGAAAGAACACACTTCAGAAAGGGAGTTTTATTATGGAAAAAACAATTCGTGAATTAACCGGGGATTTATTAGCAGCACCATCCGCTTGTAAAGAGATCAAAGACGCAGCACAAAATTATCTGGATGCTGTTGGAACGGAAAAAGAAGCAGATGCAGCCAAAGCATACGTTGCAGAGATGGAAGCGGATATTATGCCTATCGAGGGATTGATTTCCTTTGCTGAGTCTGATATGGGAGCTAAGGTTTTTGGTGCAGATGGTGTGAAAAATGTTTTGCTTCACGCAAAAGAGCGCAAAGCTGCAGGTGAAAAATACTGTGATTGTCCGGCATGTGCTGCATGCGAGGCACTGCTTGCGAAGAAAGAGGAGATTTTAACCGAATAAACTGCGGCGCAGTTATTCGGTGTAGAGAGCACGTAGCGAAGCGGACCTGGAATATCCGCTTGACAATAAAGAAAAATCGGGAGCAGGACCTTACAGCATGTTCGTGAGTGAGGGTAATTGGAGAAAAATCCGGAAATCAAGTTCAGATACAGACATTTGAGGAGTGACAACAATGGAAACAATCACAAGAGACGAGGCTTTTACATTATTAAAAAAATACAACAAGGATCCATTTCATATCCAGCATGCACTGACTGTGGAAGCGGTCATGAAATGGTATGCAAACGAACTGGGATATGGAAAGGACGCTGAATACTGGGGAATCGTAGGACTTCTTCATGACATTGATTTCGAGCTTTATCCGGAAGAACATTGCCTGAAAGCACCGGAAATGCTCCGCGAGGCAGGTGTAGGCGAGGATGTGATCCACAGTGTGGTATCTCACGGATATGGAATAACCGTAGGCTGCGGTGTAACGATCGATGTAGCACCGGAACATGAGATGGAAAAAGTACTGTTTGCAGCCGATGAACTGACCGGACTGATCTGGGCGGCAGCGCTGATGCGTCCTTCCAAAAGTACAAAAGACATGGAACTGAAATCCCTGAAGAAAAAGTACAAGAGCAAAGGCTTCGCAGCAGGATGCTCCGGGAGTAATTGAGCGCGGTGCGCAGCAGCTTGATGGGAACTGGAAAAACTGCTGACGATGACACTGCAGGCGATGGCAGCCAGTGAAGATACGATTAATGCTGAACTTTCTATATAATGAAAAATCCTCTTGAAAGGAAAGGACTGTTAAGCGTCTATCAATTCAAGAGGATTTATAGTATTAAGTTATTCTTTAGAGGATTTATTTAAGCTTACTGGCTGATCAGTTCCTGTAATTCAGCATCATAACCAACTCTTTCTCCACTTGTGGTATCGAATACCATAGTAGATTTGTTATCGTCTGTATAGGTGCTCCATGCAGGTACATTATCTCCATTTGGATCTCCGGTGGTTGCAAAGTTTACCCATGCACTTGCCATTACATCCTGCAGATCATAAGCGTCCTGACTTCCGCCATAGGAGTCGGATACTAAATCTACATTGTGGAATACAAATGGAATTTCTCCGCAGTGCCATAAGTTTACACCACCGTCAATTGGAGATTCATAGGATACAACGTAATCATAATTCTTTGTTGCACCAGCTTCCACTCGCTTTGTAAGGGTTTTTGAAAAATTGGTACGATTTGCTACATAATAAGCATCGCAAGCGCTCTTTTTCAGGATAAGCTTTCAGGAATGCTTCTTTTTTACAGCTTCTGCTTTATCACCATATTTTTCAGTTAATTTTTCGTCTACTTCTTCTTCGGTCCAGGAGTTTTTGTTGGTTTCATTTGGATCCAGAGCAGTCCAGCAATTCATTTCTCCAAATACAGAACCTACCATAACCGGAATGTCATTTGTCCATTCCTGGAAATTACTCTGAATATAATCTTCATCAAGAACCGGACGCCAGCTTAAAGAGGTTCCCAGTTCCTCGCCAACCTGTTTCATTGCTTCCGTTGCAGCTGCATCAAGAATATCATAAGGAACCTCTTTCAACTGCTCAATCTGGTTATCTGTAATTCCTAAAATCTCAAGGGTTTTTTTCAGTTATTTTCTTAGCAGTATCTTTTTCGATATAACGTTCACTTCCACTTTGTACAATTGCCTGATTGAATAATCCTTCTGCTTCAGAAGTAGCGAACATATTGAGAACCTTGCAGCCGCCGCCGGACTGTCCGAAAATAGTTACGTTGTCAGGATCACCGCCGAAGTTAGCAATGTTTTCTTTTACCCACTTTAAGGATGCAACTAAATCTGCTGTGCCGCAGTTACCGGAGTACTGATAATCCTCGCCATAATCGGAAAGATCCAGGTAACCCAGTGCATTTAAACGATGATTTACAGTTACCACAACTACATCACCATATTCGCTGAGATTTCTTTCCATCATATGCAACACCTTCAATAGAGGAGCCGTTGTAGAATCCACCGCCGTGGAACCATACCATAACCGGCTTCTTTGCATTGGTATCCAGATCCTGTGTCCAGACATTCAGATTCTGGCAATTTTCGCTCTGTGCCTAGTAACGATGAGGAATCAAGAAATCTCCACCATCCGGATCTGTCATTTTTGTAATAGGTGCGGTTGAACCATAAACAAGGCAATTTCGGATACCATCCCAGGAATCAGGAGCCTCTGGCATTTCAAATCTGTCAGCTTTTGCATAAGGAATTCCACGGAAGGTATAAGTTCCATCATCAATAAAACCACGAACCTTTCCGTATGTGGTGTCTGTAATGCCTTCTGTTTTGCTGACTACAATACTTTCTGTGGATGCTGTGTCATCAGCTGCTGCAGCGGAAACGGTTGAAATTCCCATAGAAAAAATCATAGCACTGCTTAAAAGAATCGTTAAAATTTTTTTTTTCTTCATTTTTGAAATCTCCTCCTTCGAAACAAGTGAGTTTATTATAAAAAACAGGTCTGTCAGCGCTATAAGTTTTTGAATCAGTCACTATTACTTTTTTGCTTGTTTGGGAAATCCGATTGAAAAACAATTTGATTGGTTGTACTATATTTACTATGAAAGTCCCGGACGGCAACCAAGAATGAGCCATGCTTGCATGAGCGAATTCTTGGGTATCGGACGTGCTGACTTTCATATATTCAATATGAAAAAGAGAGTTCTTATGAAAAAAATCTGAAGATGTTTTTATTAATTGCTGTTTGCGCCATGGCAAGCTGTTGTCTGTTATATATCAGAGAAGCGGATGAAAAGCAGCAAATTCACAGTGAAAAAAAAGAAAAGGAAAAACTGGTATTTCTTACATCTAAGAGAGAAACAAGACATATTTTTGAAAAAATCATTGCAGATTTTAATGAATCACAGGATGAGATATATGTAGAACATATGGCAGTACCAAATCCGGATCAGGAGTTACAAATACGGGCGGTTCAGGGAGAATTTCCGGATATTGTTGAATTTATCGGAGCACAGAATGATAATCTGGAAAAATATGTAAAAGGTGGATATTTGCAGGAGTTAAATGATTTTTCCGCAACTCATTGCGTAAATGAACACTTTCTGGAAAAGTTAAAGATTCTTGGTGGCACTTATGTACTTCCATTGTCTGTGAATTACAGAGGGATATTTTATAACAAAAAGGCTGTTGGAAGAGGAAGGATATCAGATTCCTTCTACATATGCGGAACTTATTGATACGATGCAGCAGATAAAAAAAAGCAGGAAAGCTTCCGATCATTTTTGCAGATAAAGACAGCTGGACGATTCATCAGGGGTGGGATGCGATTGACATGTCCTCAAGGGGAAGCCAGGACGATTTATTTCAGAAGGTGTTGAATGGTGATGCTTTTTTATATGAAGATTCTATCGCGCTTGATTCTACCAGAAAATTTTTGGAAATAAGAAAATACGGACAGAAACAGACCGTAAATACAGGATATGACGAAGCTGTGAAAAAGATTTGCAAATGGGGAAGCCTATATGTTTTTTCAGGGAACTGGGCGTATCCTATGATAAAAAAAGATCAATCCCGATATAGATCTGTTGTTTATGCCGTTTCCGGCAGATGATGAAGACGGTGCAAAAGTTGTGGCAAAAATAGATGCAACATTGGGAATTTCCGCTTCCTGCGAGCATTTAGACGCGATTGGAAAATTTCTGGATTATGTTTTTTCAAAGAATGTCAGTGAATATTATGCAGACAAAGCGGGGGCATATTCCTGTATAAAATCTGTAGATGTAGCAGACAGTTATGCAAAAGCATTCACAGATAGCATTAGTAATGGTGATTTTTATCTGGAAGAATTTGCATATGAGAGTACAAAATCTGATGCGAGGAACACTTTATTTCAGAACTTTATCAGTTCCACTCAAAGGAACACAGAAAAATCATTTTTGAAAAAATTGAATGATCTTTTGATTCAGTAGAAAGGAGACTGCGTGTGAAGAAAATTGCAAGATTACCTGTATGGTGGCAGCTTTTATTGGGTTAGCATGCAGTTTCTTATTTTCCTTAATAGTAATTTGTGCTTCTTTTTTCATTGATGTAAAAGAGGCCGAAAAAAATAATTGGTCTTATTTACATAAAATGAGCAGTCAGTGGGAAATGGAGATTGAGACCATAACAAAGAATCTGGATTATTTGAAATATTTACCTTTAATTGATAAAGGTATCATGACAGATCTTCGAAATGATTATGAAAAACAATCTTTAAAAAACAACTTTCGTCCAAAGAATATGTAAATGGTATTCTGGAAGATATCTGTGGAATTAATCCTTATATTTTACGTGCTGCGATTTTAACCCAAAATGGAAATGTTTATGGTAACTTTGTGGAAGATTCGCTGACACAGATTGAACAGGCACAAGACCATATTGTCTATTCGAAAGTCGGTCATAAAAGTGAAGAATACATTACAGACATATATGAAGGGAAATAAATCTGCTTCCTTATAAATTATTGACAATTGCATATGCTATGTATCCGGTGGAATCGGATGAAAAGCTTGCTACTATTTATATCGATCTGGACTTTGAAGAAATCAAAAAAAGTTTTTCCGTGTTTTCAAACGATGAAATTGAATGCTGTCCTTTTTAACAAAAATGGAATCATTTATTCTTCTGAAGAAGAAAACAATTTTCTTCTTGAGGATGTGAAGAAGATTTATGAAAATTCAGATCATCAGGGAATACTGAAAGCAGACGGTTCTGCCTGGAATGCATATGTTGTTAAAGTCGATAATCTGGACTGGTATCTGGTTCAATGCATGCAGCAAAAAGTTTTGTGTTCAATAGTCTAAAGAATATTTTGTTTTATAGCTTCTGGGTTTTGCTGATTTTTTTTTTTACTGATTGGGGAATACAGCTGATCAGTCGCATTACAAAGCCTATTTCTAAATTTTCCGACGCCTTAAATCAGGTAACCTTACATAAAAAACAAAAACCTCAGCATATTCAATTGGAAGAGGATGTACCAAGGGAAATTTCCACAATGGTAAGTGGCTATAACGATCTTGTATCCCGTATTGAAGAGAATATTATCCTGGCATACAAGAACGAAATAAGCCAGAAAAAAGACAGAACTGCAAATGCTGCAATACCAGATCAATCCTCATTTTTTATACAACACATTAAATATTGTCAGTGCATTGGCGAAACTAAATGGAATTGATGAAATATCGGAAATTTCAGAATGCCTGTCCCATATTTTCCATTATAACGTAAAAAGGGGGGAATATTGTACAGCTGAAAAAGGAACTTGAGAATCTTCAGTGTTACGTAAAAATACAGTCCATGCGTTTTCCGGGAAAATTTGATGTAATATACAACGTGGAAGAGGACATGCTGACCTGCGAAATGTTAAAATTTATATTACAGCCATTAATGGAGAATGCAATGGAACATGGCGTTATCCCATGCAAAAGAAGAGGGCGGATAGAAGTGACTGGAAAAATCAGTTCCGATCATATAGCTGAGATCAGCATTTGCGATAATGGAAATGGAATAAGCGATGAAATGCTGCAGAGGTTACACCAGGAGCTTAAGAAGGACTTGCAGCAGGGAGTGAATCCTAGTTCCTCTGGAATCGGACTTATAAATGTGCACCAGAGGATTAAAAACTATTATGGAGAAGAATTTGGAATTTCAGTTGAAAGTAATCAAGGGGAATACACTTGTGTGAAAGTCCGTTTCCCGGTATTGCAAGAAGAGGTATGAAAATGAATTTTAAAATTTTAGTTGCAGATGATGAATATTATGCGAGAAAAGCACTTGTTATGATGCTTGAAAAATCAGAACTGCCGATTTCAGTGAATGGAGATTTTGAAGACGGGGAAGAAGTGATAGAATTTCTTCAGGAGAACGAAGCGGATATTATCATTACAGATATCCGGATGCCAAATACAGATGGCCTGGAACTGGTAAAATATGTACAGGAACATATGCCAAAATGTTCAGTAGTGATAGAAACCGGATATGAAGATTTTCAATATGCAAGAAATGCGCTGCGCTATCATGTTAAGGAGTATTTGACAAAACCAATCAATGAATCAGAATTGATTAAATGTATAAAAGATATTCTTGCCGAAAAAGCACAGTCTGATAATCTGGAAAATATAAATAAATTAAAGGGTGCTGTTGAGAATCTGGATTTTGCACAATTGATACAGAATAAAAAATTATTTGACGATCTGATGCCAACGGATCTTTGGGATGCTCATTCCTGGTTCTTTATGGTGAAGGGAGAAGTTTCACATTCAGGATATCTGAAACTAAATAAATATTTGCAAAATAACAGAAATTCTGCCGACATACAAAGCTGGTATTTTAAAAATAAAGGGGAATGCATCTTACTGTTTTTTTTGCAATGAGAAAATGGATTTCAAAACATGCATTGGAGAAGCTGATTTTTTACAGTTAAAAAATAGTATAGACAATAATTCCTGGTTTGGAATCAGTGGTATTCATAAAGGAAGAGCGGAAATTGAAAAGGCGTACAGAGAGTGTATTTACGCAATTAATAACCGTATTTTAATAAATGAAAACCTGTTTTTCTGGAAGGAAGAGCTGGAAATCACGGATTTACTGGAAAAAGAGACATTGGAAATATTCAGCAGGTTCATAGAATTTGGACGCATTCGTGAGGCAGAAAAAGATCATAGACAAACTATTTGCCAAATGCATAAGAGAGCATGCAAACATTTACAGCCTTTATAATGCAATCATACAGCTTTTTTCTGTCCTCAGAAAAAACTATTACAACGGATGTCAGGTGCCCTCTGGAGAAGGGGGATATTTCCTGTTTGATTTTAAAATCGATCTGTATCAATTCCATACAGCGGATGAGCTGAAAGAGCATTTGCTTATGATTTTGAAAGAAGTCTGTGAGAAAAGCGAGGAAAATGAAAAATGAACTTCTGATAGAAAATATTTTAAGGTATCTTGAAAATCACTATGCAGATGATATTACATTAAATGAGCTTGCAGAACATAAATATTTTGTAAGTGTGGGCCACCTTAGCAGAACATTTAAAAATAAAACAGGATTGACATTTTCCAAGTATCTGACAGAACTTCGCTTGAAAAAGGCAATAGAATTTTTGAAAATACAGACTTCGACATTACGGATATAGCTACATTTACAGGATATAATGATGCTTCCTATTTTACTCAGATTTTCGTAAATCCTGCGGCATGACGCCTTCAGAATATCGCACACTGGAAAGAAAAAAAAAAAAATCAAAAAGTGATATTGAAAAAAGAAAATAATTAATAGTTTTATCTTCCGCAAGCCTTAGAATAGATTTATCAAAAAAGGAGGCTCTGTTTATATGAAGAAGAGATTAACTGTATTGGCTGCATTGTTTACCTGCTCCACACTTATGGGAAGTGTTCATGTATATGCAGAGGAAAATGAAAAGAACGTTGTTGAAACTGCGTACGGAAAAGTGCAGGAATCAACAGTGTAGATGAAAACTATGAGGATGTTGTAGAATTTCGTGGAATTCCATATGCAGCACCACCGGTTGATGATTTGCGTTGGAAACCACCGGTAGACCCGGAAAAATGGGATGATGTACTTGTGTGCGACACTTACAAAGATATCCCGATGCAGGTATTGGGCGGAGCAGAGGTGGAACCGTATAAAACGGATATTTATTACGATGGAGTTCCTAAAATGAGTGAAGACTGTCTGTATCTGAATGTAATGACAACAGAAGATTCACTTTCCTCTACAGAAAAAAGAAACCGGTATATGTGTGGTTCCATGGAGGTGGACTGAACAGCTGCTATACCTTTGAGCCGGAAGGAAACGGAGAAGCTTTTTGCAAAGAACGGAATCGTTGTGGTAACAGTGGAACAGCGTCTTGGCGTCTTTGGTTATCTGTCATTGCCGCAGCTTAGCGAGGAACAGGGCCAGAGCGGAAACTATGGTCTGATGGATCAGATCAAAGCAATGGAAGGGATCAAAGAAAATATTGCGAATTTTGGAGGAGACCCTGAGAATATCACAGTTGGCGGACAATCCGGCGGTACCACAAAAAGCAATGGCAATGACTGCTTCTCCTAAAATGGATGTAGAAGTAGATAGATTGATCCTGCAGAGTGGCTTTAAATTACGATTGGCCATTCCAGACTCAGGAAAGTGCCGAAGAAAGAGGAACTGCATATCTGGGAGATCTGGGACTTGATGAGGCTACGACACTTGAGGATCTGAGAAACATGGATGCTGAAAAGCTGATTGACAATACCAGTTCCAATTATCCGGGAGGCATGAATCTGGATGGTCTGTATGTCACCTATGAAAGCACTCAGGATTCTATTAATGACGGAGTGTTTGACGAGATTTCCGTATTGTCTGGAACAAATATGGGAGAGGGAAGCTATCCGAAGGTATCCACAGCAGATGATTTCTATGCACAATACAAAGAAGCTCTTGGTGATTTGTATGATAAGTACGATTTTGAAAATCTGGTAAAGGTTGATGACAATACAGCAGCTATGGTCAGCCGTCAGTTAGGAACTTATGGCCTTGGCACAAATGTCAGCAGAAGCCTTATGGTCAATCGACTGTACGGAAAAACGATGTCAGAAAGAACAGATGGAAAAGCAGTAAATTATACATACTTATTCAGCCATGCTACACCTGAGAGCATGTCAGATTTAGGAACAGACAGAGGCTGGGCAAGCCAGTGGGCATGGCATACAAGTGAACTGTGGTATGCATTTAATTCTCTGCGTGAGGGTGTTCCGGAGGTAAGACAGTGGAGAGATTGGGACTATGAATTAGAAGAAAAATGAATCAGTATTGGTCAAACTTTATCAAAACCGGAGATCCAAATGGAGACGGACTTGCATTCTGGCCGGAAGCAGATGAAAATATGGGCTATATAGACCTGGGAGCCGGAATCAGCACACATGATGAGGAAATGACAGATCTGGAAAAACTGATGATGGATTATACAACCAACTATTTCAATTTTCCTGTAGCAGATTAATAATAAACAAGACTATCACTTATAGGTAAAGTCGCCGGCTTAAAAGGCCGGCGGCTTTTTATTATGTAATTTGAAGCGGACTTGTCCGCTTTGTTTTGGGATATATCAGTCAATTATGGTATACTGCATCATTTCATAATGTAATCTGCATCCTTCTGTAATGTCAAATGGCAGAAGCGCTCTTGCTACCAGCTTCAGTTCTTCCTCGGGAAGATCTGTCCTGCGCAGATGAGCGTAGTCGCCGGCAATAGATTCTACAATATAATCACAAATTAACATAGGAATTATCCCTCCGGTTTGTATTATTTATATGTTTATAGAATACCACAGAGAAAAAAACGTTTTTTTCAAATACCAATTCAGGTGCTATAATAAAAATCACAGATGAAAAAATTATCAGTGAATAGTAACAGGAAATGAGGTATCAAAAATGTCAGCATTAACAATCAGCCCGGAGGATGAAAAAAGAGTAAAAGGAATGGGCTTCCTGAATAACAGAGGAACCGACCTGTTTTCAGCAAGAGTTCTCACAACAAATGGAAAAGTAACTGCAGCACAGCATCGCTGTATGGCAGATGCAGCAGAAAAATTTGGCTGCGGTGAGATTCTGTATACCACCAGACTTTCTGTGGAAATCCCGGGAATTCCCTACGATAAGATTGAAGAATTTCAGAAATTTATATCGAAAGAAGGCCTGGTAACAGGTGGAACAGGGGCAAAGGTCCGTCCTGTAGTGTCCTGCAAAGGAACCACCTGTCAGTATGGACTTCTGGATTCTTACGCAATCTCTGAAGAAATTTACAAGCGCTTTTATGAAGGCTACGGAGATGTGGCATTGCCACATAAATTTAAGATTGCAGTCGGCGGATGTCCAAACAACTGTGTGAAGCCAAATCTGAATGATGTAGGCATTATCGGTCAGAGAATTCCGGAAGTGAACACAGACGTCTGTAAAGGCTGCAAGAAATGCGCCATCGAAGCGGCTTGCCCCAATAAAGTGGCAAAGGTCGTAGAAGGGAAAATTCAGATCGATAAAAGAAGCCTGCAAGCACTGCGGCCGCTGTGTGGGGAAAATGTCCGTTCCACACCATTGAGGATGGCGCTTACGGCTATAAGATATACATAGGTGGCCGTTGGGGCAAGAAAGTATCAATGGGAAAAGAGCTTGGCAAAATATTCACATCCAAAGAAGAAGCACTAGATGTAATTGAAAAGGCAATTCTTTTCTTCCGTGACAATGGAATAAAGGGAGAACGTTTTGCGGAGACTATTGAGAGAATTGGCTTTGAAAATGTGGAGAAGCAGCTGTTGGAGCAGCTGTGAAAAGACGTTGCCCGGGAGAGTCATTACAATTTGTGGAAATGCTCTGCACAGATAAAATAGAATTTGGAGGAAATAAACACCTATGAATACAAGAGAACAGATCCATGTATTATCTGAGGAAATGCTTGAAAATCTTGGAAAGCTGGTTGCCGTTGATTCCCAGCTTGGCACCCCGTCAGAGGGGAAACCTTTCGGAGAAGGGACCGGCAGAGGCGCTTGAATCGGGCTTGAAATTGCCAGAGAGCTTGGCTTTTAAAACCGTAAATCTTGATAATTACTGCGGTTACGCCGAAATGGGAGAAGGCGAGGAAATCGTGGGTATTGCAGGTCATCTTGATATTGTACCTGTAGGTGGTGACTGGACCTACGATCCATTTAAGCTGACACGAGATGGCGACCATGTGTACGGACGTGGAACTACAGATGACAAAGGACCTGTAATTGAAGCTCTCTATGCGATGAAACTCTAAAGGATTCCGGTGTGAAACTAAACAAAAAGAGTCCGTCTGATCATGGGATGCAACGAGGAAACTGGATCAAAATGTATGGAACATTATAACGAGGTTGCAGAAGAAGTATCCTGCGGCTTTACACCTGATGCAAATTTCCCATGTATTCATGGTGAAAAGGCTATATGTCCATGATGGCATATTCCAAAAATACCAGAATTATCTCCATGAATGGTGGCTTTGTTTCTAACGCAGTCTGCGATACCTGTACCACTGTGATTCCGGCGGAAGCTGGTCTTAAGGAGAAACTGGAGCAGATGCTTTCCGAAACAAAACTGCAGGAATATAAAGTTACGGAAGCCGAAAACCAGATTACCATTTATGCAAAGGCGTACCGGCTCATGCCAGCACCCCAACCCTTGGCATCAATGCCGCAGGTGTTACCATGGAATGTCTTGCAAAGGCAGGCTTCGAAGACGATTTTGTTAAATTTTATAATCAGCACATTGGAACTGCCTGTGATGGCTCCGGTGTTGGCCTTAAAATTGCCGATGAATTTGGTGAGCTGACCTTCTGCAATGGAATCGTAAAAACAGAGAATGGTGTGATTTCCTGCACCATCGACATCCGTGTACCTGTAACCTTCAAAAAGGATGATATTCTGAATCGTATAGAGGGTAATCTGGAAGATAAAATGGCCGTATTGAGGTGGGGAAATCGGTAATCCGTTGTTCTTCCCAAGAGAATCTCCGCTGGTAAATGCCCTGTACAAGGCTTATGTGGATGTGACTGGCGACACGGAGAACAAACCAATGGTAATTGGCGGTGGTACCTATGCTAAATCGCTGAAAAATATTATTGCATTTGGTCCGGAAAAACTGGGTGTGGATTACCGTATTCACGGAGCAGATGAATTCATTCTGGTTTCTGAGATGGAAGAGGCTGTGGAAGTCTATATGGAAGCAATTAAGAATTTGTTAGCAATTTAACTGAATCAAATAAGTCCCCTGGGGCTGTTGCGAAAAGTAATAAGCAGTGGGGACTTGCTTGTAGCAGGAGGAGTGCAAGCTTCTTCTGATAAACTGCGAAGCCGTTATTCGGTTATGAGCAAGTAGCAGAAGCGGACCTGGAAAATCTGCTTGCCCAAAAATTAAACAAGTTTTGAATACAAAAATAAAAGAAGAAGTCCTCGAATGTTACTGGCGTTCGAGGGCTTCTTTGTGTGATTAGGAAATTACTTTGCAATACTTCTTTTTACAAAAAAAGCTCTGAGAATATTGAGATTATATTGCAATTGGAAAATGTCAATATCTGTATCAGAAATGACAATGTTAGAATCGTCTTTTTTTAACAAGCAGGTATATAATAGGCGTGCATTGAAAAAGAAAGTGTCAACACAGGTTAAACTGAGTTAGCACTAATCCTGGCTTTTCAGAGAATTGTATTCACAGGGATTGCAGCCGAAATACTTGCGGAATCCGATGGCAAAACGGCTTGCATTGCTGAAGCCTGTCAGGGCAGCAATCTGAGTCATGGAATACTGCCCGCTTTGTACCAGGGAGAAGCTCTTTTTCGCCCGGTATTCTTCCAGATAGGCAGTGATGGTTTTGCCCGTCATTTTTTGAAAAGACGGCAGCAGACCTCTCTGGACAGATGCACATGATCTGCAAGCTGCTGTAGGGATATTACAGAATCAAAATGCGTATTCAGATAATTCAGCATTTGTTCCAGACGTTCAAGCTCCAGCTGATTGGAAGGCGTGTAATGGGAGGAATAGTTCTGACTCTCAAAGAGAATATCACTGAAAACCTGGCATAGAAGTCCTTTGATTTTCAATTCGTAACAGTAAGGTTTGTGATCAAAAAGCTGTTCGATCAGATTAAGCTTTTCCAGGATCTGTTGGTGCGAAGGTGTATCAGGCGTCAAAAGAACACATGGAATTGCTGCGTTTTGAAGAAAAGGTCTGAAACAGTTTTTCTCCACATCACTTCCAAAGTCTCCGTACATAAAGTCCGGGCGGACCAGAATGGTGCTGTATCTGGCTGGTTGATTGCCCGGTGAATGGCAGCTGTGAGGCACATTTCGATTTATGAGAAGACCTTCTCCTGGATTCAGATGATAGCTTTTTTTTGATAAATCTGATAGATAGCTTCTCCTTTTCTGGGAAGGCTGATCTCCAGATCATTATGCCAGTGAATGGGAACACTTTTTCCTTCAAAATCCCAGAGATCATCATGACTCACTGTCATTGGAAAGCTTTCGGTTCCATGAGGGCAAAGTTCTCTGTTGGTATCGTCTACCAGAATTTTCGCATTGACATATACAATTCTCCAAGTGGTTTTATTTTTATTATAGCGCCAGCACATGTGCAGCGCAAGAGGGAGGTACAGATGTCTCGTTCAAAAGAAATGGATCTGACCACAGGAAATCCGTTCTGGTCTTTGCTGAAATTTGCCATTCCTGTAATTTTAGGAAACCTGTTTCAGCTTTTTTTATACTCTGGCAGATTCTGTGATCGTGGGAAAAACGCTGGGAGCAGAGTCCCTTGCAGCCGTTGGTTCCACCAGCATTATTATCTACTTTGTGTTCTGTTTTATCAATGGATTTACCGGTGGGTTTGGTATCTGTCTGGGACAGAAATGCGGGGCAAAGGATGAAAAAGGAATGCGAAAAAGCATTGCTGTTTCCACTCTTTTTAAGTATTGCCTTTACGGTGGTTCTTACACTTGTCTGTTGTCTGCTTGCGCATCAGATACTTAGCTGGATGCAGATTCCTGCTGATATTTCCGGTGAAGCATACGACTATATGTTTGTAGTTTTGCTTGGTACAGGTGCTACCGTTTTCTACAACATGATCTCAAATATGCTGAGGGCTCTTGGAGACAGTAAAACACCACTGTATTTCCTGGTATTTTCTTCTGTTTTGAATATTTTTCTGGATATTTTATTTATTGTTCCCATGCATATGGGAGTGGCAGGAGCAGCCTGGGCTACTATACTTTCCCAGTTCCTTTCCGCTGTACTTTCCTTGCTTGTAGGAATGAAAAAATTTCAGATTCTTCATCTTCACAGAGAAGATTTTCATGACCTGAAAGATGCAGCAGTCCTTCATTTGAAAATCGGTTTTCCAATGGGGTTCCAGATGTCGGTTATGTGTATTGGACAGCTGGCTATGCAGGCTGTGGTAAATTCTCTTGGAACGGCAGCAGTAGCCGGTTACACTGCCGCTTCCAAAGCAGACCAGCTTTCTGTCCTTGTAAATAATGCTATGATGACTGCAATTTCCAATTATGTAGCACAGAATTTTGGTGCTGGAAAGAAGGACAGAATCCGTCAGGGAGTACGCGCCTGCCTGATTCAGACAGAAGCTTTTAACCTGTTTATGTGTGTTGGAATTCTCATCCTTCGCCATCCGATCGTGCGGATGTTTCTGTCTGATCCAACACAGGAAATATATCATTATTCCGATATGTATCTCACAATTGTGGCACCATTTTATTTCATTCTTGGTCTGCTTGCCGTATACCGCACTTCCATCCAGAGCATGCAAAATGGCCGGGCTCCTTTCACAGCCTGCATGATCGAGCTGGTGATGCGGATCATTGCTACTGTTGGAATGGCAGGAATCCTTGGCTATACGGCTGTCTGTATTGCCAGTCCACTGGCCTGGTTCGGTGCGTGTGCACTTCTGATCCCTTGCTATTACAGGATGATGAAAGACAGCGCACAGACCGCTTAAATTGTGGTATTTTTATGGAATCAGTAGATATTGGCATGGCGAGATGGTATAATCAAGGTGTTTTGGGTGGAATGACGGGAGAATTATATGATTCGTTCCAACCGGGAAAGCGGTTTTGGACGCTACGATATTATGCTGATTCCGCGTCCTCAAAAGAAAGGCAGTCTGCCGGCTATGGTTCTGGAATTCAAGTTTTATAATGAAAAGATTCATCATTACGGATTTGCATTTAAAGGAAAAGAAGTACTCATAGGAGAATAACTGCCTGGAGTAGCAGAAAATTCTATTAGATAATAAGATCCGACAGATGTTGTGAAAATATCATCTGCCGGATCCTTTTATTATCTGTTTGTAGTTCTTAACAAACTATGTTCGCAAATATACTGGAACACAAAATAAAAAATAATTCCCTTTGAAACGGTGGAAAGTGTCAGTGCCCACCAGATTCCATTCAGTCCCAGTGCAGTGTTTGACAGGACTAGTGCAAGAGGAATTCGTATAACAGTCAGGCCAACGCTGATCAGACTGCAAAGCTGTGTACGTCCAAGACCAGACAGGGCGCCCACAGTCATCATTTCCACGCTGAGAAAAATTTCGGAAAATCCGATGATCCGCAGATAATCAACGGAAAGCCGGATAACCTCCTCCTCATGGAAAAAGAGCACAGAAATCTGCCGTGGAAAAAATACAAAGGCAATAGTGATCAGTGCAGCCCAGCATATCAGAAGCCGAATGGAAATATGGTATCCTGATTTGATTCGGTCTTTTTTCCTGCTCCGTAGTTCTGCCCCATGAAAGCGTTCAGGGCAGAGCCAAACCCGTCAGCCGTGTTCCAGGAAAGGGACTCAATCTGTCCGCCTACACGCTGTACGGCAATCGCTCCGTCCCCGAATCCGGAAACCATTCGGGTGAGTATCATGGAGATGATACAGTAAAGGCTTCCCCTGAAGTGCAGTGGGGGTTCCAATGCGAAAAAGACACCTTTTAAACAGGCAATATCCGGTCGTGAAAGCAGACGGATTTTGTGTAGTACATTGGCTTCACCGTGGTCACGGAGAATTTCTGCAACAAGGATTAACAGAACTACAATCTGTGCGGTAACAGTTGCAACTGCTGCTCCCATAACTTCTAATCTGGGAAATGGTCCTACACCAAGAACAAGAAGCGGATCAAGGATCATATTCAGTATCAGACCAAAGAAGTTTGCCTTCAATGGTGTTTTGGAATCGCCCTGGGCTGTAAAAAAAGGCCTGTCAGCACCTGGGAAAGGAAGGAAAACAGGATTAGTCCGCAGGTAATCCGCATATAAATTCTGGCACTGTTGTAAGTTTCTGCATCATTTAATGCAAAGAACTGCAGCAGCGGATTCGTAAATAATATACTGATCAATGTAACCAAAAAAGAATAGTATGGTAAGCTGCAGGGCCGCCTGTGCAAAGCCTGCGGCAGTCTTCTGATCACCTCTTCCAAGGGAATGCGCCATGTTTACCTGTCCTCCCATTCTTGCCAGGGAAGAAAGTCCCTGGGAGAGCCAGACATTACATACCTCCCACGCCTACACCGGCCACTGCCTTAGATCCCAGCATTCCTATCCATGCCATATCTGTAATATTGTAGGCTGTAGACAGAAAGGAAGAAGCCATGATTGGCAGTGCAAGTTCAGACAAAGTCCGTAAAATAGGACCGGAGGTGAGATTTAATTGTTTTTTCTTTTTCATTTTATTTCTCCTGAAAATGGTAAAGTATCATTATTATAACATAGAAAACGCATTTTAAGAAGATGAAATATGACTTGAAAATACTCTATTACTATGCTAGAGCGTGTTTGAAAAATCATTCCCGAAATCTGCACGCTCCACTTTGCGGGAGATTTCACCCGAATTCGGTTGCCGTAGCCCGCTACGGCGCCCTCATCCGGGCGAAATCTCCCACAAATTGTGACGCACATCTTGCAGAAAGCCTTTTTCAAACACGCTCTAGACTTTTTTCTCATCTAATTGCTTAGGTTATCTATTTTTATCAGGCACATCAGCCATTTTTTCAAAAAAAAATTTAATTAATAGGAAAATAAATATAATTGACAATATGTTGTATACGACATAAAATGAAAGGAGAGAACATGACTACATATGAAATTGTTTTTTATGAGAAGTCGGATGGTACAGAGCCTGTAAAAGATTTTATTATGAATTTATTGCCCAAAATGCAGGCGAAAACAATACGAATATTGGATATACTTCAGGAGTTTGGACCTGATTTTACGCATGCCATATTCAAAAATGTTAAGAGATGGAATTTATGAGATAAGATTAATTATTCAGGGGAATAATTGTGCTCGAGTTTTGTATTTTTTTACTTGTGGGAATAAGATTATATTAATCCAGCTGGCAGAGGTCCAGCAGTTTTCTGTCTATCAGCAGCAGAGCCAGTTCAAACGGGGTGCAGCCGTTTAAACTGGCTCTTGCTACGCTATTGATGTGGTTGGTGATCAGAGTTACCTGCTCCTGGTCCAAGCCTGCGAATGTCGTACCTTTGGGGATAATATAACGGATGAATTCATGATTTTTTTCCAGACGTCCCTTCTGCCAGGAAGCCATGGGATCGCAGTAAAAGACACGGGATAGAAGTTCACCTTCAGGCCGTTCAAAAATAGCTGGATCTTTGAATGAGGCACCATTGTCTGTAAGAATGACCGGAAAGAGTTTATATAGCTCTGCTCCCAGATGGGTATATATTCGCTGAAACACATCTTGTACGTTGTCCTTCCTGTCAGCCTCCATAAGAAAAATAAGCATAAGGCTACAATTACGGAAAAGCATGGTCAACAGTACTTGTTCTGATTTTCCCCCGGCACCTTCCACCACATCTAATTCCACCACATTTGTATCTGGAAACTTTTCCAGATATCTCTCAAAATCCAGATAGGATCTGTCTTTTCTATATCCAGTGTTGTCAGGTTCCCTGCGGACCTTCCGACGTTTTTTGTAGCGGACCTTCCGGGAAGGTCGAGGTTGATTGCAGTAAAGTATCCCTGGTCTATATAGTTGTAGAGGGTCCTTATAGAACAAGGGACAGATTCCTGATTAGATGCAAAGATATGGGACAAAGGCTGTCCCTGCAGAAGCAGAGGGGAAACCAGACGGTCCAGCTGTTCCAGGGACTCAGGAGTCTGGTTAATCCCAGACCGTGAAGAAGATTTTGTTTCACTGTAAATATCGTTGGCGTAATTGGCCCTGTAGAAATAGAAGTCGTGGGAACAGTTGCGTATCTGAGGACAGTCATTACACACGTAGGGGGGCTTTTTTAACTTTTCGCAGAGTCTGGGAGTAAAGTCAGGACAATACATGGAACAGCGCTTAGGGCGGCATTTCCAGCATAAGGAATTACAAGTCTGATTCCCGCAGATATGCTGCTTTACACAGTTCTGAAAATGCTCGCATTCTGAGCGTTTCCGCTGGGTTTCGTTTTGAAAATGAGGGACCCGGAAAAGGTGACGCCGAATCTCCTTGGAAATGGTAGAAGAATCCTTGTTGATTCTGCAGGCAATCTGCGTGAAATTTTCCCCACGGCTGATACCATGTTCAATGGCAGCACGATCAGCAAGGGTAAGGTGTTTTTTGTTTCCAGTAGCTTTAGTAGACATAAATGAATCCTCCTATACAATAAAAATATCCCATTTCCGGTAGTTGGAGGAGCGGCAAACAGACTCTGAAGGTTCACATTCCTGCCGGAATTGACAACGGCAAGAGTATCCGTCTGAGAGGCAAAGGAAACCCAGGTTACGGAGGTGCTCCCGCAGGGGATCTTCTTCTGAAGGTTCATGTAGGCGAGCGCTCTGGATTTGAGCGAAAAGGCACCGACGTTTACACCATCGTAAATGTGCCGTTCATCACAGCTGCTCTGGGCGGCGAGGCAAAAGTCCAGACCCTGAATGGCCAGGTAATGTGCCGCATTCCGGAAGGCACACAGTCTGGCTGCAAAATCCGTCTGAAAGGAAAAGGTATCCAGGCAATGGGAAAAGCTGGAGTCTACGGTGATCTGTACGTAACCGTCCAGGTTCAGGTACCGAGAAATTTAAGCGAGGAATCCAAACGGAAACTTCGTGAATTTGATACCAGCACCAGAATGGCTGGTACAAGAAATTCACGTACCGCATAAAGGTATAAAATAGCTTACCTGTATAAAGTCTGGGTTAATAAATTGAGGCTGAATGCATGTAAAGTTTTTTTATATCTTGACAATAATCCGAAATCGGACTATACGGGGGAATGCAGAAAGGAAAAGAAGACGTATATGGCGGGAAATGACTTTCAAGGATTTTACGAGATGTAAACAATATTTATAAGAAAAACTGTGCAGTGTATTATAAACTGGCTTCTCATTATGGTCTTACAGAAACGATGTTCGATATTTTATATTTTGTCCGGGAAAATGAGGACTGTACGACCCAGGCACAGATATGTAATAATCTGTACCTTCGGAAACAGACGGTAAATACTGCACTGAAAAAGCTGGAAAAAGAAGGTTGCATTTACCTGGAGAAGGATGTTGGAAACCGAAAGAATAAAACCATCCATTTTACGGAAAAAGGAAATGAACTGGTTAGAAATACGGTAGATCATGTCTTTGAAGTGGAGAGAAGAGCCTTTGAAAAGCTTTCCGAGGAAGAAAAAAAAGGAGTCCTGTATTATGGACTGAGACATGTGAATGTGTTGGCAGATGAGACTGAAAAGTTTCTGACAGAAGAGAAAAAACTTGACTGAGTAGAAAAATGCATTAGAAAGTGTCCTATTTTTAGGATTGAACATTTTAAGTGGAGCAAATGTAAATTTTATAAAATTAAGGAGAAGTATTATATTTATGCAGATCAGACTATCCGATCATTTTACCTATAAACGCTTGCTGCGTTTTACCTTACCTTCGGTGGTTACTATGATAATTGCCTCTGTTTACAGTGTAGTGGACGGTTTATTCGTATCCAATCTGGTAGGTGCAATGGCGCTTTCAGCCATAAATATTGCATTTCAGTGGCTATGATCATCGGTTCAGTTGGTTTTATGCTTGGAACCGGCGGCAGTGCTCTTGTGGCAAAAACATTGGGAGAAGGAAAAAGGAACTGGCGAATCAATACTTTTTCCATGCTGATCTACAGCATGCTTATAATCGGTGGAATCCTGACCGCACTGTCACTTATTTTTGTTCGCCCAATTATGCAGTTTGCCGGAGCTAGTGCTCTTCTTATGGAGGACTGTGTCATTTATGGGGCTATCCTGCTGGCTGGCAGTGTCCCATTTATGCTACAGGTCAGCTTCCAGAATTTCTTTGTGGTAAATGAAAAACCAATCCTGGGACTGGTACTTTCTATTGCTTCTGGCGTGACGAATATGGCACTGGATTACGTGTTTATAGCAGTGCTGAAAATGGGGGTTGCAGGTGCTGCACTGGCAACGGTTATGGGATATGTAGTCGGTGGCGGCATTCCACTTATTTATTTTGCAAAAAAAAAAGAGACCATGGTCTTCAGCTCGTGAAAACAAAATTTTACGGAAAACAGCTTCTTCAGGCAGCATCAATGGCTCTTCGGAACTGATGAGCAATATTTCCGCGTCATTAATTAGTATTTTATACAACATTCAGTTAATGGAAGTAATCGGGTGGAAAATGGGTGGCAGCTTATTCCGTTATGATGTATGTGGATTGTGCGTGTCTGGCGTCTTTCCTTGGATTTTCTTCCGGAAGTGCTCCGGTTGTCAGTTACCAGTATGGTGCAGGAAATTATGCTGAGTTGAAAAGTGTTTTCCGCAAAAGTGTTACGATTATTGGATTTGTCTCTATTGCGATGGTGACTGTTTCAGAGATAGTAAGTCATCCTCTTTCTTCTGTTTTTGTAGGATATGATAAGGAGTTGCTGGATATGACTGTTCATGGGTTCCGTATTTTTTTTCTGTGGGATATCTGTTCAGTGGAATTAACATTTATGCCTCTTCTTTTTACGGCGCTGTGTAACGGACCTCTTTCTGCATTTTTGTCTTTTACAAGAACTCTGCTTTTCAGGGAGGAATGGTTATATTACTTCCAATGCTTCTGGGACTGGATGGAATATGGGGAGCAATTATAGTGGCAGAAGTTCTGGGACTGACCGGTTCTGTGTCCTGTCTGGTGAAGAACAAAAGAAATATCATTATTATTAGAAAAAAATACTATATTTCTTGAAAAAATGATATTGATTTAAGAACATGAATTGTGGCATGATATAAACATGTATGTTAAACTGTGATAAGTGTAACAATATATGCTAAAGTTTGATGTTTTTAAACAGGGAGGAAAAAATGGGAAATCAGAGAGAATGTGGTGTGCTGCTTCCAATCAGCAGTCTGCCTTCAAAATATGGCATTGGCTGCTTTTCAAAAAGTGCATATGAGTTTGTAGATCAGTTGAAAGCAGCTGGACAGGGCTGCTGGCAGATTCTGCCCCTTGGACCAACCAGCTACGGTGATTCACCTTATCAGTCTTTTTTTCCACTTTTGCAGGAAATCCTTATTTTATCAGTCTGGAAGACCTGATCGAAGAGGGCGTGCTTACGGAAAAAGAGTGTGATGCTGTGGATTTTGGTTCCAGAGAAGATGATGTGGATTATGAGAAAATTTACAAAGGACGTTACAAACTTCTTCGTAAAGCTTATGAGAGAAGCGATATTTCCAAGAACCCTGACTTTGTAAGATTCCAGCAGGAGCAGGCGCACTGGCTTGGCGATTATGCACTTTTTATGGCGGTGAAGGATCGTTTTGCGGGAATTCCGTGGACAGAATGGGCGGAGGACATTCGCCTTCGTTGGAACAATGCATTGGATTATTACAGAAAAGAACTGTATTTTGAAATTGAATTCCAGGAGTATATGCAGTTCAAATTTTATGAGCAGTGGGCGAAACTGAAAGCGTATGCAAACGGAAGAGGAATTCGTATTATCGGAGATATTCCAATCTATGTTGCCATGGACAGCGCAGATACTTGGGCAAATCCAGGACTTTTCAAGCTGGATGAAAATAACGAGCCTACACAGGTAGCCGGATGCCCGCCAGATGGATTTTCTGCTACAGGACAGTTGTGGGGAAATCCGCTGTACAGATGGGATGTGCATAAAAATACCGGCTTCGAGTGGTGGATCAAACGTCTGGCACATTGCTTTAATATGTATGATGTTGTCCGCATTGATCATTTCCGTGGATTTGATGAATATTATGCGATTCCATATGGTGATAAGGATGCAAAACGTGGCTGGTGGGAAAAAAGGACCTGGAATGGATCTTTTTCCGTACCGTTTCCTATCGGTTGGGACACAAGGATATTATTGCTGAGGACCTTGGTTTCATGACTGATTCTGTGAAGCGTCTTGTGGAGGAGAGCGGTTATCCAAACATGAAGGTAATCGAGTTTGCCTTTGATGAGCGGGATACCGGAAATGCCAGTGATTATCTGCCTCATAACTACACAAATAACTGTGTGGTTTATACTGGAACCCACGACAATGAGACACTGCTTGGCTGGTATGGGGATATTACCCCTGAGGAGCGTCATATGGTTCGGGAATATCTGTGGAACTTCCACGATGATGAGAAAGGCATCTGCCGGAATATGATCCGCCTGGTTATGGGAAGTGTAGCCGGAAGATGTATTATTCCGATTCAGGATTATCTGCAGCTGGATAATTCTGCCCGCATTAATCAGCCCTCCACTCTGGGAACAAACTGGAAGTGGCGCCTGAAAGAAGGACAGTTCAGCAAAGAATTGCAGAAGGAAATGCTGACTCTGGCGACCAGATTCGGAAGGAAAAACTGGACCCCGGATCCGTTGGAAGAAAATGGAATAAATTTAATATTTAATCAGTTGTTGCATAAAAAAAGGTAGAAGAGTAAAATTGAGGGCAAGGGTGTTTGCCCTCAATTTTGTATATACGGAGAGCTGAAAAGTTCGTGCTTTTCATAAAAAACATGAGGAGGAAACTAAGTTGGAAATTGAGAGAAAGTTTCTCATTAAGAGAGAAAACCTTCCGGAAAACCTGGAGCAGTATCCAAGCAAGGTAATTGAGCAGGGCTATCTGTGCACAGAGCCGGTAGTGCGGATCCGCAAATCTAATGACAATTACTATCTGACTTATAAATCAAAGGGACTGCTGGCAAGAGAGGAATACAATCTGCCGCTGACAAAAGAAGCTTATGAGCACTTAAAACCCAAAGCAGACGGAATCGTGATCTCCAAGGTACGTTATGTGATTCCTGAGAAAGACGGTTTATCCATTGAACTGGACGTATTCAAAGCCCCCTACGAAGGTCTTCTCCTGGCAGAAGTGGAATTCCCCACCGAAGAAGCCGCCCACGCTTACCAGCCGCCAAAGTGGTTCGGGGAGGATGTGACGTACTCTACAGAGTATCATAACAGTACTCTGAGTAAAGGGAAAAAAGAGATAAAATTTTTATTTTATAATGAACCTTAACTAGAGCCTGTTTGAAAAATCATTCCTGCAATCTGCACGCCCCACTTTGCGGTATATTTTGCCCGAATTCGGTTGCCGTAGCCCGCTACGGCGCCCTCATCCGGGCAAAATCTCCCACAAATCGTGACGCACATCTTGCAGAAAGCCTTTTTCAAACACGCTCTAAACAACGACCTACATGAAAGGAGCAGAAGATATGAAAATTGGATTTATCGGATGTGGAAATATGGGTTCTGCAATGATCGGCGGAATCCTGAAAAATGGTGTGTTTGAAAAAAATGAGATTATTGTTTCAAATCTCACAGAAGAAGGAAGTAGAAGAAGTCAGGAAAAACTTGGAGTTGTGACAACTCTGGATAATTGTGAAGTTGTGAAAAATGCAAATATTGTTATATTAGCAGTAAAGCCTCAATTCTATGAGGAGGTAATCGGTGAAATTAAAAATTTCCTGACACCACAGCATATGATCGTAGGAATTGCGCCCGGTAAAACCCTTGCATGGCTGGAAGAAAAATGTGAGCAGCTGTTAAAGGTGGTACGTCTTATGCCGAATACCCCGGCACAGGTAGGGGCAGGAATGACAGGTGCCTGTGTCAATGATCGGGTAACAGAAGAGGATCTGGATCAGATTCTTGCCATTACAAACAGCTTCGGTCGCACAGAGGTGGTACCAGAAAGGCTGATGGACGCAGTCAGCGCAGTCAGTGGGTGCTCTCCGGCTTATGTATTTATGTTTATTGAAGCAATGGCAGATGCTGCGGTAGCCCAGGGAATGCCAAGAAAACAGGCTTATCAGTTTGCTGCACAGGCTTTACTTGGAAGCGCAAAAATGGTACTGGAAACAGGCATGCATCCGGGAGAACTGAAGGATATGGTATGCTCCCCGGCAGGAACGACCATTGAGGGTGTGCGTATCCTGGAAAAAATGGTTTCCGCAGTGCTGTGTTTGAAGCATTGCAGGGAGCTGCTGATAAAGGAAAGAAAATGTGAGCTTTGCCTACAAAAACACCTCGCGGAATATTACCAGTGAGCAGTAACTATAAGTAAATAATTGTGAAAATGAATCAGGAGGTTCCACTATGAGCAAAAAGTATACATCTTCCTCGCCGACGGTTTTGAAGACATTGAAGGCTTAACTGTAGTTGATCTTATGCGAAGAGCAGGAATCACTATTACAACCGTTTCTATTAAAAAAACACCAAACAGATCACCACAGCCCATGGAATTACCATGCTGACCGATACCACCTTCCGTGAGACAGATTTTTCCGACGCGGACATGCTGGTTCTCCCGGGCGGGCAGCCTGAACCACTTATCTTGGAGGATTCGAGCCACTTACCGATCTGGTTAAAAGCTTCTATAATAATGGAGGTAAGATCGCAGCCATCTGCGCGGCACCTACTGTTTTTGCAGAAATTGGCCTTTTTTACATGGAAAGAAGGCAACTGCATACCCGGCCTGCATGGACGGTCTTGGAGATGCTGTGAAGTCTGAAGAAAAGGTTGTAATTGATGGAAACATTACTACAAGCCGTGGACTTGGAACTGCAATTGACTTTTCCCTTTCCCTGATTTCCCAGCTCCTTGGACAGGAAAAAGCATACCAGATTGCAGAATCCGTAGTTTATAAGTAAAAATATTATAAAAAACCCTAATTTTTTAGGAATAACAGGGAAAACCATAAAAAACACTGGCGTTTTTAATTTGGTTGTGCTATACTTCTACAATGACTGTAATAATAGGGGGAAACCCTGCGCATTTATAACCGCAGAAGGATCGCAGTGACAGGAACCTGTTTTGGACTTTCCGGTTATCATCTGCGGTATCATTATTAAGAAATGGACAATGTCAATGCATTGGACCTGACATTTTACCTGAGAATATTAAGGAGGAACACGAAAATGAGTTTACAGGTGGAGAAATTAGAGAAAAACATGGCGAAGCTTACCATCGAAGTTGCCGCTGAAGATTTAGAAAAAGCAATGGAGAAAGCTTACCAGAAACAGAAAAGCAGAATCAGCGTTCCGGGCTTCCGTAAAGGAAAAGTTCCGAGAAAGATGATCGAGAGCATGTATGGCAAGGGTGTATTCATGGAAGACGCTGTTAATTCTCTTGTACCACAGGAATATACAAAAAGCTCTTGGCGAGTGCGATCTTGAGATCGTTTCCCAGCCGGAGATCAACGTTACACAGATGGAGCCAGGTAAAGCTCTTATCTTCACAGCTGATGTAGCTGTGAAACCAGAGGTTACTCTTGGAGATTACAAGGGTGTAGAGGTTCGAAGTCTGAGATTGCTGTAACAGACGAGGAAGTTGACGCTGAGGTTAAGAAAGAGCAGGATAAGAACGCAAGAACAGTTGCTGTTGAGGATCGTGCAGCTGCAAACGGTGATATCACAACAATCGATTTCGAGGGATTTGTTGATGGTGTTGCATTTGAAGGCGGTAAAGGAACTGACTACGCACTTACACTTGGTTCCGGTACATTTATCCCGGGATTCGAGGATCAGCTTGTTGGAGCAAACACTGGTGACCATGTAGAAGTTAAGGTTACTTTCCCAGAGGAATATCAGGCAAAAGAGCTTGCTGGCAAAGGAAGCTGTATTCCAGTGTGACGTTAAGAAAATCGAGACCAAAAGAGGTTCCGGAGCTTGACGATGAGTTCGCGAAAGACGTATCTGAATTTGATACTCTTGCTGAGTACAAAGAAGATGTTAAGAAGAAACTGACAGAGAAGAAAGAGAAAGAAGCAAGAACTGCAAAAGAAAATGCAGCTGTAGATAAAGCAATCGAGAATGCACAGATGGATATTCCGGAGCTTATGACAAAGACTGAGTGCCGTCAGATGCTTGATGATTTCTCCAGAAGAATGCAGCAGCAGGGATTATCCATGGAGCAGTACTTCCAGTTCACAGGCCAGAGCATGGACAAGATGATGGAAGACATGAAGCCACAGGCACTCAAGAGAATCCAGACAAGACTGGTTCTTGAGAAAGTAGCTGAGGCTGAGAACATCCAGCCATCTGAAGAAGAGATCACAGAAGAGATCCAGAAGATGGCAGATGCTTACAAGATGGAAGCTGACAAGATCAGAGAAGCTATCGGTGAGAGCGGACTTGAGCAGATGAAGAAAGACATGGCTGTACAGAAAGCAGTTACTGTTATCGCTGACGCAGCAGTTGAAGTTGAGAAAGCAGCAGACGCTGAATAATCAGCAGGCAGATAACTGCACATCCCAAGAGGGAAAAAATTATTTTTTTTGTTATGAAAGCGCTCTCTGGCGCATTATAAATGCAGACCCGCATCTGATAAGAAAAGAGGGAATATATGAGTTTAGTACCTTATGTCATTGAACAGACAAGCAGGGGAGAGAGAAGCTATGATATCTATTCAAGGCTTCTGAAAGACAGAATTATTTTTCTTGGTGAGGAAGTAAATGATGTGAGTGCCAGTCTGGTAGTTGCTGAGTTGCTTTTTTCTGGAAGCAGAGGATCCTGGAAAGGATATTCAGCTTTATATCAACAGCCCGGGTGGTTCCGTGACAGCTGGTATGGCTATCTATGATACCATGCAGTATATCAAGTGCGATGTTTCTACCATTTGTCTTGGAATGGCTGCCAGCATGGGTGCCTTCCTTCTTGCTGGTGGTACAAAAGGTAAGAGATTTGCACTGCCGAATTCTACGATCATGATCCATCAGCCATCTGGCGGAGCCCAGGGACAGGCTACTGAGATCCAGATCGTGGCAGATCACATTGCCAAGACAAAGAGAACTTTAAATGAAATTCTGGCTGCAAACACCGGACAGCCTCTTGAGGTAGTAGAGAAAGATACAGACCGTGACAATTACATGTCCGCAGAGGAAGCATTGGCTTATGGTCTGATCGATGGTGTTGTAACCCACAAATAGGGAAAAACTGTAACTGGATAACCGAGTGTACACTGATGAAGATGTAGTATATTTGTGTATTTCCAGTATAAACTTTCCCGCCTAAACTGAAAACAAAAAGAAATCCCCTGGAGCTTTTTAGAACTCTAATAGCCGGAGTTTTCTTTTTGCATGCTACTGTAAGAAAAGACTCCTGAACTAACAGGAGTCTTATCTTGTAAAATGGGATAATTTTGTAAAATAGGTATATTTTACAGAATAATTCAAATTTTAAGAAATAAAGAAAACTTTTTCAGAATAGCTCTGAATAAGGACGCTTTATTTAAAAAGAAAGGAAAAGTTAAAGATTCATGGCTGAGAAGATAAGAGAAGGAAAAGTAAGATGTTCCTTTTGCCAGAAAACCGAGGATCAGGTCCGCAAATTAATCGCCGGACCGGATGGAGCCTACATCTGCGATGAGTGTGTAGGTATCTGCTCGGAGATCATGGAAGAAGAATTTGGAGGATACGATCAGGAAGATATTCTTGGATCTGAGATCAATCTGATGAAACCAGAGGAAATCCATGCAATTCTGGACGACTATGTAATCGGACAGGATGAGGCCAAAAAGCACTTTCTGTTGCTGTATACAATCATTACAAACGTGTTACTGCTTCCAGAAATCTGGATGTAGAGCTTCAGAAGAGCAACATTCTTATGCTTGGACCAACTGGTTCCGGTAAGACACTTCTTGCCCAGACACTGGCAAGACTTCTGAATGTACCGTTTGCTATTGCAGATGCTACCACACTGACAGAAGCCGGATATGTAGGAGAGGATGTTGAGAATATTCTTCTGAAGATCATTCAGGCTGCTGATTATGATATTGACAGAGCGCAGTACGGAATTATTTATATAGATGAGATCGACAAGATCACACGTAAAATCAGAGAATGTTTCTATCACTCGTGATGTTTCTGGAGAAGGTGTGCAGCAGGCACTTCTGAAGATTCTGGAAGGCACTGTTGCAAGTGTTCCGCCTCAGGGTGGCAGCAAGCATCCTCATCAGGAATTCATCCAGATTGATACTACAAATATTCTGTTTATCTGCGGCGGTGCCTTTGACGGCCTGGATAAGATCATTGAGGGAAGACAGGATACCAAGGCAATTGGCTTTGGCGCAGAAGTCGCTTCCCAAAGAAGAACAGAATGTTGGTGAACTGTTCAAGCAGGTAATGCCTGAGGATCTGATCCGTTATGGACTGATTCCGGAGTTTGTAGGACGTGTGCCTGTAGTGGTAACCTTAGACGGACTTGATGAAAACGCACTTCTTCGCATCCTTCTGGGGGAGCCGAAGAACGCACTGACCAAGCAGTACCATAAACTGTTTGAACTTGATGGAGTAGAGCTTGATTTTGAAGATGAAGCACTTCGCGTTATGGCGAGAAAGTCCATGGAACGCAAAACCGGAGCCAGAGGACTTCGTGCGATCATGGAGAGCACTCTTATGGATCTGATGTATAAGACTCCGTCTGACGATACCATTCGTAAATGCATTATTACAAAAGAAGCTGTAGAGGGAACTGGTGAACCTCAGATCGTTCATGGGGAAGCTCCTGCACAGCCGGTGAATCCGGCAAATACAGGCAGAAGAAGCCAGCGTGCACACAAAAAGGGCACTCCGGAAACAGCCTGATGAAGGGATTTGACTACAAATGAGTGAGCCGATTAATGTACTTCCTGCCATTGCTCTTCGGGGAACCACCATACTTCCGGGAATGATCATTCATTTTGATGTAAGCCGGGAACGTTCCAAAAGGCAATCGAGGCGGCAATGTTGCAGGATCAGAAGATCTTTCTGGTAACCCAGAAGGATCCCCAGATTGAAGATCCTGGATTTGTACAGCTGTTTCAGGTAGGAACTATTGCATATATTAAGCAGGTTGTGAAACTTCCTGACAACCTGCTGCGTGTTCTTGTGGAAGGCACCAAAAGGGCAGAGCTTCTTGGCCTGGAGCAGGACACACCATATCTCAGAGCCGAGACGGTTCTGATCAATGAGGAAGAAGAGGAACTGCCTCAGGCGATGCTGGAGGCAATGTACAGAAGTATCAGGGAGCTGTTCCAAACTTATTGCGCTAAGGGTGGAAAGATTGGAAAAGAACTGGCTGCCCAGATCATGAATATAGAGAAAGCACCGGAGCTGATCGACCAGATCGTAATTAATCTGCCTCTTTCCTGGCAGAGCAAACAGAAGCTTCTGGAGGCAGCCAGACTGACAGACAGATATGAGCTTCTTGGTGCCATTTTGAGCAATGAGATTAATGTGCTGGATATCAGCCACGACCTTCAGCAGAAACTGAAAAAGCGTGTAGATAAAAACCAGCGTGAATATATTTTGAGAGAACAGCTGAAACTGATACGGGAGGAGCTTGGCGAGGACAATACTGATGATGAGGCGGAGGAGTTCCGCAGAAAAGCCAAAGAGCTTACTGCTTCCCAGGAAGTAAAGGATCGCATTTTCAAAGAAATCGGCCGCTTTAAAATCACCAGCACCAATGCAGCTGAGAGCAGCATTCTGCGGGGATATATTGAGACACTTCTTTCCCTTCCATGGGATAAGTGCTCTGAAGATTCTGAAGATCTGAAAGCAGCCTGGAAGATTCTTGAAGAAGGTCATTATGGTCTGAAGGATGTAAAAGAGCGTATTATGGAATTCCTGTCTGTACGTAAGCTGACACATAAAGGAAAATCTCCTATACTTTGCCTTGTGGGACCTCCTGGAACCGGTAAGACTTCTATTGCCAAATCTGTTGCAGAAGCCACTGGCAAAGCGTTATGTCCGTATCTGTCTTGGTGGTGTGAAGGATGAAGCTGAGATCCGCGGACATAGAAAGACTTATGTGGGTGCTATGCCGGGAAGGATTACGGTTGCCCTTCAGCAGGCAAAGGTTGCCAATCCGCTTATGCTTCTGGATGAGATTGACAAGACCAGCAGTGATTATAAAGGAGATACTTCTTCTGCGCTTCTTGAGGTGTTGGATCCGGAGCAGAACAGTCATTTCAATGACCATTATGTGGAGCTTCCCAGGATCTTTCAGAAGTACTGTTTATTGCAACTGCAAACGATGTTCAGGGCATTCCGAGACCACTTCTTGACCGTATGGAGGTCATTGAGATCAGCGGTTATACAGAGAATGAGAAAGAGCACATTGCAAAGGAGCATCTGATTCCCAAGCAAATGGAAGCCAATGGAATTGAGAAAGGCAAACTTTCCATTCAGGGCGGCGCTCTTCGAAAAATCATCAATAATTATACGAAGGAAGCCGGTGTCCGCAATCTGGAACGTCTGATCGGTCAGATCTGTCGTAAGACAGCACGTCTGATCATGGAAGATGGCAAAAAGAGAAGGTAACGGTCACTGGCAAGAACCTGAGAGCTTTCTGGGGCAGGAGAAATACAATTACCTGATGGCGAATAAAAAGGATGAGGTTGGTATTGCAAGAGGTCTTGCCTGGACGCAGGTAGGCGGCGATACCCTTCAGATCGAAGTAAATATTATGCCGGGTAAAGGGGAATTTGTGCTTACCGGACAGCTTGGAGACGTGATGAAGGAGTCTGCAACAGCGGGCATCAGCTACATCCGCTCTGTAGCAGCCAGATATGGAATCAATCAGGAATTTTTCCAGGAAAACGATATTCATGTGCATATTCCGGAAGGGGCGGTTCCAAAAGACGGACCATCCGCAGGTATTACCATGGCAACTGCAATCCTTTCCGCAATTATTAAGAAGCCGGTAAGAGCGGATCTTGCCATGACTGGTGAGATCACCTTAAGAGGTCGTGTACTTCCAATCGGCGGACTGAAAGAGAAGCTTCTTGCAGCTAAGTACGCCAAGATTAAAGAAGTACTGGTTCCAAAGTCCAATAAAATATCAAAGAACTGGATGAGGAGATCACAGACGGACTGAAGATTACGTTTGTGGAAAATATGAATGAAGTGCTGGAACGGGCACTTGCCTGAAATGAGAGGTAGGAAAAATGGTAATTAAAAAAATGTTTCACTGGATATCGTTTGTGGTATCACCAGCAAACTGCCAGACACAGGAAGACCTGAAATTGCTTTTGCAGGGAAATCCAATGTGGGAAAATCCTCCCTCATTAACGGTCTGCTGAACCGAAAAGCGCTGGCAAGAACAAGTTCCCAGCCGGGAAAGACACAGACTATCAATTTTTACAATGTAAATGATTTTATGTATCTTGTGGATCTCCCAGGCTATGGATATGCCAAGGTTCCGGAGACAGAGAAGGCAAAATGGGGAAAGATTATCGAGCGTTATGTTCATACCTCTCAGACCCTGAAAGCAGTATTTCTCCTGATCGACATCCGGCACGATCCATCTGCAAACGATAAGCTGATGTATGACTGATCGTAAATAACGGATACAATCCGATCATTATTGCAACCAAGCTGGATAAGCTGAAAAGAAGTCAGGTACAGAAGAATATTAAGGCTATCAAGGACGGACTGAAGCTGCGCCCGGGCAGTAAGATCATTCCTTTTTCCGCTGAGACAAAGCAGGGAAAAAGATGAAATTTGGGCGTTAATGGACGAGTTGACCGGTGCAGTTCCGGCAGCTACGGACGAGCTGAAGGCCTGACAGACGAGGAAAAAGAATATGGGAATTATCAAGGCATTCAAGCTGGGATTTGACTATCTCAAGTATGATGAAGATGGTAACGTGCAGGATACGCAGCGTGCTGTCAATGATGTGAACCTGGACATTAAAGCAGGACAATTCGTGGCTGTTCTGGGACATAACGGATCTGGAAAATCCACACTGGCGAAGCAGATAAATGCATTGCTTATCCCTTCAGAGGGAACCATGTGGGTGGATGATATGGACACAGCCAAGGAGCCGGAGCTGTGGAAAATCCGCCAGAAAGCGGGGATGGTTTTTCAGAATCCGGATAACCAGATCATAGGAACCGTTGTGGAAGAGGATGTAGGCTTTGGTCCGGAAAATATGGGAGTTCCTACAGATGATATCTGGAAGCGTGTGGATGACAGTCTGAAAAAGACAGGAATGACCGCTTACCGTTATCAGTCTCCGAACAAGCTTTCCGGAGGCCAGAAACAAAGAGTTGCCATCGCAGGTGTTGTGGCGATGCGTCCAAGCTGTATTGTACTGGACGAGCCAACTGCAATGCTTGACCCGAATGGCAGGAAAGAAGTATTGAAAGCCGTTTCCGAGCTCAATAAAAAAAGAAAATGTAACCGTTGTCCTTATTACCCATTATATGGAAGAAGTGATCCATGCCAACAAGGTTTATGTGATGGATGGTGGAAATGTGGTAATGCAGGGAACTCCAAGAGAAATTTTTTCCCAGGTAGAGACACTGAAGAAATACCGGCTGGATGTACCCCAGGTGACATTGCTCGCCCATGAGCTTCACAAGGCTGGCGTGGACATTCCGGAAGGAATACTGACGAAAGAGGAATTGGTGGGTGCATTATGTCGATAGAGCTTAAGAACGTGACCTATACTTACAGTCAGGGTACTGCTTATGAAAGCCACGCCCTGAAAGATATAAATCTTGTAATTCCGGATGGACAGTTCATTGGTGTGATCGGTCATACTGGAAGTGGAAAATCAACCTTGATCCAGCATTTTAATGCTTTGATCCAGCCTACAAGCGGTCAGGATCCTTTATAATGGAGAAGACGTGTGGGCGGAGAATTATAACCGCCGGGCTCTTCGAAGTGAGGTGGGGCTGGTATTCCAGTATCCGGAGCACCAGCTGTTTGAGAATACAGTTCTGGCAGATGTTTGCTTTGGCCCTATGAATCAGGGACTTTCCAGGGAGCAGGCTGAGGAAGAGGCAAAAAAGGCCCTTGCCCATGTAGGTGTGAAGGAAGAGAATTTTACCAAGTCTCCTTTCGAGCTTTCAGGAGGCCAGAAGAAACGGGTTGCCATTGCAGGTGTTCTGGCAATGAACCCGAAAATCCTGATCCTGGATGAGCCTACTGCAGGGCTCGACCCACAGGGAAGAGATGACATTCTGGATCAGATTGCGGCTCTTCATAAGATGAGAGGAATTACCATTATCCTGGTTTCCCACAGCATGGAGGATATTGCGAAATACGTGGAGCGCCTCATTGTTATGAATCACGGGGAAGCTGTATTTGATGATGAGCCGAAGAAGGTATTTTTCCCATTATAAGGAACTGGAAGGAATGGGACTTGCGGCACCGCAGATCACCTATATCATGCATGCGCTTTCCGAAAATGGCCTGAATGTGGATACCACAGCTACCACTGTGGAGGAAGCCAGAGATACGATTCTGGAAGCTTTAAAGAAGCAGAAGCCTTCACTTCTTAAGAAGGGAGGCAGAAGCGAATGATCAGAGATATTACGATCGGACAGTATTATCCGGCAGATTCCGTGATTCACAAGCTGGATCCAAGAACCAAACTGGTAGGAACCATTGGATTTATTGTATCTGTATTTTTGTTCCACACCTTCGCAGGATATGCAGTGGCTACTATATTTCTTGCAGGAATGATCCTGTTGTCCAAGGTTCCTGTGAAGTTTATTTTTAAAGGGTCTGAAGACTATTTTCATGCTGCTTCTGATCACCATATTTTTTAATATGATTCTTACCCCTGGTGAGGTGGTATGGGCGTTTGGGATTTATTAAGGTAACAAAGGAAGGTCTGGTGCTGGCAGGTACTATGGCAATCCGACTGGTTTATCTGGTGATCGGTTCTTCTATTATGACACTGACGACGACACCTAACCAGCTGACTGATGGCCTGGAGCGTCTGCTCCGCCCTCTGAATAAGCTTCATGTACCAGTACATGATATTGCTATGATGATGTCGATCGCCCTACGTTTTATCCCTATTCTTCTGGAAGAAACGGATAAGATCATGAAAGCGCAGATCGCCCGCGGAGCTGATTTCGAGAATGGGGAATCTGATCCAGAAGGCGAAGAATATGATTCCGCTTCTGGTTCCGTTGTTTATTTCTGCGTTTAGCAGAGCAAATGATCTGGCCATGGCCATGGAGGCAAGGTGCTATCATGGAGGGGATAACAGAACCCAGATGAAACCGCTTTGTTATAAAAAAAAAGAGATCATATGGCATATGTGATTTTGGCAGCGTATCTGGCTGTTGCAATTGGATTTAGGACAGCTGGAATTTAAATCGACTGAACATCCACTTAAAAAGTTATAGTTCCCTCATCTGTATTCAGAGTCTTAAAATAGACTACGGATGCAGATGAGGGAATTTTACAAGGAGAAAGATGATGAAACGAATTGGACTTGTAGTCGCCTATGATGGAACGAATTATTGTGGCTGGCAGACACAGCCCAATGGAATTACAGTACAGGGAGTGTTGAATGATACACTTTCTGAGCTTCTGGGAGAAAAGATTGAAACGATTGGTGCCAGTCGTACAGATGCAGGCGTACACGCACTTGGAAATGTAGCAGTGTTTGACACGAACACCCGCATCCCGGGCGAAAAGATTTCCTATGCACTGAACCAGAGTACTGCCGGAGGATATCCGGATCCAGTTGTCAGAAGAAGTGGAACCAGACTTTCACCCCAGATATTGCGACAGCGAGAAAACCTACGAATACCGTATTCTGAACCGTAAATTTCCGGTTCCGACGGAACGTCTGTATTCCTATTTCTATCATTATAAGCTGGATGTGGACAAGATGCGGGAGGCGACCTCCTATCTGATCGGACGTCATGATTTTGCCAGTTTCTGCGGCTCCGGAGCCCAGGTAAAAACAACTATCCGTACAGTGACAGGAATTGAAGTTTTCCGTGATGGTGACATAGTTACGATTCGCGTTTCGGGAACTGGTTTCCTCTATAATATGGTCCGCATTATTTCCGGCACCTTGATTGAAATCGGAAATGGACAGTATCCACCGGAGCGCATGCAGAAAATCCTGGATGCCAAAGACCGTTCTGCTGCTGGTCCTACCGCACCGGCGCAGGGACTCACCCTGATGGGGATACAGTTCTTTGATTAATGAGTAACGTTGCTATTTAATGTGTTGAAAAGTTCTTCAGGAGGGACGCATTTGGACAATGTGTATTACTCACTCGCCGGCGCAACGCTCCAGCGAGTGAGCAATAACCATTGTCCGAATGCGTTCGCCTTGAACAACTTTCAACATATTAAATAGCAAATTTTCGAGATGCACCTTTCCAATACTTCTTTTTTGGCATATCACTTCACACATTAAAAATGTCAATAGCACATAATTACAATCTAGCATAATTTCACAACAAAATGTCCACCCCAGCACAATTTTGTGCATATCATAACACAAAAAATGAAAGAGCAATCCAAAATTAGTCCATTTTACACAGAGCATCGATATGATATTATAATCCCATCAAAAAGCTATAGAACATAGCAAATAAAAAATGATACGGGAGGTTTTTTTCATGAAGAGAAAAGTAGCAATGGCAATGGTAGCAGCAATGGCAGTTGGTTCACTTGCAGTTCCAGTAATGGCAGAAGACGGAGCAGCTGGCGGAAAGATCGGTATTTCAATGCCTACACAGTCTCTGGAGCGTTGGAATCGTGATGGTTCCTATCTGCAGAAACAGTTCGAAGATGCTGGATACGAAGTAGAGCTTACATACTCTGACAACGAGACAGACCGTCAGGTAAACGATATCCAGAACCTGATTTCCGACGGAGTTAACCTGTTAGTTGTAGCAGCTATCGATGGCGAGGCTCTTAATACAGTTATGGATGAAGCAGCAGATGCAGGAATCCCGGTTATCGCTTATGACCGTCTGATCAAATCCGATGCAGTTTCCTATTATATTTCTCCTTCGATAACTATACAGTAGGTAAACCCTTCAGGGACAGTACGTAGTAGATTCTCTGGATCTGGACAATGCTGGAGACAAGACATACAATATCGAGTTTACAGCTGGTGATCCTGCTGATAACAATGCCGGATACTTCTTCAACGGTGCATTTGATGTATTAAAACCATACATTGATGCAGGAACCTTAAAGGTAGTTTCCGGACAGACCGATTTCGATTCCGTAGCAACAGCAGCATGGGATACACAGACAGCTCTGGAAAGAATGCAGAACATCCTCGCTTCTTACTATGCAGATGGAACTCAGCTGGATGTAGCTCTTTGCTCCAATGACTCCACAGCACTCGGTGTTACACAGGCAATCGAATCTGACTATGCAGGCAAAAACGACGTTCTGATCACAGGACAGGATGGTGATGAAGCAAACCTTGCAAACATCGTTGACGGAAAACAGTCCATGACCGTTTACAAAGCAGTTGCTAATGAAGCAGTCGTAACACTTGACCTTGCAAAAGCAATGCTGGCTGGTGATACAGTTGATGAGTCCCTGATTGAAAAATCTGGTTGGGATTTCGATTGTGCATATGATACAGAATCCTATGAAACATCCGAAGGACATAAATGCCCATCCTTCCTGCTTGTTCCTACAGTTGTAACTAAAGACAACCTTCAGGGAAGCACTGGTTGACCCAGGATATTACACAATGGATGATGACGGATATCTTCATCCGGCAAACTAATGAAGACTGAACGAAAACGTCATACAAATCAAAAATAAAGGTTTAAATGTGGGCGGGGTGAAAAGCCCCGCCTGCTTTATGGGAAAGGGGGCGCCATTTTGGCTGACAATATTTTAGTAATGGAACACATTACGAAGGAATCCCCGGTGTCAAAGCTTTGGATAACGTTAACCTTGAAGTTCAGCGTGGCGAGATTCACGCGCTGATCGGTGAAAACGGTGCGGGAAAATCCACACTGATGAACGTTTTAAGTGGTCAGTATCCATATGGAAGTTATACAGGTACAGTTACCTATGAAGGTGAGGAATGCAAGTTTAAAAGCTTAATGACAGCGAGGCAAAAGGTATCGTTATTATTCACCAGGAGCTTGCATTGATCCCACTGCTTTCCATCGGTGAAAACATGTTTCTCGGAAACGAGATCAAAAATAAAAGAGGAGCCATCGACTGGGATAAAACATACAGCGAGGCTGAGAAACATATGGCTCAGGTAGGTCTTCATGAATCTGCCCAGACCCTGATCAAAGATATCGGAACAGGTAAACAGCAGCTGGTAGAGATCGCAAAGGCATTCTCTAAGAAGGTTAAACTTCTGATCCTGGATGAGCCTACTTCATCTCTGAATGATGAAGATGCAAAGATGCTTCTGGACCTGCTTATGGAATTTAAAAACAGGGACTGACATCTATTATTATCACACACAAACTGAATGAGATCATTTACTGTGCAGACCGTTGTACCATTCTTCGAGACGGAAGCACAATCGAGACACTTACAAAAGGCGTGGATGACTTAAGCGAGGACAGGATCATCAAAGGAATGGTTGGACGTCCTATGGAAGATCGTTATCCGAAACGTGAGCACAATGTAAGTAAAGAAGTGATGCTGGAGGTAAAGAACTGGACGGTTCATCATCCTCTGTATCCGGAAAAAATAGTAGACGACAATATTTCCTTTAAAGTACATAAAGGTGAGGTTGTTGGTTTCTCAGGACTGCAGGGTGCAGGCCGTACAGAGCTGGCAATGTCCATCTTCGGTAAGAGCTATGGAAGTGCAATTTCCGGAGAATTGTACATAAAGGGTGAAAAAGTAGATTTGAAAGATCCTCGTGCGGCCATCCAGCATGGTCTTGCATATGTAACAGAAGACCGTAAGACAAACGGACTGATCCTTGATGAGTCCATCCGTTTCAACACAACTCTTGCCCGTCTGAGTAAAGTTTGTGATAATGGAATTATCAACACAGACCTTGAGGTACAGCTGGCGGAGCAGATGACAAAAGAAATGGGAACGAAAACACCTTCCAATGAACAGCGTATTGGTAACCTGTCTGGTGGTAACCAGCAGAAAGCCCTCCTTGGAAAGTGGATGTTTACAGAACCGGATATTTTGATTCTGGATGAGCCTACCCGTGGTATCGATGTAGGTGCAAAATATGATATTTACTGTCTGATCAATCAGATGGTAGAACAGGGAAAATCTGTAATCATGATTTCCTCTGAAATGCCTGAAATCCTTGGTATGTGCGACCGGGTTTACATTATGAATGAAGGTAAGATGGCCGGTGAACTGGATGCAAAGGAAGCAGCCCAGGAAGGCATCATGGCACATATCATGCAGAATCAGAAGAAATAATGAAAGGGGAAAACACTATGAATTGCAAAATCAAGGATTTTTTTAAGAAAATATACGATGGTCATTGCGCTTGTAATCGTATTTATCCTGTTCTGTGCTCTGACTGATGGACGACTTCTTTATGCACAGAACATGTCAAACCTTATGCTCCAGAACGGATACGTACTGGTTCTTGCATGTGGTATGTTGCTCTGTATCTTAACTGGTGGTAACATCGATCTTTCTGTTGGATCTGTTATCTGTTTTGTAGGTGGTGTTGCCGCTGTCCTGATTGGCAGCAAGGGCTTCAATCCATTTATCACCATTCTCCTTTGCCTGGTAATCGGCCTTCTGGTTGGTGTATGGCAGGGCTACTGGATTGGTTATAAGAGAATTCCTCCATTTATCACAACACTTGCCGGCATGTTCATTTTCCGTGGATTTGGACGTCTGGTACTGGATAATAAGACAGTATCTATCCAGAACAAATCTTTCCTGAATGTATTTACATCCTACATTAACATTCCGGGACTTGATGATGGAAAGAAATATTCAGCACTGATCGTTGGTGTTCTGATCGCATGCTACATTATTTTCTCTACCATGCGTTCCAGAGCAAACAAAGCAAAAAAGGATATCGTCAGAATACAGCATTTTCTGATTACAGCAGAGCAGCCGTGATTGCAGTTGTTATTCTGTGGTATTGCTACAAATTGTATCAGTACAAAGGTATCTCCGTAATGTTCATCTGGGTAGTTGCAATCTGCCTGATCTACAACTTTATTACATCCAAAACAGCATTTGGACGTTACTTCTACGCAATTGGTGGTAATGAGAAAGCTACACAGCTTTCCGGTATTGATACAAATAAGGTTTATTTCATTGCATATGCAAACATGGGCTTACTTGCTGGTCTTGCCGGTCTTCTCTGCGCAGCACGTGTAGGTTCTGTAAATGGTAGTACAGGTACATCCTTCGAGATGGATGCAATCGGTTCCTGTTTCATCGGTGGTGCTTCCGCATACGGCGGCAGCGGTACTGTAGGTGGTGTTGTAATCGGTGCACTTCTCCTTGGTGTTATCAACATGGGTATGTCAATCATGGGTATCGGTGATTCCTGGCAGTATGTTGTAAAAGGTGCCGTACTTTGATCGCAGTTGTATTTGATGTTATCTCTAACAGAAAATCCAACTAAATAATTGCCAAAAACTGCTGAGAGTGCAGTAAACAGTAATCAGAAAGGGGCTGTTGCAGAAATGCAATGGCTTCTTTTGCATATAGCATGCAAATATGGTAAACTGTAGATGTTTGAAAGCATATTTATTTTATAATAAAATGGCGGTTTGCCTACAGGCAAAAAGCGCGGGCAATAAAGGAACTTATTAATTATGAAAAAATCCACATTGACTGTTTTTTTTATTATAGTAGGCTGTATGTTATTTCTCTCTGGAATCTGGATTTATTTCCAGAAAAAACTGGATCAGGTGGATCTTGGTGAAGGAGAGGGGGGCATCCAGCTACGCAAAACATTATCTGATGATAGCAGGAGCGGAAAATACCCTGATGTGGGATTCTATCTATGAAAGCGCCAGCCAGGCGGCAAAGGATGCAGATGCTTATCTGGAATTGATCGAGCCCGGGCACGATTCCAATTATAGTCAGGCGGACTATCTGCGTATTGGAATTGCCTCCCAGGTGGACGGATCATTCTGGAAGCTGATGGAAGCGATGAAGAGCAGGAACTGATCCAGGAGGCCTCAGATGCGGATATTCCAGTAGTTACGGTGCTGACAGATGATTCCTCCAGTGCCAGAATCAGCTTTGTTGGACTGAATAGTTATCAGCTGGGAAATGCTTACACGGAACAGATCCTTGGACTTTTAAAGGAGCATGAGAATACGCAGGTCCTTCTTTTGTCAAATTCCCAGTCCAAGACACAGGAGACCAATCTGATTTATTACCAGATTAAAAAATAACTGGAGGAAAAAAAGAAGGATTATCAGACCGTAACGATTTCAGAATACAACATTGACAGCAGCTCTGGCTTTGATACAGAGGAATTTGTCCGGGATATTTTTGTAAGCGAGGAGAACCTGCCAGATGTGCTGGTGTGCATGGACGAGGTTGTGACAGAGTGCGTTTACCAGGCTCTGGTTGACTATAACCAGGTTGGAAATGTGGATGTAGTTGGTTTTTATTATTCCGATGTAATTCTGGATGGTATCAGCAAAGGGATTATTTCTTCAGCTATCGCTCTGGATATGGATGAAATCGGAAGATACAGCGTGAATGCCCTGGAAGAGTTTTCCTCCCTGGGACATACCAGCAATTATTACAGTGTGGGTCAGCATGTGATCACCAGAAGCAATGTTGGTGCTTACAGAACGGAGGGGAATTAAATGAGAGAGAGAAAAGGAAGCCTTTCCGTCCAGAATTCCATACAGACAAGATTAAGCTTTGTTATGGCCCTTGTCATGGTATTTGTAGTATGCATCAATTTTTTTTTTATCTTTGAACAGATCCATACCGGTGTAGACCGGATTGATGCTGTTTTTTCCAGCAATGCAGCAATTAATGATCTCTCGGATACCTTAAACAAGCTGGAAGGAACGGTTTACGAATATCTGAATATAAAGGGAACCAAGGCTCTGGAAAATTACTATCGCTATGAGCAGGATTACCGGGAGCTTCTGGATAAGCTGAATGACCGGAATGTGGACAATGAAGTAAAAATGCTGGAAAAAAAATATACGCAGAATGTCAGAAAGCTATCTGAATCAGACCAGCGAGACTGTTCAGGCCAAGCGAGGCAGAAATATTGAGAAGTACAAGGCTTCTTATGAAAAAGAACTGCAGCTTTATAAATATATCAATTCTTATATTTACAAGCTGAATAATCTGCGTTTCCGGATGAATTCCTCCAATTACCAGCTCCTGCTTTCTTCTATGGATGTACTGTATCGGCTGGCGTTGGTGGTTATTTTCATTGTGGCAGCAGTAGGCGTGGCTATTATCATTCTGTTTGTGCAATCCATGATCCGGCCGCTGACCCAGCTTTCCAGTACTGCTCATGAGGTTGCCCTGGGAAATCTGAATGTGCCAATTCTGCCTGTTGTCTGCGAGGATGAGGTTGGCGTGGTAACACGGAGCTTTAATCAGATGCTGGACAGCATACGCATTCATATTAAACAACAGCGTGAAAGTATAGAGAAGCAGGCTCAGATGAAGGAGAGGGAGCTTCTTATGGAGACCCATCTGAAGGAAGCACAGCTGAAATATCTTCAGGCTCAGATCAATCCTCATTTCCTGTTTAACTGTCTGAATGCCGGGGCCCAGCTTGCCATGCTGGAGGATGCAGAGCGTACCGGTGTTTTTCTGGAAAAGATGGCAGACTTTTTCCGATATAATGTACGGAAAATGGAGGATGATGCTCTTCTCTGGGAAGAGGTGGATGCAGTTGACAATTATATTTATATTTTAAATGTCCGATTTGCCGGAGATATCAATTATGAAAAGATGTGGATGAGGGAATCGGGAATTTCAGGATTCCAAGTATGATTTTGCAGCCTCTGGTGGAAAATGCCGTGCAGCATGGAATTCACGACTGTATGGAAACTGGAAAAATCAGAATGTCTATTCACAAGGATGGAGATGATCTGGAAATCACAGTCAGTGATAATGGCGCCGGAATGACACAGGAGATGATCAGGTCTGTTATGGCAGGGAAAGCACGAAATAATGGAGAGGACCGTTATTCTACAGGTATAGCAGTAGGAAATGTAATTGACAGATTGGAACTGTATTATAAACAAAAAAGGTCTTCTTACCATAGAAAGTGATGGTCTGGGACTTGGAACCAGTGTGCATATCACCTTACCGGTGGAGGTTGAAGGTACCAGTGAATGAGTAAAAAGTGATAGCACGGAGTATGCTGCAATGAGCAGTGACAGAGGCTGAATAAAGGGGAGCAAAAAAAATGTACCGTATTCTGATAGCAGATGATGAAGGACTTATGCTGGAGGCTTTTAAAGGAGTGATTCTGGCTGAATTCGGAGATAAATGCAGTGTGGAAACTGCGAAAACAGGAAGGGCGGTAATCGAGAAGGCGGAGACCTTTCACCCGGATATTGTGTTTATGGATATTCACATGCCTGGAATTAATGGAATCCAGGCTATGCGGGAAATCCGGAAGTTCAACAATTCCGCCTTGTTTTATGTGGTTTCCGCATATGACAAATTTGATTACGCTAAAGAAGCCATTAATCTTGGTGTGGAACAGTATCTTACGAAACCGATTTCGAAAAGTAAGATTATTTCTGTGGTGGAAGAAGCGACAGCAAAGGTGGATAAGGTGCGTGATCAGAGAAGTAATCTGTTGAAAATCCAGGAAAAGCTGGAGACAGTTATCCCGGTTGTGGAATCTGGTTATGTGAATTCTCTTCTTTTCCAGAAGGAGATGGCAGCAGCAGGTTATTACCAGCAGCTTCTGGATATTGAATATGGCCAGGGCTATGTTATGGTGGTGCAGTTTGGACAAAGCTATGAAAATGGAAGACTGGTAAGCCCGGTTGGAATGAATGTGAAGGCACAGAGCTTTTATCCGGAATTTCGGGATGTGGTGAAGTCTGCTTTTCCCTGTGTGGTTGGAAATATTATGTCCAACCGTATCCCTGTGGTAGTGCCTTGTGAAATTTTCCAGAATCCTTATGAAGACCGTATTGATCTGGTGGAAAAGGCAAGAGAGCTGGTGGCAAGATTGGAGGGCAGACTGGATGCAAAATTCCGTGTGGGAATTGGAAGAGTATGGGAAATGGAAGAGCTTGAGAGATCTTACCGCGAAGCACTCCGGGCATTAAACGGAAGCCTGGGCAGGGTAATCCATATAGAGGATCTTTCCCAGAATGGTGTCTATGACGAGGCTTTTTCCCGGCAATGATGAGAAGAGGATGTTCCGCTGTCTTGAGGAGGGAAATGAGGAGGGGATGCTCCAGGAGGTGAACTTCTTCTGTGACTGGATGGTAGAGCATTATTCACAGGATATGAATAATATCCGCCTGAAAATACTGGAGTTTATTATCTGGGGTGAGAAGATTGCTTTTGAAAGCGGCGCGATCAATTATGGATTTAGTTACCGCAGGGACTATTTGGATACTGCCATGTCGCTTTCAACCTATGAGGATCTTCGTAAATGGTTCCAGGAAAAGATGGTAAATGTATGCCGGGCAATCCGGGATCAGAAGGAAGATCAGTCTAATTCCGCGGTAAAGAAGGCCATGCTTTATATTCAGGAAAATTACAGCAGGGATATTTCCCTGGATGATGTGTCCAGTCAGGTGAATATCAGTCCTTATTATTTCAGCAAGATTTTTAAGGAGGAGACTGGGGAGAATTTTATTGAGTATCTGACCAGAGTCCGGATCGATAAAGCCAAAGAGCTTCTGGTGGATGCAAATGTGAGCGTAAAGGAAGCGGGAATCCAGAGCGGCTATTCGGATCCCAATTATTTCAGCAGGATTTTTAAGAAGCAGATGGATATGACTCCAAGTGAGTATAAAGCGAGGTATGGAAAATGAGAAAGTGTCGTTGGCTGATCTTGTCGTTGGCTTTGCTCCTGACAGCTGCATTGGCAGCAGGTTGCGGAAATAAGCCTCAGGAGCCGCAGAAGGAAGAAGCAAAAAGAGGAAGATAAGCTGCAGATCGGGCTTAGCTTTGACTCTTTTGTAATTGAGAGATGGTTGCGGGACAGGGATATGTTTGTTTCTACTGCCCAGAGTCTTGGAGCAGAGGTGAATGTGCAGGTAGCCGGAGGCGTTGTGGAAGAGCAGATTTCCCAGATAGAGTATTTCATTAAGAAAAAAAAGATGGATGTGATCGTGGTGATCCCTATTGATGGAAATGCGCTGTATGATGTGCTGAAGGAAGCCAGGAAATGGGGATTTATATAATCTGCTATGACCGCATTGTGGAAAATGTTAATGCAGATCTGTATATTACCATTGATAATGAAAAGGTTGGAACCCTTATGGGAGAGGCGCTGATCCAGGCTTGTCCGGAGGGAGGAAATATTTTTGCCATCAATGGATCTCCTACAGACAGAAATGTGGATGAAGTTGTGAGGGGGTTCAATAAAGCCATTGAAGGCAGTAATCTGAATGTGGTTTATACGGAATATTGCGATAACTGGATGGCAGAGCTGGCCGGAAATTATGTGACTCAGGGGTTGGAAGTTACAAAAGATATTGTAGGAGTGATGTGCGGAAATGATGATCTGGCAAGTCAGGCAGTGAAGGTATTGTCGGAGAACAGGCTGGCCGGGAAGGTTGCTGTGGTGGCCCAGGATGCGGATCTGGCAGCCTGTCAGAGGATTGTGGAAGGTACACAGGAAATGACCGTCTATAAGCCTATTGAACAGGAAGCGAATACGGCGGCCGAATTCGCAGTGGCGCTTGGCAAAGGAGAGGATATTACTTCCGGAGAAGGGGAATACAAGGCGGTAGAAACCTTCAATGATGGGACATATGACATTCCTTATTATAAAATCGATCCAATTGCGGTGACGGCGGAAAATATGGATAAGGTGATCATTGACGGGGATTTCATACGAGAGAGGATGTTTATTTGAATATTCGATAAGGAAAGGTGCTTCAAAGCGGACGCAGTGCGGACGAAATAACAAAAAGACTGGTTCTTCAGGCAGCTACATGAAGAACCAGTCTTTTTGTATGGGAAAAAAAAAGAACTTTTTATGAATATACTCTGTCGATTTGGATCACGGCACAATAGTTGCCATCGTCCATATTGCGGATGCGCTCTTTGAGGAGATTGGTGATCTCCACGTTGGTGAGTTTGCATTCGAAAGGAACCGCTACGTCGAAGATCAGGTTTGTGTGGGTAGGACCTTCTACTATGCGAAAATCGTGAATGGAAAGACGGCGGTCCAGATTGCGGGTGATTTCTTCAATCTGGCTGCGCATTTCATTGACCTCCTTGTTGTCTGTGACAATGGGATCAATGTGGATGGTGGCAGAACAATTTAGTTTGTCCTGAAGCTCATGCTCAATGTTGTCAATCTCATCGTGGATAATCAGCAGATCTCCGTGGGCGGGAACCTCAGCGTGGAGGGAAAGAATCAGTCTGCCTGGACCGTAGTCATGGACAATCAGGTCATGCATGCCGTGGACAATGGGATGGGCAAGAACGATCTCTTCGATTTCCTCTACTAAATTTTTCTCCGGGGCTTGTCCGAGAAGGGGATCAATGGTATCCTTCATTGTAGTGATTCCGGTATAGAAGATAAAAATGCCCACCAGAACACCGAACCATCCGTCCAGCACCAGTCCGGTAAGCTGACTGATGATAGTTGCAAGAAGAACCAGACTGGTGGAAACTGTATCACTTAAACTGTCTCCGGCTGTAGCCTGCATGGCAGTACTGTCGATTTTGTGACCGATAGTGCGGTTATAGTAGTACATATATATTTTTACCAGAATAGATGCAATAAGGACAGCAATAATAACCGGGCTGCATTCAATGGGCTCCGGAGTGCGGATCTTGTCAATGGAGGAGCGGATCAGCTCGAAGCCCATGATCAGAATCGCAACTGAGACAAGAAGTCCGGAGATATATTCCATGCGTCCATGTCCAAAGGGATGCTCTGTATCCGGTTTTTGTCCGGAGAGCTTGAAGCCCACCAGAGTGATCACGGAGGAGCCTGCATCCGATAAGTTGTTGAAGGCATCCGCCGTGATGGCAATGGAACCGCTTAGGATTCCGGCAAGCCATTTTCCTATAAAGAGAAAAATGTTTAGGGCAATTCCCACAGCCCCGCAGAGCATGCCATAAGACTGGCGAACCTGGGGGGAGTTGTAGTCTTTGTAATCTTTGATGAAAAAACGGGATAAAAAATGTTATCATGAAAACTTCACCTCAAATAAAAGTAACTGTTCAGTTCTCTTACAGTTACGCGCTCTGTGATGCACAGAAAGGCGAACCTTCCTGCGGCACTTCCACAGCTGCCGTCCGGGACTTTCATAGTGAAAAATGCCTCGCGGAATAGTATTTGCTGAATAGTTATCTGAAAAAATAAAATAGTTACTGTGTATCCTGTGAATACATTCTTTTTAATGTAGCACATTGCGGAGAGAAAAATACCAGAGAAAATTTATAAAATGCCTGATTAAAGTGTGTATAAATTGTTGTTCCAAAAGACACCTGTTGTGGATGGGCGTGTATAAGGTGGAGACAGCAAGCAGGATTTGTGGAAAAGCTGATCAGCAATCCAGGAAGAATGTGGAAAACTTTTTGAAAAAAAAGATGGAAATATGGGGGAAAAAGTGGTGTCAAGCGTTTTTGAAAATGTCCTAAAATAATTGAAGTATTAGCCCCGGCTTTTGCTGGGGCTTGTTAAATTGATTCGTTTCATTCCTCAGGCAATTTTTGTATCTTGATCATTCTGGTGGTGTTCTTGCTGTTTGACAAACTTTCCAAACTGTTGGCGACGCCAGGGATGATTCATTGGTGGAATGCGGGGCTTCTTTGGTTTTGGCGGAGTATAGTCTATATCTAAGTCTTTTGATTTTGTTTCGTGCTCGGGTATTTCTTCCAGTGCGTAGATGTCTTTGTCATTTACACAGCAGTATTGACTGCCATCAAAAGCCTGAATAAACATTACCTTTGTTCCTTTTCGGTAGTGGACCTGATTGCCTCTGCTGTCAATCATACGGTAGTATTTATTGGAATGCCTTAAACAGTGTCCGGTATCTACCGTTCTTTCGCATAAAACTGCAAGAATCAGGTTAATTTTTTTCAATTTGGGGTTGCACTTCGAACACAGACTTGATACCATGAATGGGAAGGAAAACTTCTCATTGAATTCCTTTATGTAGGAGTTTAGGAATTCATTGGCAGCGTCTATGGTCGTTATGCCTGCAAGTCTTAACTCGACTGGCAGGCGCGACTGTAGCGTCTGGTTCAGGCGTTCTACACGTCCTTTTGCCTGAGGCACACTGCTTGATCCCAGTTCAACCCCCAGCTGTTTACAGGCATAGGCAAACTGTGTATAGGTATCCTCATCGATAGATGGGGGAGTTTTTCTTTTTAGGTGAAAACAGTACGGCGGTCTGTAAAGAACTTGTAGGGGATACCGTAAGTTGTGAGGATCTGATGGAAAACGTGGTAATAGCCATTCAGAGTTTCCTGGTATCAAACCAACCGCCGGTAATCCTTCCTGTAGCATCATCTATAGCCAGATGCAGATGCCATATCTGACCGGGGATCCATTCGTAGGGAGTTGCGTCCATTTGCTGCAGTTCACCGAAATAAGCGGCTCTGGGACGGCGGGAATGGGCGTCCTCAAGAGCAACAAGATTAATCTGTATCTGATCCGCTTCTTTCTGAGATTTCGCTGCTTTTTTTATCGGCTTTTAATTGTTCTTTGATTCTCTTTTTCTTAGCTTTTGTAGCCTTGGGAGAGAGAATGTATTCAGCTTCGAGAATAGACATAACCGCTGAAGGGGAGATGTGGATATCTTCATGTTTTCCTAATAACTCAGTGAAATGCACAAAATTGGCATCATAGTATTTGTTGCGGTATAAATCGACAACAAGATTACGAGTTTCATTGGGGATGGTATTGGCTGGCTTACGTCCTCTGTTGCCATGGATAAAATAGGCTTTGCCATGCTCTTTGTAGCCTTTAAGCATACGGTTAATGTGACGTACAGTACAACCGAGTAAGGGCAGCTCTCTGCTTGTTAGGGGCTGGATGATCTGCCAATGATTTGATCACCTCATACTTCTTTTGTTCATCCATTGATAATTCTACCTTTCTGATAATCGTTACCTCCATCTGTTGATGGAAGCATTATACTACATTGGGACATTTTCCTTTGTGGTATATTAGGACATTATCATAAATGGTTCATAGTATGTCAAGCATTTTTGAAAATATGTATGTCAAGCGTTTTTGAAAATGTCCTAAAATAATTAAAGTATTAGCCCCGGCTTTTTGCTGGGGCTTGTTATATTGATGTGCTTACACGTCCTTTTGCCTGAGGCACACTGCTTGATCCCAGTTCAACCCCCAAGCTGTTTACAGGCATAGGCAAACTGTGTATAGGTATCCTCATCGATAGATGGGGAGTTTTTTTTTTATAGGTGAAAACAGTACGGCGGTCTGTAAAGAACTTGTAGGGGATACCGTAAGTTGTGAGAATCTGATGGAAAACGTGGTAATAGCCATTCAGAGTTTCCTGGGTATCAAACCAACCGCCGGTAATCCTTCCTGTAGCATCATCTATAGCCAGATGCAGATGCCATATCTGAGCGGGGATCCATTCGTAGGGAGTTGCGTCCATTTGCTGCAGTTCACCGAAATAAGCGGCTCTGGGACGGCGGGAATGGGCGTCCTCAAGAGCAACAAGATTAATCTGTATCTGATCCGCTTCTTTCTGAGATTTCGCCGCTTTTTATCGGCTTTTAATTGTTCTTTGATTCTCTTTTTCTTAGCTTTTGTAGCCTTGGGAGAGAGAATGTATTCAGCTTCGAGAATAGACACATAACCGCTGAAGGGGAGATGTAGATATCTTCATGTTTTCCCTAATAACTCAGTGAAATGCACAAAATTGGCATCATAGTATTTGTTATGGTATAAATCGACAACAAGATTACGAGTTTCATTGGGGATGGTATTGGCTGGTTTACGTCCCTCTGTTGCCATGGATAAAATAGGCTTTGCCATGTTCTTTGTAGCCTTTTAAGCATACGGTTAAT
>VOFI01002943.1_pt1 | contig 49444 bp, 80 predicted proteins | sample 5384131 | NCBI WGS metagenome assembly VOFI01 (sample SAMN12384728, study PRJNA508395) | human gut metagenome | isolation source: healthy gut H | host: Homo sapiens
ACATCCACACCGATGCCTTTGAGAAAACGGGCCTCCTCCGCCAGATCGAGGGGCGTCGCCGGTCACGACCGCCCGCTTCCCGCGGTACAGCATCCCGTCACAGGTCGCGCAGGTGCTCACACCGCGGCCCATGAACCGTTCTTCCCCGGGCAGGGGCCGTCCCGGTTTTGGCTCCGGTAGCGAGGATCAGGCTTTTCCCCTCGGCCACCTCGTTCCCCATGGCGGCGGCAAACGAATCCCCCCATCGGCAAAATCGAGGTCACCCGTCCCATGACGAACGCCGCTCCCGCCTCTTCCGCCTCGCGGCGCATCGCGCGGAGCATCTGCTCTCCCGACAAGCCCCGCATACCGAGGTAATTGTCGATTTTTCAGAACGGAACAGCGGGTTCATCCGGTAGTCGTTGGAGAGCACGGCGCAGCGTTTCCCTCTGGCGGCGGCGTTGACGTCGGCGGACAGCCCTGCCGGTCCGCCGCCGACGAACAGGATATCGTACATCATGCGCGTTCACTTCCTATGTAGGGGCCGGAGCAACGCTCACAGCCTGGATTTTTGAGCAGCATGGAGTTGGTCACCACCGATACCGAGCTGAACGCCATGGCCGCTCCGGCGACGATCGGATTCAGGAAACCGAGCGCCGCGACCGATCCCGATGCAGTTGTAGAAAAAGGCCCAGAACAGATTTTGCCGGATTTTTGCGCATCGTAGCCCGGGACAATTTGATCGCAGACACCAGGGGACGACACCGGGGCATACCAGCACGACGTCCCCCCGACTCCATAGCGATGTCGGTGCCGCTGCCCATGGCAAACCCCACATCGGCGGCAGCCAGGGCCGGCGCGTCATTGATACCATCCCCCGCCATGGCCACGGTCAGGCCCTTTTTGCTTTTTCCTGTTCGACTGCTTCGACCTTTCCTTCCGGCAGCACCTCGGCCACCACCTCGTCTACGCCGACCTGGGCCGCGATGGCCTCCGCCGTCCGGCGGTTGTCTCCGGTGACCATTTTGGCGCGGATGCCGAGCCGGTGCAGGTCCTTCAGTGCCGGGGCCGAGCTTTTCCGGACCGGATCGGCCACGGCGGCGGCTCCCGCCGCCTCATGGTCCACCGCGATGAACAGGACGGTCTTGCCCTGCTGTTCCCATGATTCGGGGGGAAAAGGCGAAGGGGATCCCTTTTTCCTCCATCAGCCGCCGGGAACCGATGAGCAGATCGCGCCCCTCCACCCGGGCGGCGATGCCCCGTCCGGTCAGGGACTCAAAGGACTCGGGCTGAGGCAGCTCTTCCAGGACACCACCCTTAACGCTCTCCGTCACAGCCCGGGCAACCGGATGCTCCGACCGCGATTCGGCGGCCGCAGCCAGGCGGAGCAGGGTATCCCGGTCCAAGGAACCGAAGGTTTCGATATCGGTCACTGCGGGTTTCCCCTCGGTGATGGTGCCGGTCTTATCAAAGATGACCACCCCGATTTTGCAGGCGGTTTCGAGCGCGTCGGCGCTTTTGATGAGCACTCCCATGGTCGCGGCCCGGCCGGTCCCGACCATCAGAGCGGTGGGGGGGTGGCCAGCCCCAGCGAACACGGGCAGGCGATGACCAGCACCGCCACCGCGCGGGTGATCGCCGTCTCCACCGAGCCCATCAGCCAAAAGGTCAGGCCAAAGGTTAGCAGCGCGATGACGATGACGGCAGGCACAAAGACGGCCGATACCCTGTCGGCGAGTTTTGGATCGGCGCTTTCGAGGACTGCGCTTCTTCGACCAGCTTGATAATGCCGGACAGGACGGTATCCCGCCCCACGCCGGTCGCCCGTACGGTCATAGAGCCTGTCCCGTTGACCGTCCCGCCGAACACCTGCGCGCCGGCTTCCTTCTCCACAGGCATGCTTTCCCCCGTGAGCATGGATTCGTCCACCGCGGAACGGCCGTCCTCGACCACTCCGTCGACAGAGATACTCTCACCCGGGTGGACCAGCACCCGGTCGTCCTTCGGATATCGGCCGCGGCAATGACCTCTTCCCGGCCGTCCCGCAGCACAGTGGCGGTTTTGGGCTGCAGGTTCATCAGCATCTCAATGGCGGCCGAGGTTTTGCCCCTCGCCCGGGTCTCCAGCAGCTTGCCGAGCAGGATCAGGGTGATGATGATCACCGCGCTTTCAAAATACAGATGGGTACCGCCCGTCAAAACGTTATAGGTGCTGTATCCCCACGCCGCCGTGGTTCCCAGGGCGACGAGCACGTCCATGTTGGGGCTGCGGTTTTTCAGGGACAGGAAGGCGCCCTTGTAAAACCGCCAGCCGATGATGAACTGCACCGGCGTGGAGACGACGAGCTGCCACCAGCCGGTGTGCAGCAGATGGGTCAGATGCGCGTGCGGCGCGGCGAACATCAGCACCATCATGAGCAGGAAGGGCAGGGACAGCACCGCCGAAACGATGACCATTCCCGTCAGCCGCCGCATTTCCCGCTGACGGAAAGCCGCCTTGTCCTCCACCACGGGTAGCCGGCGGCCCTCACCGCCTTCTCGATGGCACGTCGTTCAGCGCCTTCGCCGGCAAGCGTCACCCTGGCCCGCTGATTGGCGTAGCTGACCTCGGCCCCGGCCACGCCCGGCACCCCTTTGAGGGCATGTTCCACCGCGGACGCGCACCGCACGCAGGTCATCCCGCCGATCTGCAGCTCGATCTCACCGGTATCCCGCTTGTCTTCCATATCGCGATCCTTCCCCACCGATTCAGTCCGTCACCGTATAGCCGGCATCGGTCACGGCCTTCACCAAGGCCTGCCGGTCGGTTTTTCCGGCCGCGTAACGGATCTCCGCCGTTTTCCCCACCAGGCTGACCTGGACCCCCTTAACGCCTTTTACGGCCTTCAGGGCCTCCTCCACCCGCTTCTGGCAGTGCCCGCAGGTCATCCCTTCAATTTTCAGGGCCATTTGTTCCACTTTATCAAACATGGCGGTTCCCGTCCTTTCCTGCCCGTCTATACAGGGCTCTTGGTTCACGTCCATAATATACCAATTTTGTATAGATTTCAAGTGCTTTTTTGCGCCAATGTCTGTCGACCCTTTTAAACCCAAAATTCCTCCTCGCTGCTCTCCCCATATCCGTCGGATACAGACGAGGGATCATACCGCATCGTGCGCATCATTCCGCCCATGGCAAGGGAAAGGAGGAAACCGGCGGTGACCAGCAGGGCGGCGAGCTGCACGGAGAGGCGGCGGGCGCGGCTGACCTCCCGGGTGGAAAAGGCCAGGACCAGGCCGCGTATGAGAAAGGGGATGGGCAGGAGCGTGAGCGCGACGATGTTGATATTGACGGCCGTATACCCCGCCTTGTCAAAGGTGCCGGCCAGCCCGCCGAAATTGAGAAAAACCAGGATGGAGGCGATCAGGACGGCCAGCCCGACCAGCAGCAGGAACAGCGAATCGAGCGCGTGCTCCCGATGGCGGCGGACATAGCCGATATACGAATATACACCGGTGCCGATGCAGCCGATCGCCACAACGAACAAAAACGTATTGGATCGGAAATAGCTTGCCTCAGGGCCGCCCTCACTATGCATCCCCACCTGAAAAATGACCGACAGGAGCAGCAGCAGCGCCGCGGCGGCCAGATACGCGATGGATTTGGCGAAACGCGATATGTTCATACAGATCGTCCATCCTTTCGAGGCGCGCCCGGAAAATCCGGATGCAACCTGTCCTGTTTTGGCTCATCAAAAAACGGTCCTTTTTAAGTATAGAGAAAACCGAGCGGTTTGCAATCCCCTGAGCCGTCATTCCCGATAGATAAAATGCTTTACGGGTTCCCCCAAGACGGCCGAGAAACTGTGCGATATTGGACGGATAGAGGGCGATATCATGCACGATGTCAAGTGGAACCCAATGAAATTCCATCTCAAACGGTCTTTCCTCGAGATGTTCTTGGCCCATAAATACGTCATCCTGCGATGTCTCTTCGTCTTCAATCGCTACTAGGTAATACAGGCAGATCTGATGGCAGGGCACGTCACCCCACCTAAAAAAGAGTTCCCCCACCCATTTCAGCTCGCCGACCGATATCTCCGCGCCGATTTCCTCACGGAATTCGCGTATCAGGGTTTCCTCATTTGTTTCGCCAAAGGCGACATGGCCCCGGAAAGGCAAAGCCGTCGTCATTCGCCGGCTTTTGAAGGAGAACCCGGCCGTGCTTTTTATACAGATACCGGCCACACGGTAAGAAAAACACATATCCCTCCGTTTTGAATAAAATATCCGACATCCTCTATCCTCCCTTATAAACGTAAAACAAGGCGGCGGCAGTCCGGGAGATCCCGAACCGGCCGCGCGCCCCTTCTTACGCTTTATGCCACTTGACCCCCTGCGGGGTATCCTCCAGCACGATTTTCCGCGCCTTCAGTTCGTCCCGGATCCGGTCCGCCTCGGCCCAATTCTTGTTTTGGCGCGCCGCGGTACGGGCCGCGATCAAAGCCTCGATTTCGGCGTCGAGTTCCTCCTCCTTGCGATCGAAAGGAGCCCCAGCACCCGCACAGCTCGCCGAACAAGGTTCGTGCAGCCCGGCAGGTGCCTTTTGGAGGGCCCGCCGGAGGCAATGAGGACGTTGATGTCCTTGGCCAGCTCAAATAGGGCGGCGATGGCGTCGGCGGTGTTGAGGTCGTCGTCCATCGCGGCGATAAACTGTTCCCGCCGTTCCCCGCATTTGGCGGCAAAGGCCGCGTCGGCAGCCCCCTCCGGCGCGGACGCTTCCGCGTCATCGAGGGCGCTGCGGCAGGTATAGAGCCGGTCGAGCGCCGCCTTGCCCTGGCCGATGATCTCGGCGTTGTAGTTGATGGGACTGCGGTAGGAGGAAGAAATCAGGAAGAACCGGATCGGCTCATATCCCATTTGCTCCGCCACATCCCGGACAGTGAAGAAGTTGCCGAGGGATTTGGACATCTTCTTATTGTCGACGTTGATATACCCATTGTGCATCCAATAGCGGGCAGAAGGGGACGCCGTTGCAGCATTCACTCTGAGCGATCTCGTTTTCGTGGTGGGGGAAAATCAGATCCTGGCCGCCGCAGTGGATGTCGATGGTTTCTCCCAGATACCGGCGGGCCATGGCGGAGCATTCGATATGCCAGCCCGGCCGCCCGTCCTCCAGGGAGAGGGCCAGGACGGCTCGCCCGGCTTCGCCGCCTTCCACAGGGCGAAATCCAGGGCGTCCTCCTTTTCCTCCCCAATCCCGATGCGGGCGCCCGATTCCAGATCGTCGATAGGCTGATGGGAGAGCTTGCCGTAATGCTCGTCTTTCCGTGTGCGGAAATAGACATCCCCATTCGCGGCCCGGTAGGCGTAGCCCTTTTTCGACCAGGCCCCCGATCAGCGACAGGATCTCCTCCATGTTTTCGGTGGCCTTGGGGTGGATTGTGGCCTCCCGGACCCCCAGGCCCTTAGCGTCCTTCCAGAACTCCTCAATATACCGCTGTGCGATCACATCGTAGGAAACGCCCTCTTCATTGGCGCGCCGGATGATTTTGTCGTCGATATCGGTGAAATTCTGGACGAAGCGCACCTCATACCCCCGCCATTCCAGATAGCGGCGCAGAACATCGAACACACACAGGGGGCGGGCGTTGCCGATATGGATGAAGTTGTAGACCGTGGGGCCGCAGGCGTAGATTTTGACTACGCCGGGTTCCAGGGGACGAGTTCTTCCTTCTGACGGGTCATGGTGTTGTAGATTTTCATGGCGCTTCCTCCGTGATTTCCTCGTTTTGGCTATCCTGGGTCCGGCCCTCCAGCCGGCCGACCTGCCGGCGCAGGACATCGAGCTGGTGTTCCAGCCGGCAGAGCTCCCTGTGCCACCGGGATCGGGTATGTGGATCTGGTCGAGATCCACGATTTTGGCACCATTGCGGCGCACCACCCGGGCGGGGACACCCACCGCGGTGGAATGGTCCGGAATATCCGAGAGCACCACAGCTCCTGCCGCGATGCGCACGTCGTTACCGATCTCGATAGGCCCGAGCACTTTGGCGCCGGAGCCCACCATCACGTGATTGCCGAGCGTCGGATGCCGCTTGCCCTTATCCTTTCCCGTGCCGCCCAAGGTTACTCCCTGATAAATGGTGCAGTCGTCTCCAATGACGGTGGTTTCCCCGATGACCACACCGGTACCGTGATCGATGAACAGCCGCCGGCCGATGGTGGCGCCGGGATGGATCTCGATGTTGGTGCGGCGCACACAGCGCTGGGAAATCCAGCGGGCCAGGAATTTCAGGTTGTGCCGATAGCACCAGTTCGCCCGCCGATGGGACCGCACCGCCTTATAGCCATTGTATAACAGCATCACTTCCAGCGCCGAACGGGCGGCCGGATCCCGGTCCCGTATGCAGGCGATATCCTCTTTCATGCGGTCAAACATGCTAAATGCCCCTCTCTTTGGGCGGCCCCGCCGCCCGGAATCCCGCATTTGGGATAGACAATCTCATAAGGCTGAGCCAGAGCCGCCGTCCTTTGTATGCGATCACCGGTTCTGGGGAGCCACGCTCCCACCGGCTTCCTTTTTCATAAACCGGCGGGGACGCCCCCTCCCCCATGCAGTAAGGGAGCTGCGGCCCTGCGGATTTGGGTGGTCATATACCATCCCGTCCATCTAAAAACAACAAAACCCCCGACATGGCGCGGCCGCCATATCGGAGGTGCCGGACAGCACGGTTCCCACTCCGTGGTTTTCACTCATTGGGCATATCTGCCCGGCCGGATAACGGCGGCCAGCCGTCCGGAGATACTGCGGCGGGAGTTTCCCGCCGGTTCCTCCGGCTGCCGGCGGGAACTCCCGCCGCGGGCGCATTTCACCGGTTTTCCGCGAAAAACGCTCACAGCCTCCGGCGTTTTCTCTCTGTCACGGAACGCTCCGGTTACTTCCTCCCGGTTGCATGTTTCTTATCGCCCGGAAAACCGGGCCTCGTTTCCATTATAATCCACTTTCGGAAAAAGTCCACACCTATTTTTCGCCCCGGCTGCCATCGGCAAAATATCGACGGCCCGCCCACACGTACTGGAATCCCGACACCAGGGTCAGCGCCACCGACACCCAAATGAGGATCTGAGCGAAAAGAACCGGCAGCGTAAAAACCATCTCCGGCAAAGCTGCGCCCGCCAGGATGCCGGTTTGCCAGGTGGAAAACTCCAGCGCCACCAGCATGACCAGGATCGACGTGAACTGGGCGACGGTTTTGGCCTTGCCCCAGATGCTTGCCGCCATCACCACATCTCCCTTTGCGGCCATCAGACGTACCGAAGTGACCATAAATTCCCGGCTGAGGATCAGCATGACGGCGAACACATCCAGCTTTCCAACCGCCAAAAAGCCCAGAAACGCCGCGGTTGTGAGCATTTTATCCGCGATGGGGTCGAGAAATTTGCCGAGATTGGTCACCAGCCCCCCGGCCCCGCGCGATTTTACCGTCGAACAGATCGGTGAGCGCGGCGGCACCGAAAACCAGCCCTGCCGCGAGATAATGGCAGGGGAAATCCACCATCAGCAGGATAAGAAACACCGGGGCGAGAAGTATGCGCGCCACCGTCAGCCGATTGGGCAAATTCATGTATCATCAGGCCTTTCCCAGAAATTTCAAGACCGTAAAAACAGGGCGGGGCGGATAGAGGCTGTCTTTAAACAGCAACGCACGAATTTATGAGCACTAAAATCCCGGGGGCCGCAGCCCCTTTTTTTGTATATAGGCGGGTTCGGACGTCCGCCTTCCCGCCGGCTTTCCTAAAAAGGACTCCGGACCGGCCCCTGAAGGGCTCTCTACACCGGCAAGCTTTGGGGCCGGCCACCGCCATTGTGGAGTCCCGCAATGGCCCTAAAAATCAAAGCATCAGGGGTGCCAAGTGGCTCCCCTTGGCACGTCTTTGCCTTCTTTCTTCGTGCGAAGAAAGAAGGTGGCCGACAGGCCAGACTTTTGTTGCGGTATGTCCGCGCATAAAGAACGCAATCCGGCTGAAAGGGATATCGAATGCGCGGCCACATCCTTTTTCCCCCGGCGGCAAAAGGATGCAAAAAACGTCGGGGTTCCCCGGACCCCAGATGGTCAGCCGGTTTTTCTTTTCAGGAAAACCGGCAATCACGTTTTTTCCTGGAACCGACGCTCATAGAACAAGGGGGCCCGAGGCCCCCGGGGACCGGTTGGGCGCGGGGCTGAAAAAATGCAGCAACCCCAAGCCTCGGGGCCGCAGCCCCTTTTTTGTATATAGGCGGGTTCGGGCGTCCGCCCTCCCGCCGGCTTTCCTAAAGAGAACTCCGGACCGGCCCCTGAAGGGCTCTCTGCACCGGCAAGCTTTGGGGCCGGCCACCGCCATTGTGGAGTCCCACAATGGCCCTAAAAATCAAAGCATCAGGTGTTCCAAGTGGCTCCCCCTTGGCATCGTCTTTTTTGCCTTCTTTCTTCGTGCGAAGAAAGAAGGTGGCCGACAGGCCAGACTTTTGTTGCGGTTTGTCCGCGCTTTAGCTCGTAGCCACATAAGGAAGCAAAACGCCGCCGGGGAGCTTCGCCCCCGGGCTCACAGGAATGCAGAGCCGCCACTCACGCACCGGAGCCCGTTTTTCCGGACGCCCTCACGGTAAACCATTTGCCGTTGATCTCGGAAGGCATGCTGATCTTTTTGATCTGGATGTCGTTGGCCTCACCAAACCATTCAATGACCCAATCCTCTCCGATCCGGCGCAGACGGAGCGCATAATACCGCGTCTCGTCCCCGGCCGCCAGCTTATACATCAGATAGCGGGGGTTGTTGTCCTCCACGTCCTCGACCGTCGCGAAGCCTTCGGCTCCATTCCAGTATTTCGGGGTATATTCCTTGCTGATCTGGAACCGGACCTCATCGCAGCTGCTGGCTGGCTCCGGAATCTCATCCAAACCTTTCTCCAACCCCGTCCGATCCGTTTTCCAGGACAAAGGCTTTGAAATCGTCCCAGGACTGGTCGCCGACCAGCACCCGGCTGTGCTCCGTCGCGACCCTCTCGAGAAAAATCTCGAAACGGTTTTTCATCGTCATCTGATAAGAGACGGTCAGAAAGGTGCCGATGAACAGGCAGATCACCAGGATGACACCGAACCGGACAGGTTTGAACCGGATGGGATCCGGCGGGCGCCTGACCCAGATTTTCCGGATGTTGAAGGCGACCAGGGGGACGATAGAGAGCACACCCAACAGGATATAGATAAACAGCGCGGTTTTCATGCCCTGTCCCCTTTATAATACTTTGGAAAGGAACTCTTTGGTCCGGGCATGCTGCGGATGTCCGAACAGCTCGCCGGGGGTTCCTTTTTCCGTGATGATGCCGCCGTCGATAAAGAAGATGGTGTCCCCCACCTCTCTGGCAAAGCCCATCTCATGGGTGACCACCACCATGGTGGCGTTGTTCTTGGCCAGCTGCTTCATAACCTCGAGAACCTCGCCCACCATTTCAGGATCCAGTGCGGAGGTCGGCTCGTCGAACAGCAGCACGTCTGGATCCATCGCGAGGGCGCGGGCGATGGCGACCCGCTGCTTCTGCCCGCCGGACAGGCGGCTCGGGTATTCCATCGCCTTGTCCGACAGCCCGACCCTGTTCAGCAGCTCCATCGCGAGCTCATTCGCTTCGTTCTGGGGCATCTTTTTGAGCTTGGTCGGGGCCAGGGTGATGTTGCGCATCACGGTCATGTGTGGAAACAGGTTGAACTGCTGAAACACCATCCCCACCTTCTGCCGCAGCTATCGATCTGGCGCAGGTTCTGCATCACCGAGATCCCCTCGATGACGATATCCCCTTCGTCGGGACCTCGAGGAGGTTGATGCAGCGCAGGAAGGTGGATTTGCCGCCGCCGGACGGGCCGATCACGCAGACACACTCGCCCTTGTCCACATGGGCGTCGATCCCCTTGAGAACCTCGAGTTCCCCGAAATACTTGTGGAGATTCTGTACGTCAATCACTTCTACGCATCCGCCTTTCCAGAGTATTCAGCCCGGTGGAGAGCACGGTAGTCATCAGGAAATAGATATACGCCGCGCAGAGCAGGGGGACGATATAGTTGTAGGTCACGCTGCCCACCGACTGGGCGCCTTTGGTCAGGTCGGCGATGCCGATATAGCCCGCGACCGAGGTTTCCTTGAGCAGGACGATGAATTCGTTTCCGAGGGCCGGCAGCACGTTCTGACCGCCTGGGGATGACGATGTGGATCATCGTCGATCCGCCCGACAAGCCGAGGGAGCGGCCGGCCTCGGTCTGTCCCTTTGTCCACGGCCAGGATGCCGGCGCGGATGATCTCCGCGACGTAGGCACTCGAGTTGATGCCGAAGGCAATGGACGCGATAACGACATCGGAGACCCCGCTGAACAGCGGGAGCTTGTTGAGGACGCGGAGATAGAGGATGAAATAGATGACCATCAGCTGGACGACGGCCGGGGTCCCGCGGATAACCGATATGTACCCATTGGCAAAGCCCGCCACCATTTTGCGGATCCAGATCACCACCGGATTGCCGGTGAGATTATCCACATCCTGCAGCTTGGCGATGGCGAGCAGCAGGCCGAGGATCACGCCGATCACCGCGGCGATCGCCGTCAGCTCCAGCGATTTTCCGAGTCCGCGGAGCAGCTGCTTGTACTGATCCTCTTGAATCAGTGTCACATAAATGGCGTTGGCAAACGAATCTGCCAGATTTTCAAACCAGTGTACGACAGCCCCCAAGACCGCCCCCTCCTTTTTTTCTCCTGTCCCGACAAAACGGGGAAAAGCCGGCCGTTGGGACACAGCCGGCTTTTCGCGTCAATGTTTTATTTGCTCGGGATGTATTTCTCGACGATTTTGTCGAAGGTACCGTCGGCCTTGATGTCCTTCAGCGCCTGGTTGATCGCGTCGAGAAGTTCCTTGTTTCCCTTCTTGACGGCCAGCGCATATTCTTCTTCGTCAAACAGGCCCTCGAGCAGCTTGACGGCGTCGCCATGCTGATCCTTATAGGCCATGGCGGGGTTTTTGTCGATGATGACGGCATCGATCTGGCCGCTGACCAGTGCCTCGACGGCGAGAGAGCCGTTGTTGTACTGGGTGACCTTGGCCGCGTCCGTGACTTCCTCAGCCTTGTCTTTTCCCGTGGTACCGGACTGGACGCCGATCTTCTTGCCCTTGAGGTCGTCCAGGGTGGCAATGGTGCTGTCCGCCTTCAGGATAACGGTCTGGGTGGCGTTGAAGTATTTATCCGAGAAATCACAGGTTTCTTCCCTGGTCGGATCGATCGTAAAGCCGGCGGCGATGACGTCGATCTTGCCAAAGGACTGGGTCAGGGACTCGAACGCCATGTCCTCAATTTCAAGCTTCAGTTCCAGCTTGTCGGCGATGGCCTTCATGATGTCCACGTCGATACCGGCAAAGCCGGTGCCCTCTTTATATTCGAAGGGCGGGAACTCGGCGTTGGTCCCCATAATCAGGGTGCCTTCCTTAACGAGGCTCAGTTTCGTTCCCCTGCGGAGGCTCCATTCGAAGCAGGAGCCGACGTACCGGCGCCCGTATCGGCGCCGCAGGCGGACAGGGATACAGCCGTCAGGACGGCGGCCAGGCCAACAGCGGCCAATTTCAGCAGCTTTTTCACACAAATCTCCTCCAATAGTCCAAAATGGGACGTTCACCACATGATCGTCGTTTATTATATAGGATACGAAGCTGAAAATCAAGAGAAAACCGGCGCTTTTGCAGGAAAGTGCCGTGAAATGGGGCGCATATCAGGGCAGATGCTGCAAAACCAGGCTCATCACCTGTCTGGCGGCCACAAGCCGTGCATCCCCTTCGTCCGGCAAACCGACCGCCACCCCTAGCATATAGGGTTCGCGGTACACCACCAGCATCGCCGCGTCGGCGCTCCAATAGCCCGCCTCCCCCAGGTTCGGCGCCTCGGTGAGGTCGGCATATCCCTCCTTCATCTCGTCAAACTCGGCCCGGCTCGCGTCCGCGACCATGATATCGACGAAATGCCGCCCGTCCTCAGAGGCAAAGCGGATCATCGGGGCGTCCTGGTAGTACGCCTCAGGGCCGGTGACGGTCTCCCCAAAGCCTCCGACACCTCCGCCGCCGTCGAAGGGTTTCGATATCCACGCTGACAAAGGTCGGGTTGGTGATCTCCGGCAGGGTTTTCGGACACCTCCGAGCTGCCCGCGTCCGGCGGCTCCTGCTTGCAGGCGGCGAGGAGCAGCAGCGGCACCAGCAGCACCGGCAGGATCCGGCAAATCCGTTTCATAGATACTCTCCTTTGCGGAAAAATGGCCGAAGCCGTCGAAAATCAGTATACCATAAATGCAGCGGTCCCGCAACCGCCCTCGCGGGACAAAGGGCCCGATCCGCCATCTGCGGCCGGCGGGCACGATGTCCTCAGCCTTCCGTCGGCGCGAACTGGGAATTATAGAGGGTCCAGTAGAATCCCCGCCTTTCAGCAGCTCCTCATGGGACCCCGCCTCGACCACATCGCCCTTGTTCAGCACCAGGATGATATCCGCGTCCCGGATGGTGGAGAGGCGGTGGGCGATGATGAACGTCGTCTTGCCGCGCATCATGTTGCGGAAAGCCCGCTGGATCCGCATTTCGGTCAGGATATCCACCGAGCTGGTCGCTTCGTCGAGGATCAGCATGGGCGCGTCGAGCAGCATGGCCCTGGCGATGGTCAGAGCTGTTTCTGCCCCTGGGGACAGGTTGCCGCCGTCCTCGGTGATCGGGGTGTCGTATCCCTCGGGCAAACGGCGGATGAAGCTGTGGGCGTGGGCCGCCCTGGCGGCGGTCTCGATCTCCTCGTCGGTGGCATCGGGGCGGCCGTACGCCAGATTCTCCCGGATAGTTCCGGCAAACAGCCAGGTCTCCTGCAGCACCATGCCGAAGCTGCGGCGCAGGGAATCCCGTGTGAAGGTCACAATCCCACGGCCGTCCACCTCGATTGTCCCGCCGTCCACCTCATAAAACCGCATGAGCAGATTGACGAGGGTGGTCTTGCCTGCCCCGGTGGGGCCGACGATCGCCACGGTGGTGCCGGGCTCCACCTTCAGGTTGAAATCCGAAATCAAGGGGCCGGTCGGGGGAATACGCGAACCGCACATGGGAAAACGCGACGGCCCCCGCAGCGTTTTCCAGCACTGCGGCGCCCGCCGCCTCCGGTTCTTGTTCCGGTTCATCCATGACGGCGAAAACGCGGCGGGCCGACGCCATGGCGAGCTGGAGCTGCATGGTGATGGCTGTGATCTCGTTGAACGGCTTGGAAAACTGCACGGTATAGGTTAAAAGCTCGCTACGCCGCCGATATCCAGGCTCCCCCGCAGCACCGCGAGGATGCCGAATACCCCGACGAGGACATACGCGATATTGGTGACGAAACGGGTGGACGGATTGACCAGCGCCGAAGCGAACTGGGCCCGGTAGCCGCACTCGTACAGCTCGGCATTGATTTCACGGAACCGCTCGAACGAACGGCCTTCATATCCGAACGCCTTCACCGTCTGCTGCCCGGTGATCATCTCCTCGGCATAGCCGCCCAGACGGCCGAGCACCCGGCTCTGTTCCCGGAAACGGCGGCTGCCGTAACGGGTGATCGCAAACCCGACCAAAAAGCAGAGCGGCGTGACAAACACCGCCACCAGGGTGACGAGCGGGTTGAGGGACAGCATGAACACGAGACAGAGCAGTACCGTCAGTACACCCGAAACCAACTGCACGATTCCCTGGTTGAGGCCGTCCGAAATCGCGTCGATATCGTTGGAAAACCGGCTGATGATGTCGCCGCGGGAATGGGTATCGAAGTATTTGAGCGGCAGGCGGCCGAGTTTGGCGAAGAGATCGTCCCGCAGCGCGCGGACCGTCCGGTTGGCCACCAGGTTCGCGCACAGAGCGGTCAGCCAGTTGAACAAACAGCCTACGGCCACCACGGCGGCGATGAGGAGGAGGGTGCGGATCAGGGGCCGCCCAGTCGGTCGGGCCGCCTTGAGGCATGATCAGATTGATGGCCCGGCCGACGAGCTTCGGCGCGATCAGGATCCCCGTATTGCCCAAAACAGCGCAGAAGAACACACCGGCGAGCGGCCATTTGTTCCTCCCGACCACCCCCCAGCAAACGGCGGAGGGGGCCGGTTTTCGTTTTTGATGCTTTCACTGCCCATTCCCCTTTCCTGAGAATGGCAGATCTCCCGATAGGGTTCGCAGGAGGCGAGCAGCTCGTCGTGAGTCCCTGCCCCGGCCAATATCCCGTCGTCGAGCACCAGGATCCGGTCGGCGTTTTTGACGGCGCTGACCCGCTGGGAAACGAGGAACACCGTCATCCCCTCCGCCCCGGCGACGGCACGGCGGAGAGCGGCGTCGGTCGCATAGTCCAGCGCACTGGTGGAATCATCCAGAATCAGGATCTCCGGGCGGCGAACAAGGGCCCTGGCGATGGTTAATCGCTGACGCTGCCCGCCCGAAAGATTCGCCCCGCCCCGTTCGACCGGGGCGTCATACCCCTCCGGCCGGCTTTCGATGAATTCTGCCGCCTGAGCCATGGCCGCGGCGGCGCGGATCTCGTCTTCGCTGGCGTCTTCCCGGCCCCAGCGGATGTTGTCCGCGATGGTTCCGGAAAACAGCTCCACCCGCTGCGGAACGAGGCCGATTTTTCGGCGCAGGGCCGCAACGGAATACGCCCGCACATCCACACCGCCGAGCAGCACGGTCCCCTTCGTGGCGTCGTAAAACCGGACGATAAGCGCCATCAAGGTGGACTTTCCGGAGCCCGTTCCGCCGATGACTCCCACCGTAGCACCCCGGGGACAGAAAATGAAATGTTTTCCAGGGCGCTTTCCCCGTGCTGTAAGCGAAATCGACATCCCGGAACTCCACCGCCGGAGCGGCAGGATCCTCCACCGCGGTATCCTCCCCGTCCCGGATGGAGGGCTCGGTATCCAGCACCTCGGCCACCCGGCCGGCCGAGGCAAACGCCCTCGCAAACGTAATCACCAGATTGGCCACTACGATCAGGGCAACGAGGATCTGATTGACATAATTGATAAACGCGATGATCTCCCCTGTGGTCATCCCGCCCGCTTCGACCCTCACCCCGCCAAACCAGACGATGAACAGTACGGCGAGGTTCATGATGAACTGAGTCAGCGGATTGAGGACGGCGGAGAGCTTCCCCACCCGTACCGCCGCATCGGTATGGGATCTGGTCGCCTCGCCGAAGCGGGCCTCTTCTTCTCCTGTGCGGGCAAAGGCGCGGATGACCCGCACCCCCGACAGATTTTCCCGCAGGATCCGTGTCAGCGTGTCCAGGCGTCCTTGTACTTTCTGATGGAGCGGCACGGTTTTGCGCATGATGAAAACGATGACCAGCACGAACAAGGGGATCGCCAAGATGATGACCAAGGCCAGCTTGAGGTCGATGATCATGGCCATGACAATGCCGCCGACACATAAAAAGGGCGCCCGGATCACCAAACGGATAAGCATGGCCACAGCGTATTGCAGCTGATTGACATCACTGGTAACCCGGTTAATCAGGGAGGGAGTCCCGAAACGGTCCAGCTCCGCGTGGGAAAAAGCGGATATCCGCCGGAACAGGGTGTTGCGCAGCTCGGTGCCGAAGCCCTGCGAGGTGACCGAGGCGACATACTGGCAAACCAGGGCGCAGAGCAGGCCGACCGTGACGATTCCGAGCATCGCCCCGCCCATCCGCAGAATATAGCCGGTGTCCCCCTTGGCCACGCCTTCATCGATGACACGGGCCATCAGCAGCGGCAGATAGAGCTCAAGCACCGCCTCCGCCAGCTTGGCGAGCGGTCCCACGATGCACTGCCAGGTATAGGGTTTCAGGAATTTCGCCAGTTTACCAAGGGCCAAGGACAGCCACCTCCGGTAATCGCCCCGACGGGCGCGTTTGAGGGTTATTGTACCACGTTTGCGCGGTTTATACAACCAACCGCCCTTCCTCCCTTTTTTTTCCATACGTGTTGCCGGGGTTTAAGCCCGCCGATTTCCTCAATAACCGCAGACGAAAGCCTCTATGCCTGTTCTGGATGAAATCGTCACACAAGAACAGATGGAAGAAAAAGCGGATTGGGCTGTCTCGTGAGGAGCGGACGGTTTTGGGAGAGAGCCGGGCAGCCGAACATATAGAGTGATTGCGTCCCGCTCTGCGGCAGAGACGCACAGACGGCCTTCTGGGATCCTGCAGGAAAACGTCTCTTCAACCGATTGGTCTCACATCATAAAAATTCCACACCTCGTTTCGAACAAAAACAGCAATTCGTGACCATTTGTGTGTTTATCACACAAAAAACGGCATCCCCATTTGGTGTAACTTGGCGACGTGTTTCCCATATATTTCCACAACCGACATATGCCGACACATTTCTTGCCAAATAGCCGTTTTTTCGATACAATTATTTTATGTCTCTCCTGGAACCGTCGACGCCTCTCTGCCCTCACAGACGGGGAGAGGGTTGAAGTGCCGAATTTTCTGCCTATTTGCCATATGAATCCCAGGTCACGGATCGTCTTGAGGACCCGGATGTGTTGCTCATTGGAAGGAGCGGTGCCCGACATGCTGTGGATTATGCTCGGATGCGCCGCTTTCGTTCTGTTTTTCTCTTTACGATATCGCCGGCGCGACCGGCCGTTTCTTTATCCGTTCCGGATCGGCTTTTGCCGCCGGGTGCCTGCTGCTCCTCTCCTCCACCGCCGGCCTTGTCTGGCAGGGACTGTGGGGGAGGCATATCGTCTGGCCGTTTTTTTCATTTTCACCCTTTTGGCCTTTCTTTTTTAGTACTGCTGGTTTATACCCTTTTTTCGCCCTGCCCTTCCATGACACCTATATCCATGGGACAACCGCCCCGTCTCTATGCCGCAGCGGCGTATACGCCTTGTGCCGCCATCCCGGCGTGCTCTGGCTGTCGGGGTTTTATCTATGCCTGTACGCCGCCCTGGGGACTCGGATGCTTCTGGCGGCGTTTGTTGTCTTTACTTTTGTTCGACATCGCGTATGTCGTGTTTCAGGACCGCTGGTCCTTCCCCAAACAGTTCCCCGAATACGACGACTACCGCCAATCCACCCCTTTTTTACTACCGAACGTCCGGAGCATACGGCAATGCGTCCGGACATGGCGCGGAACGGGAGACGGTTCGCATGAAGTTTGAAGAAAAACTGAAAAAACGCCAGTACGACCAGATGTGGAGCGAATATTGCGGTTTTCTAGATCTGGATATCGACGGCTATATGCGCATCCAGACCCGTCTGATGGAAGAGCAGATCGCCCTGTGGAGCGGCAGCGCCCTGGGGCGGCGGATCCTGGATGACAAGCATCCGCGGACCATCGAGGAATTCCGCCGGGCCGTCAAGCTGACCTCCTATGAGGACTATGCGGACATTCTCCTGCAAAAAAACGGGGGATATGCTGCCCGACACCCCATTGTCTGGATTCAGACCCCCTGGGAGGGCGGACGCCATCCCGTGAAGGTCGCCCCCATATACGAGCGGCATGCTGGATACCTACCGCAACAACATACTGGCCTGCCTGATGCTGTCCACCAGCAACGGACGGGGGCAAATTCAATGTCCGCGCCACCGATAAGATCCTGTACGCCCTAGCACCCCTTCCCTACGCGACCGGGCTCTTCCCTGCTCGCGCTTGGCGAAGAGATCGGCATGGAATTCCTCCCCCCAGTCAAGGACGCGGTCAAGATGACCTTCAGCGAACGGAACAAGCTGGGCTTTAAAATGGGGCTGAAGCGGGGGATCGAGTTCTTCTTCGGAGTGGGGGAGCGTCGCCACCTACGTCAGCCACAGCCTGTCCTCCATGGGCGGCAAATCCTCCTCCGGTTCTTCCGGCAGCCGGCTGGCTGGCCTATCCCCCTGCGCCTGCTCCGCCTTGCCGCCGCCAAAGCAGGAAAGGGCGCGAGCCTCAAGCCCCCGATCTGCAAGCTCAAGGGCTTTATGTGAAGGGCACCGCAAGCTCTACAAGGACGAGCTCGAGGATCTGTGCGGCCCATGGAGCTCATGCGGTATCGGGTGGGGGATGTCTATCGCTGACGCTATGGGCCTGCGGCCGGGCGAGAAATAAAACAGCATGGGGACGGGTGGGGGGATCGCTGCATGGGCCTGAAAAACAGCGGGATCCCTCGCTTCTCCTATATCGACCGCGTTCCCACCATCATCGATATCGCTTCCTTCACCCGGATTTCAGAGGCGACCATCCAGTCCGTCATCACCCTGTCGGGACTGAAGATCCGGGACTGGATCGCCATGAAGGAATATGGCGCGCGCAAGCGCCCGTATATGCATCTGTATGTTGAGCTCGACCCCGATGCCCCTGGCCAGCAGCGCCGTCACAAAGGAGATTCTGCGGGAGCATCTGGGGATTTACTTCAAATACTTGGACAACGACTACAAGGACCTCAAACGGCTGCTCGGTATGGAGCCGCTCGAGATTACCATCCTAAAATGCGGCAGCTTTGCGGCCTACACGGCAAAAACGGGTAAGCGGCTGCGGCATGTCAATCCCTCGGTACACGATCTGAAAGACCTGGTTGGGTAAATTCCGCCCGCCGGCAAGGAGGTGAACAGGAACCATGGGCGATTATATTGCAGTCCCGATTACCGCGCTGTTCTGCTACATATTTCTGTTCATGACCATGCTGGCCGCGCAGAAAAACCGCATCATCAACTCCTTTTTGCTGATCCTGGTCGCCCTGCTTTTCTGGACCGGCGGCTCCTTCTTCATGCGGATGCAGTTCTGGCCCTCCATCAAGGTCTGGTTCGATATTTCCATTCTGGGCCTGCTCCTGCTGGGCTTCGCGCTGTTCAATTTCGCCTACCAGTACGTCGGATGCAAAAACAGGGCCGTCCAGCTCTTCTGGTTCATGACCACCGTGGTCATCAACCTAATCAACATCTGCACCGGCGTCTTTCTGCGGGAGCCCGAGCTGGTTGAGACGGCCAGCGGGCAGACCCTTTCGTTTACAATACCACCTGGCCCGTGGTGGCCTTCTTCATCTTCTGTACGGCCATCATCGCCCACATGTTCGTCCTTCTTTTCCGTTATTTCAAGGACCACGAGGTCGCCCGCCGCCAGTTCCATCCGGTTTTGGTGGGGATCGGGTTCATGTTCCTCGGCCATATCGCCTTTATCTTCCCCTTTTTCAAAGGCATTCCCACCGATATCATCGCGGGGGTCCCCTTCGCGTTCTGTATTTTCTATGCTCTGTACCGCCGGCGTCTGTTCCGCCTGACCCTCCTGGCCTCCCCCGCGGAAGCTGCTACGCCCTGTCGGCGGGGCTGTCGGTGATCGTGTTCATCAACCTCCTGCGTCCGCTGGCCGATTTCATCCACGCCCATTCCCCATGCTCGGAGAATACGACACCCCTCATCATCGCTTTGACCTTCACGGTGTTCACCTGTTTGGTCTACTTCTGTATGAAGAAATTTATCGACAATGTGTTCGTCAAAAGAGGAAATCGTGCAGGCGGAGAACCTCAAGGCGTTCAGCCTCGCGGTCTCCCGCAGCCTCCAAATCGACGAGATCCTGAACGGCCTGGTCGATATCATTCAGAAAACCATCGCGGTGGAACGGGTCTATGTCTGCGTCCCTGCACCGGACAAGCAGTCCTACCGCATCATCCGCAGCTCCAGCCCACTGGACCGCCCCGCCTTTTTCACTGGGGCGTGACAATCCGGTCGTGTTGTGGCTCAAGGAGCACGATGAATGCCTCCTGCTCAGCGAGTTCCGCAGGACCACCGCCTATAAATCGATGTGGGAAGCCGAAAAAAGGGCGCTCGAGGACCTTGGCATCGAATGCCTCTCCCCTCTCAAGGACAAGGATTCCCTTGTGGGGATCGTTCTGCTCGCCACCAAGGATAAAGGGCGCCGGTACAGCTATGAGGATCTCAACTTCCTCGCGTCGGTGAACTCGATCAGCTCCATCGCGGTGAAAAATTCCCGCCTTTACGAACGTGCCTATCTAGAAGCCCGGACCGACGAACTGACCGGGCTGCTCAACCGCAAATATTTCTATGAGACCTTGCAAAACGCCTATGACGAGCATCGGGATGAGGGTCTCTCCCTCATCATCCTCAATCTCGACGATTTCAAGCTGTACAATCAGCTCTACGGCAACAAGGAAGGCGACATCGCCCTGCAGAAAGTAGCCCGCCTGATCCAGGCGAGTGTGGGAGAGCACGGCCATGTCGCCCGTTACAGCGGGAAAGAATTTGCGATCATCCTGCCAGGCTATGACCTCCTCTCCGCCAAGGAGCTGGCCGAGAACATCCGGCGGCAAATCCTCGATATGAACAAGGCCGCCACCGACTACACCCTCAAGGTCCTGACCGTCAGCGGAGGGGTTTGCGCGATCCCTCACGCGGCCAGCACGGTCAAGGAGCTCATCGATAACGCGGACATGGCGGTGTATCACGTCAAACACAACGGAAAAAACGCCATCCTCGCGTATACGACCGGGGATTACCGCTTTGAAAAAGCATCGCCGGAAACAGCGGACCGGCACAGCGCCTATTCGGAATATGAAAGTACGATTTACGCCCTGACCGCCACCATCGACACCAAGGATCACTATACCTTCAACCATTCCAACAATGTCGCCCATTACGCCACGGAACTCGCACGCGCCATCCACCTGAATGCGGACCATGTGGAAATGATCCGGGAAGCGGCGCTGCTCCACGACATCGGCAAAATCGGTATTCCCGAGCATATCCTCAATAAGCCCGGCCGCCTGACCGAGGAGGAATACGAGGTCATGAAATCCCACGTGGAAAATTCCATTGGGATCATCCGCCATCTCCCCTCCCTCGACTACGTCATTCCCTCTGTGATCGGGCATCATGAGCATTACGACGGAAAGGGTTATCCCCGCCGGATCGCCGGCGAGGATATTCCTCTCGGGGCCCGCATCCTCTGCATCGCGGATTCCTTCGACGCCATGATCTCGCAGCGTTCCTACAAACAGCCCTACCCCCTCGAGAAGGCACTCCATATCCTGCTGGAGGAAGCCGGCCGGCAGTTCGATCCGCAGCTTGTCCCTGTGTTTGTGGAGCTTGTCCGCAGCGGCCGTGTACAGGTGCCGGAAAATGGAACGGAGCCCTCCTGAGATGCATAACGGATAAAGTAAAAAGCGCTTTCGGAAAACCGAAAGCGCTTTTTATCGGCTCTCAAGCGGTTATCTGTCATGGTTACGCCCGCCTTCGCCTGCACCGGCCTTCTTGAAACCCTGTCGGGGCTTTCTCTATCTCGAGTCGTTAAAAATCCGGCGCCGGATCCGAAGACCCGACACCGGAACGTGAAATGGGAGGCGTAATCAAGCGGCGGCCCTGTTCAGGCGCCTCGATTCGAGTGCGCGCAGTTTGGCGCGCGCGGCCCGGGCGCGTTTGTCGCTCTTGGCACGGGCAAGGGCGGCGTCACGCCGCACCGCCAAGACGCAGCACACCGCCACCGCCGCACGGGCCAGTACCAACAGGACACCCAAAACCGGAAACGCCAACGTATCCAAAACCCCGGCCAAAAAATCTCCATACCGCACATGGCCAGCGGAACCAGGGACAGCCGCCGGGTGGCCGCACAGCGGGAGCCGCGCAGTGTATACAGAAACAGGAGTCCCAGAAGGGCCACATGAAATAGATTGATCAACATTCGTCTCATCCTTTCAGCATTTCAGCATTTCAGCATTTCAGCATTTCCATGCAGAACAAACGTTTACCACGCCATCATTATATCAGGATGAACGGCAAAAAGCAAGAGGAAATCGAATATTTGTTCGATATTTTTGTCCCACTTTGCAGGAAAAAAGCAGGAGACGGCCCCCGTAAGGACCGTCTCCTGTTCTTTTGTCTTTATGGCTCTTTCCCCTCATCGCTTTCGGGGGGCGGATTCTCTTGTGGGATCCTCAGATTCAGCCGTTTCCGGATCGGATCCAGCCTCTTCTTCCATCATCGAGGCGTCCTCTGCCGCCGCATCGGGAGCCTCAGCGGGCGACGCATCGGACGCTTGTTCCGTTTCATCCCCATCCTCCCCGGCTGCCAGCGGGGCAGTGGGCGCCGGCTCCTCGACGAACAAATCTTTGGGTGAACGCTGCTCCATGGCCCGGAAGACAAAAAGCAGGATCACACCGCCGATGACCGAAAGGATCGCGAGGAGCTGCGACACCCGCATAGTTCCGAGCATCAGGCTGTCGGTCCGGAGCCCTTCGATCCAGGCCCGGCCCAGCCCGTACCAGATGATGTAGGAGGCAAAAATCTGTCCCCGGAATTTATAGTATCTCTTGGACAGAATATGGAGCAGCAGGAACCCCGCCAGACACCACAGGGACTCGTACAAAAACGTGGGGTGGACCGGCTGAGACAGTATATAGCCTGACCCGTTCGCTCCCGATTGATGATGTCCCCCGTCATCCCCCAGGGCAGACTCTGTGTTGGCGCCGAAGGCCTCCTGGTTGAAAAAATTGCCCCAGCGACCGATTCCCTGTCCGATCAGGAACCCGATAGACGCGAGGTCGAACATCCGCAGGGTGTCGACCTTCCGCACCCCTGCACATCCACAGGGCGGTCAGGGAACGCGAAGATCACCCCGCCGTAAATCCCGAGCCCGCCTTCCCAAACCGCGAAAATCGACAGCGGATCCGCAAAATATTGGGCCCGTTTGTCAGAGAACAGGACGTAATACAGCCGGGCGCCAATAAAGGCGAAAATCGCGGAGACGAGCACGACGTCGATCATCCGGTCGGGATCGATCCCAAAGGGCTTTGCACGCTTGAGCCCATAAATCATTGCCAGAAGGAACCCCAGTGCGATGAGGACCCCGTACCACTTGACGGTGATCCCGCCGCCGATCGGGATGGTGAAGATGTCCGGGGAGATCGGGAGCCGCCATCCCAGACCCGGAAATTCAATGAAATGTTGTTCCATCGGAGCGTGACATCCTTTCCTATGTAATGGGAAGCCGCTGGGAGCTCCCCCTTTCAGCCATCCATCGGACGGATGACCGACAGCGTGCTGGCCTCGTCGTCGAAATCCTCCCGCAGCCGCCGATAGATTGATTGTATATCAAGATGGGCGGCCGCGTCAAGCAGATCAAAGGGGTTGCGCCCATAAAAATGCCCGCTTGCCAGCATTTCGCCGCAATTTTCCACACTGTCGAGCCGCGCGACCAGGCTCCCATACAGAGCGCTGCGCGCGGCGAGAAAGTCCTTTTCTGCCACGCCGCCGTCCGCCATACGGCGCACCTGTGCACGGAACGCCTCACAGACGGCATCGGGATCCCGCGACTCTCCGCCGATCAGCCAGGCGGCAAAGCCGGGCCCGTCGAAATAATCCACGTCGAAGGAGGTGTTGACCAGCCCTCGTCCATCAGCCGCGCGTAAAGTGCGCTCGACCGGCCGCCGAGCAGCTCCGCGAGCACCGCAGCGGACACGGTTTCTCCGGTGTGGAGCAGCGAACGCCGCTTTCGGACGGCATCGGCACCTTATACCCCAGATAAAACAGGGGGCGGCCACCGGCATCCGGTCTTCCACCCGGAAGAGACGGCTTCGCGCGGCTCCGAAAAGGGGGCCCGTTCCACCCGACGGTCCGGGCCGGGTCTCAGCATCCGGTCGGCCACCCGCAGCACCTGCTCTGGTGTCACATTACCGGATACCGCCAGCACCATATTGTGCAGGTTATAGAAGGTCTCGTAGCATCCGTACAGCAGTTCCGGCGTGATCTCGGCAATAGACTCCACCGTTCCCGCGATATCGAGGCGCACCGGATGCACCGCATACAGACCCCTCAGAAGATTGAACAGCACCCGCCTCTCAGGATTGTCCTCACACATACGGATCTCCTGCCCGATGATCCCCTGCTCCTTTTTCACCGTCTCCTCGGTGAAATAGGGGACTGGACAAAAAATCGAGCAGGATTTGGGATTCCTCGAAGCGGTCGGTACAGGAAAACAGATACGCCGTACGGTCGAAACTGGTGTAGGCGTTGGCAGACGCCCCGGTTTTGGCATAACGGGAAAAGGCGTCGCCGTCCTCACTCTCGAACAGCTTGTGTTCGAGATAATGGGCGATTCCGGCCGGCACGACGGTCGGCGCGGCGTCCCCCTGGCGCATGAAGGCCGTGTCGATCGAACCGTAACGGGCGGCGAAGGTCGCGTAGCAGGCCTTGTAGCCGGGTTTTGGCCATACGTAGATCGAAAGCCCTGACGGATGCCGCAGACGGTAACACTGCTCCCCCACCCGGGCGCTCGTCAGTTTTGTCCATTCAGGCATTGTCCGATCCCTCCCCTTCCGGCTCCTGCGTGAGCAGATAGACGCTTTCTCGAGCGTCACCCGCTCCGCCGCGGCGACCACCCGCTCCCTGGTTACGGCTGCCAGGGCCTTCGACGCTTCCTCCGGCGTGGATACGCCGGGAAGGAGGCATTGTCCCAGATACCAGGATGCCTGCGCGCCCTGTGAGTCCCCACCGAACCAAACGCCTGGCAGGCGCTGCGCCGGGCAGATTCGAGGTCCTCTTCGGTAAAATCTCCTGTTTTGAGGGCGTCGAGCTGCCGGAGGATTTCCTCCTTCGCCCGGCCGGCGTTCTGCCCGTCCACCCCGCTGTCCACCAGGAGGATCCCCTTGAGGCGGTCATAAGACGAGGCGCAATAATAACAAAGGCTCAATTTTTCCCGGACATTCCGGAAAAGCAGGGAATGAGGGGTCCCGCCGAGCAGCGCATTCATCAGCCGGGCCGCGGCCACATCACCGTCCGGTTCGGCTGTCCCCGCCCGGAAACCCAACACCAGCTTCGAGCCCCGGACCTCCATCCGCTCCACCCGCTCCCGCACGGCCGGGTAAGACGCCGCGGTAACCGTCGGGCAATCGAGGGGTTTGCGTCCAGGCACACCGGCCAGTGCCTCGCGCAGAGGCCCGGCCGCATGCATCACCGCGGCGCCACCCTGCAGTATCAGCTGAACCCTGGCCCCCGCCAAAACACGGCGCCAAGTCCCGGTCAGCGATTCCGGAGTCAGGGCGGCCGCGGCTTCCGGGGAACCATACCGGTCGACTGCGTACGCTTCGTTTTCACACAGCAGCTCTTCACAGCGGCGGCGGGCATACCACCGTTTGTCGTTGATTTCGGCTTCCATCCGTTCGATCAGGCAGCGCTTCTCCGTCCGAACGTCGGAGGCGCGGAAGCAGCCATTTTCCAAAACCGGCTCAAACAGCATCTGGCGCAACAGGGCCGCGCAGCTTTCCGCGACCGGTTCCCCCGCCAGGGCAAAGCGGTCGTCAATGGCCGCGGCGGTCAGAACCAGTGCTTGTGCCTCCCCGATCCGGGCGACCTCTGCCGTGATCGAGGCGCCGTACAGCTCGTTGAGACGGCGCTGCAGCGCGGTGAAATCCGGATAAGCAGCGCAGGAGCGCCGCAGCAGATAGGGCAGCAGTGCGCCGGCCGACGCGGTCTCTTTTTTCAAGGGCAGAAGCAGCGCGACTGTCAGCCGGCTTGTTTTGAAGCGGCTATCCGGCAGCGACAGGCAGCGGACCCCTTCCGCCAAAACTTCATTGATGAGCTGCACGTCCATTCCCCCTATTGCGGATTCCGTCGATAGACGGATATCTTAGTATACCAAACTTTGGCAAAAAAGAAAAGGCGGAAAATGTTATCCTTCCCGGCGCAGGGCCTCGACCGGGCGCAGACGGGAAGCCTTGACCGCGGGATATACACCGAATACGCAGCCGATCCCCACCGCGACCAAAATCAACACGCCGAAGCTGCCCGCCGGCAGGGATACCGGCCAGCCGAGCAGCGCCGATACCACCGCCATCAACCCGCCTCCCAGTGTCAATCCGGCCAGGCTGCCGATCAGGGAAATCACCGCGGCCTCCATCAGAAATTCGGATAGGATCCGCCTTCGGGTCGCGCCGATCGCTTTTTTGATGCCGATTTCCTTTGTGCGTTCATTGACCGATACGAGCATAATGGTCATGATCCCCAGGCCCGACACAACCAAGGAGACCCCGCCGATCGCGGTCAGCAGCATGGTCACCAGATCCATCAGCCCGCCCAGCCGTTCTTTTTGAACAGCGAGGTTATCCGTCCGGTATCCATCCGCATTTCCGGATGAACGTTCCAGCGATTCCAGGATGCGGATTTCCGCGGTATCCACGTCGGCCTCCGCTTTGACCCGCACCGCGATCTGGTCGAACCCGTCCCGGGCGGTCATGGCCTGCATGGTGGTGTAGGGGATATAGACCATTCCCGGGATCATCTCGGTCAGGTTTTGGAGCAGGCTGCTCCTGTCTCGGTCACGCCGACGATTTCAAAGTCCTCGTCCACGCCCCCTAAATTCAGGGAGATGGATTTGCCCACGATATTCCCGCGTTTATAGCCTGCAAGCGCAATCGACTCGTCGACGACGCAGACGCGCTGAGCTTGACATCTCCCCGGCTGATCAGACGGCCATGCTTGAGGGTCAGGGAAATCGCCTGGGTAGCACCCGCGTCGATCCCGCAAATCAGCGATTTGTCGGTATTGTCCCGCAAGGTACCCCCGAAAATTCCACTAAAAGGGCATCGCCGTCTCCACGGCGGAGAGGCCGCGGATGGTTTCCAGATCGCGCGCGCGGACAGCATCGTCCCGTCGCCCGCCGTACTCACCGACAGCCCGCTTACGCCGAGGCTGTCGAGCTCTGCGTTAACCGCGGCGTCCCAGGAGGCGATCATCGAAATGACGCCACCATAGCCACCCCCCCACCGTGATCCCACTGACGGTCAGGAGGGTACGGGACCATTTTCGCGAAAGGCTCTTGAACGCACAAACCAGTACATCCCTCATGCGTCGCCCTCCTCCCGGACGACGACGGCCGTCCCGTCCCGGGCGATCTTCCCGGGATCGAGGATGACCGTATCCCCCGCCTGCAGCCCGGACACCACATGGAAACCGGTGCTCCATTCCTCCCCGGACACGATATCCCGCCGGACAGCCCGGCCGGCCGTATAGGCATACACATATTCGTTCCCCTCCTCATCCTGCAATACACATTCATAGGGGGACCACCAGCGCATCGGGGTGGAGCCGGACCGCCGCCTTGGCGTTCAGGCCCCCCGCAGCGAGGATCCATCTGGTCCTGGTCGAACATGACCACCGCATCCACCACGGTATCGGTGACCGTCCCGACGATCTGCTGCCGGGCGGAGGAGGCCAGTTCGGTGAGCTAACACCGGTGTAAGAGGGCTTCCGGAATCCGGATCCCGTAATGGTCACCCGCTGGCCGATCGCCACCTTCTGCAGATCCTGCTCCCGGACCGCGATCTTCACCCGCAGCATATCGCTCGACGCGATGACGGCACAGGGCTTGGAGGTGTCCGTCAACGAACCCGAAACGACATTTAGGGTGGAAATAATGCCCGAGGCCGTCGCCGTCACCTCTTTTGTGATCAGGTCGTCGGTAATCTGAGACGCGGCCAGTCCCCCCGCCTGCGCCAGCACCTGCTTCGTCGCGCCCCGTCGACCGTGAAGAGGACGTCCCCCTGCCTGACCTCCTGCCCGGCCTGCACGTAAACCTCCCCCGCCACGCAGGGCATGTCCAGATACACGTTCTGGCTTTTCGCCGCCTCCACCTTGCCCGAACAGCTCACCGTCTGCTCGACGAGCTGGGGCTGGAGCGTGATAGCCGTCACCTCCACAGGCGGTTGCTTTGCAAAGCGCCCGCCGAGCAGAATCCCCGCTATGGCCATCAGCGTCAGGGAGAACAGCCAGATATACTTTTTCTTCATTTTTCCAACCACGCCTTTCCAGCATCCGTCACACACCTCGCGCAGGCACCGGGAGAAACGGCGTCCGCGTCCTATTTAGTCTTTGATGGAAGTGGAAAAATATGAGGGGCAGAAACTGGGAAGACGAATTTTTCTGAATACGGATATTTACTATTTTCGCGTTCTGCCGGGCAACCTAAAATACCCGCCTAAGCGGTTGCAGAATCCGCCCCGGTGCGGTATAATAAGCGGGACTTCAAAAATGTGGAAAAGGATGCCGGTCGGCATCCTGTGGGAGGAATCAGCATGTTGAGGGACGAGTGGAAAAGGCTCAAAAGCGGAACCGATATACGAGGTGTGGCGATGGACGGCGTCGAGGGACAGCCCGTTCAGCTCACCGACGAGACGGTCAGGCGGATCGCCGCGGCATTCGCCGCGTGGCTGTCGGACAAAACCGGAACGCTCTTGCCGGGAGCTGACTGTCTCGGTCGGACGGGACAGCCGCCTGTCGGGACCCCGTATCCGGAACGCGGCGGTGGCAGCACCTCGGCGTCGGGGATCCGGGTGCTGGACTGCGGCCTGGCATCCACCCCCGCCATGTTTTGACCACGGTCGATCTGGGCTGCGACGCTGCGCTGCAGATCACGGCAAGCCATCATCCCTGGCACCGCAACGGGCTTAAATTCTTTTCTGCCGTCAGGTGGGCTGGAAGGCTCCGACATCGGGGAAATCCTGGCCTATGCCCAGGATGGCCGCCGTCCCGCCGGATTTGAGGAAGAAGCGCCCGGCCCGGTGGAAGAATCCCCGTATATGACACGATACGCCGCCCGCCTGCGCCGTTTGATCGTGGATGGAGTAGGAGAGATGGGGAGAGGCCGCTGGAGGGCTTTCATATCGTGGTGGACGCCCGGCAATGGAGCGGGCGGCTTTTATGCCAGCGCGGTGCTCGAGCCTCTCGGGGCGGATATTTCCGGCAGCCAGTTTCTGGATCCGGACGGCCGTTTCCCCAACCATATTCCGAATCCGGAAAACGAAGAGGCGATGGCTTCGGTTTCGGCAGCGGTCGCGCGCAGGGGCGGATCTGGGTGTGATCTTCGATACCGATGTGGACCGGGCGGGCTGTGTGGATGCGCAGGGGCGCGAAATCAACCGCAACCGCCTGGTGGCGCTGGCAGCGGCGATCGCGCTGGAGGATCATCCGGGCGGCACCATCGTGACCGACTCAATCACGTCGACCGGGCTGAAGACCTTTATCGAGCAGGAGCTGGGCGGGCATCACTGGCGGTTCAAGCGGGGCTACAAAAACGTCATCAAGAGGCCATCCGTCTTGGAAACGACGGGGTAAACGCCCCGCTCGCCATTGAAACGTCGGGCCATGCCGCCCTAATCGACAACTATTTTCTCGACGACGGGGCCTATCTCGTCACCCGGATCATTATCAAGGCGGCCCAGCTGCGGAAGGAAGGCAAGACCCTCGACAGCCTCATCGCCGCCCTGCAGGAGCCGGCCGAAAGCGTGGAGCTGCGCTTTTCCATCACCGAACCGGATTTCCGCGCCTGCGGGGGAACGGATTTTGCCGCGCTGGAATCCCATGCGGAGGAGCAGGGATGGACGCTGGCCGATGACAGCCGGGAGGGAGTGCGTCTCCTTCGGCCCCGGACAAGGGAATGGATGGTTCCTTCTCCCGCTTGAGCGTCCACGATCCGGTTATGCCGCTGAATATTGAGAGCGACGAGGCCGGCGGCTGCCGGACCATCGCCGCGCAGCTGGCGGCTTTCCTGAAAGGGCAGGCGGGATTGGAGCTGGACGCCATCAACACCTATCTGGGCAACGGCTGAACGAACACCGTATCGGGGAAGGAGGAACCATATGGACTGGACCGAACTGTGCGTTACGGTCGCTGCCGCCGACACCGACCGTGCGGCCGCCATTGCCGCTATGGCGGCGCCTCACGGGCTGTATATCGAGGATTACCGCGATCTGGAGGAGGGCGCGCGCCAGATCGCGCACAGCGACCTGATCGACGAGGAGCTGCTCGCCCGGGACCGCACCCGCACCCGGATCCATCTGTATTTAGAGCCGGGCCGGGCGCCCGCCGAGGCGGCGGCGTACCTTCGTGAACGGCTGCCGGCGGAGGGTATCCCGTTCGAACTGTTAGAGGATACCGTCCGGGAAGAGGATTGGGCGGATAACTGGAAGCAGTATTTCAAGCCCCTGCCGGTCGGGCGGCGGCTTCTCATTCGTCCCACGTGGAAACGGCGGATCCGCTCCCGGGCAGGGAGACCCTGTCCATCGATCCGGGCATGGCGTTCGGCACCGGCGGGCATGAAACCACCCGCCTGGTGCTGGAAGCATTGGAAAGTCAGATCCGGCCGGGGACGCGCTTTTTAGATGTGGGCTGCGGCAGCGGGATCCTGTCCATTGCCGCCTTGCTGTTGGGGGCGTCATCCGCCGTCGGGGTGGACATTGATCCCCTGGCAGTCCGCACCGCCAGGGAAAATGGGGAACTCAACGGGTTTTCCGAACCCCGTCTGACGGTCCTGGAAGGCGATCTGGTGGATAAGGTGTCGGGCCGATATGCCGTTGTGGCGGCCAATATCGTGGCCGATGCGATCATCGCCCTGTCGAAGAACATACCCCCGTTTTAGAGCCGGGCGGCGCCTATATCGTCTCGGGTATCATCGACACACGGGAAGGGGATGTCCTGTCGGCCCTGGCAGCCTGCGGTTTTACCGTCGAGACCCGGCTGGAGCAGGGCGGCTGGCTCTGTATGGTCTGCCGTCATACGGGCGGACTTTTAAAACAGGAGGTGACGGCCTATGCCGCGTTTTTTTTTTCATTCCGGCGGGGAGACCGCCCTCCCGCCGATGGCGGACAGGTACGGATCACAGGACCGGATGCGGTCCACATCCGGCGTTCGCTGCGGATGCGGGAGGGAGAGACCCTTTTCCTGTGCGACGGGGAGGGGACCGACTATTTCTGGGCTCGCCGAGACCGTATTGTTCCGTGTCCTGCCATACCCCGACCGCGCTGGAGCCGGATACGGCCCGTCACCCTGTACCAGGGGCTTCCAAAGGGCGAGAAAATGGATTGGATCCTGCAAAAAGCGGTAGAGCTCGGGGCAGGGGAAATCGTTCAGTCGTCACCGCCCGGAGCATCGTCCGCTTAAAGCCGGGCGAAGGGGAGAAGAAACGGGGCGGTGGCAGCGGATCGCCGCCGAGGCGGCCGGGCAATGCGGACGGGGGCGGATTCCGCTGGTATCGCCCCTGCCCTTCGCAGAAGCTGCCGCGCGGCTGGCCGGGGAACCCGCCCTGGTCTTCTATGAGGGGCGGCGGACGCCCCTTGGTGAGCTGGTCGGACGGGACTGCCGCCGCCTCTCCATCGTGGTTGGGCCGGAGGGAGGCTTTGAAAAGAAGAGGTCACATGGCTGCTCCGGAACGGGGCGGAAGCCGCCACCCTCGGCAAACGCATCCTGCGCTGCGAGACGGCTCCTCTGGCCGCCCTGTCGGTCATCATGCATCTGACAGGGAAATCTCGAATAAATCGACCTTCCTCTTTTCCCCGTCTTTGTCTGCATTCCATGCACTTGACGGGCCGTTCCCTCTAGCCATCCAAATACCTAAGCGTCCGGGGGGACTGAATCCGCTGGCCTGGAATTCCTATGTGTCCAGAGCAAACCTCTCATCAACTGTCGCGGGATTGCTTTACGGAGGCTAAAGACGCCGACAACCTCGATTACGAGGAAATTTTCACCTTCGGGAAGAACGGAAGCGATATATAACGGTATACAAACAGAGGGATTCCGGCCGCAGCCAGGAATCCCCTCGATTGTCTCATGGCAAAAGCCCGCCGAGCCGCATCGCCCACTCCACCGCGAACACCATGGCGGTGGACGCGGCGCGAGGGGAGTAGAGGACAACCCAAAACCAGGAGAGCAGCAGCGCCACCGCGAAGCCGGCCAGAGCCGACCAGGGTGTGGCGGTCGCGTACAGGATGGCCGGGAAGGTCATAGCCCCCAGAACGGCAAAAGGCATGTAGTAAAGGAAGGAGCGCAGAAACCGGCTTTTCACCGGACGGCGCAGGAGGTCAGCGGCAGGGGGCCCTGGGCAGATCGGTCACCACAGCCATCACGAGAACCGCCGCCGCCCAATACAGTGTCGGCTCAATCCGTTCCGCCCCCTTCCTGCGAGTCTTCCACCGGGAAGCGGAGCGCCGCAAACGCCGCCGCGGCGACCGCCGCCAGGATCAGCGCCCATCCCGACGGGATGAGACGCAGCCCCGGCAGATACCGGAACAGACAGGCGAAGCCCTACCGCCACGAGAGCCGTGACGGCGACCGCTTTCGAACGGCGGGAGGGCGGGACGACGATGGCGATGAACATGGCGTACAGGGCGATGCCCAGGGCCGAAGAACAATGCAGCGGGCAACACACCGCCCGCCAGTGCCCCGAGCAGGGTGCCGAGCACCCATCCGCCGTAAGGGGCCCGCCGACAACCCGGCGACAAACCAGCCGGAAAGCCGACCGTCCTTTTGCATGGCGAGGAAAAAAATCTCATCCGTTACCCCGTTCGCCAACAGCAGCCGTTTCAGCACCGGCATCCCTTCGAGCTTCTGGGACAAGGATAAGGACATGAGCATATACCGGATGTTGATGACGAAGCACCGTCACCCCAATCTCCGGAAGGGGGCCGACGCCTGGATCAGGTCAGCACCGGCCGCCTGCCCCCGGCGGAAGTGAAATTGGTCATGGAAATCAGCACCACCACCGGCCAGGGAATCCCATTTGCTACGGCAGCGACCGCGAACGCAAAGGATACCGGCAAATATCCAAGAGTCACCGGCAACCCATACCGGAACCCCTGTGCAAAATGCCGCCGGCGCGGCACCGTTTCGTCCATCCCCGGATCGTCCTTTCCTATCGCAAGTCCCCACCCCTGCAAAATGCAGGACGCCTCCGGCCGCGGGCAGGAAGCCCGTCAGCGGCCGATCCGGCGCCCTGCGCATCTTGGGACCGTCTTTTCATCGTTCAGGCACCCAGATAAGCTTCCTTGACCTGCTCGTTATCCAGCAGATCGGCGGCCCGGGCCCTCCAGTACGACCGAGCCGGTCTCGAGGACATAGGCACGGTCGGACACCGTCAGGGCCATTTTCGCGTTCTGTTCCACCAGAAGGATGGTGGTGCCGCCCCCGGTTGACCTCGGTGATACAGGAGAAGATCTCCTGCACCAGGATGGGGGACAGCCCCATCGACGGCTCGTCGAGGAGCAGCATCCGGGGCCGGGACATCAGCGCCCGGCCGATCGCGAGCATCTGCTGCTCGCCGCCCGATAGAGTGCCGGCAACCTGCTTGCGGCGTTCCTTGAGCCGGGGAAAGCGGGTAAACACCATCTCGAGGTCTTCGTCTATACCTTTTTTGGAGGCCGCAGTGCGGATATACGCGCCCATCTCGAGATTTTCCAACACCGACATGCTCGCGAACACGCGCCGCCCCTCGGGACTTGCGCCAACCCCATTTTGACGATCCGGTGGGGCTCGGTTTTGGTGATATTGGTATCCATAAACTCGACCGAGCCCGTCCGGGAGCGGAGCAGGCCGGACACCGTATGCATGGCCGTCGTCTTGCCGGCGCCGTTAGCACCGATGAGGGAGACGATCTCACCTTCCCCGACCTCGAAGGACAGGCCTTTAAGGGCGTGGATGGCACCATAATATACATTCAGGTCGGTGACTTTCAACAACATATCTTCATCCCCTCCTTCAGCCGCCGAGATAGGCCTTGATGACCCTCTCATCCTTCCGCACCTCATCCGGGGTGCCGGTGGCGATGAGGGTGCCGTAGTCGAGCACGTACAGACGCTCGCAGACCTCCATAACCAGGCTCATGTCGTGTTCAATGAGGGGAGAATGGCGACCCCGAACCTGTCCCGGATTCCACGGATGACCTCCATGAGTTCCTTGGTTTCGGTCGGGTTCATCCCCGCCGCAGGCTCGTCGAGGAGAAGGAGCTTGGGGCTCAGAGGCGAGGGCCCGCAGGGATCTCCAGCTTGCGCTGCTGGCCGTACGGCAGATTGCCGGCCTGCTGCTCACCCACGTCCTCCATGTCGAACAGCCGCAGCAGCTCCCGGGCCTTCCCCCACCGCTTTCTCCTGCTTCCAGTAAGGGCAGGCGGAACATTCCCGACACCACCGAGTAGGACATGTTCTGGTTCATGGCCACCTTGATATTGTCCAGAACCGTCATGTTTTTGAACAGGCGGATATTCTGAAAGGTCCGGGCGATCCCCAGGCGGTTAATCTGATAGGGTTTTTTGCCGATGATGCTCTGCCCCCTCAAAGCGGATGGCCCCTTTGGTCGGGGTATACACACCGGTGAGCATATTGAACACCGTGGTCTTTCCCGCGCCGTTCGGGCCGATGAGGCCCACGATCTCCTTCTCGTCGATCCGGATGTACACGTCGTCCAGGGCCTTCAGGCCGCCGAAAGTGATGCCGAGGTCTTTGGTTTCGAGTACCGTCATGGTTAAGCCTCCCCTTTCGGCGCTTTTCCGGACCGGCGGTTCCGGACAAAGTGCAGGCATTTCCGAGCCAGGCCGGGAACCGAAATTTCATACCGTCCTAGCAGACCGGAAGGCTTGAACAGCATGACCAGGATCAGGATGACGGAATACACCAGCATCCGGTATTGGTTGAAGTCGCGGAGCATCTCGGGCAGCAGGGTCAGCACCGAGGCGGAAATCACCGACCCGGTGATGGAACCCATCCCCCAGCACGACCATGATCAGGGGATTTCCACCGACCGGTTGAAATCGTATTTGGAGGGATCGATCATACCGGTCTGATGGGCGGCCAGGCCGCCGGCCACGCCGGCGAAGAAGGCCGCCAGCACAAAGGCGAACAATTTGTAATAGGTGGTATTGATGCCCATGGACTCCGAGGCGATCTCATCCTCCCGGATGGAGATGACGGCCCGTCCATGGCGGGAACGCCCGAAAGTGAAGCTTAAGAAAATCAGCAGCGCCGCGATGATGAAGGCATAGATGAACATGCCCGCCGGGTTGTCCCGAGACTGAAGGGAGCCGATCCCCCGAGACCCATGGCGCCGTTGGTGATTTTCAGATTGATGGACACCACCCGGATGATCTCACCGAAGCCCAGGGTGATGATCGCCAGATAGTCCCCCGCAGGCGCAGGGCGGGGATGCCGATGACAACACCGAACACCGCCGCCAGCAGGCCGCCCAGCACAAGGCCGATAGGCAGGCTGATACTGAGGGGCAGGCCGATGTTTTTGGTAAACAGAGCGGCGGCATAGGCCCCCGCCAGCATGAAGCCGGCATGTCCGAGCACCAGCTGGCCCAGGATGCCCGTGACCAGGTTCAGGCTCACCGCCAGAATCACGTTGATGCACAGATTCGTAATGATGGTGGTGTTATAGCGGTTGAGCGTGCCGCTGTCGATCAGGACCAGCAGCACCACAAACAAAATCACCACAAGGACGGCGTTCACAGCATAGGCAACGCCGGTTTTTTTCTTCAGCGCTCCCATGGCTTACACCTTCTCCTTTCTGTTTTTGCCCATCAGGCCGGTGGGTTTGAGCAGCAAAACCAGGATCAGGATACCGAATACCACCGCGTCCTTCAGGTTGGCGCTGACATAGCCGATGGTCAGGCTCTCCACCACGCCCAGCACGTAGCCGCCCAGCATGGCGCCCGGAATGGAGCCGATGCCGCCCAGAACCGCGGCCACGAAGGCCTTCAACCCCAGCAGGTTGCCCATGTCGGGACGGATCTGGGGATAGGTGTTGCAGTAGAGCACCGCGCCGACCGCCGCCAGGGCGGGAGCCGACGGCAAAGGTGAAGGCTACGACATAGTTGGTGTTGATGCCCATCAGCTTGGCGGCCCCGGTGTCTTCCGACGTGGCCTGCATGGCCTTCCGATCTTGGTTTTGTTGACCAGCAGCTGCAGCCCCACCATCATGACCACCGACACGCCGATGTTCAGGATGGTCTTGGAGGGCAGCGCCAGGTCGCCCCAGTGCAGGGTTCCGAAATCGATCAGGGTGGGGACCGAAATCGGATTGGACGAAAACAGGATCATAAACAGGTTTTGGAGGAAGATGCTGACCCCCAGGGCCGTGATCAGCAGGGAGATGCGCGCCGCGTTGTGGACCAGCAGGCGGTGATAAGCCACCCGCTGGATCACCACCCCTCGCCACGGCGCAGGCCAAAATGGCCGCGGCAATGGCCAGCCACAGCGGCAGTCCCAGATTGACCAGGACCAGATAGAGCACATAGCCGCCCACCATGATGATGTCGCCATGGGCAAAGTTGATCAGCTGCACGATGCCGTACACCATGCTGTATCCCAGAGCCACCAGGGCATAGATACTCCCCAGCCCCAGCCCGTTGAGTGTCTGCGTGATAAAATCCATTGCCGCACCTTCCAACCTTTATGAAATCCGGTCTGATCAATCCAAAAAGAGGGTGTTGCCACCCTTTTTGAACCGTATAATGCCTTTGCCTCAGCTCATGGAGTAGCTTTCCACCACTTTATAGTTCAGCCCGTCAAAAAGAGGTGATGATCGCCTCGCGGACCGGATTGCGCTTGTCGTCAAAGGTGGTGGTGCCGGTCAGGCCCTTGTAGTTGGTTTCCCTTAGCGCCTTGATGACGGCAGCGCTGTTGGTGGTGCCGGCCTTTTCGATAGCGGCGGCCATGATCTGCATGGCATCATAGCCCAGGACAGCAAACATGTTGGGCTCCTCGTTGTATTTCTCTTTATAGGTCTTCAGGAAATTCTGCAGGGCCGGATCGCTGCTCGAAGCGGAATACTGGCTGCAGAAATAGGCATTCTTAACCACGTCGGCGCTGGCGGCGTCCAACTGGGCGGCGACACCGTCCCAGCCGTCGGCACCCAGCAGGGTGGCGGTCAGGCCCTGATCCTTGGCCTGTTTGGCGATGAGCACCACGTCGTTGTAATACACCGGCAGGAGCAGCACATCGGGATTGCCGGCCTTGATCTTGGTCAGCTGGGAGTTGAAGTCAGTGCTCTTTTGGAGGCATAGCCCTCTTTATTGGTGATGGTCATGCCCAATGCTTTGGCGGCCGCTTCAAAAGCGTCCGCGATACCGGAGGAATAGGGGTCGCCGTTATCAAAGAGGATAGCGGCGGTCTTGGCGTTCAGCTTCTTGGACGCATAGGAGGCCATGAGCTGGCCCTGATACGGGTCGATGAAGCAGGCGCGGAACACGTTTTCGCCGTAGGTGGTGATGGCCTCGGAGGTGCCCGAAGGGGTGATCATGGGCAATTTGTCCCGGGCGGCCTGCTGGGCCACCGCCTCGCAGGGGCGGAGGTCACGTCGCCGATCAGGGCCACGATCTTGTCCTGATCCACCAGGCGGGTATAGGCATTGGTCGCCTCGGTGGGATCGCCCTTCTCATCATACGATATATACTTGATCCGTTTACCCAAGAGGCCGCCCTTGTCATTGATGTCGTCGACCGCCATTTTCACGGCATTGTCCACCGCCACACCATACTGGGCCACACTGCCGGTCAGGGGCGCCAGGCCGCCGATCACGATCTCGTCGCCGCTGCCGCCGGGTGTATTGCCGCAGCCCGCCAGCGGAACGGTGAGCAGGGCGGCCGCCAGTACCATCGAAAGAACACGCGATTTTTTCATACAATTCCCTCCTATGTAGGATACGCGGCCGTCCGCCGCGCAGGATATCCATTTCGGATCGGACTGTTTTATTATACGCGATGGAGCACCTGGTTTTCAAGGCCTTTTTGCAATTTTGGTAAAAAGAAACACCAAAAACAGGCGATTCGTGCCGAAAGAACGGGCCGAAACGGCCATTTTGTTCAAAAGACCGTCCGCCGCCCGCCCTTTTTCCTGCATGACGGGCCGGCAGCGGGTTCGGGCATTCCGGTTCAGCGGTCGTTCATGTGGGTGTGGTGGTAGACGCCCCGGAAGCGCCCCGGCCCCATACCCGTATGATAACGGAAGTAATGGATGAAGGCGTTTTCGCTCTCCCACCCCAGTTCTTCGGCCAGCTCCTTGATCGGCTTATCGGTGGTCAGAAGCAGGCTTTGGGCGAATTTGACCCGCTCACCGCCGATATAGGCCTTTAAAGACATCCCCAGGGATTTCCGGAAGAGGACACACAGATAATCGGGATGATAGCCGAACCGGGCGGCTACCCCTCCCACCGTCAGCTTCTCCCGGCTGTGGATCCGGACCCACTCCGCGATTTTCGAGACCAGTGGTCCCCCGCCGCTCTCCCCCATCCCTGCCGGCGGCCGTCAGCTCGGCAAGCAGAAGCCCCAGGGCGGCGTCGGGGGCGTAGGCGGGATAGCCGGGTGTGTTGGCAATGTGAAGAAGCTGCTTGAGCAGCAGCGAAAAACGATAGGAATCCGGCACCGACAGCAAGCCGGTTTCCAACCCCGGCCAGCCGTCTGTGACGAAATGGACCCAATAAAACGAGGTCTTTCCCCGGCTGATGCGGTATCCCCCATGGCGGCAGTCCGGCCGGAGGAGATACACGTCCCCTGCCTTGAGGGAAAAGCGTTCCCCTTCTTCCTCCAGGTACACCTCGCCGGCCACCACATACAGGATTTCATAGCTGTCGATGACGCGATGGGGATGGCTCCACTCCTCCTGCGTCTCAAACAGGCCGCTGTACAGATAGGACACGCTCACCGCGGGATCGCTCGAAAGCTGGATCATGTCGGATTTTCTCCCTCAATTCCTCTTTTTTATCCTTGTGAAGCCGGTGCGGGTCTTGCTAAGATATTACCAGAAGACGCGGGATATTGCAAATCTTTGAAAAGGAGAGATGTCTCTGTGAAACCGAACCGGAACCTCCCCTTCTCCGCCGTGGAGCTGGATAACGGATTTTGGCATGATAGGCAGGAACTCAACCGCAACGTAACCATCCGCAACGTCTGGAAACGCTTTGAAGAAACTGGCCGTTTCGCCTCCTTCCGCTTTGACTGGAAAGAGGGGATGCCCCACAAACCCCACATTTTTTACGATTCCGACGTGGCCAAATGGATGGAATCCGCCGCCTATATCCTGCAAATGCATCCGGATCCCTGGCTGGAGGAACGGATGGAGGAGTTGGTCGGGCTCATCGTGGCCCATCAGCAGGAGGACGGCTATTTCAATGTCTATTTTACTGTCGTGGAACCGGAAAACCGGTTTCGGCAGCGGTTTGCCCATGAACTTTACTGTGCGGGCCATCTGATCGAGGCCGCCGTAGCATATCAGAACGCCACCGGCCGGGACCGGTTTCTCCGGGCCATGTGCCGGTATGCGGACTGCATTGCCCGTGTTTTCATGGAGGAACAGGCTCCTCCCTTCGCCACGCCGGGCCATGAGGAAATCGAGCTGGCGCTGGTCAAGCTGTACCGCTGCACCGGTGAGGAGCGTTATCTCCGCCTTGCCCGCTGGTTCCTGGACCAGCGGGGAAACAACGACAAGGATCCGGCCTGCATGGGCGAGTGGGAAACCCCCCGCTATACCCAAAGCCATCTGCCTGTCCGCCGCCAATTCACCGCCGAAGGGCACGCGGTGCGGGCCGGATACCTGTACAGCGCGATGGCGGACGTGGCGTATGAGACCGGGGACCCGGAATTGCGCACCGCCTGTCAGTCTCTGTTCGAAAACATCACCGAACGGCGGATGTATATCACCGGCGGGATGGGCTCCTCCCGGACAGGCGAGGCGTTCACCAAGGATTTCGATCTTCCGAACGCAACGGCCTACACGGAGACCTGCGCGGCGATCTCTCTGATCCTGTTCGCCCAGCGGATGCTCCTCCTGGATATCGACGGCCGCTACGCCGACGTGGTGGAGCGGGCGCTTTACAACGGCTTTCTATCCGGCCTCTCGCTGGACGGAAGAAGCTTCTTTTACGAGAATCCCCTGGAGATCGATCTGGACCGCTATGGCCGCGATACCTCGATCAAGGGAGGGGAGGTCCTGCCCATTCCTCAGCGGGTCGAGGTTTTCGAATGCTCCTGCTGCCCTCCCAACGTCACCCGCCTCATCGCCTCCCCGTCGGGGAATATCTGGCCACCTACGACGACCACACGGTCTTCATCCACCAGTACATGTCCGGCACTGCCCGCTGGCAGATCGGGAATCAGGCCGTGACCCTCCGCCAGGAGACCCGGTATCCGGCTGACGGACACATCCGCCTCACCATCGAGGGGGCCCGTGGCATGAAAGCCGCCCTGCGCATCCCCGGATGGTGCCGGCGGTATACCCTGCTGTGCGGCGGTCAGCCGGTACAGGCCGCCCCGGAAAAAGGATATGTGGCCGTGAACTGCCTCGGCGACATGGTTACGCTGGAGCTGGAGCTGGATATGTCCCCCGTGCTGCTGGAGGCCGATCCCCGGATCCATGCCGACGCCGGACGGGCTGCCTTGCAGCGGGGCCCTGTGGTATATTGCGTGGAGGGGGCGGATCACGAAGGGGCGGTCCATGATCTGCTGGTGGACGGTTGGCTCAAGGCCCGTACAGAGGAGCTCCCAGGCATGCCGCTGCCGGTGGTCAGGGCTGCGGGCTGGAGGCGGCCCCGGCCGGAGCCCGGCTGTCCGTACCGCCCGCTAAGGGAAAACTTTACAGCCGCTCGAACTGACGTATATCCCCTACTTTGCCTTTGCCAACCGGGGCGAGAGCGACATGCTGGTGTGGGTGCCGGTCCGGCGGTAGCCGCAGCGCCGGCGGGAACCCCTCTTGCTTGTATTTTTGCGATGCAAAAACGGCCTGAACACGAATGTTGAGGCCGTTTTTGTGTGTCACTCGGTTTTTAAGCCCATAAAATGATGACCACCCAAACTCCCGGGGGCCTGGCCCCCTTGTTGTATGGGCGTCGGTTTAGGAGATTCCGTACCCGCCGATTTTCTCTTCATGAAAATCGGTACATTCTTCTGGGAGTCCGGGGAACCCCGGCGGTGGTTTTTGCATCCTTTTGTCGCTACGAGCTGAAACTCGGACAAAGGATGTGGCCGCGCATTCGATGTCCTTTTTAGAAGGACTGCGTTCTTTATGCGCGGACATACCGCAACAAAGTCTGGCCTGGGCCACCTTCTTCTTCACACGAAGAAAGAAGGCAAAGACGTGCCAAAGGGGTTCCCCCTTGGGGATCCCTCAGGCAGCTTGCCGGCTTTCCTAAAGAGAAAGCCGGCGGGAGTGGCGGACGCCCAACCCCGCCTATATACAGGCTGCCGCCCCGAGGGCTTGATGGCTATGTAAAATCATGGGTTTATGAGCACCAAAGTCCTGGGGCCGTAGCCTTGAGTATTTGGGGTGGATGAAGGAGATACGGCTGCCGCCGGTTTTCTATTTGGGGAAAACCGGCAAATCCCCTGCGTCTTTGCCTCCCTTCTCTGTGCGGAGATGGATGACCCAAACGCCGGCATACACGAGACAATGCTTTCTCCGGCCTGGGGTTGACACAATGTTTGTGAAGCAGCCGGGCTCTTAGGTACTTCTGGTCATAAAACCGTAGCGGTCTTCCTTGACCGAATCATCACATCACAGACACTATCGGGAGAGGGGGCGCGAGGAGGTGCCTCCCTGGCCATATCACAGATAATGGTGGCATAGACCGTCAAAAACATGTAGTGGCAATTCGCTCGTTTGACCCTTCCTCAAGACGCGCAGGAAACAGCTTTGATATCCGGCCAACACTACCCGATACCGCGCCCGCGTACATGCCGATGGAGGACGCAAAATCCTCTTCCGCCAAGCGGGTGAACGCTTCATACTGCTTCTTTGTAAATGCGGGAACAGCGACAGACAGCTTGCCGTTTTGATCCTGCGATGAATCCACGTTCGATCGCCGATGCCGCGGCCTCCGTATCGGCAGGACGGGTTTTCCCCGCAGGATGTCCTCACATACATTGATCTGGTCACTCAGCATCATTTCACGGTGGCAAACCGCCGAAATGATACGGGTTATGTGTTGATATGTCCCTCTGCTTCCTTTGTTGGCCGACTGCTCACGGCCAAAGCGTCATGTATCGGGTATTGCGTATCGGATATTCGGTACGCATGGTAGCTCCACCGAAACCGGTCGTATCTCACCGATGCGGAGCCGCACCTGACGGATTGTGCTGTTGGCTCAGATGTTCGAGAGCCATCAACCTGTAAAGATATATCCGTTTCGTCCGCTGCCTTTCCGGCAGTGTATATTCCGAGCGTCCGTCCTGTCTGCGAGCCTTCATCGACTGGACAAAGCGGTCGATGACCGGCGTGAAGATCCCCTTTGCCTTGTCACTATACGCGTTTGTCTTGTCGGAATAGATGATAAAATCGGTTTGGTATTTTCCTTTAGAAATCTCGGACATGGCTTCGCGGTATATGAGATTTGCAGGCAGTTCAATATAATACGCCGGCACACCGCAGTGCCTGGCCAGCTCTTCCACCGTTTTAGGCGTCTCATAACAATGATACAGGATGTTCTGGGATAACGCATCCTGGATGTAGACATGCGGGAAGGGGCTTATCGGATCCTTGTAATTGCCGTCTCCATTGATGCGGATGGTAAGTCTTTACAGGCTTTAACGCCGCTTTGTCCATTTCCACACACTCGGCTTTTCAGTTTCCGGCGAGCCTCCGAAAGCCTCCATGTGACGGTGCCCTCCGGAATGCTGAGCTTTTCGGAAATCCGTTTTGTCGAAAGGCCGTCGTAATAGAAAAGAATGATGATATGGCGATATGTTTCCGAAAGCATGGCGATTTTGGTCCGGAGCGCATCGTACAGCTCCTCATTCTCATCGCCGTATTCGTCTTCATACGGAAACATGTTCAAGCGTGTCATAGGAATACATCGCGCGCTGCCGTCCCATGCGGCGCCGGAATACTTTTGTGACATTGCCTGCAATTCCCCAAAGCCAGGGCTCCAATCGGCTGCAATCCTTCAGTTTGGGCAGTTCCCGTACAGCCGTAAACAAAATTTCCTGCGAAAGCTCATCGGCTTCTTCTCTTGAAAATGTGTGATTGACGGCAAAGCCATATACCCTTTCGATATAGTTTTCAAGAACATCCGCTTTCATCATTCTCACCTGCCTTTCAACCGTAAAGTGTCAGAAACAGCTTGTTCATTGGGTGGGTAAAAATTTTCTGCCCGCCGGCGCTCCACTGTCCGCATTCCCTCAGCGATCGGGCAGGCCATGGCCCCATCCCTTTTAGTCGCCGGAACAAGACGGAGCAGACGATATTCGTCTGCTCCGTCTTGTCTGCAAAAGGCGGCGCACTCCAGCCGCCTAGAATGGATTATCCCGGAATCCCGCCGTCCGGTTCGGCAAAGGGTTGGAAAGCGCCTGCTCGGACGCGGTTTCCTCTGCCACCCGGCGGCACAGCGTGTACAGATCCTCCATCGTTTCAAGAGTCCCCGCCGCCCGCCTGTACTCGGCGGCGCCCCGCAGCCCGCGCATGTACCAGGCCGCGTGTTTGCGGGCCTGGAGCAGCGCCAGGCGTTCCCCTTTATATCCGGCGGCCAGTTCCGCCTGACGGCAGAGCACGGCCATCCGTTTGGACACCGGGGGCGGCGGCAGCAGGGTCCCGTCCCGCAGATAAGCCTCGATCTGCGCAAAGAGCCAGGGGGTTCCGAGCGCCCCCCGCCCCACCATCACGAGATCGCAGCCGGTCTGTTCGTAAAGGTTCGCAGCCGCCTGCGGAGTCGTGACATCCCCATTTCCAATAACCGGGATATGCAGCGCCGCCTTGACCTGGCGGATAATGTCCCAGTCCACCGGGGGCGTACATCTGGTCCCGGGTGCCCGTGGACCGTCACCGCCGCCGCACCGCCGGCCTCACAGGCCAGGGCGACCTCGACGGCGTTGACCTGCTCCCCGTGCATAGCCTTTGCGGATCTTAGCCGTCACCGGCACCGGCACCGCAGCGCATACCTCCGCGACGATCCGCCGGCAGAGCCCGGATCCCGCATCAAGGCACTGCCGCAGGCGTTCCCCGCAATTTTGGGAGCGGGACAGCCCATGTTGATGTCGATGACATCGGGACGGGCTTTCTCCAAGGCCAGGACGGCGGCCCTGGCCATCCGCCCGGGATCGTCTCCGAATAGCTGGACAGCGGCGGGCCGCTCCTCCTCGTCGAGGATAAGGAGCTCCTCGCTTTTGTTATCGCCGAAGCAAAGCCCTTTGCAGCTGACCATTTCCCCCCACGACATAGGCGGCACCGAAGTCCGCGCAGATGCGGCGAAAGCCCGATCGGCCACGCCGGCCATTGGGGCCAGCGCGGCCCGGCCTCTGATTTCCACCGTCCCGATGAACATCCGTCTCCTCCTCTGTCTGAAACCCGTCTGAAAAGCCGTCCGCCGGCCGCTTCCGCGGCGCCGGCGGACGGCTCATTCGTCTGTAAATTCCAGGATATCCCCCCGGCTGGCAGTCGAGTGCCTTGCAGATTGCGTCCAAGGTAGAAAACCGGATCGCCCGCGCCTTATTGTTTTTGAGTATGGAAAGGTTGGCCAACGTGATGCCGACCTTATCGGACAGCCCGTCAGCCCCATTTTTCGTTTGGCCATCATGACGTCCAAATTGACCAGTATCGCCATGCGTTACACGCCTTTCCACACCATCGGTATCATATCGTCATATCGTTTTCTTCTTTTATATTTCGTCGCCTGGCGGAACAATTCCGCGAACACGAACAGGATCAGGCCGATCAGCCCGAACACCACCACACAGACCAGGGCCATGAAAAAAACGCGCCACCCAGAAAATCGCGACGAAATAAAATACCGCCAGCACGATGCACAGGAGTCCCAGCAGCCGCAGCCGGCGGACCGTATCCCGGCAGAACGGCCGGTTGCGGTTGACATTGTGCATGATGCCGCGTGCCTGCCAGAGGATGAATTCCGCGACAAATCCCGAAATCAGGAGCACGATGAGGTATTTTTCATACCACATCCCTTCCTCCCCCGGATGGCTTTTTGGTCGTCCAGGTGACCGTCCAAGGAAGGGTAATCATCAAAACGAGGTCCAGCAGCATCATCAGCAGCAGGCAGATCTCGATGACGCCGCTCAGGCCGTTTTTGCTCAAGGTTTTCATAGTTCTTGCCGCCTTTCTTGCGGAAGTCGCGGAGAAAAACTCGATGACGATTCATTATACAGCAACCGCGCGGGCAGGTCAACCGCCTTTGCTCGAATGCACGGACGCTGTCCGCCCACGGGGGACTTAAAGCAGGGGCCCGTCGTACGCATACACCGAAAACCGGCCGTCGGAGTAGACCTTTTCACCCTGCTTCAGCCAATCGTAGCCGGCGTCGGAAGAGGATTTCTCTCCCACTGCGGACAGCAGCACAAACGTTTTGCCGGTGTGATATCCCGGTTCCAGGAGTTTTTCGACATCAGCCAGTTATAGGGGGTCAGTTGCTGGCCGATGTTGGTATTGACCATCTCGATCTGCCCGTTCGTCATCTCGGTGATGACGTTGGCGTCCCAGAAATTGGCATAACCGAAGGTGTACCCGTTATCCTGCAGGAAGCCGACGACCGGTGTCAGATGCTCCACCGTGTCCCTTTCGGTATAGACGAGCCCGCTGTAGACAATCGGGGAATCCTGCGGTTTTTTGACAAAGTAATGCGTGATGAGAAGGCTGTTCCCGAAAAAGACGGCCGCGACCAGGCCGGCCACGCCGTACCACAGGGGCGGGAAAACCCGTTTACATTGCCCGAGCCATACCGCCAGCAGCGGTACGAAATAAATAAAAATAGGGATGTAATAGAGCGCCAGGGTCGTCTTGGTCAGCAAAAACACCGCCGTGTTGAGCACCAGTGTACAGACGAAGAAGAGGGCGAGCAGCTTCAGGGCAATGTCTCCACCCGGCGGATACGGACAACCAGATAGATCCCCATCAATAGGACGAGCACCAAGCAAGCCGCGCCCAACAGAGAGGCGATCCCCTCCTTGGAAAACACCTTGGCGTTCGCTTTGTATCCGAACAGTTCCAGAAGGGCCGAGAACAGGGGATCCACGTCACCCACCGCCGGGTTTTTCAGCCGCATCCCCCATAATTCGTAAAGGAGTAGATCCCGTCCAAAGCCCGGCTGTTAAGGAGATAGCCGACCGCGGCAAACGCCGCGCCGGCGGCGGACAGGTACAGCGTTCTGGCCTCCCGGCAGCAGGCCGCCGTGCGCAGCCGGCGCAGGGCGGACACGGAGCCGGCTTCCATCTCCTCATGCGTGACGCCACGGAAGCCGTCCGAACATAACAGCAGCAGGAAAGCCGCCGCGAGGAGCGGCAGAAAGGTCACCAGCAGCTGCCGCACCCCTCCCAGTCCGCTTAACAGGCTGAGCAGCAGGAACAAAACCAGATAGGCGATCCGGAGTCCCTTTTTCTTCTCGCTGTTCCCGAACCCCAGCAACAGCCCCAGCAGGAAAAAACCGATGGCGATGTGGGGCACATAATAGCTATGCAGCAGCACGATCCGCGCATACGGCGTGCTGGCGGGCAGGAGCAGCAGTCCCCCGTGAGAAAAAACACGTTGCGCGAAAACCCGGCCTGTCTTGACAGGAAATAATAGGACAACACCAGTATGGCCTGCAGCAAAGCGCGCCGAAAAACCGCACCAGTTTCCAGTCACTGAATATTTTTGAACAGCGGCATGTAAATGAGCTGGGTATTGAGCACCCGCAGCTCGGTCGAGTAAAACCAATCACGGGACAGAATCTGGTTGGTATCCGCTAGGAGACGGGCCAGGACCAATTCGCTCGAGGCGTCCGAATCCAGCAGGTTGCCGGCCGTTTTGTATGTCAGATAAAGCGACATCAAACCGCACAAGGCAAAGAACAGCGCGGAAAGGATGCTTGGTATCCGGACTTTTGGCGCATCATGCCTTCATCCCCTTTGATAAATTCCACTGCCGCCCCCAAAGACGTCATTTACAGGAGCAAAACCCGTTTTAATATACCATAAATTCCTAAAAAAGATAGGGCGGAGGCAAATCGAAAAAGTCTGATATTTTTTTAGCCGCCCCTCTTGCAAATTTTCTGTCTTTCCGGTATGATGTACATATCCACTTTAAACCGCAACGGTTTAAAGTGATAAAGTGTCGAGGGTGGAAACTATGTCCAAAGAGCTGGTGATCTGGATCACCATTGCGGTTTACGCCGTTTTCATTCTGGCGGTCGGAGTCTTCGCCGGCCGCAAGTCCAAAAACCATCACCGACTTTACGGTGGGCGGGCGGAATGCCGGGGCCTGGATGTCGGCCTTTTCCTACGGCACCGCGTATTTTTCCGCCGTCATGTTTATCGGCTACGCCGGGAAATCCGGCTGGGACTATGGCCTGTGGGCCGTATTGCCCGGTATCGGAAACGCCCTGATCGGCTCCCTGCTGGCCTGGCTGGTTCTGGCCAGGCGGACGAGAGAGACCACACGCCGCCTCAAAATCAAGTCCATGCCCCAATTTTTTGAAAAGCGCTTTGGCGGCAGGGGGATCAAGCGCTTCTGCGTGGCCGTGATCTTTGTCTTCTTGCTTCCCTATTCCGCCTCGGTTTACAAGGGCCTGACCAGTGTGTGCGCGGTGCTGCTGAAGGTGGATGAACGGGTATGCATGGTGGTCATTGCTCTGGCCGCGGCGGCGATCGTGGTCCTGGGCGGATACGCCGCCACCCTGCGGGCCGATTTCGTGCAGGGGATTGTCATGCTGGGGGTTATCGCCCTGATCGCGGCGGTGATCCGCTGCGACCAGGTGGGAGGGCTGTCCGCCGGGCTGGAGGCCATCACCAAGGCGACCGAAGGCCTGCACCTGACCGCCGCACAGCACATCGGGCTTTGGGCGACGGTGCTGATGACCTCCTTCGGGACCTGGGGACTGCCCCAGATGATCCACAAATACTACGGCATCCGGGACGACCGGGAAGTCCGCCGTGGGACGGTCATTTCGACGGTTTTCGCCCTGGTGGTGGCCGGGGGAGGCTACTTCATCGGGTCCTTCTCCCGCCTGTTTTTCACCGAGCTGCCTTCTCCGCCCGCCGGCGGGGCCGGGCATCCCGATTACCTGATTCCCAACATGCTGTACCAGTCGGGCATCCCCACCGTATTGATCGGCGTGGTGCTGGTACTGCTGATCGCGGCGTCGGTTTCCACCCTGTCCTCCATTACCATCACGGCGTCCTCCACCCCTGACCATGGATCTGATCCAACCCCCACGCCCACGGCTGGACAAGGTAAAAGCGGCATGGGTGACGAAAGGGGCTCTGCCTCGCCTTTGGTGGTGCTGTCCTATGTCATTGCCAACAGCAAGACCCCATCCCTCGACATGATGTCCCATTCCTGGGGCATTATTTCCGGCCTCCTTCCTCGCGCCCTATGCGCTCAGCCTGTACTGGAAGGGATTAACCGGGCGGGGGCCTGGGCGGGGATCATCGGCGGGTTTGCCACCGCCCTGCCGCCTCCTGCTGGCCCAGCTCTTCTTCCCTTCGGCCAGCCTGCCTTTTTCGGCCCCCTCAAAGGCCCTCGGTCCCCATTTCGCGTGCCTGGCGATGCTTGTCTCCCCTTGCTGCTCTGCTGGGTGGTCAGTGGAATCGGCAGCCGGATGGGGCTGAAGTCCGCCGCGCCCAACCCGGCTTTTTACGAAAAAGAGGCTGGAGAACCCGCTGCCGTCCTGAGATGATAGACAGAGCCGCACGCCCTTTTTTCGGGTGTGCGGCTCTTGGCCCTCGCGCTCCCGTGGACATGAAAGAGGGGGGCGCCTTCGGTGTTCGTTTTGAAGGGTCTAGGGCAAGGTCACCTCCTTACGCGATCGGAGAGGAACCCGGATCCGTATCCATCAGCCTGGGAACACGCCTACCACCGCCCGGTTCTTCTGTCCGAAGCACAGGAATCAGCGGCTGTTTGGCTTGTTTTTTGTATGAGAGGAAAATTTTGAAAAAAGCCATTTGGGGGTTGCAGAATCACGACGACGGTGTAAAATAGTGTTGCTCTGTGGACAGTAGGGCCTTTATGTCCGCCCGTGGCGAAGCTGATATCGCAGTGATTCCGATTCCAGCGCTTTAAAGTCTGAATTCTCCGGGCGGACCATCGAAAAACCACCGAAAAACCTTTTGCAATTATGCGGGGTTGATCGGTGGTTTATTTTTTCCTGTAGCATGTTGCAGTCTCTAATAACCCCCAATAAAAATTAGCGGAATAATAATCAGCTGAGCACCTGATAAGATGCCCTGCTTGCTTTGTCCGGCGTCCTGAGTATTTGATCCCTGACTTCGTCCGCGCCCTGATCGTGGGGCCGACTACTTGGCAGGCGAGCACAGTTAAAAATAGGCCGGTGCAGGCACTGCGCCCCGCAAAAACCCGGCGGTTTTGTTCCTCGATGCTATTATAGCACATATCCTCCGGATTTTAAAGTGGTCGAAATCGGCCAGTTTAAACCCATCGAATCCGAGGCAATTAAGCTATCCTCGTTTTCTGTCTTTCGGATTGGCGTTCTTTCCGGACTGCTCTAGCACTTCCAGCAGCCTTCGGCGGCCTCTAGTCGTTGTCGATCACCACATCATGGTATATGCTGCTGGCTGGCATTACTCACTCTTTTCCCATCTGCTTGACGAGCTGGTTGCCGTACAATCGCCGCGCCGGCCACAAGTACGCTCCTGGATCATCAAGTGTCCACGGTGGGGGCCCATGGATCGCTTCGGCGGCTCCCGCTCGATTCCGGAACACCAGCAGGATCA
>VOFI01002059.1_pt1 | contig 49443 bp, 64 predicted proteins | sample 5384131 | NCBI WGS metagenome assembly VOFI01 (sample SAMN12384728, study PRJNA508395) | human gut metagenome | isolation source: healthy gut H | host: Homo sapiens
ATCCACTATGTCGACGGGATGGAGGACTGGGAATCGGTCTGTAGCGGCCCTGTGATGGCGTATGCGCGGGAGTTGAAGGAGAAGGGAATCATCAGGGCCATCGGCCTGTCAGTCTAACCAGAGGTTGCCCTGGCGGCGGTACATACGGGGCTTGTGGATGTTTTTGATGTTCAGTGTCAACCCTTGCTATGACCTGCGACCTGCCGGAGAGGATGTGGAGGCGCTCTGGGCTGAAAAAAGCTACGAAAAGCCCCTTGTGAACATGGACCCGGAGCGTCAGCGCCTGTATGAGACCTGCCAGAGCCAGGCAGTGGGCATCACGGTGATGAAAGCCTTCGGCGGGGGGCGACCTGCTGCAGGCGGATCTCTCCCCAGCTGGGGTGGCCCTGACGCCTAACCAGTGCATTCACTATGTTTGACCCGGCCGGCTGTGGCCTCCGTTCTGGCCGGAGCCCGGACCATGGAGGAGCTGGAGACCAGCCTGGCCTATGAGACAGCCAGTCCAGAGGACCGGGACTACGCGGCCGCCTTTGCTTCCCTGCCCAAGATCAGCTGGCAGGGCCACTGCATGTACTGCGGCCACTGCGCGCCCTGCCCAAAGGGGATCGACGTGGCCTCCGTCACCAAGTTCTGGCGTCTGGCTGTGGCCCAGGGGGCGGTTCCGGAGACGGTGCGAGAGCACTACGCCGCTTTACCCCACACTGCAAGCGAGTGCATTGCCTGCGGCGCCTGCGAATCCGGTGCCCCTTCGGGGTTCCTGTGATCGAGAATATGAAGCAGGCTGCAAAGCTCTTTGAAAAATCATAGCGGAGCCCGAATCAAAATGGCGTGTTGCGAAATGAGGAATTTTGCAACATGCCATGCTCCGTTGGGCCATACTGGCAAATCGGCATGTAGATGCTAGACGCCGGGATTGCTGGCCGGAAGCTGCGTCTGCAAGGGGCAAAATTTTTCGGCGCTTTTGCCAGGAATTTTGAAAAAAGAGCTATTGTCGTCAAAATCTGGTATATTCATGTACAAGAAACAAAAGCACTTCACAGCTGGTAAGAAATGGAAGCGGATTTGACGCTTGTGCAATGTTATCTCTGAGAAGTTGCGGAGTTTCTTGGTGCATCTCAGATGATTGAGGTGCTCAAATACCAAAACAGAAAGGAAGAGCAATGTGAAAACAAAAATCAGAGCACTGCTTCTGGTCCTAGTTCTGACGCTTACCATGGCCACCGGCGCATGGGCGGCAGGCACCGGAAGCGAACAGCACATGACCCAGAGAGTACCCGCGCAGGTTATGCGGTTGTGACGGTGTATCTGGAAGGCGGCGAGGTGTGACCAATGGCCGTCTGACTGTGGCCTATGATCGCGGCGGCCACATGGACCAGCGCCCGGGTGCTGGGGGCTTCGGCGCCTCCAGCGTCAACGGGGAGACGGATGGAGAGGTTTCCCTGGCCTGGGTTGGCAAGCAACCTGACGGCGGAGAACACCGCCATGGTCGAGTTGACTTTCCGGGCAAACCGGGATGTGACCTTTGCGGCAAAGGGCCAGGAGGTCTACGCCGGGGAAGCGAAGCAGACTGTGGAAGAGGCTGCCGTCACTCTGGCATACAACCCCTTCCTGGATATTGAGAAGCACTGGGCAAAAAGAGATTCTGAAAGCCTATCATGCGGGGCCTGTTCGGGGCGTCAGTGAGACGCAGTTTGCCCCGGAGGAAGATGGAGCGGGCCATGTTTGTGACCGTGTTGTACCGCCTGGCAGGAAGCCCGGCTGTGGAGAATCTGGAGACGGCGTTTACCGATGTGGACATGACCCAGTACTATGGCACGGCTGTGGCCTGGGCGGCAGAGACCGGTGTGACCACAGGTGTGAGTGAGACCCGGTTTGCGCCCCATCAGTCCATCAGCCGCCAGGAGCTGGTGACGATGCTGTACCGGTATGCCAAAGTGAGTGGCCGGGATGTGGCTGGCCGCGCAGACCTGGATGGATTCAGGATGCCGGAAAGGTGGCTGACTGGGCGAAAGAGGCCATGGCTTGGGCAGTGGATGGGGGAGATTCTCCAGGGCTATCCCGAGGGATATCTGCTTCCCAGAGGCAACGCCACCCGGGCGCAGGCGGCAGCTATTTTCTGCCGCTATGAAAAGCTGTAAAAGGAGGAGCTGGATATGAAACGAATGAATCGCGTACTTTCCCTCCTGTTGGCACTGTGTATGATTGCGACGCGCTTCCAGCTCAGATTTTGGCGGCAGACGGTGAGCAGGTTACAGCATCTCCCGTCGCCGGGAAACCCCGGCTCTGGGTGAGACCCAGCCGGATCAGGCTGGTAAGCTGGTTTCGCCCCTGGCCGGGCAGCAGGAGGTCCTGGGAGGCCCATGCTCCCCAGAAAGGCTGGCGAGCTGCAGGTGACCGGTCAGAAAATTGAGAAGCCCAGTGATGTGGGCAGTTTGACGCAGCAGGAGCAGGTGGTGAAGCAGGAGCAAGACCTGTATGCACCGCAGGGAGACGGTCCGGGCCATTGTGGTCCTGAAGGACAAGGGGCCTGCTGGAGCAGGGGCTTCAGCACCGCCGCCATTGCAGAGGCCACGGCCCAGGTCGCCAGAAGCCAGGAAACCATGCTGAGCCGTCAGGAGACGGTTTGCAGGCCATGCAGGCTGTGGTAGACCAGATGGACGAGCCCGAGGCAGAGCTGGAGGTTCGGTACCATTATACCATTGCTGTAAATGGAATGGCAGTGGAGCTGCCCTATGGCGCTCTGGAAGAAATTCAGGCGTTGGACGGGGTGGAAGCCGCCTTTGTGGCGCCCCCGGTATGATGTACCCCCAGGATATGTCCGGAGAGACCAGTGCGGATCCCTATACCTATGCAACCTCCACAGCAGTGGGCGCAGTGCAGACTTGGGATGTGGGCTACACGGGTGCAGGCATGCGGATCGCGGTCATTGATACCGGCCTGGATCTGGACCACCCTTCCTTTGCAGAGGCTCCGGAGAATCCCTCTCTTACAATGGAAGAAGTCGAAGAGGTCATTACGTCCCTGAACGCCTCCAAGCTGTACCGGGGACTCACCGCCCAGCGGGTGTATCGCAGCGAGAAGGTGCCCTATGCCTTCAACTATGTGGATGAGACGCTGGATGTGACCCATGACAATGACAACCAGGGTGACCATGGCACCCACGTGGCCAGCTTATCAGCGCCGCCAACCACATAGAGACCACTGAAGTGGTGGGTGTGGCGCCGGATGCGCGGCTGCTCATCATGAAGGTGTTCGGATCAATGGCGGTGCGTATTTTGACGATATTCTGGCTGCCCTGGAGGATTGCTATGTACTGAATGCCGATGTGGTGAATATGTCTCTGGGCACACCGGCTGGATTCTCCAGCGTATCTTCGTACATTGACGGAATCTTCTCCCGGATTTTGGACAGTGACATGGTGGTGGCCGTTGCTGCTGGCAACAGCGCTTCCGCGGCCAGCATGAACGGTTACAGTACCGACCGGAACCTGACCACTGACCCGGATAACGGCATTGTTTCCTCGCCCGCTACTTATGTGGGCTCCACATCTGTGGCCAGCGTGGAGAACGCCACCATCCGCTTCCAATATGTAGAGCTGGAAAATGGAGAAAAGGTGCCTTACAACGATGTGGCCGCCACGTCTATTACCAGCTTGTATTGGGGCCGACCCTCAGCACCTGGCGGAATATGTGATGATTCCTGGCGCAGGTACCGAGGCGGACTTTGAAGGGTTTGGCCCTTCCATGACGGAGGATGGGAACAAGCGCTTCACCAGCATTGCAGTCATTCAGCGTGGCTCCATTGACTTCACTGCCAAGCAGTCCAATGCGAAGAAGGCTGGTTTTGACGCCTGCTTTGTCTATGACAATGTGGAAGGCGATTTCGTAAACATGGTCGATGGCGGCTTCCTCCCCAACGCATTTCTGACCAAGGCCGGTGGCGAAGCGCTGAAGGCGCGGCAGACGAAAATGGCCGGGGCATTCTGTATCTGAAGGATACGGACGAGACCCAAACTGTGGCGAGCGGTGTGGCTGGCCAGATGAGCGGCTTCTCCTCCTGGGGCGTTTCGCCGGATCTGCAGCTGAACCCGGAGATTACGGCCCCGGCGGCAACATCTATTCTACCCTGACCAACGGCCATTATGGTACCATGAGCGGCACCTCCATGGCCTCTCCCCAGGTGGCTGGCATGAGCGCCCTGGTTCTGCAGTATCTGCATAAGACCTACGGCGATATGAAGCCCGACCAGATGCATACTGTGGCTGAATCCCTCCTGATGAGCACCGCAGTGCCGGTTTTGGAAGAGGGCAATGTGCCTTATTCTCCCAGAAAGCAGGGAGCAGGCTCTGCCAATGTGCTGAATGCAGTCACCAGCCCGGTTTATCTGACGGTGGAGGGTGCCCAGGAGCAAACTCCCAAGGTTTCCTTCGGCGATGACGATGAGCGGACCGGTGTGTACCGCTTCTCCTTCCAGATGAATAACCTGACGGATCGGCCCCAGACTTACACCTTGGATGGCCAGGTTCTCACAGACCAATTTGTGATGATCGATGGGCTCAAGTTTATGAGCGAAACGTCTCGGATGCTGGATGCATCGGTGACCTTCAGCATGGCCAACGGCCAGCTTCCCATGCAGTATGATTACAACGGCGACGGCGTCACGGATCTGGACGATGTGCAGGCTTTCCTGGATGGGGTCAACGGTCTGGCCGCTGTGAAAGAGGGCTATGACCTGACAGCCGACGGCGTTGTGGATACCGCCGATGTGCAGAAGCTGTATGAGCTGATTTCCGACGGCTTTGCTGCCCTGTCTGTGGTAGAGGTTCCGGCAAACGGCTCGCTACCTGGGCATGATGCGCAATGCCAAGCTGGTCGATTTTACATGGCAGGATGCAGAGGGCAATTCTCTTCCATGCGCCTTATGACTACGCCCTGAAGAACTATTATTATGCGGCATACGATCTGGTTCCGCCCCTGATTTACACTGAGGTCTGCGAAAAGTATGACTTTAAGAATGCGGATGGATCCTATGCGGTGGAAGATCTGGATCGGGTGAAGCTGAACATCAGCGCCTACCTGGACGATGGGGACGATCAGGTGGACGATGTCATTGAGACAGAAGTGATCATTGATACCCAGGCCCCCCACCTTGGATCTGGCCAGCCTGGACTACTTCTACAGCGAGAAGACCGATTCCCGCTTGCTGCGGTTTACGGTTTCTGACAACTATGATATCGCTGCGGTTGTGGCTCTGACCAAGGCCGGCAGTGGCTATGAGTACATTCCGGTGACGACCAAGGAGCCTGGCGTGGACGGCGAAACCGCTACCATTACGCTGGATGTGTCCAAGTTTGATTCCACGTTCCAGATTGCAGTCTGCGACTATGGCTGCAACGAGAGCTACTATGAGATCTCCTTCTCTGGCATCAACAACTACAATGAGGATGCCTTCTACGCCTTCCGGATGTTCAGTGCGGTTCCCAACGGACAGAACATCATCATCACCGCGGCGTACAACGGCTGGCATTCCTTTGAGTCTGCGGATAAGCTGCTGATGCATACCTCCATGTACGATGACAAAGAGACTTATGTGTATGCGGCTGAGTATGTGGACGGTTACATCATTGGCGTAGATGCCAACAACGATATCTTTACCATGAAGGCCGGCGACTGGAACCGAACGATCCTTGGGAAGCTGGCGGTGGAGAGCATCTTTTGAATTCTACCCCGGCGGCTATGAGGCAGGGGATTATATGATGCAGACCATCGAGTATCCCGCTTTGGATATGGCGATGGACTATACCACCAAAACCCTGTATGTTCTGACCGATGAATCTATGATGAACGGCCCGAACTCTGGCGGACATCTGTTGACTCTGGATTGGCTTACCGGAACATGTACGGATCTGGGCAGGTGACGGGCCTCACAGACAGTCACCAGGCGCTGACCCTGGCATGTGACAATGGGGGCATCCTCTACACCGTGGATGCTACCACCGGCGACCTCTACACCCTGGACAAAGCCACTGCGGTTGCATCCTTTGTGGGTGAGACCGGCTTTGAGCCGCGGCTCCAGCAGACCATGGCAGTGGATCATGAGACAGACAAGCTGTACTGGGCGGCCTATCAGGGCTATGATGGTGACAACCGCTTCCTGGAGCTGAATAAGCAAACCGGTGAAGTGGTAAGCTCTACGAAGATGGAGTACAACAGCCAGCTTTCTTCCCTGTATAAGCCCTATGAAGCGGACAGCACGTTGGTGCCGGATGATGTGGCGCCCACGGGGCTCTCCCTGACACCGAATCGTGTGACGCTGAAGGCTGGCGATACCGGTAGCCTGCGGTGCATGCCGCGCCCTACTACGCCAAGCTGGATACGGCGGAGGTTACCTGGAGCTCCAGCGATTCCTCCATCGCCACTGTACAGGACGGAACCATTACAGCTACAGGTTCCGGCGCTGCCACCATTACGGCAACCTGTGGCGACCTGACTGCGACCTGTGAGGTGACGGTGATTTCCCTGGAGGGAACGCTGTACGCGTTTGATTTTGGTACGGATGCGAAGGCATCCAACAGCTGGCTGTCTCTGGATGTCAACAATCCGAAGGGTGCAGTGTCCATGCCCGGCACCCAGGGCGGCGGCATTACGGCGGCAGCCTATGTAGGTGGGTCCGTCTATGCCTTTGATAACCTGGGCAGCTTCTACAAGCTGGATCCCCAGACGATGCAGGGCGTTATCCTGAAGCCTGGCGATAGCAAGACTGCAATCACGGCCATGGCTTACAACTATGCCGACGGCTACATGTATGCCTTGCTGTTTGATCTGCAGAACTCCTTCAGCTTGTGCCGGGTGAACCTGCACACTGGTGCGTTGCGCCCGGTGATGGACTCTCTGGAGATGGCCTACAACACGCCCCTGGGCGGCATGGCCATTGATTACACAGGCCGGTTCTATCTGATGGGTACAGACGCCAGAGGCACAGCGAGCTTGGCTTCCTTCAAGCTGGGGGACATGGGATACGACGACTACTACTTTGGCGCAGATCCTGTGACGGTCAGTCTGCCCAGCCTGAGCTGCAACAGCTTTGGCTCTATGGTCTATTCTGCGGCCAATGATGGCATCTTCTGGGCCAATGAGCTGGGCCAGCTGTATTGGTTGGGTCTGCAAACTGGAACCGATGAGTGGGGCGACGCCACCATGGAGGTCAGCCCGGTGCTTTTGGGAGACTTGGGCAATACGCTGTCTGCCACTACCGGCCAGTCCATGAATATGGGTCTGCTGGAGCAGGTGGCCAACGAGCCGGAGCTTCCTCGTGTGGAGATTACCAGCGCCTCCATACCCAAGACTCTGACAGTACCTGTTGAGGGCACGATGCAGGTAAATGTGGAGGTAGAGCCTTGGAACGCTACCTATACGGTGGAATACGCTTCCGCTGACCCGTCAATTGCCACCGTAAACGAGTATGGCGTTGTAGCCGGCATCAGCATAGGCAAAACGTCTATCACCGCCACAATTTATACGGCGGACGGCGGCGTCTACAAGACCCTGACAAGCCAGGTAGAGGCCGTAAATTCCATTGTGGACGTATTCTGCTACATGTTTACAGATTTCATGGCAGGCGGCGACTGCTGGCTTCGGGTCAATGGCGCACGGCCTGCGGAAGTTGCGGTAGAGGCGAATTATGATGAGTCGATTTACGCCGCTACCTATTACAATGGCAACGTTTATGCAGTTGGTCCTGCGGCTGAAGATGGTTGGAAGAACCATCTGATGCTGATCGACAGCAGCACGTTCCAGATTGTGGAGACTCTGCCGGTGCGGATTGACTACGACATCCGGGATTTGGCCTTTGATTACACCACCGGCACCATGTACGGCATTGCGGAAGGTGGTAACGTAAAGCAGCCTGTGCCAGATCAATTTGACCACTGGCGACGTGACGCTGCTGGGAGATACCGGACGGGGTATGGCCACGCTGACCTGCGATGCACAGGGCCAGCTGTACACCATCACCAGCGGCGGCGATCTCTGCAAGATTGACAAGTATACCTCAGAATTTACCCTGATCAAGCACGTTTCCTCCGGCCTGTCTGGCTATCAGAGCATGCACTACGATCCTACGACGGGCAATACCTATTGGGGCAGCACTGGACTGTCCTTGGTAAATCTGGAGACAGGCGATGTGACCAATCTGGGCTATATCGGCGGCACGTATATGCAGGTGGGCTGCGTACTCACCCAGCCCAGCCAGGAGGTGGAGCCCAAGGTTCCGGAAACCACTGCGGTGACTGGTGTGAGCTTGCCTAACCGGGCAGCGGTGGTCGCTGGAGAGACTTCCCAATTCCAGGCAACGGTGTTGCCCGTCAGCGTCAGCCAGGTGGATCAGACCGTTACCTGGAGCAGTAGCGACTCCACTGTAGCTACCGTGGATGAGGCTGGTAACGTGACTGGCGTGGCTCCTGGAACGGTCCGGATTACCGCAACAGCGGGGCAGTATTCTGATACCTGCGAGGTCACAGTGCTGAAGGAGGCCCAGAAGTTCTTCGCCTACAACGAAACTGCACGCAGTTGGGTCCAGCTGAATACTGAGACAGGTGAGATGACCACGGTGAAGCAGGAGACCGGCCTGTCTCCCCATCACGGCGGCGGCTTATACTGGTGAGACGATGTACGGTTATGACCGGGATGGTTATTTCTATGAAATCAATCCCAGTACCTTTGAGCGCACCAAGCTAAGTGATGGGATCCACGGCTTGACCCGAGAGCTGTTCATTGAAGGGGATTACTATGACGTACCTGTGGAGATTACAGATCTGTCCTATGATCCCAGTACCGGTCGACTCTTTGGTATTATGAATGGCCTGTACCAGGATGACAGCGAAGGAATTTGGCGTATTTACACCGCTACGGTGGAGGTAAACCTGGAAGAAGGCCGGGAGAACCCATATACTGGCGATGTGATTCCGGTCGGTGGCTATCTGATCATTGTGGAGGATGATGGATACCGTCCCGGCAACTTGCTGGTACAGAACGGCGTAGCGTATTATGTGGATACCTGGTGGTCTGGCATTCTGAACCGGTTGCCTCTGATTTGGAATGAATCGGACAAAATGTACAGGGCGGGTCGGCCGGAGCAGATGGCGCATGTCTCTCTCGCGGAGTGGGGTATGTATTATGACAGCCGCAGCTTCATTTATGATCCGGTGTATGATACCTACTATGTGCTCCATGACTTGGGCGAACATCGTGGAAGTGTCACTCTGTATACCTTCGTGATGGGCAATGCGGCTATGTCGCAGGTCTGTGACTTGGGTAAGGATGTCGTGATCCACAGCCTCTTTATTCGTTAAGCATTCCACAGACCTTTTGTGGGGCCGCGGCAATTGCCGCGGCCCTCGTATCCTGCATTGTCAAAACGCGGCAGGTGATGTATAATACTGACAAGAGAGGGCGGGGAATGTGATGAAGATACGAATCATATCGCGGCTGTCCATTTTGATGGAAACCGTGGAAATGCTGTATAAGTATGTAAACAATCTAAGCCTGGACAACATCAAGCGGGATTTTCTGCTGAAATATGGGGGAGCAGCTGAGTGCGGAGGACCGGGCGTATTATGATACCCTTTTTCACTCCTTGGATTCCATCATCAAAGAGGGAACCCGGGATCTGGACCGAAATGATTCCAGGCTGCAATATTATTTCAGAGATCTGCAGCCGGAGGGGTGCCGGGAGTGGGTCTGTATGGCTAAGGTGATCCTTTACTCTTTTTATGATGGGAAAGAGTTTTCCTTTGACGAGAGTATCCAGGAATGCCGTCAGCAGTATCAGGATTTTGCCGCAGACAACTTTTCTCACTATAAGCTGATTGGAATTGACCGCGCTGGCCTCAATTATGTGCCGGTGGCGGGGGACGAGCCGGTTTCTCTGTTCCGTCAATTGGAGAGCTTTGACATTCCGGGAACTGCAAATGGGAAATTTACAAGGCCATGGTGGAGTATGAGGAGCTCCTGAGAGAGCTGGAGGTGCTGATTCGCCCCATTGCCAACCGAATGGAGACCATTTTGGGCCGGTATGATGCCCTCCTCCAGCAGACAGTCCATTACTGGCAGGGCTATTTTGCCGGACACAGTTTCCAGGATTTCAAGACCAGCATGATGGGTGTAGAGACAGATGAGCCGGAGGGAGCAGGCGGCGAACGGGTCGTTTGGTTCTGGTGGATGGGTTGCAGTCAGATCCACTTTTATCAAAATGAGGATCAAGAGTCGTTGAATATTGGCATTTTGGTTCGGGCAGGCATTACGCCGAAGCTGGCCGGCTATGTCCAGGAGAATGTGATCAATATCTTGAAATTTCTCAGCGACAAGAGCAAGTTTGAGATCATCCATCGCCTTTCCGGCCACCAGTATTATGGCCTGGAGCTGGCGAATGAAATGCGCCTTTTACTTCCGGCACCATCTCCAAACACCTGAATACCCTGTATTCTTATGGCTTGCTAAATTTACAGCGTGTTAACAACCGGGTATATTATCAGACGTATGAGGCGGCAATCCGCCGTTTCCTGGTACAGCTGGAGCAGGGGCTTTTAGGCTACCAACCTAGAAGTACGGACTGAACATGGGCAGGCTGTAGATAGACGGCAGAAAAGCGCCACGTTTGGAACATGGGACAGGAAATGCAGCAAACGAACGTCGATGTATTTATCATACAGCAGCGGAAAAACACACTGAATAAAAAGAATCCCCCTGAGGCAGGTATGAAAGGCCAGCTTCAGGGGGATTTCTGCAGAACAAATGGACATGGGAATTGTGGAGGCTTACCCTGAAACACAGCGGTCAACAGCAGGCGATTGTGAACTTCTGGGGAAGGAGATAGATTAGATGAAAGTAGTTTTGTAATCTTGACAGAACCAGCGGGAAATTATATACTAAAGGAGGAGAAGAGGATGATGCCTCCACAGAGGAAGGTGAGGTCCATGGAAACGCAAATGGCCGGAAGCATTGGCCGGATAGACGGGAGTGCCAGCCAGGATGCAGTGTTTAAGGATATGCTGGCCTATAAAGAAGTGCTGGCGCACATTATGAAGACCTGTGTACCGGAATACAAGGACTGTACCATTCCGGAGATCATAGGCTATATCGAGCACGACCCAGAGGTGGGCCAGGTGGGCGTCCACCCAGATGAGACGAACCCTCCGAAGATTCAGGGCATGTCCACCGAGAGTAACAGCACCACAGAAGAGCGAGTGGTCTACGATGTACGGTTTTTCCGCTGTGGCTCCAGGGGAGGATGGAAAAATCGGCCTGATCATCAACATTGAAGCGCAAAGCAAATACCATCCTGGATATCCCCTGGTGAAACGGGCAATTTACTACTGTGGGCGGATGCTGTCGGCCCAATATGGTTCGGTGTTCACCCGATCTCACTACGGAGAAATTCAGAAGGTGTACTCCATTTGGATTTGCTCTCACCCAGCCAAGGGAGAGAAAACACCATTACCAGCTACACCCTCCAAGAGAAGCACCTAGTGGGCAATGTGACGGAACCGGTGAAGAACTATGATCTGATGAATGTGACCATGATCTGTCTGGGGAAGCCGGAGGGAGAAAACTACGGAGGGCTTCTGCGGATGCTGGAGGTACTGTTTGGAGGCAGATGCACGCCGAGACAGGTCATTCAGATTTTAGAAGACGAGTATGAATTTTCTGATATACACAGCATGGAAAGGACGGTGTCTGAAATGTGTAATCTGAGCCAAGGATTTATTGAGGAAGGCCGTAAGCAGGGACTTGCGCAAGGCATTGAAGAAGGCACTGACCGGGAGCGCTTGCAAAATATTCGCAAAGCATGATGAAGAAGCTCAAGGTGACCGCCAGCGAGGCGATGGATATTATAGAGATTCCGGCTGAAGAACAACCTAAGTATCTGAGGCTCTTGTCCCTTGCCACAGTAAACAAAGAGTACTTCAAAGAATCCTTGTAAACCAACGGCTCCTCATGGGGCCGTTGTGTTTTTATGAATAGAAACCTAATTTGTCTGTGGAAGCCGGAGGGCGAAAACTACGGAGGACTTCTGCGGATGCTGGAGGTGCTGTTCGGCGGCAGATGCACCCCGAAAGAGGTAGTCCGGATTTTAGAAGACGAGTATGAATTTTCTGATATACACAGCATGGAAAGGACGGTGTCTGAAGTGTGTAATCTGAGTCAAGGATTTATTGAGGAAGGCCGTAAGCAGGGCTTTGCACAAGGCATTGAGCAGGGCACAGACCGGGAACGGCTGCAAAACATTCGTAGCTTAATGGAAACGACCGGTTGGCCTGCAGAGAACCATGGATGCGTTGAAAATTCCAACGGATGAGCGTCCGAAGTATTTGGAGCTTTTGTCCTTACCACAGTAAACAGATCTGCTTGTTCTCGCTCTCATTTAGCGGCTCCGACAGGAGCCCTATTTTCTGCTTTGGAGGTTGACAATTATTTATGCCAGGTGATAAAATAGGGAGGGGTTTTGAAGGGAGGGTCCTACAATTCGAAATACAAAACTTAATACAAAAGCGTGAAAAAATAATGTAACGAATCGGAGACCAAATTATAAAAACTACTAATCGAGTGGATTGGCAGGTAGGCCTATGTACAACGATAGGAATGTTGGTATCCTTGGCCGCTTGCCAGCGGCAGTCGATCCAGCAGGGTCAGACCAGCAGGACTCAGATCAGTACAAACCCATCTGACAGCAACCCCTTGAACAATTTACTGGCAAAAACAAGCGTGGTTGAAACAAAACCTGCTGAGACAAAACTGGTACATATGTACAGCTGTAGGTAGTTAAAATTTCACCTAATTTGGTGTATACATTGATGGCGGTTTTCAAAACTCCTGATGGAGTGTATTTTTATTGCAAAATAACAGAAGGATGGTAGATGTATGTGAAAAGAGTGAAGCTACGTGTTCTTGTGTTGTTGCTGATGGCCATTCTGTTGTGTAGTGTTTCCCCGGTATCTGCACTGGTAGGAAGCAACGGCATATCTGCACAGATGGAGCCCACAGAAAAGGCAGAAGCTCTAGTGGGTCCAACTCAGATCTCCACGGAGCCACTTGCGGAAGCTGCTAAGTCAACGGAGGGGAGCTTCAGACAGAGCCGAAGATAGATGGCCCAGTGCCAGAAAATGACATGATGCCTTTGACTGCAGGCAATTACATTTGGTTTCAGGGCTATGTATACCGAGTGGATGAGAATGCTCCGAACTACAAGCGTACTTATACCCTAAAAGATGGAACGCATACCATTGACTTGGATCACTTGTATGTGATGCGGCTAAAGGTGAATGGCAGCTGAAAGGTGGCATACTGTCTGGAGCCAGACACAGCGACCCACCCGGTGTTGACTATGGAGATGGTTCTAACACTGATGTGAGCGGTGACTGGAAGGTCAATTTAACGTAGAATCAGCAGACTGCCATTGGCTTAGTTATGCTTTACAGCAGTCAGCATCATCCGGATACGCTGTCTTCCACCGAAAGTGTAGAATGGGAGGCTGCCACACAGATTATCATCTGGGAGATTGTTATGGGTATGAGAGGCGCTACATCTCCCTATGCCTGTACAGATTCCAGCTTGATTGCCCAATTTGACAGTGCCAAAGGTGTTCGATACAACGATGGGAGCAATTACTACCTAAAAGGGTATCCGGGCCAAATACAACACGCTCAGCTCAGAAATAGCTGCTTACCGCGTCATTCCCAGCTTTACAGCAGGCCGGGCAAGTACTGCTCCCATGTATACCATGCAGCGTCAAGCCAACGGCGGTTATACCCTCACCCTCACAGATGCCAACGGAGTACTAAGCCACTATCAATTCTCCTCCCAATCCCCCATTGACCCTGAGCCAAAGCGGTAACACGCTGACAGCCACTGCCCCTTCCGGGGCCTCCTGGAGTGAGCTGACATTCAGTGCCTCCCGGAGAATGCCCAATCCGGAGAATCCCGCCTGCTTGTTCCGAATCTTCTATCTGGATGCCCACAATCAGACACTGGCCTCTCCTCCGGACAAGGCCAGTATCCCCAGCGACCCAGTCCCTGCCTATTTCAAAGTGAAGGAGGGCGTGACGCCGGGGACGGCCTCTATGCGGAAGACCTCTGATTCCGGTCTCGTGGAAGGGTATTGCTTTTAAAATGTGGCAAGCCAATGGCAATCGGACGTATTACGGGAAATCCGACAGCGACGGCAATATCTATGTGACCAACAGCAGCTACGCCGCCACCGGAACGCGAAGCTACACCTTCTCAGGTCTTCTGGACGGGGAATTTTTCTTTTCGGGAGGCCCTTTCTGTCAGTGACCACCAGAGCGCCATCCGGTATCCTGGCGGTTTGTGGTCACAGATCGAAATGGCAAGGTGACTGTGGACAGGACCCTAACGGAAAGTGAGATTACGGCAGATGGCGGAGACTTTATTACGCCGCGCATTCAGCTGACGGGTCTCACCGGGGGCGGCAAGCTCACCATGACAGTTGAGAATGCGCCAAACACAGCAACCCTGGAGATCCGAAAGACTTCCGATGACGGCAAGGTATCCGGCATCACTTTTACCCTGGAAGAGTGGGTGCCTGGCATTGGATATTGTAGCATTGGTAAGCACACCACAGACAGTACCGGGAAAATTCAAATTCCCAATCTAGTCGTTGGCACCAAGTACCGGGTCATAGAGACCGTGCCGGAGGGCTACGAAGCGGAACAGGAAAGCCAGGAAATCACCATCCAGGCGGGAACCAATACAGTGACCTTTCAAAACCGGCTTGTGTTTGGGAACTTGGAGTTGTCAAGGTAGATGAAAGTGATCCGACGGTGAAGCTATCCGGGGCGGAGTTCACCGTTACCAAACCAAATGGTGCAAAGGTGCGCATGGAGGAGGTTCTGGACCGGGCAGGGAAGGGCACAGGCGTGTATCGACTGGAGGGCCTGCCCTATGGCCGGTACACCGTGCAGGAAACCAAAGCGCCAGAGGGATACGAGCTCAATCAGGCCATTTTTGAGGTAAATATCACAGAGGAAAAGACTTATGTGGTTCAGGCAGACGGCTTCGAGGGCATCCCGAACCGGCGCAGGTTGGCTCCCTTACCGTGCACAAGGTGGATTTTGAGAACCGGCCTCTATCTGGCGTCACGTTTTTGCTGGAGTACAGCGAGGATGGAGAAAATTGGAATCCGGTCGTCTTTCGGGAGGAGCCTTCCACCATCGTGCCTGGCGGCTGCACCAGTCAGGGGCCTGAAGGACGGCGCCCTTACCACAGGGAGGATGGAATGGCAGTATTTTCCGGCTTGGCGATTACCATAGGCCAGCGGCATATCCAGTACCGCCTGACAGAGACGGCTACTCTGGAAGGCGATACACTGCTGGCGGAGCCAGTCTTTACGGGAGAGCTTCCCGATGAAGGTACCCGGGATGTGACCATCACCGCTGTCAACACCAGCGCGTTTACCATGCCCTTCGCCGGCTCCGTCGGATTTCCGGCTGTCGCACTTGGGACGGTGTTTGTACTGCTTGCTCTGTGTGCAGTTGTGTTTCTTAAAAAAAGAAAGCGGGAGATCTGACCTGTGACCTGTCACGATTACCAAGGTCGGGACTCTCCCCGGGTGCCTCGGACCTCTGTGATTCTGAGCTCAAAAATTCAGTAAGAAAGGATAAAAACCATGAAATATTTGAAAAAGCTCTTCTCTTTATGCCTGGTTCTGGCCCTGTGCCTGAGCCTGGCTTCTGTGGCCTTTGCCGCCACCGCCTCTGCCGCCACCATTGACACAAGCCGAACGGCCAGCCTGGATCTATACAAATATGACTTCACCGCCGCCAATGAGGCTGGGCTTCTGGAGTGGGACACCTATGTGTCCACTGGACGGCCGGATCAAGCTGTAGAGGAAGCCCTGGCGCCTTACGCCCTGCAGGGTGTGGTCTTTACCTATGTGAAGGTTGCGGATATCACCACTTATTCTGCCCTGGAGGAAGACGGCTACAAGGATATGGTGCTTTATGCCATGGATGACCATGCCGCCACTTCGCAACTGCTCGCCGCTCTGGGCCTGACAGAGGAGGATGCCTACCGTGTGGAGAATCAGACCTTATACTTCGTCTCCGATGTGCTTGTGAATGCTCTGGCGACGAAGCTGCAGGAAAAATTCTTCCAACCTAAAGAACGCGTTGGAACAGTTTGTGGCCGATCAAGGCGGTGTAGCGCTACCTGAGACCGATGAAGCCGGTCATTCCGGCGCTACCGGCCTGGATCTGGGCCTGTATTTGGTGGTGGAAACTTACGTTCCCGAGAATGTGTTTCAAACCACAGCCCCCTTCTTCGTATCCCTGCCGATGACGGCCATCGACGGCCAGGATTGGAACTACGACGTCACAGTCTACCCCAAGAATGAGACGGATATGCCCACCCTGGAGAAGACCTTGCGGGAATCCAAACCTGACACTGGCAAGCATAACGGCGCTACAGACGATATCACAGATGGCTACGCCCACACCGGCACCGGCTCTGACGGGGATGTGGTGGACTATCAGATCATCTCCACCCTGCCCACCATCACCTCCAATGCCACGGCCCTCACTACATACACCTTTGTCGATACACTCAGCAAAGGCCTTGTGTACAACAAACAGGACGTCAAACTGGAGTGGTTCCAGGATCTTGCCTGCACCCAGAAGGTCACTGAGTGGGATGAGTCTTCCGGGAAGTTCTCCGTATCGTATGGCACGGCGGACGAGGACGCCAGCACTATGACCATCTCCATGACCGCTTCCGGCCTGGACGAGATCAATAACGCCACCACAGTTTATGACTCCACCAGCCTGTACCGGGGCTATTCGGAGTGCACCGTCCGCATCACCTATACCTGCACCGTCCATTCGTCCGCCGATGTGGTCTACGGGGATGACGGCAACCCCAACGAGGTGCAGCTGACTTGGAAGCGCACCAACACCGACTACTATGATACGCTGGAAGACGATTGCCATTTCTACACCTATGGTCTGGACCTGACCAAGAAGTTCAGCGACAGCAATGGAAACTTTGGCAAGGTACAGTTCGTTCTACACAACGATACCGACAACTACTGGGTCCAGGCTCAGCTGAACGAGGCAGAAGGGGTCTACTACGTGACAGATCATGTGGCGGAGGAAGCGGACGCCACCAAGTTTGTGCCTGTTTCGGCAGGTGGCCAGCCTGGCAAGGTCATTGTCAAGGGTCTGGAGGATGACGCTTACACCATCACAGAGGTTGCCACGGATGCAGGGTACACCCTCCTGAAGGATTCCGTGAAGGTAGTGATCACCACGAAGGGAGACGGGAAAATCTGCCCTGTCTGCGGCAAGGAAGGCGTGACGGCTGTGGCCACGGTCAACGGTGATGCTGTGACCATGACGGAGGACAACGGCTCCTTCAGCGCCATAGTCCCCCCTGACTGTGGTGAACACCAAGGGTTTTGACCTGCCCAAGACTGGTGACCACGGCACCTGGATGTTTGCGGTCTGCGGTTCTGTGCTGATCTGCCTGGCAGCTGTTTGCATTGTGCTGGCAATTGCCTCCAGACGGAAAAAGCGCGCTCAGTAAGTTCTGGATTCCGAAACTGCGGATTTCAAAACAAACTGACAAAGCGCCCGGAGAGCCATCTCCGGGCGCTTTGCCCAGTACCACATGTGATGCAAAGGGGGCAGGTGTGTTTGAAAAAAAGAAGGGATTGTTTGTCTGCTGATGGTGGCGCTGCTGCTGATTTTGCTGGTGGGAGTTGGCCTTGTGATTTATCCCATGCTGAGCAGTTCCTACATGGAACGCCACCAATCGGAGGTTCGGACCCAGTTCCAGGAGATCCTGAATGAAACCCCAAAGGAAGATCTGGAGGCGGACCGGGCGGTTGCAGAACGGTATAACCGGGAGCTGGCGGAGGGAACGCTCCTGGGTGGCACAACCGAGGATGGCATTCCTTACGAAGAGATCCTGGACACTACCGGAACGGGGATGATGGGATATGTGGAGATTCCCAGCATTGATGTGATGCTGCCCATCTACCACGGGACGGGGGAGGATTCTCTCTCCCAGGGGGCGGGGCACATGCCCAATTCCTCATTTCCCATTGGCGGCGAGGGAACCCATGCTGTGATTTCCGCCCACAGCGCCATGGCCACTGCCAGAATGTTCACGGATTTGGACCAACTGAAAGCGGGAGACCGATTTTCCATCCATGTACTGGATGAAGTTCTGGACTATGAGGTGGACCGGATTGTGACGGTATTGCCCCCTCGGAAATTGAGTATCTGAAAATCGAACCGGAAGGGGATTACGTGACCTTACTGACCTGTGTGCCCTATGGGTGAATACCCACCGGCTACTGGTTCGCGGGCACAGAGTGGAGGTGGAACATAGCCTCTCCACGGAGGCACATCCTTCCCAAAAAGAAGTTGTGGCGAAGTCCACTTGGCAGGAAAAATACTGGCAAGGCATTCTGGTTGGTCTGGGAATCTTCCTGGGCGCAGTGTGGATATTCGTTCTGACCAGATGGGTGATAAAGCGGATCTCCAGAAAGAATCGGGGGATCCGGCATGAGGAAACGACAAGCGGTACTGCTTCTGCTGTGTTTCATGTTTCTACTGACGGGCATTGGGGGGTGCTGCTGTATCCCACCTGGCACGCTTGGCAGGAGGAGCAGAAAATCCACCAAATTGTCCAGAGCTTCCGGAACAGGACCCAGGAATCTGCGCCGCAGAAGCCCCAGCTCGCATCAGAATCGACGGAGGTCACAGAAACTACCACACCATATCCGGAGCTGCTGGAGGCCATGAGGGCCTACAATCAGGACATTTGGGTAGACGGACAGTCCGGTTTGTGTGATCCCTGGTCCTATCAAGCGCCGGTGTTTGACCTGGCGGAATACGGGGTTCGGACGGCATGGTGGGTATTTTAACCATACCGAAGATGGATTTGGAGCTGCCCATTTATCTGGGAGCAACGGCGGAGCACCTGGCTTCCGGAGCAGCTCAGCTGTCCCAAACCTCCATGCCCATTGGCGGGAGCAACACCAATTGCGTCCTGGCCGGGCATCGGGGCTGGTATGGAGCGCTGTTTTTCCGGCACATAGAGCAGTTGGAAGTGGGAGATGAGATGACAATCTGCAACCTGTGGGAGACGCTTACTTATCAGGTGGTGGAAATCAAGGTCATAGAACCCAACGAAGTTGAAGAAATTCTTGTACAGCCAGGCCGGGATTTGGTGACGCTGCTCACCTGTCATCCCTATGGCTCCGGTGGGCGATACCGGTATGTTGTGTATTGCGAACGAGTGGGCGAGTGGCCTACTCTGGTTGATTGAGCAGCACGGAAACGCAATGAAATAGGTGGCAGCTATAGATGTGTTGATCCCAGTTCATACGGAAGAGTTTGCGGTCTCGGGACTGGAAGATATGCGATTGAGAGGAGTTGACGATGACAATCCGTAATGCACAAGAATTCCAGGATGGCTTTGGTAATCTGGGTGGACAGCACAGCGGTCAACAGCAGGCAATTGTGAACTACTGGGGAATGAGATAGAGTGGATGAAGGCGCTTTTATAATCTTGACAGAACTAGCGGAAATAATATACTAAAGAATGAGAAGAGGTTTTTTCAACTATGAAAAGTGCTACTAAAGATAATATATTAAGTACTTATAAAATTCAAATAGATTTAAAAAAATAATATAAAACTTATATAAGGTTTTTAAATTAATATAACAATATGTTTTATTTAAGTAAGGATGATGGCAGAGATGGTATATGGCGCGATTGACGAAAAAAAGACGAAAAGGGCTACACAAAAATTGGAAAAGTATTTGAAGCAATAAATAATAAACAAGTTAGATATAATTGGCTAATTACTGATATATACTACGTGCCACGAAAGATTGAGGAATATTGCAGTGACAAGGGCTATTGCTGGCTGACAGGCGAAGAATTGAGCCAGATTGTTCGAGAAGACGACCAGCAGTGGGCTTGGGCCGTTCTATCTGGTTTTGAGAAAGGGATTGCTTTGTCAGAAGTTCTAAAAATATCCTCAACCATATGCAGATGGATACAGGGGATTTTGGATAAATCCCGTTTCTATTCAGCACCCATTGGCGACCATTGAGATTGTTGCTTGGGATAGTACATTAACTTTATTTTTTCAGCAAGCAGGAAGGTTTGACGCAGGAGTTCTTAAATTTTTTCCCTTTCAGCGAGGACATTTTAACATATAACTCAACGTGACCACTGACTATCGACTGGTACCGTCTGAAATGAAAGATCGCCAAAATACCAATCTTGCAGGCATGCATTTGAGTGACGAAATAATTGACCTGCTGATTTGTCAAGCTACTGGCCAACATACAGATTTATGTGGAGGGTATCGCCGCCATGCGGGAGGCGGGGATGGGACGGGAGCTTTCCTATACGCCCCTGCCTGCTGGCGAAACCAACCCTACGGAGGAGCAATTGACAGCAAATAGTGAAGACAACCCCACTGTGAGACGTTTCTAACTGCAATTGGACGAATAAAAATCCCCCCTGGAGCATGTTCAAGAGGCCAGCTCTAGGGGATTTATTACAGTCGAAAATGATAAAGGCAGCCAAAAACCACCGTCGAAATGCACAAAGGGTGAAAAAGGGAACATTTCTGGCAAAGAACACAGAAGAAAAGCAGGAAAACACAGAAAAAGCACCACCTTTGCAGGTGGTGCTTTGTTGGTGGACGATAACGGACTCGAACCGCTGACCCTTCGCACGTCAAGCGAATGCTCTACCAGCTGAGCTAATCGTCCATCTCACAACAGTAGACATTATAATAGGCGCCGGACCATTTGTCAAGAGGGAAAAAGCGAGTTTTTCCTTTTTTTTTTGCAAAGTGGTCCGGCGAGGGGGGTTCGATTTTGGGGTGGAGTGGCCGAAGGGTGGGGAAACTGTATGGGTGTTTTTATGAAGAATGGTGTCTGCTTTTACTGGGCGATCAGCGGTTGCTGACGCCGGAGCAGATTTGGCCGAAGGCTTCTGCGGCCTCCATGGCGTATTCCGGGGCGTTGGCCAGGTCGCCTAAGGTGACCATGCCGCATAACTTGCCCTGCTCTTCCACTGGGAGCCGCCGGATCTGCTCTCTGGCCATTTTTTCTGCGGCAGCGGCCAGGCTCATGTCTGCGCCGACCGTCACCACGCGTCCCGTCATAATATGACGCACAGGGACCTTTTCCGGATTGCGGTCTGCGGCGACGCACCGCAGGACGATGTCCCGGTCTGTGATCATTCCACAGATTTTCCATTTTCATCGCAGACTGGCAATGCGCCTACGTTATAGCGGGCCAACATTCTGGCGGCTACGGCAGCTGGTTCTTCGGGGCCCACCCGGATGACTCGGGGAGTCATGACGTCCTTGACTTTCATATGCTGTACCTCCCATGCCGCACTGGCGGCGTTCTGTCCTTTAGTATGGAACAAATTGGAGGATTCTATACGGTGCAGTCACGTTTTCCCGGGGAATGAAATGGAAGAACTGCAAAGTGGTGCATAAATTTCGCCGTTTTCTGCAACCTATAGGTAGTATCTTTCTGAGGAGGGTGCATGATGAAGGACGAAGAAAACGAGAGACCATTGCCTGGGAGGCAAAGGATCCCAAGCCTCCGGTCATCCACAGCGCGGTTCCCGGTAGCCGGGGGTGAGTGCCACCGCCGGGGCTAAATGATGCGGTGCTATGACTGCCGCCGAGGGCGGGAAGGTGCCTGCCCTTGGCTGGGACGGGGGGCGGCATTTGTCTCGCGCCGGGCGGGAGCCAAAGAAGCCGCAGCATACAAAGCGTGACGAAGTGCATGCCAAGTCCCCAGTGGCTGGGATTTCATAACATGAAAATAACCACGTCAGGGAAGGAACGCCTCCTTTCCCGGCGTGGTTGTTTTTGCTGTGATATGCTATTTTGCTGTGACGGGCACCCGGAGGATGTTCCGGCAGTAGAGTTCCGGATCGAAGGGATCCAAAGCCGCATCCTTCCGGAGATAGAGCGGATGATGTGGATGGCCCCTTTGGAGATGGGACCGGCGGTAAACCACTGGGCGTCTGCTGCCTGGCCCAGGGCGATCTGATCGGACAGGCATGTGGCCAGGTAATCCCGTTTCTCAATGATGGCGCCCCAGGCGGCCCAGATGGCAGGCTGGGGACTGAGGGACAGGAGATACTGAAACGCCTTCAGGTTCTCTTGGTGCAGGATGTCATTGCGGCGGCGCTCCATGGCGTCTGGATCGGTGGCCCGTTGGGCATAGACGTTGAACATCAGGAAACTGTCATAACCGTTTGCCAGGGCGATGCGCTCTACGGATTTGAGCGTATTGTCCAGCCGGTCCGGGATGGCAGTAGAGGGGTTGATGCCCATGCAAATGAGGGGCTTTTTTCCCCGGGTCCCCAATATGTACCGGTATTCGCTGTAGACCTTGGGAACATAGAGCCAGCGGCTCACGTCATAGTCCGGCGCTGGCTCCTGTGCCAGGCGGAGGGCGTCGTCAAAAAGGGAGCAGCTCCAGCTCCCGGGTTTCTCCCTGAGGAATATGTTGCATAAAGGCCTCCTAATGTGTTTCATCGGGCTGGTCGGGAAACCAGCGGTGGTCTGCGGGATTGTGCCAGTCCTGGGCCTGGGGATCCAGACCCCTTTGACGGCACCAATTGGTGTAAGCGGTTTCCAGGAAAGCTGAAAAGCCCTGCATGTTGTTGTAGAGGACCACATTTCCTTCCTCCGTGCACAGAACCAGGCAGACGGTCCGGCGGGAGATGGCCACCCGCGCCCCTGGATTTGGCTGAACCGGAAGGTCCTCTTCTGGTCGCCTGCGCGAAAAGTGAAGCAGTCGCTGGTGTAATCAATTCCAGTTCGATGGTAGGTCCAGGCAGCGTAAAGGGAAATTCCTGCCAGCAGGACGGCCCCGGCGACAAACAGAGGCGCTGCGTGTGTGATGCCATACCAGGCGGAAACCGGAGCGACCAGCAGGAGGGAGAACACTGAGCAGGGGATAGCGCAGAGGGAGCCGCACAGCCGGCCGCCGTTGCGCCCGCGCCTGCACTTTGCCAATGCATCGGTCTGCCAAAAGCACAGGCCAAACACGGCGGCCAAAAATAAGACAAGCCAAACGTATTTCATACCAATTCCTCCGGCACCTGGGCCCACAGGACCTGATCCACAGGGACGTCGTGGGGATCGGTCTCCAGGCAGGGGAAGAGTTGAAAAGCCGTAGCACAGGGCCAATGTGGGATGCTCCGGCTCCTGCGCCAGGAATTTGTCGTAGAAGCCGCCGCCGTAGCCAACGCGGTGGCCCGCCGGGTCAAAGGCCAGCCCGGGCATCAGGACCAGGGCGTGGGGATCGTCCGCCTCCGGACCGTCTGCCAGAGGTTCCGGAATGCCGCAGTACCCGGGGGCGACGTCTTGCAGATTGGTGAGCCAGATAAAACGCATGGTGTCTCCAAACACTTTGGGTACGGCAACCCGCTTTCCGCTGTTCAGCGCCGCCTGAAGGAGCTCCAGGTTATGCACTTCCTGATTATAAGGCAGATAGCCATAAATGGACCGGGCGGCCTCGTAAAGGGGACTGGCCAGAGCCATCCGGGTCAGCTCCCGGCTGCAGCCCTGAATCTGAGCCGGAGTCATGGCCGCCTTTTGACGCCGAATTTCGGCGCGCAGTGCTTTTTTATCCACAGGCAAAACTCCTTTCTTTTTCGCCTCTATTGTACCGGAAACCGGGGAGGATTCGTCAATCCAAAAGAAAAATGCTGGCGGCGTAGGGTGCGGCCTCCTGGACGCACCGGCAGAAGGGGCTGACTGGCTGGCGTGGGCCTGGGCGAATTCGCACCTGCCTGTGAGGAAGGGCCGGATTTGCCTAAGTGCTACGGATTACGGAGCACCGTGCCGCCGGTGCGTCCGGGAGGCCGCACCCTACCGTCTCAGGTCCACCCCTCCAACGGGTCCTCAAAGACTCTGGCACCGCGAAAGTGCAGAAATGTATCTGCAATATTGAGGATAGCACTTGCAAAATTGTAGAAACTGTGATATACTCTAGCTAAGGGAGTCGCACTGTTACTTTGTTGTGCAAGCTTGCCAAACAACACGGAAGGAGTACATCATATGAAACGAGGACTTACGAACAGAGCGCTGTCGTTGCTGCTGGTGCTGAGCCTGCTTTTGGGCCTGGCGCCGGCTGTATATGCCAGTGGGGGCGGGGAGAGAACCGTCACTTTTGAGGAGGCTTCCTCAGACAGCGTGACGGCAGATCTGAAGCTGGAGGGCTTGCAAACGCCTGGCGCTGAGGAAGCAGACTCCCATTCCCCGGACGAGATGGCCCGTGTATCCATTGTGCTGGAGAAAGCGCCTGTGCTGGATAAGGGCTACTCCACCATGGGCTTCGCCTCCAACCAGCAAGCTGTTGCCTACCGGCAGGAGCTACTGGCCGACCAGCTGGCAATGACGGCCCGGATTTCCGAGGCCACCGGCCAGGAGCTGGATGTGGCCTGGAACCTGACTCTGGCGGGCAACATCATCTCCGCCAATGTGCGCTGTGGCGACATAAAAACCATTGAGGATATGCAGGGCGTATCCCGAGTGGTGCTGGAGACCCGGTACGAGCCATGTGAGACTGAAGAGAGCTCTGCCCAACCCAATATGGCTACTGCCTCCAGCATGACTGGTGCCAATGCTGCCTGGGCCAGCGGTTATACCGGCGTGGGTACCCGCATTGCGGTCATCGATACTGGCGTGGATATTGACCATCAGTCTGTGGATGCCGGCGCATTTGAGCACGCTCTGGAGGAGTATAAGGGCAGCATTGACTTGATGGATGAGGACGAGATCTCTGCTGTTCTTGCGCAGACTCAATGCATATAAGAACTATGACCAAAACCTGACGGCGGACCAGCTCTACGTGAACAAGAAGGTCCCATTTGCCTACAATTATGTGGACAAGAATCTGAATATTACCCATGACAACGATGCGATGGGCGGCCATGGCTCCCATGTGGTCGGCATTGCCGCAGCCAACCGCTATGTACCTGATGGTGATGGATATGCCGATGCTCTGGAGACGGTACATATGACCGGCGTGGCCCCGGACGCGCAGCTGATTATCATGAAGGTGTTCGGCCAGAACGGCGGCGCATTTGACTCTGATTATATGGCTGCCATTGAGGATGCCGTCCTTCTGAACTGTGACAGCATCAACCTGTCTCTTGGCTCAGTCACAGTTGGATTTACCACCAATGATCTCTACCAGGAGATCTTTAATAAGTTGACCCAGTCGGATGCGGTGGTGACCATTTCCGCCGGCAACAGCTATGCTTGGCCGGAGAATACCACCAACAGCTACCTGTATTCCGACGATGTGAGCTTTGCCACCCTGGGTTCTCCCGGCACCTATGACAACGCTTTTACCGTTGCCTCTGTGAACAACTATGGCGCCACTGGTGTGAGCTTCCAAGTTGAGGACCGGAGCGTGGTTTTACACCGAGAGCAACAGTGGCGCTGTCAAGCCCCTAATTACCCTGGATCGCACAGGCGAGGGCACGGACTATGAATACGTTTTCCTAGACGGCATTGGAACTGCTGGGGAATATGATGGCCTGAATGTGGCTGGCAAGGTGATTTTGTGTCCCGAGGCGAGATCAACTTCTCGGTCAAGCTGGATAATGCGGCTAATGCCAACGCTGCCGCCTGCATAGTCTACAATAACACCTCCGGGACCTTCGGCATGGACCTGACCGACAGCTCCGCCACCATTCCCTGTGTGTCCATCACCCAAGGGGACGCGGATGCCATTCGCGAACGAAGCACTGCAGTGGGCGAGGTTACACTGGGACCTTGACCATTACCCACGATATTGCCTCTAGTGTGATCGACGCGGAGAATCTTAGCATGAGTGCCTTCAGCTCCTGGGGCGTTACCGGTGCGCTGACCCTGAAGCCGGAGACTGCCCCCCGGCGGCAACATCTACTCTATTGATGGCGCTACCAGAGAGACCGACCAGTATGTGCAGATGAGCGGCACCTCCATGGCTGCGCCTCATACCGCAGGTCTGGTGGCTCTTTTGGCGCAGTACATCCGGGAGGATGAGACGATGCGTCAGTTGGATGTCTCTCCCCGCGTGCTGGTTCAGAGTTTGCTGATGTCCACCGCGACTCCCGTGAAGGACAGCACCAACAACAACCTGCCCTATCCCGTGATTCAGCAGGGTGCCGGACTTGCCAACGTGGCCGATGTTATGGCAGCTGCCTCTTATGTGACAGTGAGCGGCCAGAGTGACGGTAAGGTGAAGGCGGAGGTGAAGGACAACGCCGACGGTGTGTATGCCTTCGACTACACCCTGCACAACCTGACTGATCAGGAGCAGCAGTATGTCTTGGGCGGTGATATGTACACCCAAAGCTACTTTACCGGTAAGGATGGCAAGACCTATACCGCTTTGCAGCTGATGAAGCTGGCTGCCAACATTACCTTCACTGTGAACGGCAAGGAAATCAAGGCTGACGCTGCTGACCTCTGTGACCACGACGGCGATGGGGATGCCGATAAGGATGATGCCCAGGCGCTGCTGGACTATGCTGTGGGCAAGCGAACCTCTATCACCAACACGGACGAGGCGGACCTGAACGGCGACGGCAAGGTCACTGCCCATGATGCAGAGCTGTACCTGAAGCGCATGACCGAGGCCGTTGTGACATTGCCCGCCAACGGAGATGTTACTGTTAGCGTGGGCATCACTCTGACCGAGGATGCCAAATCCCTGCTGAAGCAGGCTTTCCCCAACGGTGCATATGTGGAAGGCTATGTTACTGCCACTCCCAAGGCTACGGACGAGGGGCTTCAGGCATCCGCTCACTCCATTCCTGTGCTGGGCTTCTACGGCAGCTGGGACGACCCCAATATGTTTGACCGGACAACTTACACCGCAAAGATCTCTGGTAAGAAGGAGTACACCTCCTATGTCCCCGTGGATCAGGCTCTGACCTATGTAGTGGCCAACGATAAGGATGGAAACCCTTATTACCTGGGCGGCAACGCCTTTGTCAACGAAGAAAAGTATATGCCGGAGCGCAACGCCATCAGTTCTGAGGGGAATGCGGCAATTTCTGCCCTGGCCTTCAACCTGATCCGCAATGCCGCGAAAATGCGGGGTGCCATTATTGCTGGCGGAGAGATTGTGGCGGAGCAGGAGTACGACCGGGTCATCTCCTGTATCTACTGCGTGAACGATGGTGGCTGGTACGGCGTGGGCCACTCCGTGGTGCCCGGCGCTCGGGAGGATGACCAAGACGCCAAATGGCCTGTGATCGGTAAGGACGGCAGCAAGCTGGCCGAGGATACGGAGGTCACCTTTACGCTCCAGGCCGTGCCGGAATACAGCCACTATATGAACAACAACGGTACGGTGAATTGGAGCCAGGTGAACGATCTGGGCGGCAACATGCTGTCTCTGTCCGCCACCGTGGACAACACCGCGCCTGTCATTGAGAAGGTCAGTACTGGAACTAGCGAAAACGGCGGCAACTATGTGGATGTGGTGGTGAAGGACAACCGTTACACCGCCGCCATTCTGACGCTGAATTCCAGCGGCAAGGTGGTCGTGTCCCGTCAGGCGGTAAACCAGGAGGAGCTGGGCGCTGAGATGACGGTCCACGTGGACCTCTCCGGCGTATTCGGCAATGCGTTTAAGCTGGGCTGCCGTCGATTATGCGGGCAATGTGACCTATTACGATGTGCAGGTGGGCGAAGCCTACGAAGGCCCCACCAATACCCTCTATGGCGCCACCGCTGAGCTCCATAACGCCACTTGGTATCGCTTTGAGACCCCTGGCTGACGGCGAGCCCAGCTCCCAGACCAACGGCGCAGACGGCTTCTATCTGTATGCTGTGGACTTTGAGAAGCAATACTATGAGCCGCTCTTGGTGGGCAAGACTGATCTTAGCCACCCTGTTTTCAACCCTGACTTATCAGAGCGATATGCTTGAGGACTATGGCGCTCTGTACTATGTCCAAAGCGCGGCGCCCTGTATAAGATGAACTTGCTTGACGCCGCCTCTGAGAAGGTGTGTGACCTGAGCACCAATGGCTACACGATTACTAGCTTGGCATACAGCGAAGATGACCACTGCTTCTATGCTTTTTGGGATATCAGGCGAACCCCGACGGTGAGAGCTATACTACCGTGCTGCTTAAATTCAATGGCTACGTCGCCAACTTGGGGAAGCTGGTCCACCATGGACAGCAAGCTGGTGTTGGATCAGGACAAATATAATTCCACCAACAGTCGGAACGTGGCCTACATCCTGCGGGCTGACCCTGTGGATGCCGATCAGGTGACCAGTACACCCGCAGCCGACATTCTGACCTATGACTTTGACGCGAAGACGCTGACCCCGACAGGCCGGACTGAGGCATTTTATGCAGTCTGCCTGCCCAAGCAGGGGAAGAAAGGCTCACCGTTGACACCCCCACCTCTGTTACCGTTACCCCCCGACTGTGGAACTGCTCGTCACCAAAACCGAGGCGCTCACAGCTGAAGTGAAGCCTTGGTGCGTGCCGAATAAGAGTGTAACCTGGTCTAGCTCCGATGAAGAAGTGGCCACCGTGAACGAAAACGGCATGGTGACCGCAGTGGCGCCGGGCACGGCTACCATTACCGCCACCACTGTGGCAGGGAACATGGGTGGTGTAGCCACCGTCACCGTAACGGTCGGCAGTGACTATCGCTACACCTTCTCCGGCGTGGGCACAAAGGCCGATGGTACCAGCGTATTGTTTGCCTGCAACGACCAGGATGGTTTGACCGAAGGGAAACTGTTGTGGATACGAACGGGGAAAAGCTCTCTGTGGAATCCGCCACCGCCAGCGTGGACGGCAGCAGCAAGATCTGGGTGCAGGATCGGGCCGAGGGTTACAAGGTCCATGAGATCGATCTGGCCACTGGCAAGTCCGGCTATGACTCCGGGCCAAACGAGGTATCAATGCCAACTACCAAGATGACTGCTTCCTTTACAATTCTCTTGCCTATGTCCGGGGAGAACTTGGCTGTAGGCGTGCTGGGAGACGATAATTATTATATAAGTACTGGTTCGCTTAGGAACAAAAATGATATAGGCACGAATAAACTCATGTTCTACAATTCTTTCCACATGGGAGCCGTGGCCACAGGAAAAACATGGGAAGAGGAGGAGACGTTTGTCGGTGGGGTCCATGTTTACACCGATGTGTATACACTGGACATCAAGAATCATGCACTGCTCTGGCTCAGAGTGGGCACTAGTTGGAACAACGGCTGGGACGGCTTTGTACGCGGCGATATGCCCATCAACCAGACGCTGACCTATGTGCCCGACGCCAATGGCCGCTATCAGGAGAGTCTGGCCTATGACGCCGGCACCGATACGCTGCTCTTGTTCCATTACACGACCAGTGGGACTGAGGTTTATCTCATGAAGTATGACGCTGAGCAGTATTGCTACGACCTGGAGCTGCTGACCACCCTCACGGGATTCACCGATGTTGCGGTATATGCCTGCACTTATAATCCCACCGGTGGTGAGCAAACCCAGAGCCAAGTGACTGGGAACCCATTACGGGGCATGAGGTGTCCCGCACCGGGGAGCGCGAAGATGCGCGCGGCATCTGGGGCGACGTTAATGAGATTGCCTCCGGTGTGACCGAGCCTGTTATGCTTTCCAGTAAGACAATTCGCGGCTCTCTGAATATGGCTGCTGATGAACCGGTGAAGGCGGCGGAAGAGGACGTTTACACCATCACCCTTCGGAATGAGGAAAACGCCGCTTCCGGCATGGCGACCCTGGCCTTGGGTGAGGGTGTGGAGTTTATGAACCTGACCGGCTATGCCGATCTCAACAGCTATCAGTACAGGGAGGAGACCGGAGAGGTGGTCTTCGGCTACGCCAGCACGGAGGATATCGCCGAGGGAGGCATAACTGCTGTCCTGACGGTGAAGGTCCCGACCAGCGGCACGGTCACTGTAGCGGAGACGGAGCGCGGCGGCAAGAACCCGGAGACGGATCCTGTGGTGGTGTGTGTTGGCGATGATCACCAGGATTGTCCCTCCAAAGCCTTTACGGATCTGGATACCGACAAATGGTATCATGAGGGCGTGGACTACGTTCTGAAACAGAAACTGATGAATGGCATGGGCGGCGGTGTGTTTGCACCCAACGCCAACGTAACCCGGGGTATGCTTGTCACCGTTCTTTACCGGATGGCGGAAGAGCCAGAGATTCAGAAAAGCTGCGCCCTTTGCCGACGTGAAAGCTGGCAGCTACTATGCAAAAGCGGTGACTTGGGCCTATGAAAACGGGATTGTCAAGGGTGTGACTACGGAGCGTTTTGCTCCCCAACAGCCCGGCGACCCGGGAACAGCTGGCTACAATGCTCTACCGTTATAGCAAGAATTATAAGGGCGAGGATGTCTCTGTAAAGGGAAGTCTAAAGACTTTTGAAGACGGCAGTGCTGTCTCTGCCTATGCCTGGGAGGCTACGGCTTGGGCAGTGGGAGCGGGTTTACTTCAGGGGAGACGATTTTGGCAAGCTTTTGCCAAAGAATATCGCTACCCGGGCCCAGCTGGCTACCATCATCACCAGATTTCTGGCACAATAAGCGTTTTTAAGTTTCATCCTTTCTGGACCCGCTCCCGGCTTTGCCGGGGAATCAACTCTAGTGTGCATGTGGAACCCATAGGAGTTTGCCAGGGCTGTAGGGGCGCACAGCGTGCGCCCGCCGGGAAATGTGTACGAATTTGCCAGAAATTTAGAAAAACGGAACATTTTACTGCCGGGCGCACACTGTGCGCCCCTACAGCGGGTGGACCGTAGCTCCCGCCCTGCCCCGGGGCGTAGGGTGCGGCCTCCCTGGACGCACCGGCAGAAGAGACCGGCCGTGGCTCCCGGCCCGGGCGAATGCGTACCGGTCGGAAAGTAGGCACCGCTCTGCTTATGCCCCTCAACTGCCGTGGGGGTGCACTCTGTGTGCGCTCCTACGGGGGTGGGAGATACGGACTGCGCCGGAAATTTCAGAAAATCTGCGGGTTTTACCTGGGTGCGTTTTTCTGAACACCTTCCGAGACAATTAATGCCTGCCAGCGGCGCGTCAAGGATGCCGCGCCCTACCACCGGGATGGTACCTGACTGCTGGGGGCGTAGGGTGCGGCCTCCTGGACGCACCGGCAGAAGGGGCTGGCCATGACTCCCGGCCTTCACGCCTGGAAATTTCCCGATTTCCGGGTGTACACCCATACCTGTGTGGTTGATACCTCTAAAAACCTGTAGAAATTTCCGTTTTTTGTGCTACCATAGAAAAACGAAAAGGGAGGGCGCGGTTTTATTGGGGCAAAAGTTGCAGGGGCTGCTCATTCGGAAGCGGAGGCAGGAGCAGGGGAATGGTCTCAGGCGGCGCTGTGTAATGGGATATGCGCTGTGTCCTATCTGTCGAAAAATTGAGCAAGGGAAGGTAGAGAGCAAACGCCCGGAGGTTTTGAACTTGCTGTTCCGCCGTCTGGGCATCCAGTGGCAGGAGGACCCGGCGCTTTTGCCGGGAGGCTGCAGCCTGGTTCGAGGAATATTATGACAGACTTTTTCTCCGGCGAGGATTTGCAGGATATGACCCAGGAGCGCTTCGGCGGGAAACCGCATACCGGAACAGCCCCTTCTTTCTGGATTGGCTGCTCCTGTCCTGGGCAGCCACCGGGCAGGTACAGGAGGAGGTGGAGGTATTTGTCTCTGCTATGGATGCCAGGCAGCAGAACTTGCATCTGTGCCTGAAGGGGCAGTTTCAGGATCTGCTGCGGATCGCAGAGCGGAGTTATTTCTTCCTGCAGGCGGGAAAGCATGCGTACTGGCGGGGAGATTATAGCTATGCGGTGGCCTGCTTTTTCCAGGGGGCGGAGCGGGCGGCCAGGAGGGCAGCCTGCCTGTGATGATGCTGTGCCACCTATTCCTGGGGAACTGCTACAGCACTCTGAACCAGTTGGATCAGACCCTGGAGCATTATGAGGCGGCCAGACGGATGGCGCGCGCAGCCTGGGCAGATGGGTGACCCTGGTGGAGATTGCCTATAATCAAGCCACCACGGAGCTGCAAATGGGGCTCACCCAAGAGGCCCTGCGCCATTTGCTGGAGCACCCCTGGAATGAGGCTCTGTATTTTCACAAGCTGGCCATCTGCTACGAGCGCCTGGGGCAGGAGAAGCTGGCCCGGGTGGCTTTGGACCGAGCCCTGGAGGCGCCTCTGGGGGGAGCTGCCCTGCGATCCGCCTCAGGCGCGGGAGATTTTTGAGCAGATGTGCGGCCTCGTCCGGTTCCGGCTGGACCACAAGGGCTATCTCCAAGAGCCGGAGTATGGAAAAGCGCTCCACAGCTGCGTGCGAAGCATGGAGCAGCAGTTTTCCATCGGGTTTGTCCGGTTTCATGTGCCTTGGCTGGAGGAGTGGTACGCTGCGAACCGGCAGTACCGTCAGGCATATGAGTTGGTGCGCAAGTTTTCCTAAGATAACCTTGCTTAAGGGGAAGTTGGCTGCTTTGTGGGATAATTTTCTCAAAGCAGTCGACTTTCTTTCAGCTGCGGTCTATGATATACTGAAACAGAAGAAAGTGCCGCATCTCATCTTGCCCCGGCGGGAGGAGCTTGCTGTACCCATGTGCTTTACCGCATTAGCAGCAAGCGGCGCTGGCTTACATGTACCCAAAATCAAAATAGAAAGGAAGAGCAATGTGAAAACAAGAATCAGCGCACTGCTTCTGGCCCTGGTCCTAGTGCTTACCATGACCACTGGCGCATGGGCGGCAGGGACCGGAAGCGAAAGAACAGCCGAGGCCCGGTTGACTATGACCGCAGAGTACCGTGCAGGGAACGCGGTTGTGACAGTCTACCTGGAAGGCGGCGAAGGGTGACCAACGGCCGCCTCACTGCCACCTATGATCCCAAGGTATCCACCTTGACCGGTTCCCGGGTTCTGGGAGCTTCGGAGCCTCCAGCGTAAACGGGGAGACGGCAGGGGAGGTCTGCCTGGCTTGGGTCGGCAGCAACCTCACGGCAGAGAAGACCCCATGGTGGAGTTGACTTTCCAGGTGACCCAGGATGGGACCTTCACAGCAGAGGCCAGTGAGGGTTTATGCCGGGGAGGAGAAACGGACGGTAGAAGGGGGACGCCGTGTCTCTGGCATACAACCCCTTCCAGGACATCGAAAACCACTGGGCCAAAGAGGAAATTCTGAAGGCCTACCACGAGGGCTTATTCCAGGGCGTCACCGAGACGAAATTCATCCCTGAGGGTAAGATGGACCGGGCTATGTTTGTGACAGTGCTGTACCGCTTGGCGGGAAACCCGGCTGTGGAGAGTCTGGAGACGGCGTTTACGGACGTGGACACGGCCCAGTACTATGGAGCGGCTGTGGCATGGGCTGTGGAGCACGGCGTGACCAATGGTGTGAGCCAGACCCAATTTGCGCCGCACCAAGCCATCAGCCGCCAGGAGCTGGTGACCATGCTGTACCGGTATGCAAAGGCAACGGGACAGGATGTGACCGGGCAGGCGGACCTCGGTCAGTTTGTGGATGCCGGGAAGGTGGCAGACTGGGCGGAAGCCCCTGTGGCCTGGGCCGTGAAAGAGGAAATATTAGAGGGCTACCCTGGGGAGCTATCTGCTTCCCAGAGGCGCGCCACCCGCGCTCAGGCGGCTGCAATCTTCTGCCGCTATGGGCAGCTGTAAAAGAAGGAGGAGCCGGATATGAAACGAATGAACCGTGTACTTTCCCTCCTGTTGGTTTTGTGCATGATTGCCACCCCTGCTTCCAGCGCAAGTTTTGGCGGCAGACGACGAGCAGGCAGCCGCAACTCCCATCACGGGAGAAGACCGGCTGCAGGCGGAGGCTTTGCCGGAAGCGCTTCCTCAGGAAGCACAGGCGGAGCAGGCAGCTACGCCTGAGGTGACGGCAAAGGAAATTGAAAATCCCGGCGTGGACCTGAAGCGGGACCAGGCTGGCCAGCAGGTGGGAAGCGCTTTATGACGAGGACGAGACGGTCCGGGTGATTGTGGTTCTGGAGGAAGAGGCGCTGCTGGATCAGGGCTTTACCACAGACCAGATTGCCGCCAATGGGGCCAGGGTGGCCCGCCAGGTAGAAGCGATGACGGCGACCCAGGATGCCATGGTTGAGAAAAATCAGCCAGGCGGTGGAGCGCGTCCAGAGTGAAATGACGGGGCTGGCTGCAAAGGCGGCCACTGCTTGGAGCCGGATGCGCCCCTTGCTGTGCGCTATCACTACAATGTGGCCTTCAGCGGTCTGGCCTTGGAAGTCCCCTACGGCGCTCTGGAAAGCATCCGGAAGCTGGACGGGGGTGTACGATGCCTTCGTGGCGCAGAAGTATGATGTGCCCGCAGACATGACCGCCGCCGGAGCCGCCGTGAGTGACCCCACCATGTACGCCACCAAGGAAACCTTTGGCTCCGCTATGACTTGGGAGACGCTGGGCTATACCGGCCAGGGATGCGGATTGCCGTCATTGATACGGGCCTGATCTGGACCATCCCCTCCTTTGCGGCCTCCGGAGCTCACAGAGGATTCCCCTGACCAAGGAGGAAATCGGCGGGGTGCTGGAATCCCTGAACGCCTATACCCGCTATGCTTCCACCAGCGCCGTGAAGCTGACGGCGGACAAGCTGTACCGCAGCGAGAAGATTCCCCTGCCTTCAACTACGTGGATTCTGGCTTGATGTGACCCATGACCATGACAACCAGGGCGACCACGGCACCCACGTGGCGGGCATTGCCGCCGCCAATGCCATCGAGGGCACGCCTGTGGTTGGTGTGGCCCCTGATGCGCAGATCCTGGTGTTGAAGGTCTTGGCGTGAACGGCGGCGCTTATAACGACGATGTTCTGGCAGCTGTGGAGGATGCCATCCGGCTGAATGCGGATGTGGTCAACCTGTCCCTGGGCTCTCCCAGCGGCTTCACGGACGAGTCGGATACGGTCAATAAAATTTACGGAAAGATTCTGGAGAGCGATATGGTGGTGGCCATTGCCGCCGGCAACAGCGCCTCTGCCGCCGCCTACAACGGCTTCGGCACCAACCTGAACCTGACCGAGGACCCGGACAATGGGATCGTCTCCTCTCCCGGTACCTACATCGGCGCCACCTGCGTGGCCAGTCTGGAGAACACCCGGCTGATGCTCAACTACCTGGTGGTTGGGGAAGAGAAAGTCGTCTTCTCCCGATGCCGGCCGGGTTCCCTTTACCTCCCTGTCCGGAAACTCTCTGGAGTATGTGATGGTTCCGGGCTACGGTGCGGCGGAGGATTATCAGGGCCTGGATGTTGCCGGACGGGTGGCGGTGGTATCCCGCGGTTCCCTGGACTTTACGATGAAGCAGCAGAACGCCGCCAATGCCGGCGCGGTTGCATGCTTGGTTTATGACAATGTAGACGACGCCTGGTTAACATGGTGGACGCCGGTGTGGTGCCCAATGCGTTTATCACCAAGGCCAGCGGAGAACTCCCTGGCGGCCAAGGCCACAGACGGCGTGGGGACCCTGGAGGTCATGCCCGCCGATGTTATGACGGAGACCCCCAATCCCCTGGGCGGCACCATGAGCGATTTTCCTCCTGGGGCGTCACCCCGGACTTGCAGCTTTCCCCGATGTGGCTGCGCCTGGCGGAAACATCTATTCTACGTTGACTGATGGCACGTATGGTACCCTCAGCGGTACCTCGATGGCGTCTCCCCACATTGCTGGTATGAGCGCCCTGGTGCTGGAGTACCTGCGGGATACGTATGATCTCACAGATAGCCAAACTCATACGGTTGCCGAGGCCCCTGATCATGAGCACTGCTGTGCCGGTGGAAGAGCCCTCTGGCATTCTGTACTCCCCCCGGAAGCAGGGCGCAGGCTCTGCCAACGTGTACAACGCCATCATCAGCCCCGCTTATCTCACTGCCGGTAACGGCGCGGAGCAGACACCCAAGATCTCCATGGGTGACGACGACAACCGGACCGGTGTGTACCGCTTCTCCTTCCAGGTGAATAACCTGTCGGACCGGGAGCAGGTGTATACCCTGGACGGCGTCGCTTTGACGGATCAGGTGAATCTGGATTACCCCGGTTATACCTTTATGGGCGAGACCTCCAGAGCCTTGGACGCCTCGGTGGTCTTCTGCGCAGAAAACGGACAGCTGCCGAAGCTCTATGATGTGAACGGCGACGGCGCAGTGGATATGACCGATGTTCAGGTCCTTCTGGACGGCGTCAACGGCCTGGAAGCGCTGAGCGAGACGGTACGCCAGGACTTGGACCTGAATGGCGACGGCATTCTGGACACGGCAGATGTGCAGATCCTCTTTGAGAAGGTCTCTGCTGGCTTTACCGCCCTGGATGTGGTGAAGGTGCCTGCCAACGGCACGGCTACGGTACATGTTACGGTGACCTTGACCGATGCGGACAAGGCCTACATGGACGAGTATTACGAAAATGGCATTTACGTAGACGGCTTTGTCCGCCTGTATGCCCAGAGCGAGGACGCGGTGGACCTGAGCCTTCCCTTCATGGGCTTCTACGGCAACTGGAGCGATGCCAAGGTCTTTGACATCGGCTGGTACTATGAGGGCCAGGATGTGCTGTGCAACCGGTATCCCAATGTGCTTTTTTTACCAACTATGGTTCCAGCCATTCAATCTGGGACTGAATCCCTATGGCGGGAGGCCTATGATCCGGCCCACAATGTTCTGTCCCCCAACGGCGATGGTATCTGGATATGATCGATGAAATCTATCTGGGTATGATGCGGGGCAGCGGAGCTGGTGGACTTCACCTGGACCGATGAAGCGGGAAATCAGCTGTTCTATGAGTGGTACGCCTATGCCCGCAAGAGCTTCTACATGAATGGGTACGGCATCTGCATGCCCTTGGTCTACAGCAATGCCTGCGCTCCTTACGACTTCAAAAATCCTGATGGCAGCTACGCAGTGGCAAACAACGACCGAGGTGACGCTCACCATCGACGCCTTCCTGGATGATGGCGAGCTGGATGACGGGTTTGCCGATGAGGCGGATCTGGACGATCGTGTGGTGGTTCCGGTGATCATTGACACGGAAGCCCCCAAGCTCTATACCGATGAGATTGCCTATCTGTACAATCCCTATACCGACGGACGCCGGTTGGAGTTCTACGTCTCCGACAACTACGACATTGCCGCCGTGGTGCCCATGACAGAGGCTGGCGTGGCTTACGAATACATCCCGGTGGATGTGAAGCCCGGCGAGAAGACCTTGGTGTCCATCGATGTGAGCAAGTACGACGCCACCTTCCGCATTGCGGTTTGCGACTATGGCTGCAACGAGTCCTACTATGAGATCTCCTTTGCAGGCGCAAACAACGTAAGCTTCGATTCCTTCTATGCCTACCGGCGGTACAGCTCCCCTGTGATTGGCGGGTACCTGTACGCAACGGATGGACTCAATGGTTGGTACTCCTTTGAAGATGCCAGTGAAATGCTCCAGCACACCTCCCAGTACGACAGCGGCGATCCGGTTGTGGCGGCGGAGTATGTGGACGGCTACATCATCGGCATTGATGTCAACAGCCAGATTTTCACCATGAAGGCCGGCTCCTGGGTCAGAACGAAGCTGGGTGATCTGAAAATCGGCAGCGGCTTCTTTGGCAAGACCTATTCCGCTCTGGATATGGCCTTTGACTACAGCACGGATACCCTCTATGTTCTTACAGACGAGCTGAAGGAGAACGAGGGGGGCCACCTGATGACGGTGGACTACCTCACTGGTAAGGTGACGGATCTGGGCATAATTGAGGGGGTAGACTATGAAGATACCCAGCTGCTGACCTTGGCCTGCGACAACGAGGGCCAGCTGTTTGCGGTGGATGTCAGTGAGGGCCGCCTCTATACTGTGGATGCGGAGACCGTCACAGCCACTGGCATGGCCCAAAAGAGAGCCTACTACCCGCCTATGCCCAGAGCATGACGGTGGACCATGAGACCGACAAGCTCTATTGGGCCGGTTACCAGGGCAAGACTGGCAGGGGTTATTTCTTCGAAGTCAACAAAGAAGACGGCAGCCTGCTGTCTATGGTGAAGACTGCGGACAACGCGGAGCTCAGCGGCCTGTTCAAGCCCTATGACTGCGGCCGGGCCTTGCCGCCTGAGAATGAAGCGGCTACGGCGTCGCTCCTGTCCAAGACGGAACTGTATTTGACCATGAATCAGACCGCCGTCCTCACCTGCCTGCCGAAGCCTTACTATGCAGGCATGGAGAACGTGACCTGGACCTCGGACAATCCGGAGGTTGCCACAGTATCCGATGGCATTGTGAAGGCGACCGGCGTGGGGACTGCCACGGTCACTGCCCAGGCTGGCGGCCTGACGGTTTCCTGCCAGGTGCAGGTCAACGCCGTCACAGGAGAGGCATACCTGTACAACAGCAAGGGAAGCCAGTGGGTCCACCTGGCGGCGGGCCAGCCTCAGAACGGCCTGGCGCTGTCCGGTACGGCGGAGACCGGCCCCATCACGGCTGCCGCTTACATGAAGGGCTTTGTCTATGCCTTCGACTGTGAGGAGAGCTATGACGAGGACTATAACACCATTTACAACAGCACCCTTTACCGCCTGAACCCCACAGATTTTACCGGAACGGCAGTGGGCGAGACCCAGGGCAAAATCCTGGCTATGGCTGTAAACTATGCCGATGGCTTCCTGTATGGTCTGACTGAAGAGGAAAACGCCTCCACCTGGGAAACGGGTATTTCCTCCTTCGGGTGAACCCTGCCAGCGGCGAGACCGCCAAGGTCCAGAAGCTGAGCGGCGAGTTCGGCGCTCCCAAGGGCGGCATGGCCATCGACTATGGAGGGAACTTCTACTTTGTCACCGAAAGCCAGGAGACCTACGAGGCGGCCCTGGTGAAGGGCCAGCTGACTGGAGATAGTCTGGCCTTTGTGAGTGAAACGTCCTTGGGCGAGGCTGGCAGACCGGACTGGGTCCGGATCGCTGGTGTACTCTCAGGAAAACAACGGCCTGCTGTGGGCCGATGAGAAGAACCTCATTCACTGGATTGACCTCAGCACCTGGGAGGGTCTGCGGATCATCGCCACTGGCGCTGTGGGCGGCCAGAACCGGACAGCGGAGAATACCGGCCTTCTGATCCTTTTGAATCCGGAGCCGGAGACTCTGTGGTGGCGCCTAGCCGGGTTTCCATCCCGGAGTGGGTTGAACTGACGGAGCATGAGACGGTGCAGGTCCAGCTGACGCTGGAGCCCTGAATGCCACCTGTCGCCCCACCTATACCATGGCGGATGAGACGGTTGCCACAGTAGATGAAAACGGCCTGATTACCGGCGTCTGTGCCGGCGAGACGGTCCTCACGGTCACCGTGGAGGGCCTGGAGCCTTTGACGGCCCAGGTGGTGGTAAATCCGGATCTGGGCAGTCTGTATGGCTTTTTGCTGTACGACTTTGGCGATGGCCTCAATGGCCCTCCGTTGAACGCTGGGGCGAAATTCCCATTCTGCGTCCCAGTGAAGGGAAGCTCCTGTCCGCGGCCAGCGACATTGCGATTTACGCCGGCGCGTACTATAACGGAAGTATCTACGCCAGCGGCCAGAGCAATAAGGATTATCTCTACTACACCCTGAAGATAGACCCTGCCAACTTCTCCTATGAGGTGCTGGCCCAGGTGGACTGCTTCGTGCGGGACATGGCCTTCGCTTATACCACCGGTACCATGTTTGCTGTGCTGTCGGATGACCGGAACACCGGCGCCCTGGCGCAGATGGATCTGAAGACCGGCCTCTTTACTGTGGTAGGCGATACCGGCTATGAGATGGTCGCCCTGGCCTGTGACAACGAGGGCGCTCTGTACGCGGTGAATGCCGCCGGCTATCTGTATCAGCTCAATAAGGACACGGCAGAGGCCACATATCGGAGCAGCACCAGCATGTCCGGCTCCATGTATCAGAGTATGCACTATGATTACAACAACGACACCATTTACTGGGCGCAAACCAGCGGCTTTGGCAGCAAACTGATGCGCCTGGACCGGGAGACCGGATATGCCGTCTCCCTGGGCGTCATTGACGCCGCCAGCGGCAAGCAAAGAGCCTGGGCATTGAGGTAACCTCTCTCTTCAGCATCCCGGAGGAGGAGCCGGCAACACCTGCCACCCTGCAGGCCACAGGCGTCCGGCTGCCGGAGACGATGGTTGCGGCAGTGGGCACGCCCTTGACGCTGCCCGCCACCCTTCTGCCGGGGAGCGTGGGCCAGGTGGGAGGGAGCCTCACCTGGACCTCCAGCGATGAAACTGTCGCCACAGTGTCCGGCGGTGTGGTGACGCCGGTGGCCACCGGCACAGTGACCATCACCGCAAGCACGGCTGAGGGGCTTCTGACTCCTGCACCGTCATGGTTTTGGACCATGAGCGGAAGTTCTACGGCTACGACGAGCTGAATACCCGGTGGATCAGCTTTGACGAAACCACAGGGGAGGTGGACCACCCTGCGGGAGGACGCAGAGGGCGAGGCTAAGATCACGGCTTCGGTCCTGGCCGGTGAGACCCTGTACTCCTACGACGCAGAAGGGTACTTCTACACCGTGGATACGGAGACCTTCCAGCGGACCCAGGTGGGCAGCGGCATCCACGGCCTCACCGAGAGCCTGGAGGCCCAGGATAAACTGGGAGCAGGCCTGGTCTACTATGTGGACGCGCCGTACAGCGTGGTGGATATGACCTATGATCCGGAAACGGGCAAGCTGTACGCCGCGATGGAGGCCTACAACATCTCCCCGATTGTGGACTCCTTCAAAGCTATCATTGCCGAGGTGGACCCTGCCACAGGTGCGATCAAGGAGCAGATCATGAAGGACTCGGTGGCCCGTCCCTCGAACCTCCTGTTCCATGATGGGAAGTTGTACTTCGTGGATGGCTTTACCGCAGGTATGCTCACCAGCATTGATTTGGAAGGGAAGAGATCTCCTGTGCAAAGCAGGCGATTTTCGCCAAATACTGGGGCGATTTCGTTGGCGGTCGCAGCTTTGTGAAGGATACGCTCACGGGTACGGTGTATGCAATTCGTGACCTGCGTACCCAGTACTACGACGGGGCCCGGCATGAGTCGGTGCTGTGCACCATCGGTTTGGGCACTGCCTGCGCCACGCCGGTCTGCGAGATCGGCACAGGACTGGTAGTCAACAGCCTGTTCCTGAAATAAGCGCGCGCTACGGCGGCAGCAAGGTTTGGGGCTGTCTCAAAATGATTTTTCGAAATCATGAGAGGCAGCCCCTCATAAAATACAGAAGCATGCTGTGGGAAGCGCCGTAGGGTGCGGCCTCCCGGACGCACCGGCAGAAGGGGCTGACCGTGGCTCCCGTCCGGGCGAATTCGTACCGGCCTGAGAGCCGGTCCGGATTTGCCCAAATGTGACGGGATACGGAACATTCTACCGCCGGTGCGTCAGGAGGCCGCACCCTACCGCCTGGGGGGCAGACGGGGAGCTACGGTCCACCCTATAGGGGCGCACCGTGGCGGTGGGAAGTTTGGTCTGATATTAGGTCCGATACAAAGCAAATGCTACTGTTATCATAGAGCAAAAGGAGGTGTTGCGTCTGTACGGAAAAAATTGGTATAATGTACACGAATCCAATCCGGGAGGCGTGCCTGTGAAGGTGACGATTTATCAGGAGCCCTGTTGGCTCCTGGAGGCGGCGGAGTTGGTGTATGGCTTAGTCAACCAAATTCCGGTGGAGAAATTGGCGGGGGAGCGGACCGTACTGCATCCCCCGGACCAGGTGCGCCGCATCCAGGCGGAGGTCTGCGCCGGTCTGAACCCTTTGGATGAAGTGATCCAGTTTTATTTCCGGGGAGTCCCCTTGGAGGGGGTTCCCGACAGGCTCTCTTGCCTGGGGTGCACGCTGTTGTACAGCTTTTGGAAATTGATCATCCGCAGCCAGAGGAGTATGTGCATGCTTTGGAGGCGGATTGGCACTCTTTGTGTCAATATGGTTTTCATGTGGAGGGAATTAACGGATTTTCTCTGAGCTTCGATCCAGCGCCTGCCGGAAAATTATTTTCCCTGGCCCGGGAGATGGAAGACCTGCGGATTCCATCTCTGTATCGGATGCAGCTTTTGGAGGTGTTTTCCAATTTCAACCGGCATGTGGAGCAGGTTGTGGAGGTGTTGCGCCCGGTGGCATCCATCTTTGCCGCACTATCTGGCGCCGTGGACCCGGCAGATCCCGGATCTGGCGGAGCAGTGGAACGCCTATTTTCAGGGAAACTCCGCCAAGGAATTCTTCCTCCGGCGGGCCCAAATCCAGAACTGTGAGTTCCTGGAGCTGAAATTGGCCTTCCGGTTCTTTTCTCCCTATGGCTCGCCGGGGAAATTTCTCGGTGAGGAGAGGCGGCTGCTGTTCCACATGGGGGTTAACATGGAGCCCGGGCTGGGAATGCCGGTCAGGCCCAAGCGCCGGAGGAGTGGGAGCTTACCGCCCTGCGGCTCATGGCCAATGTTTCCCGCATGGAGATGCTTCGCGCCATGGCGGAGCGCCCCATGAGCGGTCAGGAGCTGGCCCAGAAGCTGAACCTCAACTCCGGCTCGGTGTTCCGGGATTTGAACAGCCTGTATAATGCTCTGGCTGCTTTTGATGGAGTCCTCCGGAGGCCGAAATTGCTACCGTACCAATCTACCGGTGGTTCGGAATATGATGGAGCGGATGTTGGGCTATTTGCAGAATCAGGGATAAAGATGGGTGCCATTTTCAATTGACTTTGTACCGAAATTCCGGAGAGCGAAATTTTCCGTTGTCAGCCTTAGGCGAAGTTGCTATGATATATCCATCTTACGCCGCCAGTAGGCGGATGTTTGGGAGGATACAACATGGAACAAGCAGTATACGCATTTTCGCGTGGAAGGCAAGCCTGTGACCTGTGAGCGTTACGGCTTTGGGCATATTAACAAGACCTATCGCATTGTCACCAGCTGGGGCAACATGTATGAGCTGCAAAGAATCAACCGGCATGTATTTACTAATATACCAAATCTGATGGAAAACATTGGGAATGTGACCCGGTATGCGGCCCAGCGGGTGCGCCATCCCATGGAGGCGCTGTGCCTGGTCCCCACGGTGGACGGAAAGGATTGGTACGAGGATGCAGACGGCAATTGCTGGCGGATGTACCACCACATTGAGAACAGCATCTGCTTCCAGCGTCCCGCGTCCACCACGGATTTTTACGAGAGCGCCAAAGCCTTTGGCAGTTTCCAGGAGATGATGGCCGGTTTTCCGGCGGAGAAGCTCCATGAGACCATTCCCGATTTCCACAACACCCCGGCGCGCTACCGCCAGTTCCACAAGGCGCTGGAAGAGGACAAGCTGGGCCGGGCCCAGGGGGGTGCAGAAGGAAATCGACTTCTTCCTGACCAGAGAATCCGGCGCCGGGCTTCTGGTGGACCTGCTGGCGGAGGGGAAGCCCCCCTGCTGGTGACCCACAACGACACCATGCTCAATAACGTGCTCTTCGACCGCACCTCCCGGAAGGCGGGTGCGTGGTGGATCTGGACACGGTGATGCCGGGGCTGGCGGCGTATGACTTCGGCGATTCCATTCGCTTTGGCGCCAACCTGGCGGCGGAGGATGAGGTGGATGCCTCCAAGGCCGGTTTGGATCTGGGGATGTATCAGGCTTACCTGCGGGGCTATCTGGAGACCTGCCCCAGCCTCACCGCCCAGGAGCTGAAGCGCCTGCCTGACGGCGCCCGGCTGATGACCCTGGAGTGCGGCCTGCGGTTCCTGACGGATTATCTCCAGGGGGGATCCCTATTTCGCAACGGCCCGGCCCGGCCAGAATTTGGACCGCTGCCGGACCCAGATGGGCCTGGTGCAGGATATGGAGAACCAGTGGGACGCCATGGCGGCGGCCCTGTGAGGAGGGAAAGAGCCATGCGTGTGATTGTGACCAGTAACTACAGCGAGACCGGCGAAGTCGCCGGCGGTATGATTGCCAAGGTGGTGCAGGACAAGCCCACTGCCACCCTGGGCCTTGCCACCGGGAGCAGCCCCGAGGTGGTGTACGCCAACCTGATTCGCGCCTATGAGGGGGAAGTGGACTTTTCCAAGGTGCACACGGTGAATCTGGATGAGTACCTGGGCCTGGCTCCGGACCATCCCCAGAGCTACCGGTATTTTATGGATACCAAGCTGTTTGATCACATCAATGTGCCCAAGGAGAACACCTTTGTGGCCTCTGGTGTGGGAAATGAGACGGAGTGCGTGAAAGAGTTTCGCTCCATCCTGAACCGGACCCATGTGGACATTCAGCTCCTGGGAATTGGCGAGGATGGCCACATTGCCTTCAATGAGCCTGGCAAGGTGCTTCACAACAACGCCCACATTGAGTCCCTGACCGAGAGCACCATTGTGGCCAACGCCCGCTTTTTTGCCAATGAGGACGACGTGCCCAAGAAGGCCATCTCCATGGGCATGGGCGACATTATGCGGGCCTCCAAGATCATCCTCATTGCCACCGGCCCCAAAAAAGGCGGATGCCATCCGGGGCCTCATCATGAACGAAGACGTGGATGTCAACAATCCCTCCACCATGCTGAAGATGCACCCGGATGTGACCGTGATCATTGACCGGCCTTTGGCAGACCTGGTGGGCTATACGGATTGATGGAGAACCGCTGTAAAGCAGGTTGTATGTGCAACAAAAGCGGACGAGTCTTGGCCTGTCCGCTTTCGCTGTTTCTCTGGGATACCGAACTTTCAGATTGGGAAGGAACAGATCATGGAGAATGTTATTGAAATTTCTCATCTCAATAAAAGCTTCCGAGAGGTACATGCAGTGGCGGATTTGAGCTTCCGGGTAAGAAGGGGAGCTGTTTGCCTTTTTGGGGGTGAACGGCGCCGGAAAATCCACCACCATATCGATTATGTGCGGGCAGCTTGCCAAAGACAGCGGTCGGGTGGAGATCTGCGGCCTGGAGCCGGAGGGACACATGCGGGCGATTACCAGGGAGCTGGGTGTGGTGTTCCAGAACTCAGTCCTGGATGGAGTCCTGACGGTGCGGGACAACCTGCAAAGCCGGGCTGCCCTGTATGGCGTGACGGGGAAGGCCTTCCGCCAGCGGCTGGGAGAACTGGCGGAGCTGCTGGAGCTGCAGGAGCTGCTTGGCCGCACGGTGAAGCAGCTGTCTGGCGGCCAGCGGCGGCGCATTGACATTGCCCGGGCGCTGCTGCACCGCCCCCACATTTTGATCCTGGACGAGCCCACCACAGGCCTGGACCCCCCAGACCAGGAGCCTGCTGTGGCAGGTGGTGGCAAGGCTGCGGCAGGAGGAGGGCATGACCGTTTTCCTCACCACCCATTACATGGAGGAAGCGGCGGATGCAGACTATGTCGTCATTCTGGACAGCGGCAAAATTGCCGCAGAGGGACTCCCCTGCAGCTGAAAAACACATACACCGGGGATTTCTCACAATCTACGGAGCCCCCTGAGCAGCAGATTCGTTCCCTGGGTCTGCTACACGGCTGTGCGCGATGCATTTCGCATTGCGGTGCCCAATACCCGGGCGGCCACAGACCTCATCGTCAGGAATCCGGAGCTGTTTCAGGATTATGAGATCACCAAGGGCAGGATGGACGACGTCTTCCTGGCCGTGACCGGAAAAAAAACCTGTTGGGAGGGATGGCGCAATGAACAGCTTGCTGACGCTGATCCGGCGCAATGTGAAGCTTTTTCTTTAAGGACAAGGGGATGTTCTTTTCTTCCCTCATCACACCGGTCATTTTGCTGGTGTTGTATGGAACCTTCCTGGGGAGAGTCTACCGGGAGAATTTCCTGTCGTCCATGCCTGCGGGCTTTCAGCGCCGGAGTCTCTGATTGACGGTTTGGTGGGTGGACAGCTGATCTCCTCCATTCTGGCCGTGAGCTGTGTGACGGTGGCCTTTTGCTCCAATATGCTGATGGTACAGGACAAGGTCACGGGCGCCAGGCGGGACTTGATGGTTACGCCCGTCAAGCGGTCCCATCTGGCGATTGGTTACTATCTTTGCGTCGCTTCTGACGACTTTGATTGTCTGTCTGGTTGCAGTGGGAGCCTCGTTGTGTTACCTGTCCCTGGTGGGTTGGTACCTCAGCGTGGGGGATGTGCTCCAGTTGCTGTTGGATGTGTTCCTATTGGCCATGTTTGGGACGGCCCTGTCTTCCATTGTCAACTGTTTTCTCTCCACAGAGGGCCAGATTTCCGCAGTGGGCACTGTGGTCAGTGCCGGTTATGGCTTCCTGTGCGGCGCGTACATGCCGGTTTCTCAATTTGGAGGGACTCCAGCGGGTGCTTGCTTTCCTGCCCGGCACCTATGGAACGGGGCGCTCCGCAATCACGCCCTGAATGGCGCGCTGGTGGAAATGGAAACCCAGGGCGTCCCGGCCGAAGTCACCGCCACCATCCGGGACACCTTGGACTGTAATTTGTATTTCTTTGGCCATCGTGTGGGGCCGGACGCCATGTACCTGATTGTCTCGGGGTCAGTGCTGGTTTTGGTGGCGATTTATGTGGGCATTTCCGTTTGGGAGGGAAAAAGGCCCAACGGTAAGAAACGTCTGGAGAAAACGTAAACATGCGGCTGCTGCCAGAAGGATGCAGCCGCATGTTTTGTATTATCTGGCAGGGTACAGCATGTTGGATGCAACGGAGAAGGGCTGAGTTGCCAGATGTTTCATTCGTTTGCATACAATATTCAGTGCTTTCTCTCTTGATTCTACGGTGCTTTTCGGGGATTTCTGAGGGAAAAAGTAGATCTTTGCGGTATCCACCGGGCCGCCGAAGCCTTGACAAAGCGGCGCCGGGTGGATTACAATGGCAGGGAAAATGGGGAAAGATTACGTTTGAGGTGACGAGGGACCGTGGAGCTCTCAGGGACATTGGGCAAGCCGCCGGCATAGGATGCTTCGGGGTGTAACCTGATGTGGCAAGTCATTTCAATCTTTTGCAGGCGGCAGGTGTGCTGCTTTTGCTGTGGACGCTGGTGGGCTGGCTGGTTCTGGGCCGGGATCGGGGCGGTGCGGCAGTGTTTGCCTGTCTGCCGGGACATATGGACCGGGGTGGAGCCGTTTGTGCGGTGCTGCCTCGTGGCTGCGAGGGACCGGGATTTTGCAGATGCCGGTGTTCCTCGTGGATTGCGGACTGATCCGAAGGAGCGGGCGCAGATGGACCGCTTAAGTCGGGACCGGGTGGATGTATGCTGCTGTACGGAGGCGGAGCTTCCGGCGCGCGGCTGAAAATGGAGGCAGAGAAATTTGGAGGATTTGGAACTGCTGCAGGGGACTGTGGCGGCGGTGGTATATCAGAATGCTGAAAATGGATATGCTGTCCTTGCGGCTGAACTGCGCCGGCCAGGCGGTGAGCGTCGGGGACCATCCCCCCCTGCCTGTGCCGGAGAGCGGCTGATGGTCACCGGCCGGTGGACCAACAATGCCAATTACGGCAAGCAGTTTGAGGCGGAGTTTTTGGAGCGGCTGATGCCGGAAACCACGCCGGAGATTTTGAGCTACCCTCCTCCCGCACCGTAAAGCGGAATCGGCCCCAAGCTGGCGGCCCGAATTGCTCATTGGAATTTCTGAGCCTGCACCATCTTCCGGCGGAACTGGCGGTCCGACTTTACCGCCTGTGGGGGGAGGAGGCCATGGATCTTCTCACCTCCGATCCCTACAGCCTGACGGAGCCCGGCCTGATGCGGATTTTGGGTCTGGTGGACCGATTTGCCATTTCTCTGGGAATTGCTGCAGATGACCCCAGGCGGGTGGGAGGCGGGGCTGGTGTTTGAGCTGAGCTATAACCAGACGGCCGGTCACGTGTTTCTTCCGGAGGAGAAGCTGATCCAGGCTACGGCCACCTCCTGTCTGTGGATGCCGCAACGGTCCAGGCAGGACTGCGGCGGCTGGAGGAGGCGGAGCACGCAGTTCAGGATCACCTGGCGGGATTGACATCGCATATCTGCCGGAGCTGTACGAGGCGGAGCAGTATGTGGCCCGGCGGCTCGGGGCCATGGCGGCGGACCGCCTGCCGGAGCCGCCGAACCGGAGAGCCTGGTGGGTCAGGCCCAGCAGGCGGGATCTGTGGCCTACTCGCCCCAGCAGGCCGAAGCGGTTCGGGCGGCGGCTGTGAGCCGGTTGCTGATTGTCACCGGCGGTCCCGGTACTGGTAAAACCACGATTCTGCTTGGGGGATTCTGGAGCTTTATGGCCGGATGGAACTGACGGCGCTTCTGGCGGCTCCCACGGGCCGGGCGGCCAAGCGGCTCCAGGAGGTAACCGGGCAGGAGGCCTGCACCATCCACCGCCTGCTGGAATCTCAGCCGGATCCCGCCACCGGGCGGTTGATTTTTACAAGAGATGAGGACAACCCTCTGAAAGCCCACGCCGTCATTGTGGACGAGACTTCCATGGTGGACATTTCTCTCCTGGCCAGTCTCCTTCGGGCTGCCCCCCGGGTGCAGGCTGATTCTGGTGGGGGATCCGGACCAGCTGCCCCGGTGGGACCGGGACTGCCCCCTGTCCGATATGCTTCGCAGCGGCGTGGTGCCGGCGGTGCGTCTCACGGAGATTTTCCGCCAGGCCCAGGAGAGCCTCATTGTCATGAACGCCCACCGGGTCAATGGAGGCATTTTGCCAGACTTGAAAACCACCACCAGCGATTTCTTCTTCCTCCGGCGGCGCGCCGAGGAGGCGGTGGCTGCCACCATTGGAGACCTGTGCAGAACCCGACTGCCGGACCGGATGGGCATCCCGCCGGAGGAAATCCAGGTTCTCTCCCCCACGCGGAAGGGCCCCACCGGTACGGCCAGCCTGAACCTGCTGCTGCAGGCTCAGCTGAATCCGCCCTCTCCAGAGAGAGAAGGAGAAAAAATGGGGGATTTTTCCTTCCGTGAGGGAGACCGTGTGATGCAAATCCGGAATAATTATGATATACTATGGAAGAAGACCGACGGGACCCAGGTGGGGACCGATATTCAACGGAGACATTGGCAGCATTACGGAGATTGACCTGAATGGTGAGCTCCTCACGGTGGTCTTCGACGACCGGCAGGCGGAGTATGACTTCGATATGCTGCGGGAGCTGGAGCTGGCCTATGTCATGACGGTGCACAAGAGCCAGGGCAGCGAATATCAGGCGGTGGTTTTGGCCGCCTGGTCCTGCGCGCCCAACCTGCGGACCCGAAGCGTCCTATACACGGCCATCACCCGGGCGAGAAAGCTCCTGGTGGTGGTAGGCCGGGAGGATATCCTCCAGGCCATGACGGAAAAATCACCGCCGGAGCCGCCGGTACAGCGGCCCAAGCTGCGGTTGCAGCAGGAGGATCGGGAATGAGGGCGGCAGGGACTTTTGGAGTTGCT
>VOFI01002482.1_pt1 | contig 49345 bp, 89 predicted proteins | sample 5384131 | NCBI WGS metagenome assembly VOFI01 (sample SAMN12384728, study PRJNA508395) | human gut metagenome | isolation source: healthy gut H | host: Homo sapiens
CTCTTACTAACGAATGAAATAAATCCTGTAGATTTTTCTTTTTTTATATTTTAGAAAAAAATGCTACATCTTTACTGCCTTCTCTGGATAATCCTGTGATTCCGGTTCTCGCAAGTTCCAGTATCTCGTAATCCTTCAGCAGATTTAAAAACGCTTCCAGTTTGCTCTTGGTTTATGTCAGCTCGATCATCAGACAATCTTCTTCGACATCAACGATCTTCGCCCTGAAGATATCTGCCACAGAAATGATCTCACCACGCTGTGAAGCATCCGCTCTTAACTTCACCATGATCAGTTCTCTGCAGACCGACTCATTTTCTTTCAGCATCTTGATGTCCACTACATCTTCCAGCTTGCGGAGCTGCTTTTCAATCTGAGATAAGATCAGCTCATCTCCTGATGAGACAACTGTGATTCTTGTAAATCTTGGATCTGCTGTCATACCGGCTGTGATACTGTCAATACTGTAACCACGGCGGCTGAACAGTCCTGCGATTCTGCTAAGGACACCTGGATTGTTGTCCACGAGCAGTGAATAAACCCTGACTTCTCATGCGTATCCTCTCTTTCCAGTTTGAATCTGCAAAAACAGAGTGCGTTCTGTTTTCCTTAATATTAACAACTTAACGCGGCTTTGTCAAGAGTATTTTTTGAATATTTTAGAGCGGATTCTGTTTTTTATTTTTTCTGTTGTCTCACAGTCCCATCTGTTCTGCAAGCTCATTTAAATACATCCACCGTTCCTCTTTTTTCTTCCAGTTCTGTCGCACAATTTTCCTGCTTTTCCATCAGCTCCCGGAGTTTCACTGAATTAGTGGCATTGGCAGTGATCTGCCGTTCGATTGATGCCAGCTTTTCCTCCAGCTTTGCAATATCTTCATCGATGGTCTCATACTCCCGCTGTTCTTTATAAGTAAATTTCACTTTTTCCTGACGGTTCTGCTTCAGGTCTTTTTTAGAAGCCTTCTCTTCCTTATTTTCTTCTGTCGCGGTTTCTTCTCCTTTTTTATTTTTTCTCCCTTCCTGTGGAACTTCCAGTTTTTATTTTAGAAACCATTGCCGCAGATTCCTCCTGCTGTCTTTTTGCATTCAGATAATCGCTGTACCCGCCTTCATACTGACGGATCCCGCCTTTTCCATCCAGTTCAAAAATACGGTCTACGACATTATCCAGAAAATAGCGGTCATGGGATACCGTGATCACAATCCCGGTAAAAGAATTCAGGTAGTCTTCCAAAATAGTCAGTGTCGGAATATCCAGATTATTTCCTCCGCCCTCATCAAACAAAAGTACGTTTGCATTTTTTCAGCCAGGACACCCAGAAGATACAGCCGTCTTTTTTTCTCCTCCCGAAAGCTTTCCGATCGGTGCGTACTGCATATCCGGCGTGAAAAAGAAAACGTTCCAGAAGCTGTGTTGCACTGATCCTGCCATCCTTCGTCGTGATATACTCTGCAATATCTTTTACATAATCGATCACTCTCTGGCTGTCATCCATATGCTTCTCTTCCTGTGCAAAATATCCGATCTTTACGGTTTCTCCAATCTCGATGGTTCCACTGTCCGGCTGTACGATCCCTGCGATCATTTTTAAAAGCGTGGATTTGCCGCATCCGTTCGATCCAATAATCCCAAGTCTCTGATTTTTTCAGCACAATATAATCAAAATCATTTAAAATCTTCTTTTCTCCAAATGCTTTGCTTACATGATGCAGTTCCACCGTCTTTTTTCCCCATTCTTGTCTCAACTGAATCCAGTTCCACCGTCTGATCCTTCACCGGTGCTTTTCCATTTTTCAATTCTTCGAGACGTTCCAGCCTTGCTTTCTGCTTTGTAGTCCTTGCCCGGCAGCCACGTTTCGCCCATTCCAGCTCCATCCGGAGAACACTCTGCCGCTTCCGTTCTGTCGCAAGTTCCCTTTCCTCTCTTGCTGCCTTTAATTCCAGAAATCCGGTATAGTCCGCATCATATCCATACATCTTTCCGTGACTCAGTTCCAGGATCCGATTTGTCACACGATCCAGGAAATACCGGTCATGGGTTACCATCAAAACAGTTCCTCTGTAGGAACGCAGATACTCTTCCAGCCGGTGATCATTTCCTTATCCAGATGATTTGTCGGCTCATCCAGCAACAGTACATCAAAATTACCGGCAAGGATCTTTGCAAGTACAACTCTTCTTTTCTGTCCACCCGAAAGCTGCTCAATTTTCTGATCAAAATCTGTGATTCCAAGTTCTGTCAGATTACTCTCTACCTGCCAGCTCTCATCTGTCCCACTTTTCAGTGCATAAGAACGGATATCCGCTCCGTCCGGGAAAACCGGGTTCTGCGGTACAAATGCAAGCTTCAGTCCATTCTGCCGTATTACCTGTCCACTGTCCGGCACTTCTTCACCGGCGATTACTTTCAGTAAAGTCGATTTTCCTGTCCCGTTGATTCCGACAATCCCGATTTTATCTCTCTCCTGTATTCCAAAAAGAAGCATCCTCAAAAATCACTTTCTCCCCGTAGATTTTATTGATATGTTCCAGATTGATTATATTCATTTCTACTGACTCCTCTGCTTTTCTATAGAAACTCTGAATTTTATTTTAAAGATTTCAAAATTTGCTTGTTAAATCTCAACAGACATTATATCATGATAAAGTTATTTCTTAACAGTCTTTAATTAAAAATCTACAGATTAAATCTGTGGATCAATAGAAAGCGAGGGATTTCTTATGAGTCAGAAAAAAAGAGTTTGATGATATTTTTGATGATGATTTTGAAGTTACATATGAAGAAGATCCAGTCTATGATGAGGATGATTTTGATAACGGCAAATTTTATGAAACCGACGATTCTGATGAGGATGATTCTGAGGAAAATTATTTTTGAAGAGGAATATCCCGGCTATGAATACCCTGACGAAGGTGCAGAAAATGAATATGACGATGCTATCTACAGCCCTTCCGACAGAAAGCGTAAGAAGCGGCATCCTTCCAAAGAAGAGCCGGAATATGAAACCGGAAAAAGAAGTGATCCACGCTCCCGGAAAAGAAGTGGAGTTCCTCTTGCAGCTCCGATAAAAAGGGTGGGAAAGCTCTTTCCAGGCTGACCGGTTTCCTGCTCCAGCAGCTCTCAGTCCTTTTGATCGGCTACAACTATTTTTGTATTATATAATTTCTGGCGTGCAAGCACCCCTTATGGCGACATACAGGAATCAATCCGGAAGAAAAGTATTTCTCAGACACTGGCTGCCTACCTGTGTATTGCAGCGATCTTCCCTTTTCTTTGAATTTATCTCCCTGATCTGGACAATGACCCGGGTACGCGTGAGAGAGAACGGACGAACCATAAAAGAAGATACTGGAAGAGGTCTTTTTTCCTTTCTTCTGGTATTTATCACGTCCTACCTCTGCTTTTTATTCAGTCATTTTCTTCCCGACAGTCCGGAGATCATCTATGGCATCAAAGGTGCTTTCGATGTATACGGTTCTCTCCATAACGCATTGCTGGGACTTTGTGCTGCAGGAGTCATTTCCTGCCTGATCCGGCGTCATATGAGCTGATTTTTTACACGGAGAAATATATTCCGCAAAGCCCATTGTAGCCGTTGTCAGACTCTCGTACAGGTACGGATTTTTTGTGCAGATACGGACTTCCGTCCGTTACCTGCATCAATTAAAAGACAGCAGATCCACGGAATCAGAAAATTCTTCTGATCTACTCCCGTCTTTTCGGATCTGCTGTCTATTTTAATCTCGTTACCTGCTGTTAATTAATCAAAAATAATCAGTGCCATAAATACAAGATCTGTATCTCCTGTATTCTTCATCCCATGTCCTTTTCCATCCGGAGTAAAAGTAACATCTCCTGCTTTTACCGGACGGATCACACCATTATCATTATAATCTCCCTCCACGCAGGATATAATATGTCTCACTTTCATTATGATGCTCATGATATCCAAGAGAACATCCTGGTTCGATCGTCACTTCTGCATATAATCCGCATTTTCCATTTAACTCTTTTTTTCACCGAGAATATGTTTTGATCAGGATATGTCCTTCTCCACCGCACATATTTTCTTTTCTTTCGACTTTCAGTTCACTCATGATTATCTCCTCCTGCTACAGTATTTTATTACGGGACAGGATACCCGTTCTGTATCCCTGCCCCTGCTTTTTTATTACTTTTACAGTATAAGCTTGTTGATATTTTTTCGCAACATTTATCAAAAATTTTAACGGAAGATTTTTCTTTGTCATTTTTAACATTGACTCCTGTTCTGAAAGAGACTATACTTTTTGTAACCTTAATAATAGAATAATTCTGAGGAGATGATTGAATGAATGAAGAACAAAAAGTGGTTTCTTTTACTATAGAAGATTGCTATCATGTCTGCCGCCTTCTCTATCCTGACAGATCTGAAAAGAAAAAATTAAAGCTTGCCCAGAGGCTGCACTGGAAATGGCAAAGGAGACCTCCTCTTGAATATCAAATCAACGAGGATTCACTGACCGTATCAGACAAAATTATACTGACTAAAAAAGAATCTCCGAAAATGTGCCGTCAGTGGAGATTTTTATTTTTTCAGGTCAAAGACCGGCTGTCACTTGTCCTTTCAAACCAGCCACTGAAAAACATCGCCAGGCAATAGAAGACTTCCTGAGGATCAACGAAATCGAGACACTCCGGGAACTTCCGGCAGAAGCATCTACTCTTCCGTGGAATGAAGTTTACAAAATGCGTGTCGGTTCTCTCTTAAAAAGAGACTTTAAAAAGAGACGGTTTTTTATGATCCATGCCCTTCTGATCCTTCTTCTGACATTTGGCTGCCTTATATGGAATGCTAAGGATTACGTTAATTATATTCTCGAAGATGCCGGACTTTCTTCCGCAATCTCCGAACGTATGATGGATACTGTATTTGACTCTCTTCCATCAGATGATATTGAAATTCTGGGGCAGATCCAGGATAAACTGCAAAATTCTCCTGCTGTAGATGCTCTTGCTGAAAAAAAATATGCCCAGGCTATGGTTCAGGGAATTGCAAGCGGCAAAGAATTTGATGAGATCCATGTTGATATCAGCAATGAACTGGTTCAGATTGCCTCCACTGCATTGACCGAAATAAAAAAGCAGATTCCGCTATCCGATGGAATGGAAAAGCTGATCACTGCTTCTCTTTTTATCCGATTCAGCATCTGCCCAGTCGGCGATCAATACTTATGCAGAGGGAATTTATGATGGTTTCAGTAACCGCCCGGAGGACTTGTCAACCTATACCGGATCCTGACCTCACAGTTTATGATCCTTTTATTGCACTTCTGTATATCGGTATGGTCATTGCCTGCATAGTCACAACTCCCCCTGACCGTTGTGAGATTCAGCTATCCCGCAACTTTTGTACTATTTGGTATTCTCTATTACTTTTTAGTAAATGTCGTCGGAAATACGCTCGTTGCAAGGCTCAGCAACCGCTTTTTAGGCAGAACAGTATTCCTTTGACCCGTCTATGGGATATGCAATGCTTATTGTTGCCATACTGGGAGCAGCCTTTCTCTTCCTTTGCCTGACTATCAGAATAAAAAAAGAGAAGAGAAAAAAGCTGACTCAGCTCTGAGATAATACAGGTTTTTAAAAAGAATACACTGAAAGTATATCACCTTTGCTACTACAAGCAATAGGATCAGTATAATTTTCATCTCACCTCGCTTTCGTTTGTCTTGCAAATATTGTGGTTTGTTTAATTAATATCACAAAAACATTTTTGTTTATTTTGTAAACTTTATGCATTGACTTCATCTTTCAGTAGTGTTAACATCAATTCAAGGGAGGTGAGACTATGACACAGGGTGAAAGAGTGCGAATGATAAGAAAGCATCCTAATGTCAATCTTACGTTAGAAAAGTTTGGCGAAAAATTAGGAATCAAAAAAATCTGCTCTTAGCTTAATTGAAAATGGAAAAAATAATTTAACTGAACAAATGGCTAAATCCATCTGCCGTGAGTTCCGAGTAAATTACTTTTTGGCTCACCGGAGAAAAAGGAGAGCCTTTCATTAATATCCCTGATACTGCTTTTGGATGATCTTGCCGATGATTACGATCTTGATAATATAGATAAAAAAGATTATTCAGAAGTATCTGGAGCTGAGTGCTGATCAGCGTGACGTGATTAAAGCTTACCTGAGAAGTCTCTGCGAAGACGAAAAAAGCGGGTGATTCACCCGTCTTTTTCTGATGAAGTACTTATGTATGTATTGAAATCCGGAGATCCTGATTATCAGCCATCCTGCTCACAGGATGACCTCAGGAAAGAACTCGGATTTTAATTTTGACATAGGTGAATAAATTGTTTAATGACCATTTTCCCACTTGGGCAAAATGGTGAACACTACTCAGAAACTCGATTAGAAAGGACGTAAGCATATGCCATTACCAAAATCAAACAACTATACAATTGAAGATATCTACTCTCTTCCTGATGGACAGCGTGCTGAGCTGATCGATGGACAGATCTATAATATACTCCACTGAGTCCCTTCCACCAGGAACTGGTAATGGAGCTTTCCGCAACTCTTCGCGATTACATCAAAAGAACAGCGGACCGTGCAAAGTTTACCCTGCTCCATTTGCCGTTTTTCTTAATCAGGACGACCACAATTATGTAGAACCAGATATCTCCGTGATTTGTGATCCTAACCGGATTAATGAAAAGGATGTAATGGTGCTCCTGATTTTATTATAGAGATCGTATCACCAAGCAGCCAACGCATGGATTACCTCACAAAATTGTTTAAATACCGTACAGCCGGTGTTCGTGAATACTGGATTGTGAATCCAATGAAGCAAACGGTTCAGACCTACTTCTTTGGTGACGTAGAAGATTCCAATCAATATTCTTTTTGATGATGAGATTTCTGTTGGGATCTACGATGATTTGAAGATCTGTATTGCAGATTTACTGAAATAAAAAAAAAAACCCCGGTTCTCTTTTTTTAAATATTATTATATTATCGACAAATCTCGGTATACAAATAATCGACAAATAATGTGATTTTCACCCGTTTTTACTGGTTTTCAAATTAAAACAAATCAATATTTTCACATAAAAGAAAAGCCCTTGAAATGTTGTATTTTCAAGGGTTTTTCCATATTTACTTGATCTATTTTTTAGAACTTACCAGCCTTAGCAGCTTCCTCAACAGAAACTGTAGCCTTATATTTAAAGTGCCAATTTGTATAACGCTAATTGATTAAGTCTTACGCCTTCTTTGTCTGCTTCGATTGCTAAACGCTGATGTAATGACTTAGGCAGCCTTACAACAAACTTCCCGCTATAGTTGTTTACTGATTCCGGTACAGGAATTGCTAAATTATTTTCTAACTTAACTTCTATATATCCTTCCATAGCTTCGTTAAGGCTTTCGTATAATTCGTCTAACGTATCGCCTGTACTTTGGCAGCCGTCCAGTTCTAAGATTCTTCCGTAAAAGTAATGCCCGCTTTCGTCGTTCATTTCCTGTACTAATCTTGTATATGGCAGCTTCATATAATCTTTAACTTCGATTGCTCGCACTCCTTCCTTCTTACTCTTATATTATATCCATGTTGGGGATTTACTCCCCTATCCTGTTTAGAATATCTACTATGTACGCTTTCTTTAATGGGCTTTCCTGTTTGATTGTTGTTAAGTCGCCTGTTTCTTTGTTCAAGTACTGCTTGTGGCTTCCCTTCTGCCTTACTCCTTCATAACCGTAAGCCCTTAATACTTTGTCAGCTTCTTCCGGGCGTATTCCGTTTGGCTGTCTTTTCATTTTTTCAATTATCTTTTCTACGCTTGGCACTGTGTCACTTCCTTTCTTGATATTATAGTACCATATATAGTACTATTTGTCAATGTTTTTATAATAGGCTCTATCATATCTTCTAATAGTGCGTAATATGGTTTTTTATTTCCCGGTGCTGCTTTCAAGTTTCTTTTTGTCTTATTGTTCATCTTTCCACGCCCTTTCTTGCTGCTAACTCACAGTTAATTACGATTTCCTATAATGCGTAAAAAATCGTCTTCGTTTATGTATTCCCGTAACTGGAATAGATCAGCCGTAAGAATACCCGTAGCTTCTGCTATATCTACTTCTTCGACTACTGCCGCCTGGCTCTTTTCTACTGCTTCCTGGATCTGTCTTTCTGCTTTCTTTGTGTCAGATTCTGACACCTTCTTAACCGTCTTCTTTATCGTATTTTTCAGCGTTTCCACTACTCCGAAGTACCCGGCTTCTAGCATAGCTTCCAGCAGTTCCATTAGTTCGTAGTCCCTAAGATACTCTTTGTGCTGTTTGTCCCGGCTTTCTACGTTAAATCCCCGGTTATCGAAGTACACCGTATACTCTTTTCCTTCATGCTTAAAGCCGTAGTTTCTCTTTCCTGGCTCATACCTTCTGCACTGCACAGATTTATCTACTGCATCAAAGTTTGTTTTTGCTTCAGCTATTTTAGACGAATCTCCGCCCGCTAGTGCATCATTATATTCTTGCACTGCCTTTGAATAATCACTCATCCACTTCGCAGCTGTCTGAACCACTCCATTAGTACCTTTTATATTGTGTTGAATCAGCAGCTAATTCGGCAGCTTTTGCCTGTTCATACACCTCTTGATATTTATCCAGAATTTCATTCGCATCTTTCAGACCGCTTTCAGAATTGCTGAATATAGCATCCAGTACATATGCATAATCGCCACCAAGCTCATCTGATGCCTTACGTACATCAGTCATAAAATCATTCAGAGCAGCTTCTGCTTGTGAAGCATCTCCATTGAAGAAGATCATGTCATTGCTTGATGTGATTAGATCACCATATTTTTTTCTTGAGATGCTGCTAATGCTTTCTTGATTGCTTCTGACGCAGGGTCTACTGCCTCTTCAAAATATTCACCAAAGGAAATAATTACGCTGCTTTCTCCATTTCCTTTGTTGCTTTGTTGATGCCTTCTTGATTTTCATTCAGATATTTATTCGCATCTGATTGGCTTAAGTGTTCCATAAGACCACCTGCTCGCGCGAGATCCATTTACAAGGTCAATACCTTCAGCTTGACTTCCATATGCCCTCAGTAAGCATTTCCTGAATTGATAGCAACTCAGATTTTGCTTGATATGCTTCAGATTCTGTTAGTGACCCAGATGCTAACTGATCACGCAATTCTACGACTCTGTTCTTATATTCTTCGATAGAATGATTAGATTCCTGCCATGCGTTTCCAGCTTCCTGAGCAGCTTGAACTTGTTCTTGAATATAGTTGTTGTATGCTTTCCATACAAGAAATGCAGCACCGATACCAGCAATCGCAAGTGTGAGAGGACTGATTGCACCAAGCATACCTTCAAATGCTAATTGAGCCGCAGCACCAGCATCCGCTAAAGATTTTTTTATTCCACTGGCTGCCTTACCAACAGACAATAGACTTATCGGTGATTTCATGGTAAAATTGAATAAAATCAATAGGAGGTGTGGTTATGTCTTTAATAAAATGCCCTGAATGTGGCAAAGAAATTTCTGACAAATCAGTTCAGTGTATTCACTGCGGATACCCACTTAATAATAAAAACTGATATTTCATAGGATGTTATTTATGCCGGATACGAGAGCAATACAGTAAAATATAAAAATCAGACTAAGCTCATAGGATGTATAAGACCACTTTTAAAGTTAGACTTAACATCATCAAAAGGATTATTGACAATCCACCGTATACACTTTTTTCGCTCAGTTTCAAAGAACAGGCAGACTGGATATTCAATACGTTGAATCCATTTCAGTGTAAAATCATTCTACAAGAGACGTATAATGCAGTCATACCGAACGCAGAATTGGATTCTTATATTATGAATGGCGGCTTCCAACAATTATATGCCCGAACTGCGGTTCAAACCAGATTACAACTGGTCAGCACGGATTTTCATTTCTTACCGGATTTATCGGTAGCGGAAAGACTATCAATAGATGTGGTAAGTGTGGATGGAAATGGGAACCATAATTTGTGTCATCTTACCAACGCAGACACATGCGTACCATGATTATAGTGGAAGATAAGTGCCACTACACGAGGACTATACATTAAAAGTCGCTACACTAGGCAGTAGCGGCTCAAAGGGTGGGTAGTCTCTGAAGATGAAGCTGTGAGTTTTCGTCCGGCTGATGTTATCCTATCTGTAGAAATATTTCTACTAGGTACTTAGACTTACTATCACCATATACCATCCAATCATTTGTTTCTGCCTTTCGCAACATTCACGCTTATTGTTTCCAATTACGTTGTAGTATGATTGGTTTAACCAGTTTCCCAGCAATTGGTCGGACACAACATAAAGGATATAACAGAATCAATTCACACGGTTCGAGACGGAATGGCTACGAACAGATTTGAAAAAAGTTGGATTAAAAATGAGGGAATAGCAACAACGCTACTCCCTCTTTTAGTATACACTTTGTGGTATACACTTAATATACACATAGATATAGATATGCCAGTTTTTATCAAGTTTTCGTCAGTTCTCTGCAAGTCTAGAAATGCAATAAATACTGGGTTTCTTAGAACTTACCAGCCTTAGCAGCTTCCTCAACAGCTACTGCAACGGCTACAGTCATACCAACCATCGGGTTGTTACCAGCACCGATCAGACCCATCATCTCAACATGAGCCGGTACAGATGAAGATCCAGCGAACTGTGCATCAGAATGCATACGTCCCATTGTATCTGTCATACCGTAAGAAGTTTATCCCTGCTGCCATGTTGTCCGGGTGAAGTGTACGTCCTGTACCACCACCTGAAGCAACTGAGAAATATTTCTTTCCAGCTTCAAGACGCTCATTTTTCTTATATGTTCCTGCTACCGGGTGCTGGAATCTTTGTCGGGTTTGTAGAGTTTCCTGTGATGGATACATCTACGTTCTCTTTCCACATGATCTTAACACCTTCTACTACGTCGTTAGCTCCGTAGCAGTTAACTTTTTGCACGAAGTCCGTCAGAATAAGCCTTACGGAATACTTCTTTCAGCTCTCCTGTATGATAGTCAAGCTCTGTCTCAACATATGTAAATCCGTTGATACGGGAAATGATCTGTGCTGCGTCTTTTCCAAGACCGTTCAGGATAACACGAAGCGGTTTCTGACGAACTTTGTTTGCTTTCTCAGCAATACCGATAGCACCCTCTGCTGCTGCGAAGGACTCGTGGCCAGCCAGGAATGCGAAACACTCGGTCTCCTCCTCAAGAAGCATCTTTCCAAGGTTACCATGTCCCAAGACCAACTTTTCTCTGATCTGCAACAGATCCCGGAATACAGAAAGACTGAAGTCCCCTCTCCGATTGCTGCTGCTGCGTCTGCTGCCTTTTGTACATCCCTTTTTTGATTGCGATAGCTGCACCTACAGTGTAAGCCCATTTTGCGTTCTCAAAACAGATTGGCTGGATTCCCTCGATCATCTTGTAAACATCAAGACCGGCTGCTTTCGTTACTTCAGCAGCTTCTTCGATGGAGTTGATTCCATACTCAGCAAGTTTTGCAAGAATCTGTTTCTCTCTTCTTTCATATGATTCAAATAATGCCATTGAAATAGTCCTCCTTACTCTTTTCTCGGGTCAATGATCTTAACAGCATCGTCAACACGTCCATACTGTCCTTTTGCTTTTTCAAGAGCAACAGCAGGCTCGTCTCCGGCTTTGATGAAATCCATCATCTTGCCAAAGTTTACGAACTGATATCCGATGATCTCATCATCTTCATTCAGTGCGATTCCTGTTACATAACCATCTGTCATCTCAAGATAACGAGGACCTTTTTCAGAGTTCCATACATAGTACCAACCTGAGAACGAAGTCCTTTTCCAAGGTCTTCCAGGCCTGCGCCAATGGGAAGTCCGTCTTCGGAGAACGCACTCTGTGTTCTTCCGTAAGCGATCTGTAAGAACAGTTCTCTCATAGCGGTGTTAATCGCATCACATACAAGATCTGTATTTAAAGCTTCCAGAACCGTTCTTCCCGGAAGAATCTCTGCTGCCATAGCTGCAGAGTGAGTCATACCTGAACATCCGATAGTCTCAACAAGTCTTGCTCCTGGATGATTCCGTCCACTTTTTCGCACTTAAAAAGGGCTCAGAACCCTTTCTTCCTATGCATGATACTCTTCCCACCGGGGCACACCTGTCTGCCCCGGATGCCTGTACCATAGAAAAAGGTGTGCCACCTGCCGCACACTTTTCTCATTGCACCATATGTGTTTATTTTCGCACAATTTACCTCATTCGTCAATCATTACTTTGACAAGTTTTTCACTAAGAAATGCCAGATTTTTTATAAATCTGACATTTTCCACCCTTACTCTTCTGTAAGCAATCTTTCTTTTAACATTTCAAGTGCCGTTTCTACTGTATGCAGCCGGTTTTCCATCCGGTTTCCCGTAAACCGGCATTCTTTCACTGTAGTCTTTCCATTCAGATAACAGCCGATATAAACCAGTCCCACCGGTTTTTCCGCTGTTCCAGCCTCCCGGACCGGGCAATCCCGGTGGCACTCAGTGCAGCTTCTGCTTTCGCTGCCCTTGCTGCCCCTTCTGCCATCTCCCGTGCAGTCTGTTCACTGACTGCTCCAAACTGCTCAGAGTCTGATGTGAGACCCTCACCAAACGTTCTTTTGCCTCATTGGAATAAGTAACATATCCTTCATTCAGTACCTCCGATGCTCCGGCAACATTGACCAGAGTGCCTGCGATCATCCCACCGGTACAGGATTCTGCCGTCGTTATATGGAATCCTTTTTCTGCCAGAAGTTCAACCACAGTCTCTTCCAGCGTCTTTTCTCCTGCAGCCTGCTCCTTTAAATACCATTCCAGATACATCTGTTACATACCTCCCTGCGTCAGAACCTGTCTGTTCGTCCATACATAATCAATCAGTGAAATGATCGTCAGGGCAAGAGCCAGCCAGATCAGGATCTGTCCGATCAGATCAAAAACTCCTCCAAGATCCGCGATCAGTACAATGATCATCGCCATCTGAGATACGGTCTTAAATTTTCCCCAGTAATTTGCTGCGATCACAATTCCGTTGTCTGATGCAACCAGCCGGAATCCACTGATGATAAATTCTCTTGCAATGATAACAATCACGATCGCTGTCGGCAGCTTTCCTGAAGGGATCAGGCAGATCATTGCGGAGCATACCAGCAGCTTATCTGCCAGCGGATATAAATTTTCCAAAATTCGTCACAAGATTATACTTTCTTGCAATCTTTCCGTCCAGCATATCTGTCAGACTTGCAATCACAAAAATTGCCAGAGCAATCCACTTATTTGCCGCCCCTCCTACGTCCGTCAGCATAAAAAACACAAAAACGGAACCATGATCACCCGTAATACTGTCAGCTTATTTGGTAAATTCATAATAACTCTCCTATCAAATCATAATCCAAAGCACCTGTTACTTTTTACTCTTGCGAAATCACCCGAAAGTAACTCTTCATTTGTATTGATAAAAATCAATCCGTCAACATTCGGAGCGTCTCTGTAAGTTCTTCCGACATACGCATTTTTCATCAGCAACTTTTCCTTCGATCATAACCAGAACCTCTCTTCCGATCATGTCTTCCGCCTTGTCAAATGCGATCTCCTGCTGCAGTTCCATGATCTCTGCCTGCCGGTCTTCTTTTACTTCTTCTTCGATCTGCTCCGGCATTCCTGCTGCCGGTGTATCCTCTTCCGGCGAATAAGTAAAGACTCCCCAGACGGTCAAACTCCATCTCGTCCACAAACTGCATCAGTTCTTCATGCTGTTCTGCGGTTTCTCCCGGGAATCCTGTGATCAGTGTTGTACGCAGACAGATATCAGGAATCTCACTTCTCAGCTTTTCCACTATATGAACCAGTTCCTGCTTCGTAGTCCTTCTGCCCATCCGCTTCCAGAATCGTATCATTCGCATGCTGGATCGGAAGATCAAGATAATGGCAGACTTTCGGTTCTTCCTTCATCACCTGGATCAGTTCATCTGTAATCTCTTCCGGATAACAGTATAAAATACGGATCCATCGGATTCCCGCTGATATTACACAATTCTCTGACCAGCTTATGCAGTGACTTTTCTCCATAAAGATCCTTTCCATACAGCGTCGTCTCCTGTGCCACAAGGATCAGCTCTTTTACCCCCTGCTCTGCCAGTTCCCGGCTTCATTCACAAGACGCTCCATCGGAACACTCCTATAATTTCCTCTTACTTTTGGAATAATACAATATGTGCAATGCTTGTCACATCCCTCTGCGATCTTCAGATAGGCAAAATGTCCTCCGGTTGTAACAAGACGCTTTGTCTCCGGCAGTGGCAGTGCATCAATATCCGAAAGGATCACTTCTGATTTCCTTCAAGTGCTGCATCTACCGCATCCAGTATTTTATCATATGCCGTCGTTCCAAGTACTTCGTCTACTTCCGGTATTTCTTCCAGAATCTCATCTTTATAACGCTCTGCCATGCACCCCGTCACGATCAGTGCTTTTACTTTTCCTTCTTTTTCAGTTCTGCCATCTCTAGGATATTCTGAATACTTTCTTCCTTGGCATCATGAATAAAGCAGCAGGTATTGATCACGATAATATCCGCTTCCTGCTCATCATCTGTCATCTCATATCCTTTGGATGCCAGTAATCCCAGCATAACCTCTGTATCAACCAGGTTTTTGTCGCATCCCAGAGAGATAAAAAGTATCTTCATATAAATCTGTAACCTCCATGATGTATCTATTTTTTATTTTCACATCTGCGTTCTGCGTAAAAGAGCAGATACATTTTTTTCGCATCTGCCCCCGACCTTCTTACTCTTCTTCCTCCGCATTCTCAGCCATGATCTTTAATTTACCTTCATTCAGCTCTTCAATCGCTATTGAAAGTGGTTTATCTCCATTCTTAGCAGGAACTAATGGAAGCTCTCCGGCGATCAACTGTCTTGCTCTTTTGGATGTAGCCATTACGATAGAATAACGGCTGTTGACGATCTTGGATTCTCCCTCTTCAACGTCTTTGTTCACGACCTTCATCAGGTCTGTATAAGATGGATGCAGCATATTTATTTTTCTCCTTTCAAACTGTTCAGATCTTCTTTGATCTTTTCCATAAATCCTGTATTTCTGGTACTACGGTGATGCTCGCCACGGATAATCTGATGAACCTCCTCCACACAGGTGTCCAGATCATCATTCACGATCAGATAATCGTATTGATCCATTCCTTCTGCTTCTTCACAGGCACGATCCATTCTTGACTCGATCACATCCAGCGTCTCTGTTCCCCTTCCGACCAGACGGCTTCTCAGCTCTTGTGCTGTCGGCGGAGTGATGAATAAAAGCAACGTATCCGGGAAAGCCTTTTTTTACTTTCAATGCCCCTGAATCTCAATCTCCAGGATCACATCCTTTCCGGATTCCAACTGCCTTTCTACATAATCACGCGGAGTGCCGTAGTAATTTTCCACATATTTAGCATACTCTATCAGTTCGCTGTTGGCAATCATTTTTTCAAATTCCTCTTTTGAAATGAAAAAATACTCTTTCCCATCTGTCTCGCCTTCTCTTGGCTGCCTGGTGGTTGCCGATATAGAAAGTGCATAATTCTCAGGATATTTTTTCATAAGAGCTTTCATCAGAGTTCCTTTCCCTGAACCCGAAAATCCTGATACAACGATCAATATACCTTTTTTTGTCCATAATCCCGTTCCTCTTTTTTCTCAAACTACTCTATATTCTGGATCTGCTCCCTGATCTTCTCAATCTCAGTCTTCAGTTCGATTGCCAGATTCGATACTTCCAGATCATTGGCTTTGGAAAGAATCGTATTCGCCTCACGGTTCATTTCCTGTGCAATAAAATCAAGTTTCCTTCCGATTCCTTCCTTTTCTTCCAAAGTCGACCTCATATGCTGAATGTGGCTTTTCAGTCTCACTACCTCTTCATCGGTACAGATCTTATCTGCAAATAAAATTACCTCTGCTGCGATCCTGCTTTCATCGATCTGCACATCTTCCAGAAGCTCTTTCACCTTTTGCCTCCAGCTTTGCACGATACTCTGCAACGATCTGCGGAGAACGCTCTTCCACTTTTCCTACCTGACATTCAAGATAAGACAGTTTTTCAAGAAGATCCTTTTTCAGATTCTCGCCTTCTGCTGTCCTGGTTTCAACAAACTGACGGAATGCTCCCTCTAATGCTTCTTTCAGTCCATTCCACAATTTATCCTCATCCTCTGCCTGCTCTTCCATTGTAAAAACTTCAGGGAAACGTGCAAGTGAAGATACACGGATATCATTCTCCAGACCAAATTCTGTCTCCATCTGCTGAAGATACTTCAGATACTCTCCGGCAATTCCTGCATGATATCTGACAGAAACCTGGGACTGCGATGCATCTTCATAAGTAATAAAAATATCTACTTTCCCTCTGCTCGCATAAGATTTCAGCAGAGTACGGATCGATGTCTCAAAAAATTCAGTTTCTTTGGCATACGGATATTTACATCCAGATAACGGTGGTTCACACTTTTCAGTTCCACGGTAAACTTTCTGTTCTCCTTCTGAACCTCGCATCTGCCAAAACCGGTCATGCTTTTTGATCATAATTATTCATCCTCTGTAATTCTCATTTTTCCCATAAAAGAAACGGTTTAAACGTCTCGTTCAAATCCGTCTGCCTTCATGTCTATAATCTTATTTATTATACTCCTACTTTTCCTTATTGGTCAACAGGTCTTTTTTGAAGTTTTTCAGATTCTGTGCTATACTGATTTCAGACTTATAAGAAATGAGGAATCTGAAATGGCATTTGACGGAATCGTTGTCGCGAATCTCGCGTATGAATTAAAAGAAAAACTTATAAATGGAAGAATTTCCAAGATTGCACAGCCTGAGACAGATGAACTTCTTCTCACTGTGAAGTCAGCATCCGGGCAGTATCGTCTGCTGATTTCTGCCGATGCTTCTCTTCCGCTGCTTTATCTTACTGATACCAACAAGCCAAGTCCTATGACCGCACCTAATTTCTGCATGTTACTGCGAAAGCATATCAGTGGTGGCAGAATCGTCGACATTTATCAGCCGGGACTGGAACGGATCATTCACTTTAAGATTGAGCATCTGGACGAACTGGGTGATCTCTGCCGGAAGGAATTGATCATAGAGATCATGGGAAAGCACAGCAATATTATCTTTTGTTCAGAGGACGGAAAGATCATTGACAGTATCAAGCACGTTTCCGCACAGATGAGTTCTGTACGTGAGGTTCTTCCCGGACGGATTATTTTGTACCAGACACGATGTCCAAGGCAGATCCTCTGACCGTGTCCTTTGAAGAATTTTCCTCACATCTGACCAGGAAACCGATGCCTGTGTCAAAAGCAATCTATACAAGCTTTTACCGGGATCAGTCCGGTCACTGCAGAAGAGATCTGCTCTCTGGCAGAAATGGATTCATCTATCGCCGCCAAAGAATATTCTGAGGATCTTCTGCTGCATCTTTACACGCAGTTTTCTATTTATCTGTCTGCTGTAAAGGAGCATACTTTCACACCGGTTATTTATTTTAACGGATCAGAGCCAAAGGAATTTGCAGCACTCCCTCTGTCCCATTTTTCCAATTATATGCCGAAGGAGTTTTCTTCGATTTCACAGGCCTTGAGACCTATTATGCAACCAGAACCAGCTTACCCGTATCCGCCAGAAATCCGCAGATCTGCGTCATGTCGTACAGACTGCACTGGAACGGAACCGTAAAAAATACGATCTCCAACTCCGCCAGTTAAAAGATACCGAAAGCCGGGATAAGTATAAGGTTTACGGGGAATTGATCAATACTTATGGATACAATGTTGCTCCCGGTGAAAAAAACTGGAAGCTCTCAACTATTATACAAATGAAATAGTATCCATCCTGTTAGACCCCGTCAGACACCGCAGGAAAATGCACAGCGGTATTTTTGCAAAATACAATAAGCAGAAACGTACTTTTGAAGCACTGACGGTTCTTTGCAAAGAGACTGCCGAAGAGATCTCCTATCTCGAATCTGTACAGACTGCACTGGACATTGCCCTGACTGAGAATGATCTCGCTGAGATCAAAGAAGAACTGACCAATTCAGGATACATCCGCCGCAGATATACAAAAAAAGAAAGTCAAAATAAAAAAATAAACCGCTCCACTATATCTCCAGTGACGGTTTCCATATCTATGTCGGTAAAATAATCTGCAGAATGACCAGCTCACTTTCCATTTTGCAGTTGGGAATGACTGGTGGTTTCCATGCAAAGTATGGGCCCGGGTTCTCACGTCATCGTCCGAACCAATGGAGCTGAACTGCCTGATACTACTTTTTTGAAGAAGCAGCACGGCTTACTGCTTATTATTCCAGTATGCGTGGTTCTGACAAAGTAGAGATCGACTATGTTGAGAAGAAACAGGTCAAAAAGCCCGGTGGAGCAAGCCCGGATTTGTCGTATATTATACGAATTATTCTATGGTCATCGACAGCAACATCAGTCAGATCCGGCTATGTGCTGATTAAATTTTTCAACCGGTTCTATACCGAGATTCTCCGATCTACCATCTGAAGAAGAACATATCCATGGCATTTTTCTGCCATATAAAAACCACAGAACAAAATTCCCGGTCTTTCTCCGGGTTCTGTTCTGTGGTTTTATTCTCCCGCTGCTTCTTTTACTTCCTCAGGAACTTCAATGGCATCCACCTGATCAAAATCTGTAAACTTCAGATCGATCGAATAAAGATTCACTTTGCTTGTCTCCATAGGATTCATAGAGTTCATTCAGGACATCACTCATATCCACCCAGGATCCTTGCCGGCAGCATCTCATCTTTATAAATTTCAAAATCACCGGGATTTTCAACTCCCTGATTGCATCTTCATCCGGAAGTTCTACCGGTGAAAAGCATTGACCATATCTTTTCCAAGAATGCCCATCAGCTCTGTTCCGGTCACATCCCCGTACATCTGATAACATTCTTTTTCCATCTTCTTTCACAGTCTTCTTTGCAAGATGAAAAGATTCCATTGCTTTGCCTCCTGCCTGAAAATATCACCGTCCACTCCAAGATGACTCTCAGGCTGTCCCCTGTCGTTTCCTTCACCCAGCTATCATTGGTTCTGCTGTACGTTACCGCTTTTCCATCTTCCTGAACCTGATAGATCTCCAGGTCGGCTGAAACCTGTGCATTCTTGATCTTTACTTTGGCGGTTCCCTTTGCATATCCGGCAGGTGGCTGTGTCGTATTCTCAAGATCCAGTGCCATATTGACATTTCTTATGTCCAGCACATCTTCCATCTGGATCGCTACTTCAACATGATTTGCTGATGACGTGACGTTCTGCATATTTTCTTCCATGTCCGCCAGCAGCCTCTTCGGTGTCATCCTTCCGCTGCATCCTGCCAGCATCGGTCAGTACAAAGAGCAGCAGAATGGCTGCCACTTTGCACCTATATTCCTGTCTGCCTTCGCCTCTGTATTCCAGTCTGCCCTCATACCCGGTCTTATATCTGCACTCCCTTTTATATCTTTTGCTGGATACTGGTATTTTTTGTCTGTCATACTCACTCCTGTCCGGACAGATAATCAATAAACTGCTGAGCTGTTCTTCCTGAAAGTCCTCCATGAGATAACTCCCATTTATTTGCTTCCAGAAGAAGTTCCTCTTCCGGCAGACTGATTCCATTTTTAATGGCGAGCGTCCTTACAATCTCCTGAAATGCTTTTTTATCCGGTGAACCGAAATAAATCGTTACTCGAATCTTGCTACCAGTGACAGCTTTTCCTGTACCGTATCATTTGTATGCATGTCTTCATCCCGATCCTGCTTGTCTTTAAATGTCTCGCGAATCAGATGACGACGGTTGGAAGTCGCATAGATCAGTACATTTTCCGGCTTTTTCAAAGGCCTCCCTCGATCACAGCTTTCAGATATTTATATTCAATCTCAAACTCCTCAAAAGAAAGGTCATCCATATAAATAATAAACTTGTAGTTTCTGTTCTTGATCTGAGCAATAACATCATTCAGATCCTGAAACTGATGCTTATACACTTCGATCATACGCAGTCCCTGATCATAATACTGGTTCAGGATTGCCTTAATTGAAGAGGACTTTCCTGTTCCCGCATCTCCGAACAAAAGACAGTTATTTGCTTTTTTTTTCCCTTCCACAAATGCTTTTGTATTATCGATCAGCTTCTTTTTTGCATTTTCATATCCAACAAGATCATCCAGATGCACATGTGCAATATTCGTGATCGGCACGATCTGAACTTCTTCATGCTCCGGATGCTCCACCCGGAATGCCTTGTGCAGACCCAGTTTACCTACACCAAATTCTTTGTAGAACTGTGTCAGGATCACTTTAAACTCTTTTTCATCCTGTGCTGTACCAAGGTCGCAGCTCAAAGTGCAGATCCGATCCCGTATCCTGCGGTTAAAAACCTTCCACCGACATTACATTTCTGATAATCTAGAATGACCTGCAGACATTCTGCATCCAGACTTTTTTCCATCGCACTGAAATCATAGTCAAATAATTCCTTAAATATTTTAAAATCATGCAATGCAATCTCATTGATACTTCCTTTTACTTCTCCCACAATCTCACAGGATGTGCTGTATGCATTCTCATCACTGGCAAGAAGAAAGGTAAAGATAAGTATGCCAGAGATTTCCCTCAAATCCATGACTTACTGACAGTTCCAGCAGTTCATTGATACAATCAAATAACAATGCTCTTAAGTCTTCCCTGTTGTAATACTCACTTTCATAATGGTCGATCAGAAAGGTAATATCTTTCAGAATCTCACCATATTCCATGTTCTTATACAGCATCAGTTCATTTGTCCGCATTTTTATAACCTCTTTTCCAGCTTCCGTCTTTCTTTTGTGTCTCTGTGCTTAAAATAGTATTCTGATCAGCAGGCTCTTTTTTCTCAGATCTGTCCGTCTATGGAATAATTTCCCAAAATCCGGAGATTTCTTGCTCTCTTTCCGCAGACCTCTGATTGCATTCTTCACTGCCGCATCTTCCAGATTTCCATCAAAATCTACAAAGAAACGGTACTCCCACTGCTTGCCCTCGACCGGTCTTGACTCGATTTTTGTCATATTCAGATCATTATAAATAAAATGTGAAAGAATGTTATACAGTGAACCGCTTTCATGAGGGAGTTCAAACTCGATACTGATCTTGCTTGCATCTTTCAGAAAGATCTTCTGGTTTGTAACCACGATAAACCTGGTTGAATTATCTGCCCTCATCATTAATCTCATCCACCAGTACTTCCAGTCCATGAATTTTCGCTGCATAAGTACTGCACACTGCAGCCTGTGCCTTATCCTCGGTCTTCCAGTACTTTTTGCTGCGATCGCTGTATTTACAACACTGATCCTCTGCCAGTCTGAATGGTCATCCAGGAATCGGGTTGTCTGCATCAGTGCTTCTGCCTTAGAATACACCCTCTTAATCTCGCTTAACCTTGTTCCCGGAAGCCCTGAAAGAGTATGAACAACCGGAAGGATCGTCTCTGCTACAATATAATTTTCAAATTCATCCAGCAGATCATACATCTCGTTCACCAGACCTGCCGAAGAATTTTCAATCGGAAGAACTGCAAAATCCGCAGAGCCTTCTTCAATTGCTCCATCGCATCCCGGAATGTCCTTACATGAAAGCAAATTCACATCCTCCCCGAAGAACTGGTTCATTGCAGCCTGCCCGTAAGCCCCCTCTGTTCCCTGAAATACGACTCTTGCATTTTTCTTTATCCAGGGGGGAATGAATCTGAATAAACGGTAACCGCCCTAATGCTCCTGCCTCTACCAGTCTCTGGTACTGAAGTTTCCGGCTCATCGACATCAGTTGAGAATACAGTTCTTTAATTCCCTTCTTATTAAATTCTCCCTGCACTTTTGAAGCCACATCTGCCAGTTTGTCTTTTTCTCTCTGACGGTCATAGACTTTTCTTCCGGCTTTTACTTTATATTCACCTACCTGCTGGCAGACATCCATTCTCATCTGATATAGCTCTGCCATACGGTTATCAATCTCATCAAGCTGGTTTCTCAATTCTTCCAGTGTTGCCATATCTTTCTTCTCCTTTGCACATACTGATTTTTAGTATAATACATTTTTTCTTTAAAATCTACGATAGATTTCTAATCGGAGAATGAACGTTCCCTGAAATGAGGAAAAATCTCCCCTTATATTCTTTCTCATATACTTTAATTTGCTCTTGAAACCACCGCCAATTTAGTATATCATTATACAGAAAATAGATTCGATCTTTACAGGTTTCCGCCGTGGATCTCCTGTAACCGGTCACAATGCAATATCAATTAAAAAGGAGGGTTATATTATGAATGTGAATGAATGCATTACAACTCGCAGAAGTATCCGAAAATACAAGCCTGATCCCGTCGATCACTCTTTGATTGAATCGATCGTATCTATGGCATCCTATTCTCCTTCTTGGAAAAATACTCAGATCACCCGTTATATCGCAATTGATGATTCTTCTATTCTTAAAAAAATCGCAGATGATTGTACCCCGGTATATAATTCCAATATCATACAGCAGTCTCCCATGCTGATTGCCGTTACTTTTTATTAAAGGAAGATGCGGTTTTGAACGTGACGGTTCTTATTCTACCAAAAAAGAAGACCGTTGGCAGATGTTCGATGTAGGAGCTGCCTGTCAGACTTTCTGCCTTGCTGCAAAGAGAAAGGGCTTGGCACTGTCATTATGGGCATTTTTGATGAAGACAAGATTACAGAGCTTTTAGAGATTCCAGAAGAACGCGAACTTGCAGCACTCATTGCTGTTGGTTGGCCTGATATTGACCCGGAAGCTCCAAAAAGAAAGAGCGTGGATGATTTATTACAGTTCCGATAAGATATATATTTTTACATTTCTATAATACAAGGAGGTTTCCTGATGAAACATTTGATAAGCCCACTTGATCTTTCAGTGGAAGAATTAGACCAGCTTCTTGACCTGGCACAGGACATTGAAGCAAATCCAAAAAAATATGCCCATGCATGCGATGGAAAAAACTTGCTACGCTCTTCTATGAACCGAGTACCCGTACCCGTCTGAGCCATGAAGCCGCAATGCTGAATCTTGGTGGAAGTGTTATGGGATTTTCCTCTGCCGACTCCAGCTCTGCATCAAAAGGTGAGAGCGTTTCTGATACCATCCGTGTCATTTCCTGCTATGCAGACATCTGTGCCATGCGTCACCCAAAAGAAGGAGCACCGATCGTTGCAAGCCAGTATTCTACTATTCCGATCATCAATGCCGGTGATGGCGGACACCAGCATCCAACCCAGACGCTGACAGACCTTTTGACGATCCGCAATTTAAAGGGACGTCTTAACAATATGACGATCGGTCTCTGTGGAGACCTGAAATTTGGACGCACTGTCCATTCTCTGATCAACGCACTGGTTCGATATGAAGGAATCCGATTTGTCCTCATTTCTCCGGAAGAATTAAGACTTCCCGAGTATATCCGTCAGGATGTCCTGGACAGACAACAGATCCCATACGAGGAAGTAGTCCGTCTTGAAGACGCTCTTCCAAAACTGGATATCCTCTATATGACACGCGTACAGAAAGAGCGTTTTTTCAATGAAGAAGATTATGTTCGTATGAAAGATTTTTATGTATTAGATCAGGAAAAATTGGCTCTTGCACCGGAAGATATGTATGTTCTCCATCCACTTCCAAGAGTAAATGAAATTGCTGTTGAAGTCGATGACGATCCGCGTGCCGCTTATTTCCGTCAGGTACAGTATGGTGTCTATGTGCGTATGGCACTGATCCTTACCCTGCTGGACATTCACGTAGACTGACCGATTTTACGACTGACAACCATACATAATGAAAGGAGTACCTGAAATGGTAGAAAATACATTAACTGTAGGAAAGATTTCCGAGGGATTTGTACTGGATCATATTGAAGCCGGAAAAAGCATGGAGATTTATAAATATCTTCACCTTGACAAGCTGGACTGTTGCGTTGCTATTATCAAAAATGCAAAAAAAAGTAATAAGATGGGGAAAAAGGATATCATGAAGATTGAATGCCCGATCGACTTCATGGATCTGGATATTCTCGGTTTCATCGATCATAATATCACTGTAAACATCATAGAAGATGGAAAGATCATTTCAAAAAACCGTTGAAACTTCCGCGTGAGATCAAAAATATCATCCGCTGTAAAAATCCCCGCTGCATCACTTCTATCGAGCAGGGGCTGGATCATATTTTCGTCCTGACTGATGAAGAGAACCAGGTGTACCGGTGTAAATATTGCGAGGAGAAGTATCAGAGGAATTAAATTGCTCATTAAATTTGTAGTTGTTGGGGGGATACGCTTGTAAAGAAAAAGACTTCTTTGTGGCGAATCGGACGCAGAAAGCAGGGATATTCCTTCGCGGTGCAAGCCCGCTTTACCTCAGCCCGTTGACCGTTTGTAACTCGAAAGTGGAAATCTTCGTGCAAAGGCACTCGATTTACTTTCTCTAACAAACGCTGCAAAGTGTCTTCGGAACGCTCCCTGCTAATGCACCTGCTCAGGAACACCCTGCTTTCCGCTGACCATCTCGATAAGAAGTTTTTTTAGCTCCACAGCGTATTCACTCAACAATGCAAATTTAAAAAGAATAGAAAAAAGCCGGATGGCTATTGACTAAGATATTCGATCGTAAATATTAGACAGTAGATATGATATTTACTATTTGACAAATCCTTTATCCTAGTCGATAGCCATCCGGCTCTTTATTTCTTATTGGAATTTCGTCTTTGTTGAGAGAAAATGTTCTGGCATGAGGGAAAATTTTCTGATTTGAAAAGCCTAATATCCGCCCTTGCTGTTGCGTGAGCAGTGCATTGACAGGGAGCGTTCCGAAGACACTTTGCCCAACTTGTTAGGAACGTAAACAGGAGTCTTGCCTCTGCACGAGTGTTTCCACGTTCCTGTTACAAGTTGTCAACGGGCTGAGGTAAAGCGGACCCTGCACTGCGATGCAACAACAAGGGCGGATATGAACGTTTTTTCATCAGATACTTTCTACTGCCGAGATATTTTCATTCCAACAAATACAAATTTAACACTCCTCCGCAATCTTATAGATCAACTGCTCTGTATCTTCCCATCCAAGGCATGGATCTGTGATAGACTTGCCATATGTCATATGATCTGAGATTTTCTGATTTCCTTCTTCAAGGTAGCTCTCGATCATCACACCTTTCACCATCTTCTTTACATCTTCATTATATCTTCTGCTGTGGAGAACCTCGCTTACAATACGGATCTGCTCTTTAAACTGCTTATTTGAGTTAGAATGATTTGCATCAATAATGGCAGCCGGATTCTTCAGATTTTTCTGTCCATATACTTCCACAAGTCGGACAAGATCTTCATAATGGTAGTTCGGGATACACGTTCCGTACTTGTCTACTCCTCCACGCAGGATCACATGTGCCAGATCATTTCCATCCGTTGACACATCCATTCCTCTGTAAATAAAATTATGGGAACTCTGTGCCGCAATCACTGAATTTAACATGACTGAAAAATCTCCACTGGTCGGATTTTTCATTCCTACCGGGATGTCCATTCCACTGGCTGTCAGACGATGCTGCTGATTTTCAACTGACCTGGCACCGATTGCTTCGTATGAAAGAATATCATCCAGGTAACTTCTGTTCTCTGGATACAGCATCTCATCTGCTGCCGTCAGTCCGCTTTCTTTCATGGCACGGATATGCATCTTTCTGATTGCAATGATTCCTTCTAATAAATTAGGAGCCTGATCAGGATCCGGCTGGTGAAGCATTCCCTTATAGCCCTCTCCTGTCGTTCGTGGCTTATTCGTATAAATACGTGGAATAATCATCAAACGATCACTGACTTTCTCATTGACTTTTTGCAAGTCGGTCTACATATTCGCATACAGAATCTTCCCTGTCTGCTGAGCATGGTGAAACAATCACAACAAATTTGTCTGATTTTCCTTCAAATATCGACCTGATCTCCTCATCTCTTTCTGCTTTCAGCTTCACCAGTTCTTCCGGCAGCGGATATTTTGCCTTCAGATATGCCGGTAAAGGCAGTTCCGTATTGATCTTCATTCCCATTGTATCGTCCTCCTGTTGTATTTTTTATCTGATGATCAGAAGTGCCAAGAAAGCACATTCCTGGATTTTGTGCGTTCATCAGTATCCTGCTTTTCTGACAGGATCATCCACTGATCGCCGCTTATGTAAGAAAAGGAGTTTCAAAGCTGAAACTCCTTACGTGCCGAGCAAAACGATAAGCCGGGTTATGTCGTTGGACAATCATCTGTCTAGGCATCACGTTACCGCAATGCTCAAGCGACCTACCTGAAACGTGACGGGCAGCCACATAGTTTCTATCCGGTCTTGCTTCGGATGGGGTTTACATATGCCCTCGCTGTTACCAGAGAGGCGGTAGTCTCTTACACTGCCTTTCCACCCTTACCACAGAAAAGTGACCTTTACTGTGGCGGTTTATTTCTGTTGCACTGGCCTTGAGTCACCTCCACCGGACGTTATCCGGCATCCTGCCCTTTGAAGCCCGGACTTTCCTCGTCTGCAGTCTTTCGGCATTTTTGCCTCCGCGATTGTCTGTCTTACTCAGCACATCAAATAATTATACTAAGAAAGCATTAAAAAGTCTATAACTTTTTTCACCACTTGCAATTTTGTTCCGAATTATACAATTTTTCCTGCCTGATACAGACAAATCAACAAGACCATTCTCCCAATTTCCTATATAATAAAATTAAGTATGTGTTGTTATGAGTAAATATATAACTCTCTCATTTTGCTCATTTCATATCGTACATTCAAAAGAAAGGAAGGAAGGGTTTTATGAAAAAAAGAAGAAGGACATGAAAAAGCCTCTGCTCGCAGCAGTTCTTGCCTGCAGTATGGTTCAGATTCCTGCCATTCCCGTTGCTGCTGCAGCACCGGAAAACCTTGCATTGAATCAGACTGTTACTGCAAGTTCTTATGAACAGCCAACGAATAATCCTGAAAAGACTTCTCCTTCAAAAGCGGTAGATGGTGACCTCACCACACGCTGGGGAACAGCTCAGAATCTGGCTGCAAATGAATGGATCAATGTAAATCTTGGTTCTTCCAAACAGATCCAGCAGATCAACATTAACTTTGAGCGAACCGATGACGCTCAGAACATTTTAGGTTATAAAGTTGAAATTGCCAACGGCAACGATACTTATACCGAAATTTACAGGAAAGAGGAAAAAGCAAAGCAAAAAGAAGTCATCAAACTGACATCTCCGGTCAGTGCTACGGACGTGAAAGTTACCATTCTTTCTGCCGATGCAGGAACGATCAACTGGGTCAATGTCGGAATCAATGAAATTGAAATCTACGGTTCTATTAACAACGATTATTCTCTCAGTGATGTAGCCGGTATGATCACCGGTGGTACAACCATTGCTGCCGATGTGGCAGATTTTCCAATGCCGACAGTACCTGAAGGATTTAACATCAGAATCAACGGAGCAGATTTTGAGCAGATTATTTCAGGGATGGAAAGATTGTTCACCCACTGACAGATAAGACCGTAAAGGTATCCTACGTGATTACCAAAGAGGAAACCGGTGAAGAACTGGTGACAGATGATTTCACCTACACGATTGCCGGACAGCATACCACAAATGCTGCAAAAATACAAAGCCATCCATTATTCCTGAAATTGCAGAATGGTATTCTGACAGCACTGATTCCGTTGCAACAGACAGTATCACTGCTGTTACTTATGATAATAATGCACTGGAAGATGTTGTTGATGAATTTATTGCTGATTACAAAGATTTCAGTGGCATTGAATTACAGAAAGTAAAAGGAAATGCAAAAGCAAATGCATTCAACTTTTTCTCTTGCCGCTCCTGACGAACTGCTCGGTGATGAGGGATATACTATGAATATTCTTTCTGACCGTATCAATGTAGCTTCTGAAAGCACAGTCGGAAATATGTATGGTATGCAGTCAATCCTGCAAATGTATAAATCCAATCCAGATGCATTTTCTATTGGAACAATGCGGGACTATCCAAGATTTTCAACAAGAGGATTTGTTCTGGACGCTGCACGTAAACCAGTCTCCATGGACATGCTCAAAAGAAATCTCAAGAACCATGCGTTACTATAAGATGAATGACTTCCATGTGCATTTATCTGACAACTACATCTGGCTGGAAGATTATGGTAAACTGGATCAGGAAAATCAGGCATTCGATGCATATGATGCATTCCGTCTGGAATCGGTCTCACAAATGATGCCGGTGAATCTCCGACAGCGGAAGATTATTCTTTCTCTAAAAAGGAGTTTAAAGAATTTATTCAGACTGAACGTGCTGTTGGTGTAAATATCGTTCCTGAAATTGATGTCCCTGCCCATGCAAATTCCTTTACAAAGGTATGGCCGGAACTGAAAGTAACCAATAAGACTTCTTCCACCAGTGCCAACCGGCCTCTCATCGACCATCTGGATATTTCCAAAACGGAAACCGTTCAGAAGATCGAGGAAATTTTCGATGACTATACTCACGGAAGTGATGCTACTTTTGACAGTGAGACAACCGTTCATATCGGTGCAGATGAATTTCTTGACAATTATTCTGCTTACCGTAACTTTATCAATACGATCGTCCCGTATGTAAAGCAGACCAATACAGTCCGCATGTGGGGTGGTCTTACCTGGATCAAAGACAATCCGGTTACTCAGATCAATGCTGATGCCATCGACGGTGTGGAAATAAATCTCTGGTCGAAAGACTGGGCTGATGGAATCGAAATGTATAATATGGGGTATGATCTGATCAATACCATTGATGATTATGGTTATATGGTTCCTGATGGAAGTAAAACCCGTGCAAATTCTTATGGAGATCTGTTAAATACAAGCCGTATTTTCAGTTCTTTTGAACCAAATAAACTGAGATCCTCCAGCGGTTACGTTGCTGTACCTTCCGGTGATGATCAGATGCTTGGAGCTGCTTTTTGCATTGTGGAATGATAATATCGATAAACGTGCTTCCGGACTTTCTGAATCTGATCTGTACTGGAGATTTTTCGATGCACTTCCATTTTACGCGGAAAAGACATGGGCTGCTACCGGACAGGAAAAAGGCTCTGCAGATGCTCTCAGTACCCTTGCCACATCTATGGGGACATATCTGAACACCAACCCATATTATCAGGAGTCTTCTGTAGATAATTTTTATGAATCTTATGATTTCAACAGTGGTAAAGGACTGGATGATACATCTGAAAATGACAGAGATCTCACACTTGCCTCTGACAGTACTGCAAAAAGTACAGAATAAAGCTCTGGTTCTCTCCGGAGATAAGAGTTATGTAGAAACACCGATCGAACAGCTTGGTAATGGAAATGCACTTTCCTTTGATATCGCACTTTCTTCTGAACCAGAAGCCGGTGACATTCTGTTTGAATCTGACGCAGCATACGGAACTCATGATATCCGTATCATGAGCAACGGAAAACTCGGATTTACACGCGAATTGTATGATTATTACTTCGATTATACATTACCGGTCGGAGAAAAAGTAAATATCAAGATTGTGACCCAGCAGCAGGTAACAAAGCTGTATGTCAACGGCCAGTTCGTATCTAACGCGACCGGAGAATTTAACCATAATGGTACAACCAAGAAATCCGGTATTACAAATGCCACATTTGCTCTGCCGCTTCAGCGTATCGGTTCTGAAACCAATGCGGTTCAGGCAACCATTGATAATGTAAATGTAACCGCAGCAGATATGTATAATAAGTCCAAGTGACCGGAACAACAAACTCCGAGACAACCTATAACAATGTAGAGGGACTTCTTCGCTATGCGTTCGACAACGATTATACCTCCAGATGGCATTCTAACTGGAAAGGTGCTACCGATAAACTGACAGGCAGCAATTCGTTCTATGCAGAGATCAACTTTGGTCAGAAATACACGATCAACCAGTTTTCATTTACTCCTAGAACAGATACAGCCAGTGGATATGTCACAAAAAGCAGACCTTTACATTAAAGCAAACGATTCTGATGAATGGACACTTGTCGCACAGGATCAGACCTTTGCAGCAGATGCAACTCAGAAGACATTCACTTTTGATGCACAGGAAGTTCAGTATGTAAAATTCGTTGCTAAAGCTTCCAGTGACGGATGGGTAGCCGTTTCTGAATTCGACATTGCCAATACTGCTCAGAATCCGGATCAGCCGGAAGCTGATAAGACGGCTCTTCAGGAACTCGTGGATCAGGCTGTAACTGATTTCACCGGTTACACTGCTGATTCTGTTGAAGCCTATAAAGCCGCAGTCAATACTGCAAAAGCTGTTCTTGATAATGAAGATGCAACCCAGGCAGAAATTGATGACGCTCTCGCTGCTCTCAGAAATGCAGTTCTTGTAACTGACAAATCTAAGCTTGAGGAGAAGATTAATCAGGCTGTAACTGATTTTGACGGATACACTGCTGATTCTGTAGCCGCTTACAAAGCTGCCCTTGCAAGACTCAACGAAGTACTTGCTGACACAGATGCTACTCCGGCACAGGTAAGCGAAGCAATCGCCGCTTTTGATCTTGCCAGACTCGTAAAAGACACATCGGATGATGGCAAGAAAGATGATGACAAGAAAGACGACGATAAGAAAGACGACAATAAAAAAGACGACAAAAAAAGATGACAGCAAAAAAGAGGATGGAACGAACGCTAATTCTTCATCCACAAATGGAAAAGCTGATAAGAAAGATACTGCATCAAAAGCTGCAAAGACCGGAGATGCATCCACTGCTCTTCCTTATATGCTCCTGATGCTTGCATCTGGAAGTGCTGTCGTGATTCTGAAAAAGAAAAAAGAACAGTAAGATCTTTTTAGATCCCGTCAGAAAGGGCGTGTGAAAAACTTTCGTTTGTTTCACACGCCCTTTTTCTATCTTTTTATTTCAATCCTTCATCCACGATCAGTTCATTCCCGTCTGCCGCAGTTGTTGCAAGCTGGTCACACCTTTCATTCTGAGGATGTCCGTCATGTCCTTTTACCCAATGGAAAGTAACCTGATGTCGGCTTTTCACTTCCAGAAGCCGTTTCCAGAGATCCACATTTTTTACAGGCTCATTCTTTCCACGTTTCCAGCCTTTTTTGATCCATCCGTCAACCCAGTGCTGGTTAAATGCATTCACCACATACTGTGAATCCGAATAAACCTCAACCGTACATGGCAGGTTCAATGCTTCCAGTCCTGCGATTACAGCCATCAGTTCCATCCGGTTATTCGTTGTCTTCGTATAGCCCTGCGACAGTTCTTTTGTATGCAACTGTCCTTTTCCGTCCACATACTCCAGTACAGCTCCATAACCTCCCGGTCCGTCCGGATTTCCCCTTGCTGCACCATCTGTATAAACTTTTACAAGCATTTATCCGCTCCTCCTTCTTTTATCTATTGCTGTAAAATGCTGCTGTACCTCACTCGGATCCTGTCATTTTCATCCATCTCATCCAACAGAAATACCTGCCCTGGCTTTTCAATCCTGACAATACGGTCTTCATAATCTTTCGCACATTTTTCCAGTGCCAGCCGGTTAAAAATACTGTAGTTTCCCCAAAAATGCATTGGGAATACTACTTTTGTTTCTGTCCTCTTCATAAAACAGTCAAGTCCCCAGCAATACTGTTCTCCCAGTCTTGGGTCTACCGGGACAAAAGCTATATCGATCTTCTCATCCATCAGACGGTTGATTTCTGCCTGATAAGCCCGACGCATCTCTGTATTTTTTCATCCGGTTCCCCCTTCTTCCAGTGCCACCAGTTCAGATCCCCGGCATGGTAAATCGTCTTGCCTGCATAATGAACAACAAAGGCTACTCCCTCATCCGTGGATCGAAGTGTTCTGATCTCTGCTCCCATCACTTCCTTCTTCTCATTTGGCTGCATCTGAACGATATCTTTTTTTCTGCTTTTATCTCGATATCAGATGACAGAACATACCGGATCTCCCTGAAATGCTTTCTCAGATTAAAAATATCCTTTCTATAATGATCATGGTGTGCATGGCTCACAAACACAAACATCTTTTTTTCTCCAGATCAATCTGCGGTAATCTGCCTTTATAATAATCAAATAAAAAATAAGCATCTTCTAATTCTACCAGAAAACCGCTGTGGTCTAAATACGTCACTTTTATCATACTGTTCCTGACTTCCTTACATTTTTTCTATAATTTTCGTAACCAGCCGCTCAAATTCTGCACTTCTCTGATCTGCAACAGCCTGTACCTCCTGATGGCTCAGTTCTTTTCCTGAAATCCCGCTTGCCATATTTGACACACAGGAAATCCCACATACACGGATTCCCGCATGTCTTGCCGCAACCGCCTCGCAGGCTGTACTCATTCCTACGGCGTCTGCCCCCAGAAGTCCATACATTTTAACCTCTGCCGGGCTTTCAAAATTCGATTCCTGTAGTCTGCAGATAGACTCCTTCCCGGAGGGGTACTCTTTCTTCCTCTGCAGTTTCTCTGATCAGATGTTGAAGTTCCTCATCATAAATATGAGTCATATCAGGGAATCTGGTTCCCAGTTCTCTATATTCTGTCCGATCAGCGGAGAGGGAACAAAGCTTGCAATCTGATCCCGGATCATCATAAAATCGCCTGCCGCAAACTCTGGATTGATTCCACCGGATGCATTCGTCAGAAACAGAATTTCTATCCCAATCTTTTTCATCAGTCTGACCGGAAGAACTACCTCTTCCATCGAATATCCTTCATAATAATGCACTCTGCCTTTCATGACAACGACCGGTACTTTCCCGATCCATCCCAGTAAGAATCTTCCGTCATGCCCCTGTACAGTGGAAACCGGGAAATCAGGGATCTCCCGGTATGGAATTTCTTTTTTCCACATGCATATTCTTTGCATATCCTCCCAGCCCCGATCCGAGAATCAGACCGACTCTGGGGTGAAAATCTGCAATACTTCTATAATATTCATAGCATCTTTCAAGCTTTTCATACTGTATACTCATCGTTTCCTCCTTAAAATCCCACAAGAAACTTCTGTTCTTTATTATAACGGACTCAGACTGTTCTGTCCACTCCGGTCAGATCAGATAATAATACAGATCAGCCGCCATTTGTATCATTTACAATCTTCTGCATGGAATCCTGCAGCTTGGATCTGCTTTCATCCCCGATCAGAGTAATCTTATTTTTCATTCCGTCCATCACCAGTTCTTCGATCGACTTTCCGAAAATATTTGTTCCCCAGACTCCCTGTGGTGTCTCACTCTCTTTTTAATATACTCCACAAGATCTTCCGCCTGCTGTTCATTTCCGACAATCGGAGCGATCTCAGTTTCTATATTCGCACGTATCATGTGAATTGACGGAGCTTCCGAACGTATCTTCACGCCAAATTTACTTCCCTGCTTGATCATGACCGGTTCATCCAGCGTAATCTCCTCTTTTCTCGGACATACAACCCCGTATCCTTTCATTTTTTACTTCGGTAAATGCATCCCGGATCTGCGAAAATTCCTCTTTCATCGCTGCAAGTTCTTTCATCGTTGAGATCAGTTCATATTCTCCGTTGATCGTTGTTCCCGTCAGTTCACTGAGTATTTCGTAATAATACTTCTGATCAAAACCAATTCTGACACAGACTTTTCCGCTGTCCATTTCCACTTTTTTCGACCTGCATCCGGTCAATATACTCTCCCTGAGGGCTGGATTTTCAAGTTCACCGCACTCCGTATATCACCCTAATGCATCCAGGACAGTTTTTACATTTTTCAAGAAGATTTTGCTTGATCCGATGATCTCTCGACAGCATTTCCACCCACTTTGGAAGATAAAATTCCACTTCTGTAACCGGAAATTCATATAATATCTGCTGCATCATCTCATGTAGATCCTCTGCTTTCATCTGTTCACAATTCATTGCGATCACCGGAGCCTGATACTTCTCCTGCAGCTCTTCCTTCAGAGATTTTTTTGCCTCTTCTGCATAAGGTTTCTGGCAGTTCAATATAATCAGAAACGGTTTTCCGATCTCCTGCAATTCCCGAACGGTCTTTTCCTCTGCCGGGATATAATTTTCTCTTGCCAGCTCTGTCACACACTTCCATCCGTAGTCACTACCAGTCCGATCGTTGCATGGTCATGAATCACCTTTTGCGTTCCGATTGCCGCAGCCTTTGTAAATGGAATCTCATACTCAAACCACGGTGTCTTCACCTGCCGTTCTGTGCCATTTTCAATGTGGCCGGATGCTCCCCTCTACCATATACCCTACACAATCCACCAGCCGGATCTTCACTTCCACATCTTCTCCCAGCTTTACACTGACCGCCTCTTTCGGAACAAATTTCGGTTCTGTAGTCATGATCGTAGTACCTGATGCGGATTGTGGCAGTTCATCTTTCGTTCGTTCTTTTTTATGTACATCCGTCAGATTCGGCAGGATCAGAAGATCCGCAAATCTTTTAATAAATGTTGATTTGCCTGTCCGTACCGGTCCGACTACGCCAAGATAGATCTCGCCGTCTGTCCGTGCTTTTATATCTCTGTATACCTGAAATGAATCCATAAAAATACCCCCCCTTGCTGTGCTGATACAAGTGTATGCCACACTGCAGGGGGAGGTATGCATTTTTCTTTATTCTTTTTCCCATAAAAAGAGAGCTGTTCTCAATCTTTGATTCTCTCAGCATAAGATCATCCACTGCCTTCTTCGGATCTTTGCCTTCAAAAAGGATTCGGTTGATCTCTTCTACGATCGGCATCGGAACATCATATTTCTTTGCCAGACTTGCAGCAGCCTTAGCTGAATAAACACCTTCCACAACCATGTTCACCTCATCCATTTGCTCCTGCATGGACTTTCCCTGTCCCATCAGATAACCTGCCTTCCGGTTTCTGCTGTGGACACTGGCACATGTAACGATCAGGTCTCCGATTCCGGTCAGTCCTGTAAAAGTTTCAAGCTTTCCACCCATTTTCATTCCCAGTCTTGCTATCTCGGCAATGCCCCGGGTAATCAATGCTGCCTTTGTATTGTCCCCATAGCCTAATCCGTCTGCGATTCCGGCTGCAAGTGCAATGACATTCTTCAATGCTCCTCCCAACTCGATTCCAAGGATATCAGGACTTGTATAAACACGAAAGACACGGCTGTTGAACATCGACTGCAGATACTCCGCTGTCTTTTTTCGTTTTCGCTCCGATCACACACGTTGTCGGCAGTTTCCGTCCGACCTCTTCCGCATGGCTTGAGTCGCTGAAAGAACGGCAACATCTGCCTGTGGGATTTCCTGATGGATCTGCTCTGAAAGTGTCATCAATGTAGCTTCTTCAATTCCTTTTGCAACATCTACAATCATCTGCCCCTCTGCCACAAAAGGACTCATTTTCCTTGCTGTTGATCTTGTGAATATTGAAGGAACTGCAAGAACAAGGAAATCTTTTCCATTGATCGCATGATTCAATTCATTCGTGATCACAACCTCTTTTGCCAGCTTCACTCCCGGAAGCTTTGCTTCATGCTCTCTTTTGGTATTGAGCATTTCAACTTCTTTCTGATCGATCGACCAGATCGTTACTTCGTGTCCGTTATCATGAAGAAGAACGGACAGTGCCGTACCCCAGCTTCCGGCATAAAAGTACTCCTACATTTGCCATAATCAGCCCTCCTTACTTTTTACTTTTCCCTGACCCGAACTTATTCTCCGTTCCGTTCAGAAGTCTTTTGATATTCGCACGGTGACGCCACCATGCAAGTGCCGTCAGAAGGAATACCAGTATGTATAGCTCGTACAGGTATGCCTGTTCCATTCCAAACCATCCTAACTGCCCAAATACAACCATTTCTATAAAGAATGCGGCATACGCCAGCAGTGATCCAAGTGAAATATATCTTGTCACTACTACAGGAACAGCAAAAAATACCAGTGTAATAAAGAACATCAGCACACTGTACGGCAGATGCCAGAAACAGTTGCTTACCGCCAGTGCTGCCATGACTGCAATTCCCTTTCCACCTTTAAACTTCATGTAAAACGGGAAATTATGTCCCAGCGTAACTCCTGCTCCGGCATACATCATCATGAAGTGCCAGACAATTACTTCCATGATACAGCCCTCTTACGATCAGTACTGCTGCAAAACACTTCAGCACATCCCCTGTAAAAGTCATAAGTCCCGCTTTCCATCCCATCACGCGGAGTGCATTCGTTGATCCTGCATTTCCACTGCCGGACTTTCTGATATCTATATGATGTAATTTTCCAACCAGATACCCACTCTGCAAAAGTCCACAGACATATCCGATTGCCAGACAAATGATCCGTTCCATAACTCTACTGATCCTTTTCCTTTCTTTCTCTGATAAAGAACTTCAAAAAGTTCCCCGGAATCAAATGCTTGCTCTCTGATCTTATTTTCCAGATATCTCGTATATGAGAAGTGCATCAGTTCCTTATCATTTACAAAAATAACGAAGGTCGGTGGTTTCACCGCTACCTGCGTAATATAGTAAAGCTTCAGTCTCTTTCCTTTATCCGATGGTGGCTGCTGCATCGCAACTGCCTCCCGTCATGATCTCATTCAGGACTCCGGTTGCAATACGGGTGTCTGGTTTTCTATCACCATATCAATCATATCATACAGCTTTGGAAGTCTCTGACCGGTCATTGCAGATACATACATAATCTCCGCATATGGCATATAGAAAGTACCTGACGGATCTTCGCCTCATACTCTCTCATGGTCTTATCATTCTTCTCGATCGCATCCCACTTATTCACGACAATGATAACTCCCTTGCCCCTTTCATGGGCAATTGGCTATCTTTGCATCCTGCTCTGTTACGCCCTCTGTAGCATCAATGACCATCAGCACGACGTCCGCACGCTCTACAGCACTGACGGTACGGATGATACTGTATCGTTCCAGTTCCTCTTTGATCTTATTTTTTCTTCTCAGACCTGCCGTATCAATAAATACATATTCTTTTCCATTATGAACAATCTCTGTATCAATCGCATCTCTTGTCGTTCCCGCAATATCTGATACAATCACCCTGTTCTCTCCCAGCAGACGGTTTATAATAGAAGATTTTCCCTACATTCGGCTTTCCTACGATTGCCACTCGGACGGTCATCATCCTCTTCTGTTCCCGTCACTTTCGGAAAATGGGCGATCACTGCATCCAGCATATCTCCCAGTCCCAGTCTTGAAGCAGCAGAGATCGGAATCGGATCTCCGATGCCCAGATTATAAAATTCATAGACATCCGCCATGAACTTGTCAAAGCTGTCCACCTTATTTACAACAAGAACAACCGGTTTTCCCGATCTTCTCAGCATATCTGCAACCTTGGAATCTGAGTCCACAATCCCCTGACTTTACATCTGTAATAAATATAATGACATCTGCCGTATCAATTGCAATCTGTGCCTGCTCCTGCATCTGTGAGAGAATGATATCTCTGCTGTCCGGCTCTATTCCGCCGGTATCTATCAGGGTAAAATTCTCTGTCAAGCCAGTCCACATCTGCATAAATTCTGTCTCTTGTCACACCAGGCGTATCCTTTACGATGGAGATCATCTCCCCTGCCAACACATTAAAAAAGTGTGGATTTTCCTACATTCGGACGCCCTACAATGGCAACTACCGGTTTACTCATCTTATCTTACCTTTCTCTTTCCTGATTCAGACCGACTCGATCCTGCGGTCTTTTACATTCTGATTGTCTCTATTTCTTCTTGTATCAATTCCTAAAATGGCATTCACGAAATCCTGCCCGCTTGATTTTACAATATCAATCGGAACTTGTAAAGTATCCGCCACCTCATCCAATGTAAAATCATCCAGAAAAATATCCTCATCCATCTTCAGCATATTACATGGGATCAGAAGTCTTTCCCCAAGTTCCTGATCTTTTAACTGTGCCATCAGATCCTGCCCCGTGATCAGCCCGGATACCGTGATCCTCTCACCAAAGAAATCATTTCTGATACAATACGTATGGATCTTCAACCCCGGATATTTCTCCTGCATCCGCCGTGCCATCCTGTCTATATATGGATACGCCAGCTTTGCTGTTGCAACGGAAAGTTCTTCCACCCGGTCATCACCTGTCAGCTTTCCGAATGCTTCTTCAAACTCATTGAACAAAAGCCGCAGCATTCCAACTCCATTCTCCAACTGCAGATAACCATCATAACTTTCTTCCTGCGGAACTTCCATCTCTGCCAGCAGATACCATTCATCACCTGCATGGATAAAATGCGTTCCATACTCTTTATAAACCTTCTCCTGCCACTTATGGATCACCCGGATCACTTCTCTCGCATCCTCTTTTTCAAAAGGGGTCATGGGATAAAGCCCTTCCCGGTACTTCGTCAGACCTACCGGAACAACAGACACACTTTTCAGCATCGGCAGATATCCCGTCAGATCCCGGATGCTCCGTTCCAGTTCTTCCCCGTCATTAACTCCCTTGCACAGTACGATCTGCCCATTCATCTCGATTCCGCCCTGATACAGGATGTCCACCTTTTTCAGTGCATCTCCTGCAAAACGATTATGCAGCATCTTGCAGCGCAGCTCCGGGTTCGTTGTCTGCACAGAAATATTGATCGGTTCCAGTCTGTACCTCACAATTCTCTCAACATCCTTATCACTCATATTCGTCAGCGTGATATAATTTCCCTGTAAAAAGGAAAGGCGGGAATCATCATCTTTAAAATACAAGGTCTCACGCATTCCCGGCGGCATCTGGTCGATAAAACAGAAAATACACTTATTATGGCAGGAATGATACTCATCCATCAGTCCCTCTTCAAATTCGATCCCAAGCCCCTCATCGGCCATACTCTTTCTCGATCTCCATCTCCCACTGTTCGCCATCCGGTTTTTTCAACCAGAACAACCAGTTCTTCTCCTCTACATAGAACTGATAGTCAAAAATGTCCTCGATCACATTCCCGTCGATCTCCAGCAATTGATCTCCCGGTTCAATCCCCAGTTCCTCCGCAATACTTCCGGACTGAACCTTTTTCACGATATGTTCATGCTTTTTCATCTATAATTTAAAAACTCCTTGTACTCTTAGTGGATCATATGATATCGGGGTCAAAAAGCCCCCGACTTTGATGCCTACGGATTGCTCCGTGCTACGCACTCCCACAACATCATCATATTATTATAGCATGATTTTCCATGCTTAAAAGACTTTGTTCTATGCCTTTTTTTCAACAGCTGCTCCAAGTTTCTTTCCTTGTTTTATTACTTTGACCTGAAACTACAGCCTTTATGCTTGAATTTCGATATTAAAAATGTTATAACCATATATGTAATGATATTCGCATATCATGGTGCTCAGCCTCACTTTTATGCTCATATCGGGTCGGGTCAAAAGGTCATTCTACCACCAGTGTGCGAGCACACGTGGTTTCAGACCTTTTGACCCTGGTATCATGCAAAATATCAAATCTATTTCAGATAAATATTCAGCACAGGAGAAAAAAAATGACAAATATCGAAATGTTAGAAAAAACTCTCCCGGCTGCCCCACTGAAACTGATCGCAATGGAAAGCTGTCAGGCTCTGGGACAGAAGGTCAATGATTATATTGTATCTTTCAGGGGAGAACACCATCAACGAAGTAACCGAATCCCCCTTATATATCAATTATAAGTCCAACAATTATCTGGTTGACTGCAGTTGTCCGCGATTTGGATCCGGGTGAAGCAAAGGTGTATTAAAAGAGACGATCCGTGGAACAGATCTGTTCATTATGACCGATGTATGCAATTATAGCCTTACCTACACTGTAAATGGTCATGTAAACCATATGTCCCCGGATGACCATTATCAGGATCTTAAAAAGAATCATTGCTGCTGCAACTGGAAAGGCACGTCGTATCAATGTTATCATGCCTTTCCTTTATGAGAGCAGACAGCATAAAACGTACCAGAAGAGAATCTCTCGACTGTGCACTTGCCCTTGAAGAACTGAATGCAATGGGTGTTACCAATATCATTACTTTCGATGCCCATGACCCACGTGTACAGAATGCGATCCCGTTAAGTGGCTTTGACAGCTTTGACCCACCATATCAGTTCCTGAAGGCACTTTTCCGTGAGGTTCTGATATCAGGCCTGATAAAGAGCATCTGATGATCGTCAGCCCTGATGAAGGAGCAATGCATCGTGCGGTTTACTTTTCTAACGTACTTGGTGTTGACATGGGTATGTTCTACAAACGCCGTGATTATTCAACTGTTGTAAATGGAAAGAATCCGATCGTTGCACATGAATTTCTTGGAGATGATGTGACCGGAAAAGATGTCATCATCGTAGACGATATGATTTCCTCCGGTGAAAGTATGCTGGATGTTGCCAAGCAGTTAAAAAGAACGGAATGCCGGACGCGTCTTTGTATGCACGACTTTCGGACTTTTCACAGATGGATTTGATAAGTTTGATGAATACTATGAAAAAAAAAGGATATATCAATAAAGTGGTCACAACCAACCTGACCTATCTGCCACCGGTACTTTATGAAAAACCATATTTCGTAAAGGCAGATATGAGTAAATTCCTTGCACTCATTATTGACTCTCAACCATGATGTAACCAAGTTATGAATCCGACAGATAAAATCCATGCATTACTGGAGAAGCATAAAAAGGGATTGATTTAAATTTGTAGTTGTTGGGGTGATACGCTTGCAAAAGCAAAAAGACTTCTTTATGGCGAAGCGGACGCGGAAATCAGAGATATTCCTTCGTGGTGCAGGCTACTTTACCTCAGCCCGTTGACCGTTTTGTAACTCGAAGGTGGAAATCTTCGTGCAATGGCACTCGATTTACTTTCTCTAACAAACGCTGCAAAGTGTCTTCGGAACGCTCCTGCTAATGCACCTGCTCAGGGAACATCCTGATTTCCGCTGACCATCTCGATAAGAAGTTTTTAGCTCCACAGCGTATCCCCCAATAATACAAATTTAAAAACGATAAACAAAGCCGGATGGCTATTGACTAAGATATTCGATCGTAAAGATGTCGGGGGCAAAAGCCCCCCGACTTTTGTCTCATATCGGGGCGGGTCCTAAGGTCTTTCACCCACCTATGAGCAAGCTCATGTGGGCTTAGACCTTTTGATCCTGGCATCTCGTAAATATTAGACAGTAGATATGATATTTACTATTTGACAAATCCTTTATCCTGGTCGATAGCCATCCGGCTTTCTACTTCTTATTTGAAATTTCGTATTTGTTGAAAATGTCCCGGTGCGAGAAAAGCATTCTGATTTGAAAAATCAGCAGTGACAGGGAGTGTTCGAAGACAGGGAACGTAAACAGGAGTCTTATCTGCACGTTCCTGTTCGGTCAGCGAAACGAGGTAAAGCGGAATGCCCTTGCGATGTTTTTGTCAGATACTTTCTCTGCTGCTGAGATATTTTCACCCCAACAACTACAAATTACAAATTCCTCTTCTTCGTACTCACCACTTTTTCTTCGCCAGCACGTAAGATCTCATCTACATCTTCTTTCTTCAATTTCGGTGTCTAGGAAGGCTTACCACCGGAACGTCACCAGACCTGCCACCATCGCAACGGCCGGCATTGATCGATGATGCAATATATCTATGAACATATTAGAAACCGTAATTCCGACTCCGGCAATAAATCACGCCCAGACTCCTGCTCTTGTCACCTTTCAGTACAGACCATACAGAAACGGTGCAGAAATGCCTGCAAAAGAGCTCCCCCATGAAATTCCCATAAGCTGAGCAATAAAAGTCGGCGGATCCAGATTGCGATCACCGATACAACGATAAAAAAATACGATCAGGATCTGCATCGTAATGATCTGCTTTTTCTCACTCATCTTTTTTTTTTTTCATGATATTGTCTTTCAACAGATCCAGTGTCATCGTTGAACTGGATCAGTACCAGGGGATATGATGTTGACATTGATGCGGAAAGCACCAGGACAACCACAATTCCGATCAGGAAAATATCCGGCAGTTTTGAAAGCATGGAAGGAATAATACATAGCGACCGCTCGGTTTCTGCATTATAAATTTCTGCACTGTCAAATAGTATTTCCAAATCCACCCAGGAAATAACATCCTCTGAAATCACAATAGCAAAAAGTGTAGGATCATTCCCGTATTAATAGACTTTTCATCTTTGATTGCATAAAATTTTCCGATCATCTGCCGTCCCCATGTTTCAAGTGAAGTTAAAATCCACTACGCCAAGCAGATTCAGCGGATCCGGATAGAAAAGAAGGCTGTAAATGCTCGGGCTGTCCCATCTGCAGGGACATCGGAATCTGTGCCATCTTAAAACTGCTTCCATAAAGCCGCCCTGACCGTTTAATACAGCAGCAATCACCGCAACAATTCCGAACACAATAATTCCCTGAATAAAGTCATTGATCATTGCCATATATCGATCACATAAATCGCCGTAAAAAAAACACTGCCATTGCGATCGCACCAGCTGTATAGATAAATGCCATTCCAAAGAGTGGACAATCCATTATGAACGGATGCTGTACGGGATCAGGAACACAAACACAATCACCGATGCTACGATTTTTTAACGATTTGCTTTTGCGCACACTCTGTCCAAAAAATCCGGCATTGTCTTTTGCACTCCAGATGCTGCGTCTTAACCTTCGTTCTTCCAAACCCATGCCAGCAGACTTTCGATCAATGCATTCCCGATTCCGATCCGGTACTTTTGTTCCGTATTTCCATCAAGCTTTGTCCACGCCCATCTACAAATACAACTGCCTTGCCCGAAAAATAGAGGTTGCGCAAACGCAGTCGTACAGCCGATACCGAACGCCCTCAAAGTACAAACCCGTCTACACTGGTACATGCATGCTCCTGGAATAAAATCCGACGCGCAACCATCACTGCAAAAAATAGGATCAGCAAAAAATAATTTAATCCCCATCTCTTTCTTTCTACTCTCTTCCTCTTCCTTTTTATCCCTTTGCTCATTTTTTTTAAACCATTACGCTTTAAAAGTATTAAAAGTGATTTTTATAGAATAACACTTGGGACAATCGCCCGTCAATTTTTTTTCTGAAGATTCAGCCATATTCAATCATATTTCAACGATCTTGCTTTCGATCATTCAGCAAGATCCATACCGGAGTTATTTCTATTCTTCTGCCTGTTCCGGTTCTTCATCTTCCGCTATCGGTGTTTAAATGCGCCAAAAATTTGATTAATGCCTGCGTTCCCAGTTCTCCATACCCTTCTGCTCCAGTTCTTCGCAATTCGCAGAACCATGCGGTGATAAGCCTTTCCGGGTTTGCTTCGATCAGGGCAAGCTTCATATCTTCCAATAAAATGCTTCATGTAGAAAATCCGGTTACTGCAATGATCTTTTGGTAAATGTGTCTAACTGCCCCACTTCCTACTGCCCCAAAATCGAAAACGAATCTCATCACTACATTGAATCAGTCCCTGTTCTTTTGGCAATAAGTAGGCCTCCACATACCGAAGCGTTCCGGCAGCGATCGCGTCTGGTTGCCAGCAGTGCTGACCCCTTTCCGGCTCCACGGTGGTGATGTTCGTTCCCATCATCAAAAAGCGGCATACATGCTTCAAAATCTTCCTTATCTCCACCGACAAGAATGGATAACGTTCCTGCTTTTGCTCTGTATCGCTCTGTCACCGGTGCATCAGCATGGAGTCCCGCTGAATTCCCTCTGTAAATCTTTTTCTGCAATCTGAGGCTGGTTGTTGTGTCGATCGGAATAAGCACCATCGATGCACAGTCATATTTCCCTCATCAAAATAAACTTCTTCCACATCCTGCGGGAATCCTGCGATCGTAATCACTGCATCACATGACACACTCTCCGATCGATTCATGAAAGATCGCACCTTCACCTGATATCTTCCACTTTTGTAACTTGTCCGGGCATAGATATGAAGTTCAAATCCTGCTTTTTCATAAAGATTTCTTACCATGGATTTTCCATGATGCCTTTTCAATAAAACTAATCTTTTTCACTTTTTTCCTCTCTGTCTGCTCTGTTTTTACAATCCGGAATCAGAATACAACTACTGCAAAACATCCTCGCACTGGATGCAATATTTATTCTCCCTGCTTTTCTGACTACTTCGCCCCCTGCTTTTTATAAATGCTGTGGGCGTACAATTCTCTGGGGAAGAAAAGTGGATAAACTGTGACTTCAACAACAGTTCGTTCGGGACACTTCCCATCCGACTTTTCCACTTCATCACCCAGCATCGCACCAAACCATGCCTCGATCTTTTTCTCCGCCTGTAACAACAAGTTTCTTGTCTGATTTACACATGGATGGCGAGTCTTCTCCCCATATGGGATTTATATCCCAGTACAGAATCTCCCATGTTATAATGTGGTACCTGTACTTTATTAAACAAGATCACATTTTTCGGCTCGTTCATTTCCCCAACAGCACCTCTCCTACAATCGCATTGATAAACAAAACAGTGACGGACTTCTAAACTTCCCAATGATCGCCATTATTAATGAACTAAGCATTTTGCACCCCTTTGATCCAATACATTTTCTCCACGCTTCTCATACTCATCTTCACTCGGCGTCTTTTCCCGGGATAAAGCTGCTGATCTTCGAAGTACTTCCCATGGATGTCACTCACCAAAAATATCTTGTCTGATCCAATGTATAAAGTTTCTTTACTGTTAATACTTCTATCATATTTTTTCCCTTTCTACGCTTTGAATTTTCTGTACAATGATGTTTGGGTCAAAGCCCCCGACTTTGATGCCATGACCACAATCCTAACCTAATATTCGCATATCGTGGGCATCCCACTTTTATGCTCATATCGGGCCTAAGGTCTTTCTACCTATGAGCAAGCTCATGTGAGCTTAGACCTTTTGACCCCGCATCATAAAACGCAGCCGCATGGTCATAAACACGTAGCTGATACTGATTATTACTGATTGTTACAAAATGATCCAGCTTCCCTCTGCATATATTCCTGCGTCGTAGTTCTTTTATGTCATTCGTGCGATTTGATTGAATGATCAATCATTACTATAAACCATCTCCCCTGAAGCGTTGATCATGTCTTCTTATTCAGAGAAAGATATTTAATATTGACTGCTTTTTTCTGTGATTTCTGCAGAGTCGCACTCGTTCGATTCCACTGCCCTTGATCTGAGCCTGTACCTCGTTCAATCAACTGTCCTGCATTCTCCATCGCAAGAAATGATCGAACTGAATTATATCTTTTTCGGTGGAGACGTTTTCCCTCTTTTGATTCAATGTGCCCTGACCGGAAGCACTGCCCCTTCTTCAGTGATTTGATCACCTCAAATAATGCAGTATCCAGTCCCTGTTCTTCCTCTGCTCCATCTGCTCCTTGGGCTTTCTTTTTCTTTCCTCTTCTTTCATGCTGCCTCCGGTTTTCCTTTGCAGTATTCACCTTTCGGAACTCCTGCCACTTTCAAGATACCCCGCCAGTACTTTAAAGTTGGAGAGAAAAAGCGTTCTTCTTCTTTGATGGATGATACAATTGCAACTTTCTGATATACGGCAGGCGGATAAAAATACTTAAAAAAACGCCGTACGATCAGATCATAGACCTGGTGTGCTGTCGGTGCAACAGAACTTAAAGCATTCAGTCCCTGCCGTTGGAATGATAGCATAATGATCCGTGATCTGCTTATCATTTACATATCTGGTCTTTGCAAGCTCCTTATAATTTCCAAATGCCCGGATATCTTTCAGATAAGCGTCGCCATCGGATATTTTGACAGACCGTTCAGATTGCGGGATATCTCTTTGCCACTGCTGTGGAAAGTACCCTTGCATCTGTTCTCGGATAGGTTACAAGCTTCTTTTTTCATACAGTTCCTGCACAATCCGCAATGTCTCATCCGGATCTTAAATCTTTGAACAGTCATTCTGCAATTCACCAGATTATATAAAAGCGGTGGATTTTCTTTCCTTTTTCTTCTCCGTCGATTCGATCCGACAGACCAGGCCTCTTTCTGATCCACCTTCAGCAAAAACGGATCAGTTCTTCTGCTTTTCTCTTTCCTTAAATCCATTTTCCTTATAGAGATATGACTCAAAGTATCGTGAATTTTTTGACTGCTTTCCATTCTCCCTCAAACTGATGCCCCTGTGCATCCAATCGTACCAAACGACTCTGTAAAATGGAGTCTTTACAAAATCGGATTTCTCTTTTTCTCTCCTGACCACCATTCCCAGCACACATGTCATAACCCGACAATAAACTGAGATCACCGAATACTTCGTATGGAGATGATTGGAAATGCTATTTCCATATTTTAATGTCAGCTTGGCTCAGATTGATTCCCATCAGATAATCTTCTTCGCTCTCCAGATAAGCTGAAAGCTGCCAGGTTGTCATATTCGGAAAGATCTTTTGCTTTCACGGATACACATGGGATTTCTTCTTCCGTCTGCGAATCACGATCCGAACTCTTCTTAAATTCACTTTCCTTTACATGGCGCTCTGTTTCAACCAGCCGTTATTCTCCCTCACGTCTGAGTCGGTACAGACATAAATCCATCCTCTCGTCAGCCCGCTGACAATCTGAAACTGCTTTGTGAAAATCACCTCATGTTAAAATCATCAGCGGCAGTGTGTCAGACTCCATTTTTTTTCGTGCCGGATCCATACTCTCCTCAGGACCATTGTCTGGGCTACACACCACGCTGTGCCAATCTGCCATTCTCCGACTCCATGTATCCGTGTTCTTTTTGCATTTCCCAATTTCAAAGCTTTACGCAATCTCTCTTACCAACCCATAAATATACTTGATTTTCTCTTTCTATTCAATATGGAAACGATAAGCGTCTTTGTATCGTAAGTTTCCCCAGATTGCTTCAGGGAAAATTTTTCTTGATGGACCGCATCAGGATAATTCTGTGTCTCCAGGCACTGCATCCTGCTTTGATAGATCAGCCCCATTCCTTCCTCTGTTTTCAGAATTGGCTGTATAAACCTGAACTCCCGGACGGTCTGTCCCATACTTCCATGACGATACCGCTTCATCTCCAGTCTTCTGCTACTTTTGCCCTCGTTTTCAATACCCCAGTTATGATTAACCATTCCAAGTATCAGTGGTCACCATACGCTGCATCAATCTCCGCTCCCAGTTCTTTTGTACTTCTGAAATCCATCGGTGTTCCATCTACAGAACGAACTTCTCCTGCTCGGTATGGACTGAGCATCAGCCGTAAGCAGTCAGATAAAGGCTGCATGATGTAATGAGGCCGCTTTTATAGACTTGGGTTCAGATGTAACACTGCGTTTGCTTATTAATACCGTATCCTGATCAGGTACAGCTTCAGCCTTGAATCGTCGCCTATTTTCTCGTCCAGCGTATAGGCCAGCTCTTCATGTCCAACGCTCCCGGATATCTCCATCCGAGGCTGTAGCAAGCATGGTCATCCCGTGTGGACGCGACCCTCCACATCCAAGTTTCTGATAGACATCCGGTCAGTGTGATTACCCGTCATTCTCTGCCAGCTTAGAGATCATCCGCAATCGTTACACTGTCACCACCGACGCTTTTGCATTTCTTCCGACAGTGCCACCGACTCGCCTTGCCGTTCCATCATAACCGGCTGCATCCTCATACCCAAAGTACCGCTTCTACCGGATTTTTATGCTTGATCCAAAACGGTCGCATTCACAGGGTCGCTCCAAAGCTGAGATCTGCACTTCCATGCTGGCATCGTGAGAAAGATAAGGTTTACCGTCGTCGTTATCATCCTGACGTTTCTCAAACTTTAGCTCTCTCTTCTCATTCAACTTTCCGTCTGAGTAACCTAACACTCTTTTATGCCACGCCTAGTATGCTTTCTGTCTCTCTGGTTTCTTCCTTTCTTGCACATGGTGCCTCCTGCATAAAGCATGTCTCCTGTGCATTGATCTTTCTTCCGCTTTCTGCTTTCTTGTGACAGGTGCGTCTTCTGCCATTTCTCTCTCGTCTCACATTATCTGCACAGCATCACTTTTAACTTGGAGCAGACGTTTTTTGACTTCTTATCACATCATAAACCGGGCACATGCTACCTCTTAACTCTTTCTGGAAATCTGGTCCTCATATCAGCCGGGCAATGTAGATCTTCGTCTTTTCACCTTGCGAAAACACAAAAAACTACTCTCGGATGCTCTAAATACCGTCCGACAATACTTGTCACTGACATTCTCCGTATGTCCCGTACGGTAAGATACAGATTCCCCGCGTTCAGATCTACTTTAACAGCACGGGATTGCTCTTCCACTTTTTCTGATAAAATCTGATCGCGTTATGAATTCATTTTCATGATGATCCTGCCCACAGTCCTTTTCAATCTCTTCATCCATCGTGGCAAGAACTCTTGCTTTTAAACTTACCGGTGAGGGATCGGGTGTCTTGTATGCACCATGAATTCCAATGGACATATTTTGAATATGTGCATCCGTACTAATCTCTGATTCGTCAAATCATCAGGGGTTGGTTTTTTGGTTTTTGTTGTGTTTGTTGTCTGGGTAATGTAACGGATTTCATTTATTGTTCTCACTTTTACTTCTATGTGGTGATCGGGCATTCTTGGAGAAGTAATACCTTATAATCCATATAACACCCCTGCTTTTTTCTAAACGTTCTGACCACTCTGATATTATTCATTCATCAAATGCACGCAACTCGATCAGTACTGTTACCTTTTTCCGTTCTCTGGTTAGGAAAAGATATTCTACCAGCCGTGCCTTTTTTTGCTAGATTGTAGATCGTGATCTTGATCTCAGCATCTGATCGACGCTGCTCCGGATTGTCTGGGGAACGGCTTCCATGCTTCATAAGGATAGCAAAAGTATATCTTTCTTTTTTTACCTGTTCTGCCTTCATGGGCATTGCCGCCGGCTGTGGGAAGAAATGGCTCATCCACAAGTGTCCGCTTCATTGACTCGAACTTTTGGTTTATCTGCAATCGCGGCGTCAGCTTCATCGGCATCTTTGTCCTGGCATTCCGGCCCGATCTTAAATTTTCACAGAAATACTTTTTCAAACTACTTTGCTCGGTGGATTAGCCTCAGACACAACCGCCATTTTTTCCGCTTGTGAAGCGTCTCTTTATAATATGCCTGAAATCCCCATGGTCTGGCAATACGTAAT